>Ga0070729_10001428_pt1 | contig 36911 bp, 29 predicted proteins | sample tdDd472_FD_66725 | JGI IMG/M metagenome (GOLD analysis project Ga0070729, IMG submission 66725) | Marine sediment microbial communities from the Atlantic coast under amendment with organic carbon and nitrate - tdDd47.2 | ecosystem: Environmental > Aquatic > Marine > Coastal > Sediment | place...
GAACTATACCAAGCTAAATGACCCGGGCAACGGACTTTACCGTATTGTAAGTTGTACCCGGAATGAGGATGGACAGGTAATACCACTGGAGAATATATGGTTAACATACTCTACCATTCCCGACGGAGGTGAACCGATTTATGAAAATATGCTCCACTTTGTGGATACCTTCGAAGAAATCAGTCCGTCAACGTATACTGTTGTATTTGCTCCGATTGACCAGGATGTTCCCGAAGTTGTTGCCATCAATGGCATTCCTGAGGAACCGACAGATATTCCGGTTGAGCATGTTGAGGTGGTCTTCAGTGAACCGATCGAGCCAACAACGTTTGACCACGAGGACATGACTTTGAAAAACCAGGGAGGACCAAATTTAATGGATAGTCTGGTGATTGTTACACAGCTTAATGATTCAACATTTGATGTGGATATTTCAGACAAGACACATCCTAACGGTTTTTATACACTTACTGTTCAGGCAGCAGGTGTTGCTGATCTCGTTGGAAATTACGGAACGTATGGCGTGCAGGTATCATGGATACAGGCGATAGCTGCTCCTGCTATCGATTATTTCTTTGGTATACCTGAAATTCCGGCCGGCCCGATCGATACCCTGCTGGTACTTTTCAATATGCCGATCAACGAAACAACTTTCACCACCGATCAAATAAGCATGACCGATCATGAGGGTAATCCGGTTTCGACTGAATCTCTTCTTATTACATCCGAAAGCTTTAATAGTGTTTTATTTAAGATCAGCGGATTGGAAGCCTTCAATATGGAAGATGGAACCTATGAACTTACATTTAAACTCACCGAAATCCAGGGTGAAAATGGCCAGGTTGGCGTTCTGGATCAATCCATAGAGTGGACAATTTGCCAAATTCCACTACCTATAGCAGATGCAGGAGATGATGATACGATATGCGTAGTTGATGTTTACCAGCTAAACGGATCGGTTGAAAATACAAGCGATTATATATGGTCAACTTCCGGAACTGGTAGTTTTGATGATGATCAGATCCTTACACCGGTTTATACTCCAAGCCAGGAGGATATTGATACCGGACAGGTTGAGATTTCACTAACCGCGGAACCATTAAACGATTGTGCCGCTGCAAGCGTAGGTGTAATGATCCTTTATATTCAGGATGAGCCATATGCCGATGCAGGAAATGATACTGAGATTTGTGAAGATCAAACACTTCAGCTTTTTGGAACTGTATTGAATTCTGAAAATTACTTTTGGTCCACCACTGGGGATGGTAGCTTCAGTAATGATCAGATTCTTACTGCAGTTTATACACCAGGAACGCAGGATATTTTATCTGGTACATGTGATCTGATACTAAGCGCAGAAGCCATCAGCCCATGCCTGGTTTCAAGTGAATCGCAAATAGTCCTCAGTATTAAAACCGGGCCCATCGTGGATGCCGGAAACGATGCTGTTGTTTGTGAGAATGAGCCGTATAAACTATCCGGTTTTGTTGATAATGCCGAATCCTTTGTGTGGTCTACGGCAGGAGATGGAACCTTTGACCATGCCGATCAACTTGATCCGGTATATACCCAGGGTCCACAGGATAAGCTCAATGGAACGATTGAACTCAGTTTATTTGCCGACCCGATTGATCCCTGCTACTTTGCAAATGTTTCAACAGTAACCTTAAGCCTTCAATATCTACCTATCGCCGATGCCGGCAGTAGCGTTACGATTTGTGAAGGAAGCGTAGTACAACTTAACGGTGAAGTTCAGAATCAGAATAATTTCTTCTGGGCTTCAAACGGTGATGGTAACTTTAGCTCACCTGTAATCCTGAATCCAGTTTATACACCGGGACCTGAAGATATTGCAAATGGAACTTTTGATATCATTTTAATGGCCCAACCCATTGTTCCCTGTTATTATTCTGATGTTTCATTAATCACGATTACAATTCAGGGTAAACCAACAGCCAATGCCGGGTATGATGGAGTATCATGTGAAGGCCAACCCTATCAACTTTCTGGTATTGTAAAAAATACCGCTCAGGTGTTATGGACTACCAGTGGTGATGGTGTCTATGATAATCCGGGGTCGGTTTATGCAGTGTATACACTTGGTGCAAATGACCTGCTCAACGAAGAAGTGATGTTAACACTAACAGCACAGGCCATTTCTCCATGTGCAGTCGCAGCTATAGATCAAATCCACCTGATAGTTAATCAATGCCAGGAATATGTCATTCCGATGGGATGGTCGGGCGTATCTTCTTATGTAGAGCCGGTGGATGCAGATCTGGAGATCATGTTTTCACATGTGATAGATGATTTGATTATTCTGCAGTCTCAAACAGGATTTTTCTGGCCTGGTCAAAACATAAATACCTTAGGGACATGGAATTTCCTGGATGGCTACAGAATTAAAGTTTCAGAGGAGATCAATCTGACCATTGCCGGACCAAGATCCGAAACCAATTCATTGACGTTAAGTGCTGGGATCAATCTAATTCCTGTGCTCAGTAAATGCGACGTTGATGTTGAGGAACTGTTTGCCGGAACAGATGTGGTGATAGTTAAAGAAGTGGCGGGATGGCATATTTTCTGGCCTAACCTCAATATCAATACCTTGAATAGTTTAATACCAGGGAAGGCCTATTTCGTGCTGATGAACGCTCCGGAGGAAATTATCTTTCCGGATTGTTTTAAAGCTGTTTCTTCAGCTGAATCATCAAATGTTGTAGATATTCATTCAATGTTGAATAGGGCAGGATGGAATTTATTCGATTTAACACCAATCACACATACTCTTGGTATCCCTCAAATAGCCATTGATGGATCAGTAATTGAAGGTGGAGATTTGTTGGGTGTATTCGACGAAATGGGTAATTGTTATGGAATAGCAGAATGGAATGGTAAGAATACTTCAATCACCGTAAATGGTGACGACCCAACAACCAACGAAAAGGACGGCTTTATTGACGGCGAGATGATTTGTTTCAAGGTTTTTAGCTCCGTAGTTGGAAACGAATTTGAGTTGGAAGCCATTTATAATAAAGAATGGCCGCAGTATGATGGTCTCTATCACTCGCATGGATTATCAGCTGTGCAGAGCTTTAAACTGGAAGCAACACAGGTTTATGGCATTGGAAATGTTGATGCTTCTATTTATCCCAACCCAACAAATGATAAAGTCTATATCCAACTTTCAAGTGTTAGAACTGCTTCTGTAACAATTTTTGATATAACAGGTCAGCAAATTATGAATAATCGTTTATCAGGCCTAAAAACTGAAATTGATCTCTCAGCTTATGAAAGTGGCATTTATCTGATTGTTGTAAAAGGCGATAACATTCTGAAAATTGAACACTTGATCAAGAAATAGGCATCATAACTTTTCTGTAAGGCTAAAGCTGCAGGTGAAAACCTGTAGCTTTTTTTTAGCTATTTTGGCTGAACGTGAAAATGCAAAACAGACATTCGAAAATAAATCACCTTGTTTGGCAAACTTCGCATCGTTCAAGTGAAGATAAGCCCTCATTTTTTTTATCTGATGCAAAACCTGTACTATTAAAAATTGTGCATGGAACCCGGGTCGTTAAAAACGACCTACTGTAGGCCGGAATTTATCAAGAGTTCCCTCATCACCTTAAATCAGTTTAATGAGGTCTTTGAAATGGGAAGGAAGCTTAATAACAACAAACAACGGGCAGCAGAAAAAGAAATGAAAAATAACGAGTTGAATTCGTTCTGCTGTAGCCTTACCCCTTTTATGACAATTCCTGCACTGATAAGCAAAATGTATTATTCAAGAAACAACAAAGCAACACCCGCAACAGCAAGTATTGAACCGATTACTTCTCTGATGCTTATTCTTTCTTTGAAAAGTATTATTGCCGGAGGTATAATTAAAACAGGAACAATGGCCATGATGGTAGCAGCTACTCCGGCACTCGTATTCTGAACGGCAAGCAGTGAAAAAGAAACACCCAGAAAAGGCCCAAAAATAGAACCAAGGAGAGTAAGCTGCATTCCTTTTCTATCGCGAAGGCCTGTCTTCAATTTGTCCCATCTTTTCATAAAAATAAATATCAGGGTGAAGCCCACAAGACCTGCCATTACCCTGATTTGTGATGCAGCAAATGCATCATAGTCTTTCATACCGTATTTGCTTAAAACCAGTCCGACAGCCTGGCCTGCAGCTCCACCCACCGCAAGTAAAATACCTACGAGAGGATAGGAAAACTTTATTCTGTTCTTTTTGTTTGTGTTTGGTTCTGGGTTTTCCCTTTTCATAACAACCAGAACAATCCCCGAAATGGTAATAACCATTCCTGCCAGGCTTTGCACCGACAGCGTTTCACCAAGGATCATCCATCCTAATAAAGCGGTCATGGGTGGTACAAGTGACATAATGAGCATCGAAACTCTTGCGCCCACAACTACAAAAGCCTGAAAAAGAAGTAAGTCTCCTAAGGCAAAACCCACCAGTCCTGAAATGGACAACCACAACCAGGCAAAGCCCGTAGCATCAGTTGGGAAAAACATTCCTCTTGTGAAATACAGGTAAATCGAATAGATGAAAAATGCCAGATACAGCCTGATTAAGTTTACGCTCAGAGAACCGATTCTTTTTCCGGCGGCTTCAAATGACATACTTGTGACAGTCCAGAAGACTGCGGTCATCAAAGCAGCAAATTCGCCAAAATGGGATTGAAACATGCAATCGAATTTTCGGCGAAAGTAGCAAGAAAAACAAACGTATCAGAAAAGTATTCCATTAAAGAAATGTAGTTACTTTCTAATCATCCTAATGCCTTGCGACCTGCCTCCAACAATCAACCTGCACAGGTATACCCCCTCTGGAGATGCTTCTTCCGGCTTCCACACCATTTCATTGTAGCCTTTATCCAGGATATTATCAAAGGGAGTCGCTATCAATTTCCCTGAAACATCAAAAATGGAAAGTTCTACAGGTGATCTTTCTTTGAGGGTAAAACTGATGAGGGTTTGAGAGCTGAACGGATTCGGGTAATTCATCAAACTAAATTCATTGGAAGATTCCTGGTGTTCTGCAATGTTGCTGATCACCTGGAGCGATCGTTCAAAAACACCATTACCATGTGTTGCCACCCTGAGTTTGTTGTTGGCCGGCGAAATTTTCAAATCTATAGCAAACACACCATCGCCCATACCATCGATAAACTCTTCCCATGTTTCGCCGTCATCATAGGAAACATATACACCAAATTCGTTTCCGAAATAGATGATCTCCGGATATGCAGGGTCATTTACAACCGACCAACCCGGAATATCAGGAAGTGTTGAACCAATGTTTATCCAATTTTCACCACCATCTATCGATTTATATAGGTGAGATGTTTCAAAACCACCCAGGGTAACGAACACCATATTATGATCGATATTGTCGACATGAATATCTGTGATTATACGGTCAGGAAGATTTCCGGTCATATCCACCCATTCGATGCCACCATTGATGGTTTTGAAAAGTTGCGAACGGCTGTACCATGGCATTGTTGCCACGTAAACAACATCAACACTTGTAGAAGAAATGTCCATTGCCAGTGCCGGATTATTGCTGAATTGTGAGGATGTATTGGTTGCCGCCCATGAGTTACCACCATTTGTTGATTTATAAATGATACTTCGGCCCGCATACATGGTTTCATTATCAACTGAACTTAATACATAGGGCGATATAAAATTAGAGTTTCCACCGGATGGCGGTGAAATATTGAAATAACCATATCCACCATTATTGGACCTTAAGATATTTAAATTTTGATATGAATTGTAAACGATGTTATTATTTTCCTGGTTAATTGCCGACCATGATCCATCACCACCTACAACACGTCTCCAGTATTTATCGCCTTCATAGATGCATGAAAAATTATCCTGAAGCCCACCCATTGCCAGCAATGTATCAGTATGAGAGTTTGAAAACCCGGGATAAAACTGTGACGTTTGATAACCCCAGTTGCAGCTATAAAAAGTTTCACCGCCATCATCGGTTCGATGGACACCCCCATCATGAGCAAAGTAAATTATATCAGGATCTGTCGGATGAAATTCGATATCATGATGGTCTAAATGCAGCCAGTCGGGATCAAACCAGTCTTCAATTATCCCTTCATCTATGTTAAGGTTAAATCCTCCATTCTCAGATTGAAATAGATGAATCCCTGCGCAAAAAATCTTATTGTTGTCGAAAGGGCTGACACCTACATAATGAGAATACCAACCCTGGTAATCGGAATAATTTTCGGTATTTACTACCCCCCAGGAATCGCCATTATCGGGTGACATACAAAGCCAGGTTCCACTGGCACCATAACTTTGTGAGTTGCCAATGCTGGCATAAATCATGCTTGGGTATGATTGAGCAATCATAATTCGGGCTTTACCGCCAAAATTAGTTGGTCCGCCAATTCCCATATCCATCAATTGCCAGTTTGCTCCTCCATTCGTGCTGCGATAGATTCCGTTGCCGGGACTGAACATTCCCCCACAAGCAACAAAAACTATCTCTGGGTTTTCGGGATTGATGGCAATGTCGGTTGCCATAGCTACATCATGGACCAATTCCCAGTTTTCACCCAAATCCACCGATTTGTAGGTGCCTTCAGTTGTTGCAGCCCATACGATGTTCGGATCATTGGGATCAAATTTGATGCGTTGTACACCACGTTGTTGTTGGTACGACCAATCAATCACCAGGTTCCAGCTTTGTCCATTGTCTGTTGATTTCAATGCGCCTATGCCGCTCAATCCACGGGTTGCCCTGAAACTTACACTGGGATAGTATTCTCCGTAGCCATAGCATTCTCCAGTACCAACAATAATAACATTGGAATCCACAGGTGAAACTTCAACAGTTGCAATGGCCAGCCCAGGGTAACCTAATGATATTCTCTCCCAAACATCTTCACCAACCCCTCCGGTATAGCTCCGCCAAAGTCCACCACTTGCTGATGCAGCATAAATGGTGTTTGGGTTTTGGGGATTGAGACACATGTCGAGGGTTCGGCCACCAATGTTGTGTGGGCCAATGGCTTCCCATTGGTTTTCGTCATGTGAAGGATTTCTTAAATACTTTTTGGTGTACTCAAACGCTTTTGTGTAGCCATCATCCGGGATGTCTTCACCGGGATAGGCCCTTATTGCGCTCATCATACTGAGTGATTTGTAAGAACCCGGAACATGAATTCCTTCTTCAGGATAACCGGTGTTCTGAATTGAATGGTCGCTTTTACAGAAGATGATAAATGTGAATGCAGTAATCACCAAAAGGTAAGTGGTTTTTCTCATCGTTTTGAATTTTTTGTGGTTAAGTCATTGTGGTAGTAATATTACAACAAGGCATTATACAGAATATGGTTTTTGTCAGAAATCCAAAAGTAGCTAATAAACAGAAAGGAAGCAAGCCACCATCAGTAAAAGGTATATCCTGATGAGTTATTGGTGTTTTTCCGCAAGAAAATATATTTCTTGATTTTTCACTGATTGTCATAAATTGACCAAGAAAATCCACTGGTTACTCTGTGGGTTATCAAATTATTTGTTTGTTGTTTCCTGAAGGTAAAAACACACAACTTCATTTCAATCTCTCTTCTTCATCAAGCCAATCCACATCTTCGAAGGGATTTCATCGTTGGAATCGAAGCGGCCCTGTTTAAGGGAAATGATTTCAAAACAGGGCTCAACTGCGGTGATTACATCAATTGCGGAGCGTTTGGGTGGACCAACATCCAAACGGCCATCGTCGGTACTCCCGGCTAAAGTTAGCCAAAAACCATCTTTTTCGAGCAAGGATGACACAATTCGGGCGTATTCTTTGCGCTGCTTCTTTTCATCGAAAGTATGAAAACATCCTCTGTCGAAAATAAATCCATAGGGAGCACCGGGGATTTCATCTTTAAAAATATCACACGTGTAAAAGTCAGCTTCAACATTATTTTGAATTGCATTTTCTTTTGCTATTTCGATGGCTTTTTCAGAAAGATCAATTCCTGTGACAGTAAATCCAATTTTTGCAGCCCAAAAAACATTGTCTCCTGTCCCACAACCAATATCGAGTGCTTTGCAGGATTTGATCTTAAATTCACTTACTGTATTCACTAAATTAAAATCGGGTCGGTTGATATTCCATGGAAGGTCATTGATGATGTAGCGGTCGTTGAATCGTTTTTTCATAAATGCAATTTATTTTCAGTTCTAAAAAAATCGAATTCCAAAAGCAGGCACCAAAATACGAATTTCAAATAAACCAGCTTATAAAGGACTCTTATTAGCTCGGCCCGAAAAAATCATTATTTTTGAAAACACACAAAACCTATAAAAATGATAGAAACCATATTTACTGATGAAGCACCCGGGCCAGCCGGGCATTATTCCCAGGCCGTAGTTTGGAATGATCTCATTTTTATCTCAGGTCAATTGCCTGTTGTACCCGGTACGGGTGAAAAGATTTTAGGTGATGTTGAGAAACAAACCTTGCAGGTTTTAAGTAATGTTGATGCTATCCTTCAGGAAGCCGGGAGTTCGCGACAACAGGTTTTAAAGACCACGGTGTATATTTCGGATATTTCGCTGTGGAATAAAGTTAATGAGGTTTATGCCGCTTTTTTTGATGGCCACAAACCAGCGCGCGCTGTTGTTCCAACTAAGGATTTACATTTTGGCTTTAAGATTGAAATTGAAGCCATAGCCATAAAAAAAGCCGGTTAACAACCGGCTGGAAATTGAAAAGCTACTTTCAATTGTATGTTGGAACTCGATCTTCGATAACTAACAAAGGTTGGCAATCATTTGACCCCATGAGTTACGTTGCTTCAGGGTAAACCTCAACTCTTGTCCCTCAATGGTCACCAGGTTAAGTCCATTGTGTTGCAAAAAGCCCGGATTAAAAAACAATACATCGCGAATGGATTTTGGCTCTATTTCCATATCGTATTTGCCTGTGTTTCCATTCACACTTTTAAAATAAATCCGCTGGTTGGTAATGATGAGTTTTCCTTTTATTTTTTCTTCTCCGTTAAGTAAATGGTTGGTATCTGTAGCTTTAACAACCATTTCATTTGCTTTAAGATCTATTTTCATTTTGTCAGGTTTTGATGGTTAAGCTTTTCACTAATTGTGCCAAATGGGATTAATTCGTGTTTTTCAGTAAGTTATAAATCTTTTCCCTGTTTTGTTTTTAAAAAATAGTGTCCAGTATTGTAAATTGGTGTCCGAATTTCAACATGATTTGTTTCCCTTTTCGTACTATCTAAGACGCACAAATATGTAAGTTGTTACAAATTCTGTTGAGATTATTTTATATGGTTACCTGAAATTTTTGAAAAGGTTACAGTTCATGGCCTGATTCTTTTCGGTGTGCTGTTGAAGGGAAAATAAAAAAGGCGACTAAACAGCCGCCTTTAAATATTTCGAATCGAGATTTCTCTATTTAATTACGCCCAGTTCCTTGCCCACTTTGGTAAAGGCAGCTACACATTTGTCGAGATGCGCTTTTTCGTGGCCGGCCGAAAGCTGAACCCTGATCCGGGCTTGCCCTTTAGGAACTACCGGGTAGTAGAATCCGATCACATAAATTCCTTCATCCAGAAGTTTTGCAGCAACATCCTGCGAAAGTTTTGCATCGTACAACATAACGGCACAAATTGCTGATTTGGATGGTTTGATATCAAAACCGGCAGCCTTCATTTTTTCCATGAAGTAATCGGTATTCCAGTGTAATTTATCCTGTAACTCCGAAGTTTCAGCCATCATATCAAACATGGCAATCCCGGCATTTGCAACCAATGGAGGAATAGAATTTGAAAACAAATACGGGCGAGAGCGCTGGCGAAGGATGTCGATAATTTCCTTTCGGCCTGTAGTGAACCCGCCAATGGCTCCGCCGAAAGCTTTTCCAAGTGTTCCTGTAATAATATCAACTTCACCCCTGATGTCGAATAACTCGGTTACACCACGGCCTGTTTTACCAACAACACCTGCCGAATGGCATTCGTCAACCATAATAAGGGCATCATATTTTTTGGCCAGTTCATTGATTTTATCCATTGGAGCCACGTTGCCATCCATTGAGAAAACTCCGTCTGTAACAATAATCCTGAATCGCTGTGCCTGGGCTTCCTTAAGTTTTTCTTCCAAGTCGGCCATATCTGCATTTTTATAGCGGTAGCGCTGTGCCTTGCACAAACGTACTCCATCAATAATAGAGGCGTGATTAAGCGAGTCGGAAATAATTGCATCCTCCGCGGTAAGCAAAGGCTCAAATACTCCACCGTTTGCATCGAAACAGGCAGCATAGAGAATGGTGTCTTCCGTACCAAAAAACTCAGCAATTTTTGCCTCAAGGGTTTTGTGCAGATCCTGTGTTCCACAAATAAAACGTACTGATGACATGCCATAACCATGTGTATCAAGGCCTTTTTTTGCAGCTTCAACCAATTTTGGATGATTTGATAAGCCAAGGTAATTGTTGGCGCAAAAGTTTAAAACATTTTCCCCGGTACTCACAGAGATATCTGCTTTTTGAGGAGATGTAATAATGCGTTCATTTTTGTACAAGCCGGCTTCTCTGATATCGGCCAGTTCTTTCTGAAGATGATCTTGTAGTTTACCGTACATTTTCTTATTTTTTATATGATTAATTCTTACTGTTTGTTCGTTAACAGTCGGCAAATATAATGTATTCTTTTAGGAAAAATTGTGATTATTGCCCGAAAAATTTATAATTAAAAGGCTGTAATCTAAAAATTTATATTTTTGCGGCCAATAGTGTTAATTTGTTAACAGAAATATAAAAATTTTATCAGATGAAAAATATTCTTGTAATAGGTTCAGTGGGTCAGATTGGCTCAGAACTAACAATGGAACTTCGCAACAGGTATGGAAACGATCATGTTGTTGCCGGATATCGTAAAACTCAACCATCGCAGGAGTTGGCTGAAGGTGGCCCCCTGGAAGTTGTTGATGCCACAGACGTTGAACGCATTGTTGAAGTGGTAAAGAAATATAAGATCGATACCATTTACAACCTGGCAGCGCTATTGTCGGGAGTAGCTGAAAAAAGGCCACAAGCAGCTTGGAATGTTGGTGTCAACGGTGTTTACAATGTTTTGGAAATTGCCAGAGAGTTTAATTGTGCAGTATTTTTCCCCAGTTCAATTGGGGCATTCGGATCAAGTACTCCACTTGACAATACTCCACAGGACACCATTCAGCGTCCCGGAACCATGTATGGTGTTACCAAAGTTGCCGGAGAATTGCTGAGCGATTATTATTACAAGCGTTTTGGAGTGGATACACGGGGCGTACGCTATCCTGGGATCATTTCCAATCTTACCCTTCCTGGTGGCGGAACTACCGATTATGCTGTAGAAATTTATTATGATGCCATTAAAAACGGGAAATTTACTTGTCCCCTGCCAAAAGGAACTTTCCTGGATATGATGTACATGCCCGATGCATTGGATGCTGCTATCAACCTGATGGAAGCTGACCCTGATAAACTGAAACACCGGAATTGCTTTAACGTAACAGCTATGAGTTTTGATCCGGAAATCATTTTTAATTCAGTGAAAAAATATCTTCCTGATTTTACAATGGATTATGATGTTGATGCCGTAAAACAAGGTATTGCCGATTCATGGCCCAACAAGATGGATGATTCTGCTGCACGCGAAGAATGGGGATGGAACCCGAAATGGGACCTGGATAATATGACACGCGACATGCTGAAAGTAATCAAAGAAAAACACGCAAAAGGACTGATCTAATATATTTGTTTTTAGAGGATTTTAAGGCACTTAAAGTTCCTTGAGTATTATACTCGGTAAAGAGCCATCTCATTTGTGGGATGGCTTTTTGCTTTACTGCGCAATTTTTTTATCAATAACGAAGGCCATAGGTACATTTGCTCCATTTCGTCAAAGCAGGATAAAGAAATTTAATTATAACTTTGAAGCCGCCTGGTCTGACATTAATTTAATCTCACAGCAAGAATCATTTCCAGTTTGTAAGTGTGAAAAACAAATTGTTAAATATCATTTGGATTTTGGTTTATACCCTGGTTTTCCTTCCGGCAAGCCAGGCTTTGCCAATTTTTCACTGGGTTGAAACCAACAGTGATACGGTTGCAAAGTATAGAAAATTTGAGGTAAGGGCTGATATCACCGGTAACTTTTCCAATCCATACGATTTCAACCAGGTGCGTGTATATTGTTATTTTGTTTCTCCAACAGGGGTAGTACATACTTCCGATGGCTTCTTTTACCAGGATTTTACTATGACACAACCGGATGTACTGGTTCCGAATGGTGATCCATATTGGTGTATAAGGTTTGCGCCCGACGAACCCGGAAACTGGACCTATGAAATATTATGCCTCGATTTAACAAGCTATCTCGCTTATCCAGTCCAGCCGTTTTATTGCGAAGAGGCACAAGGTGCAGGATATATCAGCATTGGGCAAAACCAAAAGCTGGTGTTCGACAATGGGGATCCTTTTTTTGGAATTGGCACCAACCTGGCCTGGAAAGAGTGGGGGTCTGGATTTACCACATATATCGATTGGCTGAATGAAATGGCCGACAACGGAGCCAATTTCACCAAGCTAACAATGGCACCCTGGTGGACTGAATTGGAATGGTCGGAAACTGGCCTTGGAAATTACGATGCACGGCAAAACCGGGCATGGGCAATGGACAGAATTATCGATAAAATGGATGAACGTGATATTTATGTCCAGCTGAATTTTTTAATTCATGATGAATTGTCGATCCCAAATACTCCCGGATGGGCTCAAAATCCTTACAATAGTTCCAATGGTGGGCCCTGTGGTGAGCCCCAGGATTTTTTCGTTCATCAGGATGCCAGGAATTATTTCAAACGAAAAATAAAGTATATCAATGCCCGATGGGGATATTCCACGCATGTTCAATCATGGGAAATATTATCTGAAGCCGACAGGACTTCTGCATGGGGATCTTTCCCTACCCAGACAATCGAATGGTGCAACGAAATGGCGGAATACACAGCGTCGGTTGATAAGCAAAACAGGCCCGTTTCTTCAGGGTTTGCTATCCCGCAACATCACCCTGATGTTTGGAACAACAGTGCAAATGCATTTACCCAATTGCATATTTACGATATCATCCCTGATCTCGAAATTAAAAACTACAATTACACACGCTGGTATTTGGATGAATTTCAAAAACCAGTTGTTATTGGTGAATTTGCCCTGGCACACTCTCCTGAGGAGGTCATCGATTACGATCCGGATGGAATCACATTTCATAATTGTATTTGGTCTTCTGTTTTTTCCGGTTCGCATGCAACTTCTTTATCCTGGTGGTGGGATAATTATTTAATTCCGCAGGATCTCCTTCCCCATATGCAATCCATAGCTAACTTCATCAGCCAGGTAGGTCCTCCGGGTGGTAATCTGGAGCCGGAATCTTTACATACAACATCAAATATTAATGACCTGATAACCATTGATCCTGATTTTAGCTCCTCACTCTCAAAGGCTCCCGAACATTATTTTACGATTGAACCATCTGGTTATTTAAAACCGCTTGAATTGGATCTTGGGGAAGTATTGTATGGCTATTTTTTTAATTCTTCAAGAAATCCACCAACATTTAAAGTTAATTATACCAAGGCAGGAGAATTCACAGTTGAACTTGGTGATTTAGCCACATATTCCAGAATCAGGATATCGCTTGATGGTGTTGGTGTTCTGGAACAGCCGGCCTTTACAAATACAAGCTATACAATCAATGTACCCCAGGGAGAGCATGAAATCAAGGTGGCAAATGTAAGCAATGGTTTTATGGAGGTCAGGGAATACAGATTGCTCAATTACACACCCAGGCTCAGGGCATTTGCCATGCGAAATGAAAAACATGCCGTTGGATGGATTCAAAATAGAAAATACAATTGGGAATATGTGTACCCCAACGGGACACCTCCTCCTGCAACCGGAGGGAAAATGTATTTTGAAGACTTTAATGAAGGGCTTTATCAGCTGGATTGGTATGATTCGGATGGGAATTTTGAATCCTCTGTTTCAGTATTAAATGCTGGAGAGGATATGGTTGTGGATGCACCTGCTGTTGTTTGGGATGCTGCGTTTGAACTGAATTTTGTTACACCTCTTGTTGTTGATTTTATCGCAAGTGTTACCACAGGAGACGCTCCTTTGACTGTTCAATTTACAGATCAATCATTTGTTGGGGGAGTGACAATCGACAGTCGCACCTGGGATTTTGGTGATGGAAATTTTTCGAACCAGCAAAACCCTGTTCATACATATCAAACTCCCGGAACCTATGACGTGTCCCTCAAATTGGTTTCTGGAAATTATGCTGATTCTCTTGTCAAAGCAAATTACATTACTGCTGAACAAGCCCTGGTGGCTGATTTTATAGCCAGTGACACATCGGTTTTGGTGGGAGATTTGATTTATTTTAGCGACCTTTCGTTGGGTAGCCCCACCAGTTGGTTTTGGGCTTTTGGAGACAATTCTATAAGTACATTTAATAATCCTTCACATTTATACACCCAACCAGGGTTTTATACAGTTTCCCTCCTGATACAAAAAAACGGAAAATCAGATATCATCATAAAGAACAATTACATCGAAGTTTATGCTCCACTCATTGCCGATTTTGAAACCGATAAAACCCTTTGTATAAAAGATGAAGCTGTTCTGTTCACTGATTTAAGCCAGGGAAATCCCGAATCATGGTTTTGGGAATTTGGTGATGGGGCGAATGGAAGCACCCAAAACCCCGAACATTTATACGAAGAAACAGGTATTTATACAGTTAAACTAACTGTGAATGCTAATTGGAGAACTGACTCTATTATTCGAGAAAACCTGATCACTGTAGTTGATCCGCTGATCGCCAATTTTGAAGCAAATAACACTTTTGTTTATACAGGTCAGGAAATTCTATTTTCAGATTTATCCACTGGCAATCCATCGAATTGGACATGGGAATTTGGTGATGGTAATTCCAGTCAGTTTCAGCATCCTTCACACAATTACCTGCAAGCTGGAATTTATTCTGTTAAATTAAATATTGCAAACGAATATCTTGAGGACTCCATTGAGAGAATAAATTATATTACAGTTGTTGATCCTTTGATTGTCGAATTTGAAGCAAATAACACTTTTGTTTATACAGGTCAGGAAATTCAGTTTTCAGATTTATCTACTGGCAATCCAACGAATTGGGCATGGGAATTTGGGGATGATAATTTCAGTCAGTTTCAGCATCCTGTACACCATTTCCAGCATAAGGGAATTTATTCTGTCAAGCTAAAGATTTCAACCCAATACCTTGAGGATTCCCTGGTAAAAACCGATTATATCACTGTACTTGATCCACTGATTGCGGATTTCATAGCTGATACCACGATTGTTCTGGTTGGGCAGGAGATTTCTTTTACTGATCTATCCACAGGAGATCCATCATTTTGGGTCTGGGATTTTGGTGATACAAGCAATGGGATTTATCCCAACCCAAATCATACATATTGGTATCCCGGAGATTATTCAGTAAGCCTTCAGGTTATTCGTGGTGATAGTTCCGATGTGACTTTGAAGGAAAACTATATCCATGTTTTCGATTCGTTGATTGCTGATTTCTATGCTGTACCTACTGAAATACAACTGGGAGACCCCATACAGTTTTTTGATGATTCAAAAGGTGACCCTTCCCATTGGAATTGGGATTTTGGTGATGGACAAAACAGTGATTTACAACACCCGGAACATACTTATAATGTAGAAGGTACATTCTCCATTAAATTTGAAATATTCAATGAATTCTTTAAAGATTCTATTGAAAGAGAAAATTTCGTAACTGTTTATGATCCATTAATTGCTGATTTTATTGCCGATACCACAAAGGTGCTGGTTGGGCAAAAGGTACAGTTTACAGATTTGTCTGTAGGCTCACCTACCTTCTGGATATGGGATTTTGGTGATACTACGGTTGGGATCAGGCAAAACCCGGAACATTATTACTTGCATGAAGGATCGTATTCTGTTTCGCTACAAATTAATAAAGGAGATTCAGCCAATATTGCAATAAAAGAGGATTACATCCAGGTAAGAGACACTTTAATTGCTGATTTTACTGCTTCAATAACTGATGTGAGAGTTGGCGATGAAATTCAGTTTTCTGACCTTTCACGGGGAGCCCCCAACCAATGGTTTTGGGATTTTGGAAACTCAAAGATATTCACCACAGAAAATCCGTTGTATACCTACACTAATCCGGGTGCTTACTCTGTTCAATTAATCGTTAAAAATGAGTTTGATACCGATACTTTGACAAAGGAAAATTATATAAATGTGCTGCCTGCCCTTGTTTCGCAAAGCATCGAACTGGCTGAAGGCTGGGCTGGAATTTCTACATTTATCAACCCGCTTGATTCAGATATTGAAATTCTGTTGACTCCTCTGGGCGAGCACCATATATTTTCGATGAATTACAGTGGATTGTACTGGCCAGATCAAAATATCAATACTATCGACACCTGGAATCCCTATGATGGTTTGATCATTAAAATGGCAGAAGCAGATACCCTTGAAATTTTTGGCGTAGATTCTTTAAACCAACAGGTTGATATTTCAGCTGGTTGGAGTATATTCCCTGTTGTAAATGCCTGTGGTGAAAATACCTTACTGATGCAAGAAAACCTTGATGACACCCTTGTACTGATCAAGGAAATTGCAGGCACAAAAGTGTTTTGGCCGGAGTATGGCATAAATACCCTTGAGCAGCTTGAACCTGGGAAATCCTATTATACCTTGTGCGGTTTTGAAACAAACTATCAATTCCACCCCTGCGATGGAAATTTAAAATTCGAGAAATCAGTTGACACACAAATCAGTTACAATCCATGGAATGATTTTTCAAACACCCCAGGTTCACACCTGATTGCAGTTTTGCCAGGTGCAATTCCTGAGTTGGAATTATTAAATAAAAAAATGGTCATCGGTGTTTTTAATGAAGCGGGTTTTTGTTCCGGTGTTATAACTGTCGATGACCTGTCAGGCGATAATTCATTTGCTCTTTCAGTCTTTGGACAGGATGTACAATCTCCCGGACTCCCTGGTTTTATGGAAGAGGAAGAAATGACTTTTCAACTTTATATTGAAGATAATCAGGAAGCCTACACTCCCCGTTTTATATTTGATAACAGTTTTCCTGATGGAAGGCGCTTCAAAACCAATGGTATTTCCGGTATTAGCCAGATCCAGCTAACCGAAATAAAGGAGGAGAACTTAGTCGAGGAGGAAATATTTATTTATCCCAATCCCGGCAACGGAATTTTTTATGTTGATTTATCAATTTTCAACCAATCTGTACGAATCGATGTACTAAATTCCAGGGGTAAATTAATAAAGCCTGCCATAGCTGTAACTGACCGTACAACCGCCATTGATTTATCCGGAATGTCAAAGGGGATTTATCTGGTAAAAATCAATTCAGGACGAAATTCTGTCACTAAAAAAGTGGTGCTCAGGTAGTATGGCTTTGTAATTAAGCTTCGCTACTTTTCCTCTGACAAAGGCAATTTATTGGTCAGGGGGGAACTTCCGGATATTTTTCTAATGCAGCCTGTGTATATTTGCATGAAAAAAATTTATGTCAGTTCATTCCCTGAAATTTTCAATCACATGAATTACACCCAAACCCTGGAATATTTGTTTAACAAATTGCCAATGTACCAGCGTATTGGTGGCGCTGCTTACAAGGCCGATTTGAGCAATACAATTGAAATGTGTGAACTATTAGGCAATCCGCACAAGAATTTCAAATCGGTGCATGTTGCAGGGACCAACGGAAAAGGATCCACTTCACACATGGTTGCTTCCGTTTTGCAGGAGGCTGGCTATAAAACCGGCTTGTATACATCACCACACTTCAAGGATTTCAGGGAAAGAATTAAGATAAATGGCCAGGTGATCCCTGAAAAAATGGTAGTAGATTTTGTAGACAAATGGAAAAGTGATTTTGAACGAATCGGCTTATCTTTTTTTGAGATGACCGTTGACCTGGCATTTATTTATTTTATGCTGGAAAAGGTGGATATTGCTGTGATTGAAGTTGGGCTAGGAGGGCGCCTGGACTCCACAAACATAATTACACCTGAGGTCTCGGTAATTACCAACATCGGTATGGACCACATGAGTTTTTTGGGGGATACTCTTCCTGAAATTGCCGCTGAAAAAGCCGGGATTATCAAGCCGAATGTTCCGGTATTGATTGGCGAAACCCAGGGAGAAGTAGAACATATTTTTATTGAAAGTGCTGCAGTAAATAATACACCCATCAGTTTTGCCGATCAACATTATAAGGTAGATATTACCGGACAAGCAATTGAAAATTCTATTTGGGTTGACATTTTGAAAGATGGCAAAACTCAGTTCAAAAATGTAAACTTTCCTCTCACAGGAAGCTACCAGCTGAAAAACCTGGCTACGGCTTATGCCACCATTGAAGAGCTTAATAAGCGCGGGTTTCAAATTGATAGCATTCACCAAAAAGCCGGCATCGAGAAAGTCATTCAAAATACAGGATTTCAGGGAAGGTGGCAGGTGATTGGGCAAGAGCCAACAGTAATTGCCGACAGCGGGCATAACCTGGATGGAATCAGGCAGGTGTTACAAAATATTCAAAACATCAGTTTTGAACAATTACACTTTGTTTTTGGTGTTGTCAATGATAAGGCTCTGGGTGCTATTCTGGAAATATTGCCAAAACAAGCTATTTATTATTTCTGCAAGGCAGATATTCCCAGGGGAATGGATGCTGGTTTACTTCAGTTGGAAGCAAAGAAATATGGATTATCCGGGAACATATGCCCATCTGTACAGGATGCTTATCAGGCAGCTTTCGAGGCAAGCAATAAAAACGACCTGGTGTTAATTGGGGGAAGTACTTTTGTAGTTGCAGAAGTAATTTAGCATTTTGTGTTTGACGTTTAGCGTTTATCGTTTGGGCATATTTCAAAAGTAGTAAAGGCTATTCCAAATTTCAGTTGGAATAATTTTAAACTTTCTTCATGAACAATATACCTCATTCATTCACTAATCCGTAACTGCGACCTGAAGATCGCAGACTGCCAACTGCCATTTACCCTCCACTCACCAAATGCAGCACCATCACATCGTCACCATCTTTTATCAATGTTTCATTGCGCTCTTCTTTCCTCACGAGTATGCCATTGAGTTTTGTTACAATCAGTTTAAAAGTAAAATTTTTCTTTTTGATCAGTTCCTCAAAAGTCAGGCTTTCTTCTTCAAATGTATCTGGTCGGTTATTTAATGTAATGTTCATAAGGCATCCTCATTTGTATTTCCAAGTAAGATGTTTAATGCCGTGTTGGCTTGCATATGGGCAACAATACCTACACGGGGCGCCAGGGGTGGCAAAATCTTTGAAATCTCACTTTTTCCATCTCCGCAAACATAGATGTTTTTGCCCAGCTTTTCGGCTTTAATTGAATTGCTGTAGCCCCATCCGGCCATTCCATTTCCAATAATAAGGGGCTTATCAGGAAATTCAGTACTTACTGTTTCAATAATCATTTGTTTCATCTCAGCCAGGTCGAAAGCTTCAACAATAATATCACACTCGGCAAAAACGGAAATTATTTCAGCCGGGCCAAGCTTCATGTCATGGGGTATCACCTCAACTTCAGGGTCGATGTAATGGATATTATCAGCCAAAGCAAAAACTTTTTGCTGGCCAATTTGTTCCCAGAAAAAGTACTGCCTGTTCAGGTTGGATGCATCAATTGCATCAAAGTCAGCGATGATCAGCTTACCAACACCAATCCGGGCAAGTGTTGCAGCACAATTTGAGCCAAGCCCACCGCAGCCGGCAATGCCGACGGTTTTTTTGTTTAAAAGGGATTTAATTTTTTTCACATTCATCATTTTATATATGTAATTATCTCCAAATGTACGAAAATCTTAGATGCTTTGAAGAGTTTCGCCAAACAAAATAATATTTAGCCATTTTAAATAACTTCGGTAAGCCGCAATAATACTGAGGATAAGCGTTATGCATAAATATGCATATTGCGTATTGAAAACATCAAAAATTTGTTCGATTGGTAAAAAATGTAATTTTGCGAATTCGTTAACAAAAGCGGTTTTCAACAATTAAAAACATACATCAAATGGAAGTTGCCGAATTACAAAAAAAGCATAAACTCCTGCGCGAATGGACTTACAACTGGACACCATTGGAAAAGGGGTATTCTGATAAAATTCTTTATGTTAACCTTTCGGAAAATGATGTAAGGGAAAAAGAGGTGCCACAAATGATGAAGGAAAAATTCATCGGTGGCCGTGGCTATGGCCTAAAACTTTTATGGGATGCTACAAAACCAACTACAAAATGGGATGATCCTGAAAATGAGGTCAACATTTCATCTGGGCCCATTGGTGGAATTACCCAATATTCAGGCTCCGGAAAGTCGATCTGTGTTTCTATTTCTCCTCAAACCAATATTCCTATCGATAGCAATGTTGGTGGTTTCTTTGGGCCATTCCTTAAATTTTCGGGTTTTGATGCCATCGAGATTCAGGGAAAAGCTGAAAAAGATGTTATCATTTTTATCGATGGGGTAAACCACAAAGTGGAAATTAACGAAGCACCATACATAGATGTGCAGGACAGTCATGTATTGGGTGAGGTGCTTACCGAAATGTATGCCAATGATGAGAAAGACAAAAGGAACATCGGGGTAGTTGCTTCAGGTGCTGCTGCTGATCATTCACTCATAGGGATGCTAAACTTTACCTTTTACGATCCAAAACGTAAACTGGTACGTCTGAAGCAGGCTGGCCGTGGTGGTATTGGTACTGTTTTCAGAAATAAAAACATAAAAGCCATTGTATGTAAAATACCCGGTGTTAAAGGTAACCTGAACAATGTTGTTGACCTGCCTGCTATTATGGAAAGAGGAAAACGCTTCAACAAAGAGATGCGCGAACTCGATGACTCCCAGGCCGAAATGAAGACAAAAGGTACTGCTCACCTGGTTAATATCATGAACGATTATGACCTGTTGCCGGTGAATAATTATAAATATGGCAGTCACCCAGATGCTGACAGAATTCACTCTGAAGTCTGGAAGACAAAGTTTACCCAGGGTATACCCGATGGTTGCTGGATTGGCTGTAACATGGCCTGTGCAAAAGGGGTTGATAATTATCTGCTCAACACAGGGCCTTACAAAGGCCAGAGTGTTATTGTGGATGGACCGGAATATGAAAATGCCGGTGGCCTGGGATCAAACTGTGGAATTTTCGATCCTGATTATATTATCGAATCAAACTTTTATTGCGATACCTACGGTATTTGCACCATCACATGGGGTACACTGGTAGCCTTTGTTATGGAGTGTTACGAAAACGGTATCCTCAATAAGGAAAGAACAGGTGGTTTAGAATTGAACTTCGGCAATGCAGAAGCTGCTATGGAATTGATGCACCAACTGGCAAGGGGAGAAGAGTTTGGCTTAACTGCCGGCCTGGGCGTTCACAAAATGAAACAAGTTTTCGCTGAAAAGGGTTGGGGTGATGCTCAATTCCTCCAGGATATTGGTATGGAAAACAAAGGGCTGGAGTATTCAGAATATGTTTCTAAGGAATCTCTGGCTCAACAGGGTGGATTTGCCATGACCAACAAAGGCCCACAACATGATGAAGCCTGGTTGATCTTTATGGATATGGTGAATAACCAGATACCAACTTTTGAAGATAAAGCTGAGGCCTTGCATTATTTCCCGATGTTCCGAACATGGTTCGGACTGGCAGGATTATGTAAATTGCCATGGAATGATGTTGAACCAACCAATAACGCTGAAACCGATGAGCCTGCCAAAGTACCTGAGCACGTTGATAACTATGTTACCATTTTTAAAGCTGTTACCGGTTTGGAGTTTGACAAAGAAGAAATGATCCGTCAATCGGAAAGAGTATACAATTTCCAGCGTATATTTAATCTGAGGCAGGGATACGGTAAACGCCAGCATGATGCACAGCCTTATCGCGCTGCCGGACCTGTTACTGTTGAGGAATATGAATCACGTGCTGAAAGGTACGACAAGCAACTTGGCGAAATTTTAGGAGTTGATCCCGAGGGGAAAACATCAGAAGAAAAGGTTGCCATTATGCGTACATACCGCGAGAGCCAGTACGAAAAATTGCTTGATGCAGTTTACAAAAGAAGGGGTTGGACAAATAATGGTGTTCCAAAAATTGAGCACTTGAAGAATATTGAGATGGATCTTCCAGAATTAATTGATGTTATTAAAGACTTTCAGGACGAATAATCTCGAACCAAAAACCAAAATTTTATGCTGAAAAGGCTGCCTCGTACGGGGCAGCCTTTTTTTTAATAACTAGGTTTTTTGGGGGAAGAATGAGGAAATTAAAAACCTATAACTCTTTAAAAACGAATTCGTAAAGGAAATAGTATTGAATGCTATTGATTATACTATAATCCTTGAGCGACTTACAGTCGATTAGGAAAAAAGAAAAGGCCACTTCAAATGAAGCAGCCATTAAAAATATCTATTCTTTGATTTATATCTTTTTAGTCCTGGTCGGCCAAAAATCTTTCAGCTTCAAGTGCTGCCATGCAACCAGTACCTGCTGCAGTAACAGCCTGGCGGTAGGTTTTATCCTGGATGTCACCAGCTGCAAAAACACCTTCAACATTTGTTGCCGTCGAATCAGAACCTGTAATCAGGTAGCCGGTTTTATCCATTTCCAACTGGCCCTTAAACATAGCTGAGTTTGGCGTGTGGCCAATCGCAACAAAGAAGCCATCAATGTCGATTGTCTTTTGTTCACCTGTCTTTACATTGTCCACAATTACGCCGGTGACGGCTTTAGAAAATCCTTCCTGTTTACCAATGATCTCTTTGGGTACACTGTCCCAAACCATTTCGATATTTTCAGTTTTTAAAACTCTTTTCTGCATGGCTTTGGAAGCGCGTAATTCGTCACGTCGGTGAATGAGGTAAACTTTCTTGCAAAGTTTAGCCAGGTAGCTTGCCTCTTCAGCAGCGGTATCACCACCACCAACAACAGCTACAGTTTTCCCGCGATAGAAATATCCATCGCAGGTTGCGCATGCAGAAACCCCATATCCATTATATTCTTGTTCTGATGGCATACCCAGCCACCTGGCAGAAGCACCAGTTGAGATAATTACTGTGTCTGCAAGGATCTCTTTTCCATCATCAGCCTTAACTTTGAATGGCCTATTTGAGAAATCAGTTTCTACGATTTCTCCCCAGCGGATATCGGTACCAAACCTTTCGGCCTGCTTTTTCATGTCTTCCATCATTGCTGGTCCATCAGCTCCCTCAGGATAACCGGGGAAGTTCTCCACTTCAGTAGTAATGGTCAGTTGACCACCCGGTTGCATGCCCTGGTACATTACTGGCTTAAGTTCTGCCCGTGCTGCGTATATGGCTGCCGTGTATCCGGCTGGTCCGGAACCTATAATTAAACATTCTACTTTTTCGATATTTTCACTCATTTTCGTTGCGTTTTTCGAGTAATTACTTGGTTTGTTGACTGTGGCATGTCATAAAGTATGCCAAAGAATGAATCTCTTTAGCATCACTTTAATAATACACGAAATGATGACACTTTGTCTTAAATAAACTACCTTTATGTCATCACAAAGATTTATTCAAAAATGAAATGTCTGAAATTTTTCATGAATTGTACTCGCTCATAAGAAGCAGGGTTGCTGCTCCTGGCCTGGCTCATTTTACCCCTGAAGTCTTCCAGTTTTTCGTATCCTTCGTGTTCCATCCAGCGTTTTACATCATCCAGCATTTGGCCAATATATTTAGGGCCATGTTTGTAAAGAGCAGATACAACCTGAATAGCATTTGCACCAGCCAGGATTTGCTTGATAAAAGCTTCTCCATCATGAACTCCTGTTGAGGCAGCCAGGTCGCAATTTACACGGTCGGCCATTACAGCTATCCAGCGTAGCGAGAGAGAAAGATCAGCAGGTTTGCTAAGCACATTAGTAGAAATAACCTGGTAAGTTTCGAGGTTAAAATCCGGGCTGTAAAAACGGTTAAACAAAGTGATTCCTTTAATCCCTGTATTGGATAGTTTCTGGATCATTTGCCCAAGATTTGAAGCATAATAGCTGATCTTTAACAAAATGGGTATGCTCACTTGTTTCTGGACTTCCTCAACAATTTCGAAATACAGTTTTTCATTGTCTTCGGCACTGCGTTCGAAATCGGTAGGCAAAATGAAAAGGTTCAGTTCAAGTGCATCTGCACCAGCCTTTTCGATTTCCTTTGAAAAATAGGTCCATTTTTGTGCACTCACACAATTAACGCTGGCTATTACCGGAATGTGCACGGCATTCTTTGTTTCTTCAATCAATCTCAAATACTTGCGTACACTGTCCTCCTCTTCCTCCTCGTCCATGTAGTCGAAAGTCTCCGGGTAAATAAAAGCCCTTGAGGTCATGCGGTGCATGGCTTCTTCCATTTCCGAAATGATCTCTTCCTCGAAAAGGGATTTTAAGACCACAGCACCGGCACCGGCCTGTTCAATTTCTTTGATTTTATCTACAGAATCTGTAAGCCCGGAACTGCCTACCACCAATGGGTTTCGAAGTGTTAATCCCAGGAATTTTGTTGTCAGGTCAACCATATATTTATTTTTTTGATGTGTTACCAAAATGGTTTACTACTGCCCATACAAAGAGCATAAAATAAGCACGATTCAAAAGTAATAATTTTTGTTTGGAAAGAGGGGAAAGATAAAAAAAATGGAATGGTGGAGATACGAAAAATGTTATGTGAAAAACACAATTTATACTGATTGTACATTTAAACCAAACTTCAAATATTTAATCTTCTCGCCTTGCTCACGGAAGAGCATTTCGTAATGGGTTTGAATAGATACGACATCATCACCACCGGGGTTTTTGTCCACATCGCAGGTATGGTAAAGCAAAGGAAGGTTTTGTTCTTTGATCACTTCCAGCGTAAAGTCAAAAAAAGTAGTATTGTCGGTTTTTAAGTGTACAATACAATTCCTGTTGCAAATAACCCGGTAGCGATTGAGGAATTCGGGTGAGGTTAATCGTTTTTTAGTTCGGGGTTTTTGTGGTTGCGGATCTGGAAAAGTGATCCAGATTTCATCCACTTCAGAGGCGTTGAAAAAATGATCGATTAGCTGGATGCGTGTACGGACGAAGGCAACATTTTTCATATTTTCTTGCTGTACCGTTTTTGCCCCACGCCAAATACGAGCGCCTTTTATATCCATCCCGATAAAATTTTTATCAGGATATCTTTGTGCCAGTCCAACAGTAAATTCGCCTTTACCACATCCCAGTTCAAGTACAATAGGATTTTTGTTCTTAAAGAACTCCTTATTCCATTTACCCTTTAAGGCAAATCCTTCAGCCAATTGCTGATAGTTGGGTTGAAAAAAATGTTTGAAGGTTTCATTTTCGGCAAAGCGCTCAAGCTTTCTCTTTGTCACAATAAAAAAGTTTAATTCCGGTGAGCATTATTGTTTTAAAATCCAGGCCTGGGGATTAAGGGTTTCCCTTATTTTTTTCAATTCAGATACTGCATCGCTTTTCTTCAGATATGCAGAAATGCTTACCCTGTAATAGCCGTTTGAAGCCTGGCCGATCACCCTGGGTTCTGAATAACCCTCCTGTTCATAAGATAAGATGAGGTTCTCTGCATTTTCTATATTTTCGAAGGAACCGCCTATGAGGTGATACATTTTTTGCTGAATAACCGGTGTGGGAGTTGGAGTGACAATTTCCGCTTTGGGTTCAGTTTTTGGCTCAGTGATTGAGGCCTCTTCGGTCGCTGTCTCCGGGTCGATTAATTCAGGTATAAATGTTGCTTTTTCTGTTATTACTGCAATAGAATTTTCTTCAGCAGGCCCTGGTTCAGATTTTGAATTCTTAAAAACTGAAGCAGTATTTTCTGTTTCACCAGCATCTGTTATTTGCTCAGAAAGTGTTGGCACAAGACTGGTTTCACTTCTGGACATCCCGTTCCACAATTGAGTTTTCATCGATACCCAGCCAAAAATTATAAACAAAGGAATAAGCACCAGTGCCCAAACAACAGTTTGCTTGCGGGTTTTGGGGTATTCGCTTTCACGTCGGTTGGTGAATTTTATTTCAGGTTTTTTGGAAACCTTCCGGTATTTACGGCTGATCATCGGTGAAATAAAACTGCCGAAGCCATAAGAAGCTTTGAGGTAATTTGTCTTTTCATCCTGGTCGAAAAGTAGGCTGCCTTCATTACCAGTGTAAAGTGTGCCAATCTTTTCTAATTCTACCCGTTTGCCGGTTTTGATTTCTGACCGTGTGTTTCTGGTAAACTCTTTAATATTAGAAAGGGCATCCGAAAACGAAATACTTTCAGTTTCTGCAATGAAATTTGCCAGCAGGCCATCATTGTTTTTTAATTCAGGATTGAATAAAATAGTTTTGGAAGGGGGCTGAAAAAAGTGCTGCACCGGATGGATTCTGGCCGGGGCATAATTACTTACAAAGCCACCTAATCCGGGAACAATAACACACTCATGGTCAAACAATAAATGGCTAATGTGCGGGCTAATATCCATGGTTGAAGTACATTTAATTCGATCTGCTAAGATAATACATCTCTGGCTTATTTTTTTACATTTTAAAAATTTTTACCAAATCTTCAGGGCTGTCGATGGCAATGCTTTCAAGATCAGTTTTTTCGGTTGATATTGAAAAACCATTTTCTAGCCATCGAAGTTGTTCCAGCGATTCAGCAAGTTCAAGTTTTCCATTTGGCAGGGAGATAATCTTTTTCAGGACTCCGGTTTTATAGCCATAAATACCGATGTGCTTGAAAAAGGAATGTTTTTTATGCCATTCGTTTTGATCGTGACCTCTTAAAAACGGAATTGTAGATCGGCTGAAATAGAGTGCAAACCCATTGTTGTCAGCAACAACTTTAACAACGTTTGGATTAAAAAGCTCTTCGCTACTGCTTATTTTTTTTATCAAGGTTGCAATGTCGACATTTTGTTTCTGAAGTTGTATGGCTACCCTGTTTATTTGCTGTGGATCAATAAAGGGCTCATCTCCCTGGATGTTTATAATCGCATCAAATTCATCTGCCTGCTGTTCCAATTTGTCAACTACCTCACCACAACGTTCGGTTCCGCTTTGATGGCTGGTTTGCGTCATCATTGCGACACCACCAAAACCTTTTACATCATCCAATATTCTTTCGTCATCGGTTGCTACGATAACCTTATCCAAAAGCTGACATTTCAGACATTGTTCGTAAACCCTTTGGATCATGCTCTTCCCCTTGATGTCTGTCAAAGGTTTTCCGGGGAATCGTGAGGATTCATAGCGTGCCGGTATTACTCCTAAAATTTTCATCGATTAATTTTACATGTTCTAATTATACTTTGCTCCTTTTCCCTTTACTTCTTCTGTCCGAATTCCATCAGGTATGCTTTTATAAAATCGTTGATTTCACCATTCATTACAGCCTGAACGTTACCGGTTTCGTAGCCGGTTCTTACATCCTTAACCATTTTGTAGGGGTGCATTACATAACTCTTGATCTGTGAGCCCCATTCAATTTTTCTTTTATTGCCTTCAATCTCAGCAATGGATTCCCGCTTTTTCCGCATCTCAATTTCATACAACTGGGATTTAAGCATGCGTACAGCTTTATCACGATTCTGTTGTTGCGAACGGGTTTCCTGGCATTCGATGACAATTCCTGTGGGTTCATGTCGCAGCCTCACTGCCGTTTCAACTTTGTTTACATTTTGACCGCCCGGTCCGCTTGCCCTGAAAGTATCCCATGAAATTTCAGCTGGGTTGATGATTATCTCAATCGAATCATCAATCATGGGGTAGGCGTAAACCGATGCAAAAGAGGTGTGCCGTTTGTTTTGTGCATCAAAAGGTGAAAGACGAACCAGGCGGTGTACACCGCTTTCACTTTTAAGATAACCGTAGGCATAATCCCCGACAAACTCCAAGGAAACTGATTTTATCCCAGCTACATCACCCTCCTGGAAATCGAGTTCTTTTACTTTGAAATTGTTTAAGTCTCCCCAGCGGAAATACATCCGCATGAGCATTTCTGCCCAATCCTGGCTTTCGGTACCACCGGCTCCGGGATTGATGTGGAGGATGGCACCAAGTTTATCCTCTTCGCCACTGAGCATATTTTTAAACTCAATGTCTTCAACAAGTTTTACTGCATCATTGTAATGTTGGTCCAATTCCTTTTCAGTGGCTTCGCCCGAAATGTAAAAATCGTTGTAGATTTTTAATTCCTCCATAGAATTAACCACTTTTTCGTAAGCATTGGTCCAAAATTTTTTGTCGTTGATTTTTTTAAAAATCAGTTCGGCTTTTTTTGGGTCATTCCAAAATTCCGGCTGATGGGTTATCTCCTCTTCTTCCGCTATCTCCTTGTTCTTATTATCAATGTCAAAGATACCTCCTAAGGGCTGTAACTCTTTTCTCCAGCTCTTTGATGTTTTCGGGTTGTGTCATTATATTATTGCTTTTTTAAAAATTTCATTAACTATACCAACTTCATATCCTTTTGAACGCATGTAGTGAATAACCTTTTGTTTCTTTAGAAAAGGTTCAAGCACTTCCACTTTTTTTAGTTTATCATCGATCAAAAAGAGAATATTCTTCTTGTAAGTTTCAACATCAATTTTTGCCATATGATCAGAAATGGTTTCATTTGAGATGTTCTTCGATTTTAATCCGGCATAGATTTTTAATTTTCCCCATTTCTTTTGATTAATCTTACTTCTAACATAAAGTTCAGTAAAACGTTCATCTGATAAAAAATTATCTTTTTCCAGCTTTTTAATAATTTCACCAATCTGATCCTTTTCGAGCTCCCAGGCCAATAACTTTATTCTAACATCTTCGATACACCTTTCCTGGTAGGCGCAATAATTTTGGGCTTTTTTTAAAGCCTCATCAAACGAGATTTGTATAGAACGATAATTGGTCTTCATTTACATGGCCAATAGTTCTTCAACTAATTTTGGAACCTCTTTGGCAGCCTTGCCAGGAATTGCTGTAAGGTTTGAAATCCCGGATATTGGCCCTGCATTGGGATCGATATAAAACTTAAGGATGCGTACAGGCACATCATAAATTAAGCCGGCTGCCGGGTAAACTGCCAATGATGTGCCAATTACAATTACCACATCTGCCGACCTGGTAATTTTTGCTGCAGGACCAATCATATCTACCTGTTCGCCAAACCAAACCACGTGTGGTCTGAGTTGACTCCCTTTTTCACATTTATCTCCCCATTTTAATTCCCACCCGTCAATGTTATAAATCAATGATTGATCTGCAGTACTTCGTGACTTGCGCAATTCACCATGAATATGCATCACGTTTTTGGATCCGGCTCTTTCGTGCAAATCATCAACATTCTGTGTTACTACCTGAACATCATATTTTTTTTCCAGGTCAACCAAAGCATAATGAGCAGGATTGGGCTCAACTTCAAGTAATTGTTTGCGCCGGATATTGTAAAACTCAAGTACCAGCTCAGGATCACGGTTCCAGGCGGTAGGGCTGGCAACCTCTTCAAACCGGTAAGTACGCCATAGGCCATTGCTGTCCCTGAACGTTTTCAGTCCGCTTTCGGCACTTACGCCGGCCCCGGTTAAAACCACAATTTTTTTCATTTTCACTTGTCGTTTAAACAGAAAAAGGCATTCCGTGATTGGTCACGAAATGCCTGTAAAATTTTATTTCATGAAATTCAATCTCCGAAAAGATTCATATCATCCAGAATGCTTGTGATACCTCTTACATGTTCAGCTGAGTCCATCAGCAATTTATGTTCCCTCTGGTTAAGGTTGAGTTCAATGATTTCTTCGATACCATTTTTGCCTAATTTAACAGGAACGCCAATGTACAAATCATTAATACCGTATTCTCCATCCAGACGGGCGCATACAGGGAAAATTCTTTTCTGGTCATCTACGATGCTTTCAACCATTTGTGCTGCAGCGGCTCCCGGTGCATACCATGCGGAGGTTCCCATCAAATTGACCAATTCACCACCACCTTTACGCGTTCTTTCTACAATTTTATCAATCTCATCTTTGCCCAGTAGTTCAGTAATCGGAATACCTTTAACCGAGGTATATCTTCTTAAGGGGACCATGGAGTCGCCATGACCACCAAGCAATAGTGCCTGAATGTCCTTTGGAGATACATCAAGCGCAGTGGCAAGAAATGCCCTGTACCTGCCGGTGTCGAGTATACCCGCCATTCCGAAAACTTTGCGTGAATGTTTGTTGGCGGCTTTCCATGCTGCCTGGGTCATGACATCAAGCGGGTTGGAAACTACAATAATGATTGCTTCCGGAGAGTATTTTACAACTTTTTCGGTTACATCCACTATGATTTTTGCATTGGTTTTTATCAGGTCATCACGACTCATACCTGGTTTGCGGGGTATGCCGGAAGTGATAACAACAATTCCGGATCCTTTGGTCCTCAGGTAATCATTGGTTACTCCAACCACTCTTGTGTCGAAGTTGTTTATGGCAGACGTTTGCCATATGTCAAGTGCTTTTCCTTCAGCAACACCTTCCTTAATATCTACTAAAACAACCTCTTTGGCGAGGTCTTTATGTGCAATTACATTTGCACATGTTGCGCCAACATTTCCGGCACCGATTACAGTTATTCTATTCATTTCTTAAATATTTATGCTAATAATAATGGTACACAATTGTGAAAACAAAAGTAATCAATTTAAGGTCATAAAGGAAATCAGGATAAATAATCCTGGGTTTATAGTAGTGAAGAATCATCAAATGATGCCTTATTATCAAATAAATGATCACTACATCATTTGTTTAACATCAGTATTTAATGACCTTAAGGCCAGTAAAACTGCAATGATTAACGCTACGAATCCAACCAGCCCCAGTAACACAAAATCCCTGGCCAGGATGCAAAAAATATAAAAACCATGAAAAAACGTTGCAGCTCCAAGGGCTGTCAGATAATCTACATGCTGTTTCCTGAATTTGCCAAAGCCAATAAAAAAACCAAGTATTATCCCAATAATTAAATTAGCAAGTGGCAGGCTAAGAGTTACTATGGGTTCGTTAAATGGTGGAGGCCATGCTAAATAAAAATAAATGTTAGCTACCATCGCAAATCCCATCGAAATCATAACAGAGTATAAAATTCCATCGAAAGGTTTTGAAATTCCTTCTTTTGGGATGAAATAATACCGCAATAATAAGAACTTGGTAAATTCAGCCAGAAACCCGACGATGACAAAGGAAAATAATAAATGTCTTCTTAAACTACCTGTGTTCTCAATCAATGCATATTGGGATGCCAGATATAACCCAATGACCATAGGGATTGCCGTTAAAATCCCGAGAAAAAATGAACTACTGAATTGGATCAGCATTTTTTTGTCAAGTATCCTCGAAGCCATTAGCATTAAAATTAATGCAATAACCGGGGGGATTACAAATGAGATAATTGCTGTTGTACTCATTTTTATCTGGGTTTCATGTTTGGGATAATGTATAAATTTACAACAAATTTATTGAAATAATTTGGAAAATCAAAAAATTTCATGGTAAGTTCCATGTGACGATTAAAAAATAAATTTTATTCAGATGAAAAAGATACTCATAGAAAAACTTTCGGGAAGTGAAATTGAGAAGAGAGGGGTAAGTAACTGGCCGGTGTGGGAAAAGGAACGCTCGCGATTCGACTGGGAGTATTCCGGCGATGAAGAATGCCTTATTCTGGAAGGTGAGGTTATTGTAGAATCCAGTGAAGGAAATGTCCTAATCAGAAAAGGCGATTTTGTTACTTTCAAGGAGGGTCTAAAGTGTGTTGGGACATAAAACAAAATATTAAAAAGCATTTTAATTTTAAATAATCAGTATTGGAAGGTGTTGTAATAAAATCTACAGGCAGTTGGTTCAGGGTCCGCATTGCTGCTGGCGAAGAAATTGAGTGCAAACTCAAAGGAAAATTCAGGATGAAGGGTATTAAAACCACCAACCCTGTGGCTGTTGGCGACCATGTTATTTTTAAAAAACAAGCAAACGAAAATATTGGGCTGATTGTCGATATCAAGCGCAGGCACAATCACATCATACGCAAATCAACTAATTTATCCAAAGTATCTCATATTATTGCTGCCAACATCGACCTGGCAATACTGGTTGTTACCCTTAAGGATCCGCTCACTTCTCCTGGGTTTATCGACCGTTTTCTGGTAACTTCCGAAGCATACCACATTAATGCAGCCCTGGTATTTAATAAAATTGATATTTACGGTGAAAAGGAGTTAGCCAAGCTTGAAGAATTGATCCGGATTTATGAATCTGCAGAATACCCCTGCCTCAAAATTTCGGCACTTACCGGACAAAACATAAATCTGGTGGTGGAATTGATGAAGGATAAGGTAAGTCTATTTTCAGGCATTTCAGGTGTGGGTAAATCCGCACTTATCAATACCATCGAGCCAGGTTTGAATATTAAAACGGGTGATATCTCAGATTACCATAAAAAGGGTAAACACACAACTACATATCCTGAAATGCACCCACTTTCGTTTGGCGGTTATATTATTGATACGCCGGGGATAAGAGAATTTGGGCTGGTAGATTTCAGAAAAGATGAAATTGCTGAGCGCTTTCCCGAAATGCGAAGATACATGCACGATTGCCAATTCAATAATTGCACCCACATCCATGAACCAAAATGTGCAGTAAAAGAAGCCGTTGAAAATGGAGGTATCCCGGCTTCAAGATACAATAGTTATCTCAGGATTTATAGTGATGATTATCTTGACAAAGAGGCATGGGAATGGGAATAAAATCGAGTGTTTTGGAAATTAGCATAAGCGGATGAATGTAATTTCTTAATTTTGCAGCCGTTTATTAAGTACTTGTAAAACTTAACACTAACTAAATTTCTTGTTTGATGACTGTCGATCAACTGATGAGCACTTCAATTTCACCACTCCGCAATACCGACACCATTGGTGTTGCCCTCGACTGGATGGATGATAACAAAGTAAACCACCTCCCGGTAGTGGATGGAAGTGACTATTTGGGATTAATGGTTGATGCAGATATACTGGATGTTGAAGACCAAAAAACCCTACTGTCGGAATTTTGTGGAAATTTACAAAAGCCATTCATTGTTGAGGGTGAACATTATTTTAATGCCCTACAAATGTTGATGGAACTGAACCTTTCTGTTCTTCCCATCCTCGATCAGAAGCATAATTACTTGGGTGTTATTTCACGTGAAGAAATTTTGAGTGAATTAGCCAATACCCTGTCGGTACAAAACCCGGGCGGAATTATAGTATTTGAGTTGAACCAGAATGATTACTCACTCACGGAGATCTCAAGGATTGTCGAATCCAATGATGCCAAAATACTTAGCTTAAACATAAAATCTATCCCGGAAACAAGATCAATTGAAATTACGCTCAAATTGAATCGTATAAATATCGAAGCGATCATTCAATCACTTGAACGGTTTAATTATGAGATCAAGGCTTATTTTGGAGAAAACAGGAAGGATGATGATTTGCTGCGTGAAAGGTATGATTCATTACTGACCTATCTAAAGATTTAACCCTGTTAGATATATTTACTTACAGGGAACTTATATATTTTGTGTTGTTTAATCAGATGCGGATAAAACTTATTACAATTTCTGTAATACTACTTGTCCTGTTTCCACCCACTGCTTTTGGGCAAATTTTTAACAGGACCGATGTAGTTAATAAAGACACTATTCTTATTCATTCGAACATTAAGGATGGAAAGGTTTTATTTGTCATCGACTCCATCAAATTATCAGGAAACAAAGTTACAAAAGACAAAATTATTTTCAGGGAACTTACTTTTTCTCAGGGTGATTCTATCCCAGCTTATCAACTTGTTGAGGTGTTCAGCAGATCGAGGGAAAATCTGTTGAATACTTCACTTTTTAACTTTGCCACTTTTGAGGATTCAATAATCTCGGAAGGTGACATTTCGCATATTAATATCAATATTGATTTTGTTGAACGATGGTATATCTGGCCTTTTCCGATTTTTGAAATTTCCGACCGGAATTTAAATTCCTGGTGGCAGGATAAAGATTTCTCCAAAATTAATTACGGTGTGTATTTCACCAAGGAGAATTGCAGAGGCCGGATGGAAAGCCTTAAATTGCTCCTTCGCTTTGGTTACGACGAAAAATATGAGGTGAGCTACACAGTTCCCTACATCAATAAAAAGCAAACTCTTGGTGCCGGCATAGGTGCAGGTTGGTCGCAAAATCATGAAGTAGCTTATCAAACATACGAAAACAATCGCTTGTTTGTCCGTAATGAGGATAATTACATGCTTAAAAACTATTATTCATTTTTTAATTTAACTCATCGACCCAATTTCTACCAGCATCACCTGTTCCAGGTTTCATATAATTTTTACTCGTTTGCCGATACAGTTTTAAAACTTAATCCGGAATATTCCTTCAAAAATGAAAACACAAATGAATATTTCACCCTGTATTACAGATACGCCGTCGACCGCCGTGATTTTAAAGTTTACCCTTTAAAAGGGACATACTATGATCTGTCCATTTCGAAGAGTGGGCTTGGAATTTTAAAGGAAGGCGATATTAATATGATGGATATTGCCGGGTCGTTCCGCAAGTACTGGGAATTGACAAAAAGGGTGTACATTTCTGCAGATTTAGCCGGTAAAATTTCAACAAACCCCAATCAAGCCTATTTTTACCAGAAGGGATTAGGCTACGGCAGAAACTTTGTCAGGGGTTATGAGTTGTATGTAGTCGATGGCCAGAATTATTGGCTGTCGAAAAACACAATCAAATATTCACTTGTTCCAACACAGGAAAAGAATATAGGGTTTATAAAATCAGACAAATTTGGAAAAATTCACTTTGCCCTTTACCTCAACGCGTTTTTTGATATTGGATACGTGCAGAATAAAAAAAACTTTGAGTACAATAACCTGAGTAATAGATTATTGTTTGGTACCGGAATTGGTCTCGACCTGGTTACCTATTACGACATGGTGTTCCGTGTGGAATGTACCATAAACCGTCAGGGTGAAACCGGGGTTTACATACACTTTAAAGATACCTTATAGCGTTTAGCGTTTAGCGTTTGGCGTTTTATCATTGATAAAGATTAGTAACCTGAGTTCGATATAAGAAATTAACTAACTGTTTGACGGCATGAGCATTATAAATCGATTCAGACATGGAAAGTTGGAGAATTTGGGCATAATAAACGATAATTTCTTCCACTTTTCCATTCTTCCCAGCCTTGCCTGCAGGCAGGCATTTTTCCAAATTTAGAAGTGAAGTTTTATTCGTTGTTTATCAGTGTTTTATAATTTCCCTTATCTTGAACTGACGTTAGTAGTGCCCTTAAGAATGCAAATGGAGAAGGATTAGGTAGAATCGGGGTGATGAAAATTGACATCCTGATTTATTCTTATCCAAGTTTAAAAACAATTACTTTTGTTTCCTGTAACACAATGAAGCAAATACAATGAATGTTGCCATATTTGGTAAATCTTTTTCTGACGAAGGTGCTGTTTATCTTCAACAGTTAATTGACAAATTTAAATCTGTACAATGCGGCCTTCTGATATATGAACCCTACCTGCAGAAGATTCAAAACAAAGTTGAGGTTGGCAGTCCGTTTAGCACTTTTAATTCGCATGATGAACTAAAGGCTGGTGCAGATATTCTTTTTTCGATAGGTGGGGATGGAACTTTACTCGATACCCTATCGCTGGTGCGCAACTCCGGCATCCCGATACTTGGTGTAAACCTTGGGAGACTTGGGTTTTTATCCAGTATTTCGAAAGATGAAATTCTATCGGCCATCGATCAGGTTGTGGATGGTAATTATACCCTCGACCGCAGAACAGTTCTTTCATTAAAGTCGCCAAAAAATCTATTCGGCAACTTTAATTATGCGCTAAATGAATTATCCATAACAAAAACCGACACCAATTCACTGGCAGTGATCGACGTTTTTGTGGAAGATAAATTTTTAAACACCTATTGGGCCGATGGTCTTCTTGTTGCAACACCAACTGGTTCAACTGCATATTCACTAAGTTGTTACGGACCTATTATAACTCCCGGGTCGGAAAACATTGTAATTACACCAATTGCGAGCCACAACCTTACCGTAAGACCCATTGTATTGCCCGATAGCAGTTTAGTCACTATTCGTTTAGGAGGCCGCAATCGCAATTACCAGGTTGGGCTTGATTCGCGGTCAAAGACCATCGACACCGGCACAGAACTGGTTATAAGCAGGGCCGATTTTAAAATAAACCTGATACAACTCATCAACAAGGATTTTTTCTCAACAATTCGTGATAAACTTCTCTGGGGAAAAGACAACAGGAACTAATACATCATTTCTTCCCATAATTTGTTCTCATCTTATTTTGAATCAGTTAAAACGTTCAATAAATGCCTGTCATCAAATACTAAAAACGCTTTAGTTGAGTTTTATGATTTGAATATTTAAAAAGCTAATCAGGCATTATCGTAACTGCTGTGATTATTGACGTTCAACCAGACTGCATACATGAAGAAAGGGGTTTTATACAGTACATATATTTTGATTTTATTGGTTGTTTTTTTGGCAGCTTGCCAAAAAGTTGACAATGACAAAATACCACCAGTAATCATTCTTAACGGAAGTAATCCACAATGGCTTACTTTGGGATGCGAATATAC
>Ga0070729_10001430_pt1 | contig 36894 bp, 24 predicted proteins | sample tdDd472_FD_66725 | JGI IMG/M metagenome (GOLD analysis project Ga0070729, IMG submission 66725) | Marine sediment microbial communities from the Atlantic coast under amendment with organic carbon and nitrate - tdDd47.2 | ecosystem: Environmental > Aquatic > Marine > Coastal > Sediment | place...
ATATCCCGATAATTGCAAGTATTGCCAGCGCCAGACCAAGATACAACGTCAGCTTCCGACGTTTATACTTTTTAATCTCCTCATTTACCGTGTATGCCGTGTAGAGCATACCGTTTTTTTCCTGTGCCATCATAAATGATGTTTGGGCCGAACCAAAGCGCCCCATGGACAGATAAATCCGCCCAAGTTCGAAATCGCAATGCCCCAGCTGGTTATCACGCTCTGCACAGGTTTCCAGATATCCGATACCGGTCTGCTTGCTGCCGGTTTCGTAATACGCAATACCGGCATCCAGTAACACTTCCGGATCCTTTGGATACTGGGTAATAATGGCTTCTGCATATTTTTTTGCAGAGCTGTATTTGCCGACATACCGGTACACATACAAGGCATCTTTAAGCACGCGGGAATCGTTTGGAGAAAGCACAAGAGCCTTTTCCAGCAGTTTCTTCCCTGTGATACGTTCATCGTTTTCAACCCACAGGCGGGCCTCCTGACTGAACGCCCATCCCATTGTCGGACAAATACGCTGGGCCTGCTGCAAAACATTCTGCAAGGCGTTTGCATCGGCTTCACTTCCCTGCACTTTGCGTACCAGCCTGTTTGCGATGTCGCATTCATCCGCAGCAACCGGGGTCACCCACCCCACGCAAATGAGCAAAACCATTATGAAAACCATATGCTCACGTCTCATAAAACCACCTTTCAGTCCCTGGTACGGACATCGTCCTCTCAGACCGCGCAGAGCAATATTTATTACACGGTAACAGATGTTAATCCATATAACAAAAAACCGCAAATTCCGTGTCATATTTTAAATGAAAGCCAAATGACGGCTGCACTGTTTTGGCTGGATAAAATCAACTTGACCTCTGTCACGAGTGTGTTATAGACTTCACTGGCTTAAAACCATGATTAAATCATATTCCCGGAGATGCACGAATGATAGTTTCCTGTGAAGCATGTGGTACTTCTTTCAAAATCAACGAAGATAAACTCAAAGGAAAACCAGGGAAATTTACATGCAAAAAATGCGGTAACAAGCAGGTCATTTATCCTCCGGGTTATGAAAAAAGTCAGACAGCCTCACAACCGAAGCCTGAAAATATGGAAAAAGAGCGGAATGTAACTCTTGAGTCATTGCCCGCCGCCCAGGAATCCCAGGCCCCCTCCACTCAGGAAGCTGAATGGTTTGTAGCCTTTAATCAGGATCGTATGGGCCCCTGGGACATCGACCAGGTTCGGGAGTGGCTTTTCAAAACCAAGCCCATTGGCGCTGTGTTGGTATGGAAAAACGGCTTTGGTGCATGGAAGTCCATCAAGGAAGTCGACATATTTGCAGCCATGCTGGAAGAACTGGAACTGCGCAGGAAAAAACGCAGTGAGGTTATCCAAAAAGTCGCTCAGGAAACCACCGCAGGTAAAGAAGAAGATAAACGACCCAGAATGCAATCTGCCCCGGACCTGGCAACCCTCATTGGTGCAGATAAGGTAGAGGACATCTCTGTCCAGCATAAGGAAGCCGAGAAACTGGATCTGGCATCTTTGGTCAACAAAGATATTACCCCGGACAAACCGGCTGGCATTCCGGATCGTCCCCGCGCCTTCACCTCTCCCCCCATCGTTCCCACAGTGGATGAGTACAAGCCCCCAACAAAAAAGAAAATCCCCTGGATTCCCATTCTGTTCCTGCCTTCTTTGGCAGTGCTGATGTGCGTGGTTGTCCTGGGTCTGGCTTTCTATAAAGTGGTATCCATTCCTGGTCTTGATGGCCTGCCGGGTATCGGACATCACTTTAAAGAAGACAAAATCACATACGAAGAACTGCATCAGAAGTATGTGAATATGGTTCAGCTCAATGAGCAGAAACTTCAGATGGAAGCCCAAAAGGAACTGGAGCTTAAGGCCGCCGAAATCAAAGCCAGAGCCGAAAAGCAAGCCAAAAAACGTGCCGAACGACGCGCCCGTCTGAAACGGCGACTTGCCGCAGCCAAACGTCGTGGCGGGTCCGGGGGCAAAGGCTCCAATGCAGCTATGATGGAGTTTAACTTCGATGAGGCCGATGACTCGTTGTCAACCAAAGGCAAATCCTTTGGCGGCAGTCGTGACAAACATTTGCCGCCCCTTTCTCAAAAGCAGATCGCCCGCGTTGTGAAAAAACACAAGCGCCAGCTGGTTGATTGTTTTGCCCAGTCCCGTGAAGTCTACAATGAAAAACTTACCGGTGAAGTTGTTGTCGGCTGGACAATCTCTTTCCGTGGCTCAGTCCGTAGCGCCCGGGTAGTTACCCGCGGTGCACAGGGAACCTTCCTTGAGGATTGCGTTGTAGAGCGGATTGAAAATTGGCGGTTCCCGCGAAGCGGCGGTTCAGTAAGGGTTCAATTCCCCTTTACAATTCGATAATCTTTATATATACTCACCATAAGCATTTGGCATAGGTGACAAATGCGGGGCACTCCGTAGTACTGGAGCACTGAATAGTTGTACAACAAACTGAAGTGGGTAAATGAAAAGGAGTTTCCTAATGGTGAACATTCTTTACGAATTCCGCAAAACCTACCGTTGGTTATTATGTGCCATGGCTCTGATAACCGCCTTTGGAATGATTTCCTGTGCAGAGGACATTCCTCAGGAAGAGCTCAAACCTCAGGTCCAGACCGTATTTGATCCTACAACCGGACAGGTTCCCTACCCCAACGATGTATTGTACTCCTTTAGCGTAGAAGTAGACGACGAAGGCAATGTCACAGAGAACGGACATGTAAACCTTCCTGTTCCCGAAGACCCCATGCAAAAAGCCCTTTTTGAAAACATCAACATGCTCAACGGCTTCAGCAATTACACGCCCGCCAGTGTGGAAATTGCAAAGATCGGCGACATTGGCATCGACCCGGCAACCATCAACAAGGATTCTGTAGTGCTTATGGGCGTTGACCGCGATTACTTTGCCCTTATCGTCGCGGGTATGTCCCAGGGAAAAAGCGTTGAGGAAATCACTGGCAGAGATCTGGAAGATCCCGATGATATTCTTGGGCTTCTGCTGGATCTTAATCCTTCGCTGCCGTCTGATCTTGCCTATTTGCCGACATATAACGAAGAATCGGGAAGCCTTGATATCAATTTCCTCGCTCCTCTGCAGGAACGCTGGCAATACATTGTTGTGATTATCAGCGGCACCGAAGAAGACGGCACTCCCGTGGGATTGCAGGATACCAGCGCTGAAGGCAACCCGGTCAATCCCGCCTCATTCTTCTATTTTCTCCGTCAGGAGAACCCGCTGTGTGTTGATGGTCGATCAACCACGGCACTGATGGATCACGAAAGCGCCTGCGGCGCAGAGGCCCTGCGCGGCATCTACAACGGCATCCTGCCCATCCTTGAAAAAACCGACACCATCAGCCTTGGCAGCATGGAGCTTCCTGCTATCAAACGTAAAAACGTTGCCATGCTGTGGACATTTAAAACCCAAACCGCCACCGAGCCTTTGCTAAAACTGCGCACCGCAATGGCCGCGGGTATGGTGCCGATTCCTTCAACAGTAACCGCCGCACAAAGCGAAGTGGCTCCGTCGGCTGTTTTTGATGGCTTTACCGCTCTTGACAGCAGCGCCATTGCATGGAAAGGCGTCCTTACGGCTCCCAACTTCCTGCTGGGCGACACTCCCGATGGCCTTAAGACCTTTAAAGCGGACCCGGACAGCCCCCTTGGTATTGCGGTTGAAGGACAAGCCATTCCCCTGGTTATGATTGCGCCAAACATTGACGCAGCTGCGTGCCTGGCCGATTCCGCTGAGTGTCTGCAGGGTATCATTGTTGCTGGTCACGGCCTTGGACATGACAAAGATATTGTTGCGCAACTGGCCGCCGAAGCAGTGGCAAACAAACTGGCGGTTGTGGGTATGGATGTTCCCTTCCACGGCGAACGCGCGGTGCAGGTGGGAGAAACGTTTATCCCGTTCCTGTCCCCCAACCTTTTTGCCACCCGGGATAATGTGCGCCAAACCGTACTGGAATGGGTGCAGTTGATTAACAGTGTTATCAATTTTGATGATGGTGTTGGCTCACTGCTGCTTTCGCGGCTTCCCATTGTGGATCAGGCTCCGGTTCTTGCCAATGTTGGCTTTGTGGGCTCATCCCTCAGCGGAATTATGGGCGGCATCCTGGCTGGTGTAGAAGATCGTGTCCGCAATTATGTTCTTGCCGCCCCCGGCGCGGCATGGCCCAAGATCTTACTGGAAACCGAAGACCCCGGCACCCGTGATCCTTTGATCGCGGCCCTTGCCTCCATGGGTCTTGCTGAAGGTACCAAGGAATTCCGTCAGTTTATGGGCATCGCGGGTATGGTTCTGGAACAGGCCGATCCGATCATGTTCATCGGTCATACCATCGAGAAAAACACACGCTTCTATAATCCCGGCACCACCATGCGGCAAAAAGGCCGTTCCATTCTGGTGCAGATGATGCAGGATGACTCTGTTGTGGTGAATTCCACTACACAGGTGCTTCTTTCTGCTGCGGTTGGCGGAGAAGATCCCACTACACAGGAAAGTAACTTCACCCCCATTGCCGGTCCCACGGATTACATGGCTTTGAAGTTCGATCCGGATAACGATGGTTCCCATGGCGGAGATGCAGGCGTGCTCTATGTTGTGACCTGGCCTAAAAACCCGGATGATGAATTTGGCAAGCACAGCTTCATCAGCAACATAGACACGGAAAGTCCCTATTATGCGACCGGCCAGAAAGCCCGGCAGATGATGATCGATTTCATCACCAGCGACGGCTCGGCTATTTCGCAGTAATGACAAATAACCCTGCATAACAAGGAGAAGCTATTATGCGTACCATACGTTTAGTCAGCATGATAACGGCGGGGCTTGCCATTATGGCCATCAGCCAGCAGGTCTATGCCAATGGATTCTATATTCCCGAAACCTCCGGTTCCTCAACTGCACGGGCCTGCGCAGTTGCCGCCGACCCGCAGGATGCCTCCACCATCTGGTATAACCCGGCGGGTATGACCGCCCTTCCCGGTGTTGTAAGTACCAACCTTGGCTTTACCATGGTCGTTCCCGACACCAGTTTTAAAGGCGCACGCACCGGCATTTCAACCAGTGCTGAACTGGAATATCATTTTCTGCCGTCGCTGTATGTATCCGGTAAAGTCCTTGATAATCTTGCACTGGGCTTGTCCATCAATGCCCCCTTTGGTTTGGGAGCCACATGGCCGGAAAACTGGGAAGGCGCGGAACAAATCCAGGAGATTTTCATGTTTTCCATGGTCATCAACCCCAACATTGCCTGGGAAATCATTCCGGGGCTGTCCATTGCCGCAGGTCTGGATATTGTCTACGGTAATGTGACCATCAAACGGCAACTCCGCTTTGTTGACCAGAACGGCTACTTCAAATTTGGCGGCACCACCTGGGGCTTTGGCGGAAACGCGGGTATTCTCTATACTCCCATCAAGCAGCTATCCCTTGCCTTTGCGTACCGCAGCCGGGTCAAGCTGAGCCTTGACGGTGCAAAGGCCCACTTCGATAACGTCCCCATGGCCTTTCGCCCATCCCTGCCCGACGGCAAAGTCGATACCGGACTTACCCTGCCGGATCTTCTGACCTTTGGCGTAGCCTACCGTCCCATCGACAATCTGACCATCGAACTGGACATTAACTACAACCTCTGGTCAACCTATGAAAACCTCACCTTTGAATTTGCCAGCGGTGTACCGGACAAAATCGTTCAGCCCAAAGACTGGTCCAACGCCTTACAGGTGCGTTTTTCCGTACAGTATAATATCCTCGATGACATGCTGAAGTTCCGGATTGGATATGTATACGACCAGAACCCTGTTCCCGACGAAACCCTTGATCCCATGCTGCCGGACAATGACCGCCACGATGTCAGCGCCGGTATTGGCTTTGAGTACATGGGATTCATGGCGGATCTGGGCTACATGTTCGTGTACATGATAGAGCGCACTGTTGACGAAGATGTCAACGAATTACCCGGCACCTACAACGCCATGTTCCACCTGATGAGTTTCAGCGTGGGCTATCACTACTGATACCAAACAATACTCCCCTATAAGCGTCGCCGCATGGCGGCGCTTTTTTTATGTGTAAAACTTGGTGGCTGTTGCCTTAAACATGGCCGTGACCACACTGCCGGGCTGCAGTGAGAGTTCTTCCTGTGCATGGCGGGTAATAACCGATGTAAAGGGAATGCCGCTATCTATTACAACCTTTATGGTGGTGCCCATGGGCACCATGTCGGCAACCGTACCTTTCACAATATTCCGGGCGCTGGTGGAAATGCCTTCCGGTTCGCCGGCCATCAGTACAATATCCTCGGGATGCACCAGCACTGTAGCAGGACTTCCCACGGCGGCGGTCCCTGCTGCGGAAACATATCCGCCGTTTGGCAGCTCAATACACACCATGCCGTCTTGTGAGGATCTTACCTGACCGCATACAACATTGCCGTAACCAAGAAACTCCGCCACATCACTGTCGGCGGGATGAGCAAATACGCTGTCAACGCTTCCCTTTTGCCGCAGCTCTCCCTGCAACATCACGGCGACATGGGTGGCCATGGCAATGGCTTCCATACGGTCATGGGTGATGAATACGGCGGTGATACCATGATTCTGCAAAATGTTTCGCAGTTCTTCACCCAGTTGCTTGCGGGTGGGCTCATCCAGGGCTCCAAAGGGCTCGTCCAGTAACAGCAGTTTAGGTTGAACCGCCAAAGCACGGGCAATACTTACCCGTTGTTGTTCACCGCCGGAAAGGGTGCGCACATCCCGATGCGCCAGATGATCGATGCGCAGGGTTTCCATCCATTGGCCTGCCCGCTTTTTGCGTTTATCCGCTTTTTCGCCACGGAATTTCAGCCCAAGCTCCACATTGCTGCGCACGGTTCCGGCAAACAGCGAGGGAGACTGCAACACACAGGCAATATTCCGCCGGGCGGCCAATCGATCAGCAGGCCCAAGATCGTCTATATCCTGACCGCCAAAAGACAGTGTGCCGCTTTGAGGCTGCTCTATGAGGGACATGATGCGGAACAGCGTGGATTTTCCGGCACCGTTGGGCCCCACCAGGGCAATGATTTCCCCCTGCATAATATCCAGGGAAACGTTGCGCAGAATCTCAACAGAACCGGCGGACCGGCACATCCCCTGCATTGTCATCAAGGGTTGTGTCATTGCCGTATATTCCTGCTTTGCTGCATATAGGTTAAGGTGCCGCTGATGGCAAAGGCGATGAGCATAAGGATTACCGACAGCGCAACAGCTCCGGCAAAATTACCCTTGCGTGATTCCATAACTATTGCTGTGGTCAGCACCCGGGTTTGGCCTTTGATGTTGCCACCGACAATCAGGACTGCTCCGACTTCGGCAAAGACCCGTCCCATTCCCGCCATAACCGCCGCCAGAAGCGACAGCCGGGCTTCTTTGGTGAGTTGCCACCATGTTTGCAAGTGGGATGCCCCCAGGGCCAAAGACTGCAGTTTCAGATCAGGATGCAACTGTCCGTACGCGGTTGCGGATAATCCGGTCACTATGGGCAATGCGATTACTGCCTGTGCGAAAATCATGCCCTGGGGTTCATACAGCCAGGCAAGTTCACTGACCGGTCCTCCGCGCCACAGGAGCATCATGACAAACAGGCCCGCCACCACCGGCGGCAACCCCATAAGGGTATTGACACCGGCAAGCAGGATGCCCCGCCCTTTGAAGGGACGATATGAAAGCAATCCCCCCAAAGGAATACCCAACACAACGGCAATGGCAATTGCGCTCAGGGATACTTTCAGGGAAAGAATAGTAACCGCAAACAACTCCGAATCACCGGAGAATATCAGCCGGAATGCTTCAACTATGCCGGTACCGATAATCTCCATAGGCAGTTCAGGGAGTTTCTTTGGTTTCTTTTTTGGCGCTGTCGTCTTGCAGGGATGGGATAAACAAAGGCAGGCCGTATTCTACTGTGCCGTATTCCCCGATCATTTTCTGAATCTCAGGCTTGATCAGGAATTTTATAAACATTTCTGCTTCCCGGCTTTTAACATTGGGGTGCTTTTTGGGGTTCACCACCATGGCGCTGTAAACATTCAGCAGATCTTTGCTCTTTTCAAACAGCGGCACCAGTGAAATAGATTTCTTTACGGAAAGGTATGTGGCAAAATCCGTCAGAATATAGGCCTGTTTCTCATCGGCGATACGCAGGGTATTTGCCATGCCCTGACCGGATTCAAGATACCATTCACCGGCAGGCTGCATGTCTGTTAACGCCCACAGCTCCCGTTCCTTTTTATGTGTCCCGGAATCATCCCCACGGGAAACAAAGGTTTTTTCTGCTTTTGCAATGCGTATAAGGGCATCTGCAACACTTTTGGCTTTTGCAATTTTTGCCGGGTCTTTTTGCGGGCCGGCAATAAGCATGTAATTGTGCATAAACGTAATGCGTTTTACGGCGTGCCCGGCTCTGATGAATGCTTCTTCCGCCGGAGGCGCATGTACCAAAACCACGTCTGCTTCGCCCCTTTCGCCAAGTGCCAGGGCCTTCCCGGTGCCAACGGCAATCGGTTTTACGTTAATACCGGCTTCGGCTTTGAACTTCTGTGTCAGCACATCCAGAAGCCCGGTATCGTTTACACTGGTGGTGGTGGCAAGCACGATATCCTGTAAGGGTTTTGGGGCAGGTTTTGCCATCGGTGCCGGTTCCTGCACAGGTTTTGAATCAGGGCATCCCCACAGAATCAGCATAAGCCCCAGCAGCGCCACAACCGGTAATACACGATACTTCATAATCATTCTTTCTTTTGCGCCTGAATGGCGATGGTCATTGGCTTACCCTGCCGCAGCACCGTAATGTCAACCGTTTGATCCACGGCAATTGTGTCGACGATGTCTCCCAGTTGGTCCACCGTGCCCTGCAAAGGCACAGCATTGAACGTAGTCAGGATATCACCGGGCAATACACCGGCTTTTGCCGCAGGACCGTTTTGAATCACCTGTTTGACCAGCAGGCCCCGGGTAGGTTCTTTTATTCCCAGAGCCTCGCGTATATCCGGGGTTATCTCTTCGATTTTGAGGCCAAACCAGCCCGGTTCAGGCATTTCAGGCTTCGGAGCCACGACAGGCTGGGGTTTGCTGCTAATGGCGTTGATGGCCTTGATAATATCCTGCACCGATATAAGCACCGTTGAAATCATGCCGGATTCTTCATGCCGTGCAGCAAGATTAACACCCAGCAGAGTTCCCTTTTCATCCAGCAGCGGAGACCCAAAGGTTTGTTCAGGAAGCTGAGGCCACATGATTCCATACGCATAGCCATGGGCGGAATCGCGTTCCACCATGCGGCTGTCATACAGTCCGAATACATCAGACACGGCCCATATCCGCATATTCTTTTTTGCATCAGCAGTTTTCATGGCCGGAATTACAAGGGGAAACGAAATGTCCACACGATACCACAGACACAATCCGGGAACACTGGTTGAGGCTGTCAGCACCTGCGTGTTTCCAGGGTTGAGGGTATACCTGTTGCCGCACTCCATGGAACTAACCACGCCAAATCCGTTTCCAATCTTCACGGCTATGCGCCGGGAGGAGGACGGGATAACAAACCCCTGTGACTTTGTTGCGGGTTGCGCAGGTTTAAGATCAAACGCCAAAGGATCATCCGTTTGTGCGGGCAGCAGCGTAACGGTAACGGCTTTTGCCGCTTTCAGGATTGCCCCGGTATCAACCTCAGGTTTTTGGGAAACCTTTTGCGGCTGAGCCTTGGGAGGAACAACTTTTAGAGGTTCTTCCTTCGCCGGTGCTTTGGGGCCTGTAATCTGTTCAACGGCTTCCTTAAGGTTTTTTGGTACAGACGGAGTTTCCTTTTTATGACACCCGCTCAGAATTATTGCACACCCCAGCATGACGGCAAATACTGTTCCGAGTATCGTTCTGTTCAAAGCAGACTCCTTCACTCCCGATATATTATTGCTCTATCAGAATAGCCCGAACCGGTGAAGCGTCCAGTCCCTGCAAACGCAGGGGCAGACATATGAGCTGATATGTTCCCGGCGGAACATCGGTCAACACTGCGCCTTCAAGTATTATCACATCGGCGTCCAAAAACACTTTATGGGTTCGGAAACCGGCACTGTCATATGTCTCCACCGACAGCGCATCTATCCCCACCAGGCTCACACCGGATTTCGCCAGCCATTCAGCCGCTTCTTCTTCTATGTAAATGTACTCCGGGTCAAAGATATCTTCATTTACCAGACGCTCACTGTTCAGCGTCTTGAACAAAATGCTCTGACCGGGAGTTATCGCCAGATCTTCAATGTCTTCAAGCACTACGGCCCGGGGATGATCTATCTCCACCACGTTACAGGTGGAGATAAACCGTTCCAGATTGATTTCATCTATGGCTTTGCCGCCGGGCAAAAAGTGATTGGGGGCATCGATATGGGTGCCGGTATGACTTCCGATATGCAGGCGTGATACCCGATATCCGTCTTCGGAAATATTAGTCACGGTTTCGATATCAACCGCCGGATCACCGGGATACACCGGCAATTCCGGCTTAATGACCTGAGAAATATCGAAAATGCGCTTAGGGTGTTCGTCCGCCATACTGTGCTACTCCTTAAACGTCCAGTCTGTGCCTTCCGGGGTATCCCGCAATTCGATACCTTTTTCCATCAGCTCGTTGCGGATGCCGTCGGCAGCGGCCCAGTCTTTGTTTGCCCGGGCTTCCAGACGTTTGGCAATGCTGGCTTCAATATCTTCCACACTTACATCGTAGAACTTCAATTGCAGCAGCTTGATTGCGGCCAGGGTTTCTGCGGGAGGCAGATTGAGCAGGCCAAAGATTTCGCCGATATGACGAATTTTTTCCTGCAAAGCGAAGACCGTTGCTCTCAGCTTGTTCTTATCCTTGCCCTTGGGGCGATCTGTCAGTTCATTCAGCAGACGGAAGGCTTCGGAAAGCTCGCCAATGGCTTTCTGGGTATTGAAGTCGTCATCCATGGCCGCTTCAACACGGGAAATAAGGTTGTCCACCAGTTCCGGTTCCAGCACGTCGGCTTTGGGAATATTGCCACCAATACGCTCGATGAGTTTGTCAGCCTTCAGCAGGCTCTCATAGTAATACATGATGCGTTTCTGAGAGTTTTTCAGACCTTCATCGGTAAAGGTGATATCGTTGCGATACGAAGTCGAAAGCATGAAAAACTTGATGGCCTGGGGATGATATGCATCCATCACATCGCGCACGGTGTAGAAGTTACCAAGGCTTTTGGACATCTTGGTATCTTCACCATCAGAGGACGGCACATTTACGAAACCGTTATGCAGCCAGTATTTGGCAAAGGGTTTGCCGGTGTAGGCTTCAGACTGGGCGATTTCGTTTTCATGATGCGGGAACACCAGATCCTTGCCGCCGCCATGAATATCAAAGGTTTCACCAAGATTATTGTAGCTCATGACAGAGCATTCGATATGCCATCCCGGACGGCCTTCGCCCCAGGGAGAAGTCCAGCTGGGTTCACCGGGTTTGCTACCTTTCCACAATGCAAAGTCAAAGGGATCCTGCTTTTCGCTGGCTTCTTCAACGCGCTCGGATGCTCCGGCACGCATGTCGTCCAGCTTCCGACCGGAAAGTTTGCCGTAGGAGGGGAATTTTTTAATGCTGAAATACACGTCACCCGATGGCGTGGGATAGGCAACGCCTTTTTCCACAAGACCGCTGATGAAGTCGATCATTTTTGGCACATAATCGGTGCAGCGGGGTTCGATATGCGGATGCAGCAATCCCAGCGCGTCCATATCTTCGGTAAAAGCATTGATAAATGCCTCGGAAACGTCACAAATCTCAGTGCCCTGTTCATTTGCACGGCGTATGATTTTATCGTCAATATCGGTAAAATTGCGAATGTAGGTTACATCGTAGCCCTTGTACTTCAGATACCGGTAGATGACGTCAAAGGCAATATAGGCACGGGCGTGGCCAATATGGCTGTAGTCATACACCGTAACGCCGCAGACATACATGTTGACTTTAGGACCGTTCAGCGGCTGGAATTCTTCTTTTTTGCGGGTCAGGGTATTGTATACATGCAAGGTCATAACAGACTCCTTATTAACTGCTCCCCGTACGGGGTTGAATATATCAGGTTAACGGTTACTTCTTTAAAGCAATGATAATCTTTATAAATCTATAACAGGAAAAGAGCAAAGCAAGCGCCAGCAATACAAAGGCGGCCATGGCCCACCAGTATTCATGAGGATACTGATGTTCCAGAACCACCAGGGATTGCGGTGATACTTGTTTGCCCTTTTGCTCCTTGTACCATTTGAATATTTGAGGATACGAACTCAGTTCGCCAAGTCGCATAAGGCGACCGGTATAGGCCACATCCGACCGCAACCCGAAGGTTTCCAGTTGTTGTTCCAGCTGTTCGGATGGCGTCATTATGTAAATACTATCAGTGCCAAAGAACCCGAAAAACGAGTTTGTTTTGTTGGCGTATTTCAATTCCAGCCGTTTCAGCTCCCGGGTTCCCCGTACCGTTACCAACGTGCCGGAATCCGGGGCCTGCTTAAGATCAATTCTTTCTGCATAGCCTAGTTTTTGCGGCGCATCGGATGCAAAATAGTACAGCATATCCGTTTTCATAAGCCATAGCCCAAAAGCGCTGGCGCCGATAACCATAATCAAAAAAAGAATGCGTGACACCTTTGAGTTGGATTTGCGATTGACAAATTCATCGGCAGAGCGATCCATGTCGCTAAAATCATCGTAGTCGTCTTCAACAACTTCATTGTTGTTGAGAAATTCTTCTGCCAGTTTTTTTTCGTTGGAATCTTTGTTGCTCATCTTATCCGCTTTTCACTTAATACATCCAGGGCATATACGGAACTACTGCGGGTTCTGCATATAGTACCTCGCCAAAGTAAGGCCACAGTCCAGCAGAATCCAGGGTACCGTAATCGTAAAATACATGCCCGTGAGCGCCGCTTTGGCGCACATGGCTCACCTGTTCCGCAAGCTCGCCGCTGTCAATGTAGCCGCCGGAAAAGGCGCTGTCATCAAAATCAGAGCCGGGATACAGAAACCGGTTTGCAGTACGGGTCATGTGATCATCAACCAGAAAACAGAAATCCGTGCGGGAACCATAATCACCGCCACGGCAATGCCAGTATATCATGGGAATGTTGACATCCACAATACCGGCGGCATCCCAGGCTGCGGGATCCTGAAAATATTCCTCATAGGCTTCCAGCACCGGCGCCCAGCCAAAATCGTTGCGGTAAATGCCACCTGTGGCGGCAGATAATACCACATGTTTACCGGAAGCAACAATACGCTCGTGTATGGCAGCCACCACATGAGTGATTTGATCCCGCTGCCACTGTGCCCGTGTCAGTGAAGGACTATCCTGCTGAGCTTCGGCAAAACGGGAGTTACTCACAGTGTCATAGCTGTAATCGCTGCCGGGATAGCGGATGCGGTCCAGATGAATGCCGTCCACATCGTAATTATCCACGATATCCTGTGCAACATTGGCGATGTGTTCCACCACCTCGGGAATGCCAGGGCTTACCCACTGATATTCACCTTCACCAAGATCCATGGCAGTACCGGAGGAATCAACCATGCGCCATTCGGGATGGGCATGCCACATATGCAGAGGCGTTGTATTATCCGCCGGAGCAGTGCTGCCGCTCCATACGGTCATGACATTCAGCCATGCATGCAATTCAATGCCCTGGTTATGGGCGGTATCAATAGCCACCTGCAAAGGATCCCAGCCGGGATCAACTCCAAGAGTCCCCAGTTCTTTAGCCCATGGCTCGTATGCGGAATTGTAAAAGGCATCCGCCCTGCCCCGCACTTGCAGATACACCTGATTAAACCCATAGGCCGCGCAACGGCGAATGGCATCTTCCACATCCTGAGCATTGCTGAACGCCCAGCGATTGATCCATATGCCCCGGGCTTCATACTGCACCCGTTCATATACTTTGACTGTTATCTGAGCGCTGCTGTCATCGTTGGGATGCACCGCCGTAATAGTGGCCTCCCCTGCTCCGACAGCCTGAAACACTCCGGCAGTATCCCGGGGCAACAGGACCGATTCATCGTCACTGGTCCATGTGACATCTTCGGTAGCCTCAAAAAAACCGGTGGTGCCCGACGGCTGCCACAGGGCCTCAAAGGTAATATCAAAGCCCTTTTGCACCATGGTGCGCTGCGGAGAGATTTTAAGCAGGCCTTCGGCAATGATAACGTCTTCTTCGGTATCCTGCTCAGAATCTTCGGTTACTTCTACAACATCCCCATCGGCATCTTCAGTATCTGCGGCATCAACATCGCCATCAACGGTACTGTCAATACACATCCCGTTATCGGCGTCGCAATCCCCGGGGGAGTTACAGGTTTCCAAAGAAAACCATGCACTGTCACGGCATTCGTACAATGCGGCTCCAATGCACTTAAACTCCCCGGCAGCACACTGGGTCTGTTCTTCTGCATCACCGTCTTCTGCCGGTTTGGCACAGCCGCCGTCTGGAAGCGCAACAAGGCCATCGGGGCAGTAACGGTCACTAATACCGCCTTCGGTACCGTCGTCGCCGCAGGCAGTGGCCAACATGCCCAATCCAAGCACTGCAACACAATAATATGTAATTAAGAATCTATTGCCGGTATTCATAACTATCTCCGCCTTTACTATTATACAGGCCTCGTAAGATTCTCTCCATTTTGACGAAATTTGCAACCAAAACCCTGTAATTTCCCAAGGTATAATGCGCCCCTTACAATACTTTTTCGGAAGGAATACTATTCGATGATATAGTGCATGGGATTGCGGGTGATTCCGTGTACCCGTACTTCGTAATGAAGATGCGGACCAGTGGAGCGTCCGGTTGAACCAAGTGCGGTAACCTTCTGGCCACGGGTAACGGTATCTCCTACGGAAACCCATATTTCGGAGTTATGGGCGTATACGGTCTGAATATCAGCGCCATGGTCGATAACCAGTGTTTTTCCGTAGCCTTCACGATCTCCAACATATACCACCACGCCATCGGCGGGAGCCACGATAGGAGTTCCCGCGGCATTGGAAATATCGATGCCCTCATGGAACTGCTGTGCATGGGTAAAGGGGTTCACCCGTCGTCCATAGCTGGATGTCACCCAGCCACGCACCGGCCAGATTGAAGGCGTATGGGAGAGTACAAATTTTTGTTCGCGGACATATGCGGAAAGTTCTGCCAGTTTAAGCTCAGCATCATCTGCAGAACCCAGGAGCTCATCCAGTCTTCCCATCATTTCATCGGGATCGCTGACACCAAAGGTTTCTTCCAGTTTCAGCACAAGAGCTTCGTTAAAGCGACCGCTGCTGGCGGCTGTACCCAAAGAGGCAAGAAATTCTTCTTCGCTGACCGGTCCCATGGCCAGTTTACGGGCCGGGTCATTGATCTGTGTCAAACGCCGAAGCTGCATTTCGAAATTTTCCACGGTGGCCAGTTTGTGCTGGATGAGATTGATCTTCTGGTTTGCGCGGATGAGATCATTCTTCAATCCGGCATTATCGCTTCTCAGAGTCTGCACTTCTGCACTGTCTGGTTTGGTCTCCAGATAAAAATAGATGCCCGCTCCACCGGCAATAAGGATAACAGCAAGGGTAATAACGGATGACACCAGCGTTTTTATAAGTCTTCCGGTGACATGATACGTGCGCATCGTCGGGCTGTCTTTGGGACAGACCATGATGGTATATTTTTCAGCTAATTTCGCACACACTTCTCATATCCTCCGGGTATAATAACGTAAAAAACACTTATACCATTTTCCGGCATATTTTATCCATATCTCAGCCGCTGTCAATCTTTTCAATAAATGACAGTATTTCCAATGCTTTAACTATGAGACTTCAAGATACTTCTCAAGCCAGTCTGCCTGCAATACGGCCCCCGCCTCCAGCCTGCTGTTTAGTACATCAAACGACACCGCCTCCGGTGGAGGTGTCGCTTCCGGGGCCACCACCGTTTCGTCGGCGGTATCCACAACAGATTTCATCACCACACAGGGCACCCCAAGCCCATGGCAAATATCTGTCCAGATATAGGATTCCCGATCTATTGACGCCACTCCCAGTTTCTTCAGGAGCGCACTCTTTTCATCCGGGGATTGTACATCTTTATGTGAGGTGACGATATCACCTGTGGCAAGCGAGACGTGAGCAGGTCTCACGGTCATCAGCGTTTGGATAAGCCGCTGATTGAGTACAAGTTTTTCTCCTGATTCGAGAAACACCTGTGACGGAACTATGTTTTCACCCACACTGAGGCGCGGGTCCAAAGCTCCACAGGCCCCAATGAGAATAAGGGCATCGGCATGGGCGATACGCTGGCGCAACTGACCTGTTGCGTGGCGCACCGCGTTTTCACCGCTTCCGGTAACCAGTATTGCGACAGAGCGACCACTGTCCTGATGTTCTCCGCACCAGTAATGGAAAGGAGAAGAGTGAATAGTGGATTCTATGCTTAGTCGCTTTCTGACAGCCCGGCTTTCAACCGGCAGCGCTGAAACGATCCATACCGTGCCCTTATTGCTCATAGGACCTCGTTTTCAATTACATCAATATGCCCATTCACCGGTTACAGCATCAACCTCTACTTCTTCCGGAGTCATGGTGCGGAAATTGGTGTCCACATAATCGATCAGATCAAAGGTGTAATCCTCAATCTGGCCATAACGGTGCTCGGTGTCATCCCAATGCGCCAGATGATCGTAGCTGGCTTTATGGTTAACGTAGAAAGTCCCCTTCACGCATTCACGATGGGTGCCTTCGCAATCGGTTTCACACTGCTGGTAGCACTGCTGTTCCTCGTCACCACTCAGTCCCATACATGTTACGTTGCGGCAGGTGCTTCGGCAGGCGCTTTCGCTTTCGCATTTGCCGTCCGGGAACACCATAATCATTTTCGGTACTTTACCTTCGGCCATGTAGGGCATGATAATCAGAGCCATGGCGGCCATGTCCTGGGGTTCCATACCGTATCCGTGCATCAGATACACAACCGGGTAATGCAGATCCGGATTTTCCTCGTAGCCAGGAGGCAGGGAAATGGAATACCGGCGGTCTGTTCCCATGTTCACGGAGGGGAAGTATCCGGCTTCAAGCATATTGTTGGGGTCATAATCCACTACCGGTTCAAAGTTACCTTTGGGGAAGTAATATGCCGCATATGCGAGGAACGACATAACACGGTTTACTACTTGCTGGTTTGTGCCAAGGTGCCGGCCATCACCGGAAAGAATTGTTTCCACGCTGGCATTGGGATCACCATACATATACAGCACATGCCGTCCCAGTTTTCCATAATCCACATCAAGGAATTCAAATCCGTTGTCAGTGGCAACCGGAGGATCAAGCATTTCACCGGCCCAGTTATAACGTCCCACATAGTCCGAGCCCAAGCGGTCAAGCAGCATAGCGTACATTGAATATGCATTGACACCAAAATTGAAAATGTCACGCACGCCGCCATCCATCCACAGGTTAACGCCTGCAATCTCATCCTCAGTCATGTTCTCAATGTTCTTGTGACCGTCTTCGTAGAAGTACCCATCCTCGATATTGGGATTGAGATCAAAGGTGCCGTTGCCTTCACCCCAGTCATAACCGCCATCGGCAATTTGAGGAGTGGATTCCACGCCGTCAAGACCGAAGTCGTACCATTTTTCGCCACCATCGGCGGTTTCACAACCGTCGCAATGCAGGTTGCCTTCGGTGCCCTTGGGGTTGTTGATATAGTGGAAGTCATCGCCGTTGGGATCCGGGTTGGAATCGGCATCATAACCGGGTTCATCGGCATTACACAGTTTGTCGGTACCGCAGTCTTCAAAGGGTTCCCAGGTGTTGCGGATAACCGGCTCGGCAAAGTCGCGAATACCATTGCCGTTATAATCCACGGCCACGGCAATATCCATGGGAATGAAGTATTCGTCGGGGTCAAAATCACCGGTTTTGTATCCGCCTTCGCAGAACAGAATCACGGGATAGGAACCTTTGGGGTTGTATTCGTCATCATAGTAATTGGCGAAGGGATAGTCATGACCATGATCGGTCATCCAGGAAGTAAGCTGACCCGGATCACAGAAAGCGCCGGGGCTGTTACGCCCAAAGTCCACCACGTCCATCGGTACACCGGCGGGCAGATACGGGGATTCCGGGTTGTAACCAAGGGAGTTACCAAAGGCAAGGTTCAGATCACGGAACAGGGCGACATATTCTTCACGGTCAAATGCACCGGCCTGATCGTCATAGTTCCAGTGATTATATCCATTAGGGTGCTCAAGACCTTCGGGATCGCTGGGAGCAACCAGGAAACATTTTTGCTGCTCAGTGCCCGGGTCAGCGGCAGAGCGCTGGTCCATGCACACACCACAGGGATACATGGGATCGGTCAGGCGTTCTTCAACGATAGCGCCGTCAATCGTTCCGTCATCGGTCAGCTCTTCCAGTGTGCAGAAACCGGCCATAAGCTGTTCACGGATCATTTTAAGCTGGTAAGTCAGGTCAATGGGACCGCCCATCATACCAAGGGAATCAAACTGATCAGGATTTTTGGCACCAATAAAAGATGTGCCGCCACCGCCCATGGACACACCGGCCAGGGCACGGTAGCTTACATGACGGGTCACGATTTCATTGGGAGTTTCAGGCACCATAATCTGGTAGGTGCCATAGAAGTCTCGGGTATATTCCACCAGCCCCACGTCGCGGCGCACCTTCATAATACCGAGTGATTTTGGGACGAAGCGAACCGGACCACCATCCAGAGGTTTCACAACAACATTGATGGTATAATCCCGCATCGAATCTTCCAGCAGCGAAAGATCAAAGGGAATGATATAGGTTACATTACCGTTCAACCCACCATCTGCATCAAACAGCACCGCAGGACCAATGGGCTTATAGCCTTCCATGGTAAGATCCTGTCCGGCCTTGATTTCCAGCGTTTGATCGCTGTCGGATTCGCGAGTAATAATAATCTGTGTACCGTCAAGCGGCTCGCCTGCTTCACAAATACGGGCAATGCCGCCTTTGCGTTTTAGCAAATTAATGGGATTATTGGTTCCATATCCTTCACCGCATTTGGAAACATTCGGAGCAACTTCCTGCTCATCTTCCACTTCTTCTTCAGTGGTCTCGATCTCAGAATCAATGTCGCCATCGGGGGTGACGGGATCAGCCCCATCATCACCGCAGCCGATTGCGCCTGATGCCAGGAAGATCATGGCGATTATGACACCGAATGCCCTTTTGATACCGTGACGATGCTTCATACTAAAACTCCTTGTTTACAACTAAAAGTGCAGCTCGTCGGTTGTTACTGTCTGTATATTTCTAATTGACCGCGATAAGTATCCTATAATCATACAATACTTGTCAATCTTACTTTTAATTCCCCATTCCCCCTTTTTGATGTTCTTTTTAACGCGCCAGTCGTACGGTTGCGACCAATACGCGGTCATCAACAGATTCGGGCCCGGAAAGAACCGGCACGCGATATTTATCCTTGAAAAAACCGGTGTAGATATAGAGTTCCCGACCAATTACCGAGGCTGGAATTTTCCTTGTCCACACATCCTTGATGATATCACCGGGACGCCATTTGTCCGTGGTGTATGATCCATTTGCCGGCACATGATCTCCCACCATACGACCGTTGGCTTCTTCGGTCTCAGCATGAACGAAAATCAGATAGTCGTCCCCTACCCGATCAAGACACTCATAGTAACAGGTTAACTTCAGGGTATCGCCGGGCTTGTATATTTTTTTGTCGGTAGTACATCCCGCCAACCGAACCGAATTCTTAAACGTTACATTGGGACGGCTTTTAATATTCGGGACTTTTTTTATCAGAAAATCTTTCTTTGCGGGTATCTGCTTGCCTGCGGCAGCTCCCCCACTTTGTTGTGTACTCACAAGGTATGTTGCCGGATGCTTTCTGTCGATAATGTACAGATCCTTGCCGCTTTCCTTTTTTACTTTGCGGCGCAGGATTTCAAAGCTCCCGTGATCCACCATGCACCACAGACGTCCCTTCCGCTTGAAGAAATTCTTAATCTTTTTGGTATTGGGCTTGTTTGAAGGAATGTATGTATAGGCATTTCGGAAGAAATAGCTTACCGAACGTCGCCGCCAGGTGTGATATTCACAGATCTTTTCCCCGGGCTTGGCATGCTCCATATAAGATTCATACAGATGGTACGAGGTAAAGTCATTGGTCAGTGGTTTCACCAGTTTGAAGTTAACGGAAAGCATGAACACTGTGGCAAACAACGCTGCAATTATCGCTGCAGAGGCCAACGCAGCCCTGTATTTCATGGTTTTCTGCATGGTCATAACAACTGCAGCGGTAAACAGTGCGGAAGAGCCCACCTTCAAATGCAGTGCAGTATGTCCCCGCATGTTCATTCCGGCGATCAGGCATCCAATGGCTGCAACTGCGAGAAGGCCAACCAGTCCCCATGAAAGTTTGCGGAATGGTTTGATAAGAGGATACAGCCACACAGAAATCAGTACAGTGCCCATGCTCCAGAAAGACAGAGCGTAATAGTACCAGGGACGTACCGCGCCGCTGATGGGCCGGTCATAGTAATAAATGAACAAATGCAGCAGCACCTTGCGATCCGATACGACATCTTTTGCCAGCAACGCAAAGATAAGCAGGGAGAAAAGCAATTCCATGCGTGCGCCTTTGCCGTCCAGACGACGCAGCAGGCTATCCAGATAAATGGCTGCGATCATGACCGCAAAAGGAATGCTTGGGTATATGTAATGGTTAAATTTTGTCGATGCAAAACTGAAGAACAGGTAGGGAATCACCATGCACAGCAGCAGGAAGTATTCCTTTGAGCGCAGATCAAGAAACGTCCGTCCCTTTCGCACCAGCCGTACCAGCGCCGCAGGCAAAAATGCGGTCCATGGGAACATGGCATAGGCAAAGACCTTCACATACAGATCAAAGGTGGCGTTGGGCTTTTTGATGTCTCCGGCATAGCGTCTGAAATGATGATACCAGAAGAAACGCTTGGTATAGAATACGGGGCCGTATTCGATCATCATGTAGACGAACCATGGCCAGCCGATAAGGAAAAATATCAGCAACCCTTTAGGGATACGAAGCCGCTTGAGAACATTCCAGTCCCAGGTGGAAAGAATATAAAAGCCGATAATGGCTCCGGGGATTATAATGGACAGCAGCCCCTTGGTCAGCAGGGCCAGAGCCGAGAAGAAATAGAACCACAGAATGCTGGACTTTTCGGTTTCCTTTGGACCAAACAGACCAATCATCAGCATAATCAGGGCGGTGGTCTGAAATGCAATATAGATGGTATCGGGAATGGTTGACCGGCTTATGAGGAAGAACATGGGCGCAGTCGCCAAAGCCACAACGCCTATAATACCCGCCCTCCGTGACCAGAGCCTTCGCAAAAACACAAACACAAAGACAAGGCACAACGCCGCGCTAAGAACCACCGGAAGCCGCAGGGTGAAAGGGCTTTCTCCGAACAGACGAATGGAGGTGCCCATCATGGCAAGGTGCATGATAGGTTTGGACAGCCAGTTGTTGTGGTTGCGATACCATGGTTTGATATATGAATCGTGCTGCACCATTTCGTGGGCAACCTGGGAATACTGGGTTTCCCATGGATCCCACAGTGCGTAACTTCCAAGCCCGGGCAGATATGTTACCAGAACATAGGCAATAAGGGCGGCCAGAATAAGCCAGTCCCGTTTTTCCCAGTGTTTTACTTCTCTCATGCTACTCACCTATCGAATATACGAAGCATCTGCCGGAGCTGTTGCCGGAGCAGATTGCGGGGTCTTCTTTTGGGAATTGTCCAAAGGTGTTTCTTTTTTCTTCAGAGCCTTTTTCTCTTTGGCGGCTTTCTCAACACGCTCCTTCAATGTTGTTTTGAAGGTGGCGACATACTTGATGACACTATTGAGGAATTTATCGCGTTTGGGCGAATGATCCGTCAGTATGGACATACGGTACTTGTAGCAATAGTTGCCCTTTGTCTGAAAATTCCAGAGGTTGAACTGACGCAGGTTGCGTGCCTTCAATTCGGGATGTGACACCTCATAGCGCCACAAAACCGGGTCTTCAAAGTTGGTCTTTTCCATCTGAGGTTTTACCTCACCCAGTTCTTTGACCACTTTTTTCTTCGTTGTCATCATACACTGCGTGGCAGTGGTTTCAGTTTTGGCTGCCTCGGCTTTGATGGTGATGGAAACCCCCAGCCCGGGGCTGTAGCAACTAACAGGAAATGCTTCATCGGTGGAAAACTTCCAGTCCTCGGCATAGGGCAGCATCAGCTCCAGGCCATGCACTTTATGTCCTACGGCCACACGCCCCACTGCAGGAAACTGCGCGACAAGCATCTGGCCGTCTTTACCCACGGTCATCAGCTTCATATCACTTGCCAGGGTGCTCCATGCCCCATCTCCCGAAGGAGCGATTAATGAATCACCGGACATGTCGATGGATTTCTTTTCCGATGGAGCCACAACCTTTTGTTCTGCTGCCTTGCTGTCAGGTTGTTTTGCAGGCTCTTCGGCAAAGCATACTATGGAGTACATCACACACGTTGCGATGATAAGCGTTCTCATCATATTGTTCTATTCCTTTTCGGGCGCATCTTCACCGATGGTTGTGTCATCCGGCGGCGCAGCCTCATCCCTGGCAGCAGGTTCATCTTTTTTATCGGTTTCACGACCAGGCATGAATATATCACTGCTGTCATCTTTTTCATTGAAACATTGGGACTTCACAGATGCAAGGAGTGTCTCCATCTCCTTTTGCGAGTTCTTTTTCAGAGATGGAGTCATAAGGGCTTTTCGTACCAGATTCTCTGCCCTGACACATTTATCAAGCTTGATATAACATTGCGTAAGCAGTGCTATTACTTCATGGTCATTTCGTTTTGTCATGGCCAGTTCGAGATAGGCTTTAGCCTTTTGAATGTCATTGAGCTCAAGCAGGACTCGTCCTAATGCCACAAGGGTATCCGGGTTGCCTCTTTGGGTATTTGCCGCATTCAGCAGACAATCCCGCGCTTTGGTATATTTCCCTTTGCGCTCGTTGATAATGCCAGTCAGATATGCCGCTTCTCCTCCGCCAGCGGCATGGGGTTGCAGCATGGTTTCCGCTTCGTCAAACTTCTCCATTTCAATCAGCACACCGGCATAGTCCATAGTGGCTTTAATATCCGGGGTTTTGAGGGTATCCAGATAGCGTTTGTAGGTTTCAGCCGCAATATCGGCATTTCCCAGCTTTGCATGGGCGCGGGCTTTCAGCAGCAGGGGATACAAGCCGGGCATGGAAGAGGCCTTATCCAAACGCTTCAGCGCTGATTCCACTTTTGAAGGATCGCCGGTTCGTATGAAATACTCCGCCCACGCCAGATGATACATGGCGTCCTTTTCCGAGTATTGGGTATAAAAGGAACCTAAATTCGGCCAGTTTTTCCAGCGCCAGGCCACGGCCTCGTTACGGCTGCTGGCGGTCACCAGCAACAACAGTATAATGGCCACATACCCCAGCTTAAGCAGGGTGAACCGCCGCACACGCCGCCAGATAACCGATAGAGCCGCAGCAAACAGTATTGCCACACCGGGCAGCAGCACCACCGGTGTTGCCATGGACGGCATTTTACCCGTAAGCAACGGCTCCAAAATGGCGGCAAGGGCTCCAAGGGCAAGCATACGGGCACCGAGCTTGACTTCTGCAGAAGCTTTTCGTCTGGTTTCCGTATACAGCCAGCCTGCAAGTATAACTGCAAAAATGAGCACTCCGCCCAGGATCATAAGTGCCGAAGCATCGAAGGTGGAGGCATATCGGGGCCAGATGATGTAGCGGGGATACACAATGCACCACAGGGATTCAACCAAAGCACCGAATCCCGCCAAAAGACTTTCCGCCGGTGAAAAATCTGCCCCAACCCACATAAGGGATGCCGGTGTAAGCAAGCCATACACCACAAGAAGTAACAACGAAACCACAACAGCACCGATGAGCTGTTTGCGTGTTACAACGGTTGTGCCATGCAAAAAACTTTTCTCAAATGCCACATACCACAATGGCGCCAGCGCCCAAATTGGCGAGGCAAGCACCGCAATACCCAAAAAAACAAGATGCAGCGGCACGATGGGCCGTGGCATGGGAATATCCTGATACATATCCTGAGGCGGCTCTGTTGGGGCAAAAACCGCCGCGGCGACGGCAAACAGCATGCCAACCAGCAACCCCCTGCCAGAAACCATTGCCACTGCGGGAATATTCAGGGTATGCACCGCAACAAAGATACCGCATACCAAAGAAAAAATAGGACGCCCGGTGGTACGCCGAATCATCACAAACAATGTGACAATACTCACAGCCCAAATCAGCAGGTTCACAAACTTAAATGAAGAGGACAAACTGCCGAAAGCCATTTTCTCTATAATAAAACTGGCTTTTGCCGCAGGGCCCGCCTGCTGGGCTAAAGATGACGTTAATGTCGCGGGGCTCATTGAGCCTATTGTGGATAATGAGGCCTCCTCCATAAACAATGGAGGCGTAAAGAGCAATTGATGGTAGGGCAATCCGATAATGATAACCAGAAACGCAAGTGCCAGCACCGCGCCGGTGGCGGAACTTCCCTTCCCGTTTTGAGGCAGCAAACCTCCGCCTCCAATAAGTGTCATCATTATCCAACTCCAAATTTGAATTTCGTTGGCAACTATAGGCTGATTACCGGTAATTCGCAAGCATGTTTTACATTCAAATGGTATTTTTGATTGATTCTTTGATTGATTTGTGGCAATATTCTTTTAGATAACCACACGAAGAGAAAGGACAATGGGATGAAACAATCCAATGTGACAAGATTAATCCTGTTTGTGATGTCTACGCTTCTGGTCTTTGTGGGGCTAAGTGTGCTCTGTGTGCCGGCTTGTACGGCAGATGGAGATCAGGCAGTTGCCAGAAATGACGTGAAGGCGAAAAAGGTTGTCCCACAAAAAATTGTCAAGCCGACGCCTGAGCAACTGCAAAGGCGGCAGCAATTCCTTGAAGATGCCATGAAGAGCATTCCCCCCGATGACAAGACCGACAAAACTCTGTCCCCTTACTTCTTCGTGTTCAGCGATGATCCCTCCACAGATCGTCTCCCCCTTAAAAAGACCCGCGCCGATGTAAACATTGCCGGTGTAATCGCCAGGACAAAGATTACGCAGGAATACCGAAACGAGGGCAAAAACGTTCTTGAGGCTATCTATATCTTCCCCATGTCCACCCGAGCAGCGGTGTATGGTATGAAGATGACCGTTGGTGACCGTGTGATAGAAGCCGTCATCAAGGAAAAACAACAGGCCCGCAAGGATTACGAAGTGGCACGCCAGCAGGGAAAAACAGCCTCCCTGCTCGAACAGCAACGCCCCAACGTGTTCCAGATGAACGTTGCCAATATTCTTCCCAAAGACATCGTAAAGGTGGAAGTGTTTTACACTGAACTGCTGGTGCCCGAGGACGCGGTATACGAATATGTGTATCCCACCGTGGTCGGCCCCCGCTACTCCACTGTCAAAGAAGACGGCGCACCGGCAGACGAGGCATGGGTAAAGAATCCCTATACTCATGAAGGAGAACCTTCTACCTTTACCTTTGAAATGGACCTGAACATTAACAGCGGCATGCCAATTTCCCAGGTCACCTGCCCCAGCCACGATACGGGCATCGAATTCACCGGCAAGCAAAGCGCCAGCATCACCATACCCCAGGACTCCAAGGCAGGTACCAAGGATGTCGTGGTGCAGTATGTTCTGGCGGGCGATACCATTGAAGAAGGCCTGCTGTTGTATGAAGGCAAGGACGAGAACTTCTTCCTCATGATGATGGAGCCCCCTAAACGGGTTAAAACCAAAGAAATCGTTCCCCGTGAATATATCTTTGTGCTTGATGTCAGCGGCTCCATGCACGGTTTCCCCCTTAACACGGCCAAAGCTCTGCTTGCGGATCTGTTTACCCAGATGAATTCCGGTGACTATTTCAACATTCTCTTTTTCTCCGGCGGCAACTTCGTGCTTTCGGAAAAATCCCTTCCCGCAACAAAAACCAACAAGAAAAAAGGACTGGATGCCATCAGTCGTCAACGCGGCGGTGGCGGCACGCAGCTTCTTCCTGCCCTCAAACGTGCGCTTGACCTGCCCCGCAAGGAAGGCATCAGCACCAACATTGTGGTGGTGACCGACGGCTATGTTTCTGTTGAAAAGTCCTCCTTTGAAGTCATTCGCAAAAACCTTGGGATTGCCAACCTCTGGAGCTTTGGTATTGGCTCAAGCGTTAACCGGTATATCATCGAAGGTATGGCCCGGGCCGGTATGGGAGAACCCCTTATCATTCTGAATCCCAAGGATGCCAAAGAAAAATCCGCCAAGTTCAAAAAATATATCGAGTCGCCGGTACTGACCAACATCAAGGTCAACTTCAGTGATTTCGATGCCTATGACGTTGAGCCCGTTGCCGTGCCTGATCTCTTTGCCAAACGCCCAATTATTGTGTACGGCAAATATCGTGGCCGGCCCACGGGCGCGGTGGTTGTAACGGGCAAATCCGCCGCTGGTTCCTACAAAAACATTCTAAAGCCAATGGCCTCAGATGTATCACCTAAAAATGAAGCCCTGCGTTATCTGTGGGCCCGCCAGATGATTATGCAGCTTGATGATATGAACAAGCTGGACAAAACCGATGAGCGGGTAAAAATGGTCACCAATCTGGGCCTTACATACAATCTTATGACCCAGTACACCTCCTTTGTTGCCATCGATAACCGCATCCGCACCAACGAAAAAGGCGAAACCGTCAAGGTGCCTCTGCCCATGCCCGAGGGCGTTTCCGATAGCGCTATTGGCGGCAACCTTCCGCAGGCAGCTCCCGGAGTTATGGGTGGTGGAGGATTTGGCAGAGGCATGGCCAAGTCTGGAAAATTGAAACGAGTACGCAAAACCTCTGCCTATTCCATGGCTGATTCCAGCGCAATTGAAGCCGAAGCTGCCCCCATCAAGGCCCTTGAGGAAAAAAGCTCTAAAGGAACGGTTAAAGTTGTTACGGTTCGTGCAAAAGGCAGCATTTCCAATCCTGTTGTTAAAAGAATCATCCTGAAACACATGGGCCAGATAAAACATCAGTTTGCCAAAGCCCGCAAAGCAAGCCCGAAGCTGGCCGGGGCCATCTCCTTTAAGATTGTTGTAAACAAAGACGGCAAAGTTACATCAGTGAAAATCGCATCCGATGGCATAAAAGTTAAGAAACTTAGTGCCAGGCTTGTGCACACACTTAAAAGACTGGTATTCCCTAAATCCACATCCGGCGAAACCACCATTGAGGTTACATTCAAATACATACCATGATAGTTTTACGATACTTAAAAGCCCCGCTGTATGGCGGGGCTTTTTTCTTACGGCTTGCGTATAACAGAAAAATGAAAATGATCTGAAAAGATACTTGACAATTCAGCGCCTCTGCACTACTACAATTCCTTGCGTGCACCCGTAGCTCAATTGGATAGAGCGTTTGGCTACGGACCAGGAGGTTGCAGGTTCGAGTCCTGCCGGGTGTACCATTCATCATCAAATTGCCGGCCCCTCAAGGCCGGTTTTTTTGTATCTTCTCATTGCTTGATTTGTAAGCTGTAACCCTGTAGAGATACATACTATGAAACATCCAACTTTCTCTTCTTCTGTTCTGGTGTGGCAATGGGCGGCAATACTGCTTTCATTCACCCTCATGATTGCCGATATCCTTCATGCCGGTGTATCCCTGCTGCCGGAAATTGCCGCTCCCTGGAGCTTTCTGGCATTATTGCTGACCTCTGTGGCCGCCCCATTAACGGCTCTTGGCTGGCGGTATCTTGGCCTGACAGACCGGGTACAGCGCTTGTACCAAAAACAACCCGCTTCTGTGGATAAACGTATCGCCGCTCAACTGGGCAGCGCGGTTGTATCTGCGGGATTTCTTTTGGCGGTGTTGTTTGTTCTTAATCTGTTTTTCGCCACCGGGTTCAATAACAAACCCCTGGCAAGTTTCGTATTTCTGCTGCTGGCCATTGTGGGTACTCTGTTCACATGGTTGTGGGTCTTCCCGCTTCTGGCAGTTATCGGTGAGGCCAAGCTCAACTTCTTCAGTCGCGTACTGCCCAATATGCGGTGGCGTATTTTTATGGTCGTAGTGCTCATAATCGTGTTTATTGCCGCAAGCATTATTATTGCAGTCCGAAACGCCCACCTGTTCGAGATTATTGCATGGCAGCCCTTTGCATGGCCCATCGTTGCCATGATTATCACCGGTATTTTTATTTTTTTGGGCGCAGGCAAACTTGGGTATTCCACCAAACGACGCCTTTTAATGCTGCCGTTGCTGAGCCTTCTGGTGCTGGCAGTACTTACCCCCCTGGGCGTAAAACGTATCACAAACGACCCGCAAATCCGCACAGAAGCCCTTAGCACCCCCTACTATTCAAAAATCATCTGGAACGTCATTAAAAAGGCCGGAGACAGGGACAAAGACGGTTTTTCCACGCTGCTTGGTGGCGGAGACTGCAACGATGCAGACCCGGGCATCAACCCCATGGCTTTGGACATCCCTGCCGATGGTATTGATCAGGATTGCGACGGCGCCGATGCCGTGCCGCCTCCCCCTAAAACCCTGCCGGATAAAATCGCCTCCATTGAAGACCAACTGAAACCCTGGCGCAAGGATTACAATATCCTGTGGCTTACCATTGATGCAGTCAGGGCGGATCATATTCCCCTGTGGGGATACAAGCGTGACACCATGCCGTTTCTGAGTTCCCTTACGGATCAATGTCAGGTGTTTACCAATGCCTACTCGCCAGCGGCAAACACCCCGCAGTCCATTCCCGCTTTCTTTGTGGGTCGCTATACATCCCAGATCTCATGGAAGCGCTACCATAACTTCCCTCCCCTTCACCCGGAAAAAACCGTTACGCTTATGCAGCGTATGAAAAAACTTGGGTATACCAACGCCGGGATTTTCTCATACTGGTTTTTCGAAAAACGCAACATGGAACGTGATGCCGACCACTGGGATAACCGGGCCTTCAAAATCAACGGTCATTCCGAAAGCCACAGCTCCGGTGAATTTGTCAGTAAATTTGCCATGGAATACCTGCGGAAAAAAGGCAAAAACGCCGACAAACTGTTCATGTGGGCGCATTACTTTGACCCCCATTTTCTGTACGTTAAACACAAAGGCGTAAAACGCTACGGAAAAGAGCAGATGGATCTGTATGACCATGAGCTTCGTTTCACCGACGGTGAGTTAAAGAAAATGTGGGATTATTACCACACCCTGCCCATGGCGAAAAACACCATTATCCTCATTGCCGCAGACCACGGCGAAGCCTTTGAAGAGCATGGCCTGAAATATCACGGTGGTCAGCTTTACAACGAAGCCGTTCATGTCCCGTTGCTGGTATGCGTCCCGGGCATGGAAGGCAAGAAAATAGATACCCCGGTAACACTTATCGATATCGTTCCCACTATGCTGGATTTGGTTGGACAGGATCCCTCCGGTGGCGAGGAATATCCCCTGCAGGGCAACTCCTGGTTGCCTTTGATGGTGGGCGGCAGCGACTACTACCCCGAAGAAGTCTATATCGAAAAGGTCAAGTCTCCCACCTGGCCCCTGACCAAACGCGGCTACATTCGTGGAACCATGAAGCTGATTCACAACGTGGATGAGTCTACCTGGGAACTGTATGATCTTTCCAAAGATCCTGGTGAGAAAAATAATCTCGCGCCTGCGAATCCCCCGGAATTGCAGGAAATGATCGATGGATACAATGCCTGGAGAACCGCAAATCTGCTGTATGATTCCGGCTGGTATCAAATGTCCACAGGTAAGAAATAGGGATTATCAGACAGAAGCACCGGTTTGGGCTGCATCCGCAGCCATTTGAGCAAGTTCGTTTAACCGAACGTTAATCAGACTTGCCACAATATCCGCCTGCACTCTGGTGTTGTATGCCCGGATGATCTCACCAAGATTGAATAGATCAGCCAAAACGCCCAGACCAAGCATACCAAGGGTGAACAGGTAGAGTATCGCAGTGGCGCTTTTACCCAGAAAAAAACGATGCCCGCCAAATACTCCCAGAATGCCCCATAACGCCCAACATGCAGCAGGATCTTTGCGTCTGCGCTGGAATGCCTTCTCAAACAGAGCCCACTCTTCATCGGTAAGCATGGCAATACCGTCATCAACCCAGGCCCCCAGTTCCTCGTCCCCTTCGGGACGTCGCTGCATGTATGCAAGAAAAGTCGGGGCGAGTTCCGTATTCATACAGGCCTACTGACAGGTGAATGAAGGACAGTCCAGTTCCGTGTAGTAGCAATCTTCCAGCCATGAGCAATACAGCGCCATGTCCCGGTCCTGGAAAAGGTGACAGCGCTCGTTTTGATCCGGCAAGGCACTGAGAAGGGTGCGGTAATTCTGAACCCGCTTTATCTCTTCGGGATCGATATTTGTGTAGCAACAGATGCTGGCCGGATTATCACGGTCCACAATACAACCCCGGCACATCTGCAAGGGATACTGCACGCTGGTGCGTATTTCCGAACCATTGGGTGCAAAAGCAACAAGCGTCAGGGAAACCTGAAAACCTGCAAGCTGCTCTTCATCAATACTGGGCTGATCCATGATGGAGTTTATGTAGGACGCCACGTGATCGGTAAATATCTCAACCGGAACAATGGTTTCTCCACCCAGAGCAAATGACCCCTCCAAAGGAATAGTTTCTCCGGGAATGGCTGCGGTATTCCAGGTGGGAGGCGCGTCGTATTCAACTTCCAGCACCGAAAGGGTAATATCGCCATCAAGTGCCTGTCCGGAAACATCCTCGGATTTAAGCCAAAAATTAAACGCGTAATGAATATCACCAAGATTGTATACGTCTACATCAAAAATACCGTTGTCCCTCAGGTTCCCGCTTTCGGTGGAAAGCGGTATTTCAACGGTGCATGATTTATCTGCAGGATTGAAAACCGGGACAATGTTGCCCATAATGCTCAGGCGCACCATGGCCGCAGGCTCTTCGTCAATATCTTCTACCATATCGGCTTCCGCATCCTCATCGCCGTCCACCGGCGAAGGATCCGCATCATCTCCACAGGCAATCAGCCCGGCGGAAAAAGCGATACACAAGACTGAAAAAAAGAGGAAACGATACATTGTATGTGTCAGGCGGCGTTTCATGATGACTCCTTGCTACTCCAGATCGTCAAATCCTTGATACTATAGCAGAACATCATGTAATCCACAACCTGATTTCCACCAGTTTGGATACTGTGGATAATCCTTCGGTTCAACCATGTCCGCCCGTCTCTTGCGAACATTATGTATTGTTATTTCAAAGCGTTATCTGCACCGCTCTTTAGACTACCGTATTCCTTGACATTACTAAAACTTGATAAAGTTTATATAAAGAACTAGTATGGAAGTGGGGAAATTACTGGAGGGCAGCATGAAAAAACGCATTATGGTTATCGACGGGCACGTTGGTAATCTCAACTATCTGAAGCAGCTATTTTCCATTAGCGATGTTGAGACCATTGCATTTACAGATCTCAAGAGCGCCAAGGAAAGTGTACAGCTGCATACACCCAACGCCATCCTGGCGAATATGACGCTTGGCAAAGAACCTCTTACCGAGTTCATGAGCTGGTTGCGTGGCAGTAAAGTTGGACAGTATATTGCGGTGTTTCTCATATTGCCCCAAACCAAGGATTACCGTAACGGCGCCATTTTACAGCAGCGTTTCGGCATTCAGAAGATTATCCCCCGCCCTATCAATCCCCCTTCCCTTCTTCGGGATATTTTAAGACCATTGCAGGTACCCGTACCAGACCGACATATGATCCCTCCCCCCGAGTGTACCATTGAAATTCCTGATTCCGGCTCATTAACGGAGCATCCGCTTGTTGAGTTGCTGGCATACTGCTTCCAGCACGATAAAACCGGCATACTGAGGGTTGAAACGCAAAAATACAGTCTGTTCCTTGGCTTTAACCAGGGGAAACTCCTGTTCGTTAATTCGAGCTATATGCCCAACTTTAGCCTTGCCGAGTACCTTGACAGGGAAAAGCTGCTTACCTCTTCACAGATTTCCATTGCCACCGAAAAGGCGGAGCAACAGGGACGACTCCTTGGCGAAGTTATCGCGGCCATGGGTTTTCTTGATTCCCGAACCCTGTTTGAATCCGTGGGCAAACAGATGCAGATGAAAGTGGTTTCCACCATGGAACTCACTGAGGGAGATTACTCCTTCCAGGAGCAGGATATTCGCACTGATGCCCACTTTTACCCGCTGCTGCGGGTTCCCATGCTTATACGATTGGGCTTGCCTAAGCTGGATATAAAAACCACCATCACTAAAAGCATACGGGACAGCCTTGGCGAAATCATTTACCCCTCGCTCATCAGATCCTTTGACCCACGGGACCTTATCCAGAACCGCGGCGAAGAAACCGTGTACTCCCTTTTGGATGGGGCGCGCACTATCAAGGATATTCTCCAGATGGCAGGTCAAAACCGGGAATCGGCAATCCGGTATATTTATTACCTCTACATCATCGGAGCCATATCGTTCCAGGATGAATCCCTTACACTGTCCGACTCTTATCAAGGTATGCGGGTAAGTATGTCAGAGGAGGTCCCTTCCCCTGAATCAGTACGGGATGAGAGCTATGTACCCCCTGCGGTGACACAATCCCGCATATTGTATTATCCGGAAGGCACCGAGGAATTTCGTCCAATCATAGAAGGAAAAGTAGCCCGGGAAATTTTGGGCATTACCGTAGAGATTCCCACAAAGGATGATCTTGACATCGCCTTCTCCGACAGAATGCTCTCCCTTGGCCGGCTGGCCGTAAAGAGCCTTACCCTGTATGAAAAGGCTGTGCGTAAGGTAAATACAGCCTATGCAAAATTGTCCGAAAATCTTTCTGTTGATGGTCCGGAGCTCTTAAAAGACCGCAGCACCAGAAAAATGGAAGCCCATCGTTCCGAAACACAGAAAGCCATGGCTCAGGACCATTACAACAAAGGCCTTCAGATGCTCAACAAGAATTTCTTTGAGCTTGCTGAAAAGGAATTTGTTCAGGCGGAAAATATCGACCCCTCCAAGGGAGAATACTCTGCCTACCGGGCATGGGCTTTATACAATCGCCCCAACCTTCCAAATCGGAAGGATATCCGGGAAGAAGTACACCGCCTTATGCGTGAAGCTATTGGCAAGGATCAATACTGTGCAGAGTCCCGTTTTCTTATGGGACGTATCTATATGGAGGAGAAATCCTACGACAAGGCTGCCAAGGAATTCATGATGACCATGCATGTTGATCCGGGTCATGTTGAGGCTGAACGCCTGCTTACTCTGATGCGTATGCATCAGCGCAGGATGCGAACCACCAGCAATAGAAGTAAAATCTAAAGTTCACCGGGTGTATTACACCTGGTCTTTCCATACCTCGATAAAATGCTTCAGGGAGCGGTCCCAGGTTGCTTCGGCATCCTTTGGAAAGAGACACCCGGGCAACTCCTTGTGAGCCCAATGATACTGCAAACATTCGCAACATTTGCCTTTGCGTGAGCAGGGCTCATATGTGCAGTTGCAGTTTTCAAGGTTGCGGGCTTCATTGACACAACGATCAGCCATGATTTTCTCCGGAAGTCTCTTTTGCAGCTGCGCCGCCTTTCAACAAGCCCAAAGATGCAAGGCCGGGAGGAAGCTGCCTCTCGGCGCCGGTATCCCTCAAAGCCCGTTTCTCTTCACTGCTCAACGATGAAATCTCAACAAGAGAATAATCCCCATCCATTTCCCTGATACTCTCCGGACTCACCGAGTTTCGCAATTCCGCAGGAGTAACGACACCGGAAAATGAAACCATGCCTTTGTCGTGATCCACTTCTGTCATAATGATGCCAACCACTTCCCAGGTAGGAATAATGGCCGGTAAGAAATTTGTCCATGAAATGTATAGGGCCAAATCGTTACCGGATTCATCGGGAACCGGTAACAGCGCCGCCACAAAAACATCAGGATGTTTCCGTTTTAACTTATGCCGGTATGCCTCATTATAAAAACGTATCCGGCGCAGTTTACCCCTGTTGCGTAAGTATGATGTAAACCCTACTCCGCCCTTCTTTGTGGCGGACATGAATATCAGCATTGCCGCCAAAAGCAGAAAGCAGGCAAAAAATATCAGGTAATGGGACGTCTCCATTCAGAAAGCTATTATCTCTTCAGGAAGTCGATTTCCTGCCGGATATCATCTGCATCAACGGCGTTCGGAGTCAACTCCAGATAGGTTTCAAATGAACGGATTGCTTCCCGGTACCGGCGAAGTTTTTTATAGCCAAATCCCAATGCCCAATAGACCAGACTGTAATCAGGAGCAATTTTCTTGGCCTTGTTCAAATATTTCAAAGCCTTTTTATCTTTGCCCATATCCTGATACAACCGACCCAGCTCGTAGTAAGGATAGACATGCTTGGGATCCAGTTTAATTGCTTTCAGGTAATCCTTTTCCGCTTCCTTGTATTTCTTGAAGTAGGTGTAACATTCAGCGCGTGAAATGTAGGAAGCCGGCATTTTATCGTTATGACGAATGGATTTTTTCAAAGACTGCAGAGCCTTTTGGAACTGCTTTTGGTTGAGCAAGGAAAGTCCTTTGTACAGCCAGGCTTCGGCATAATCCGGTTTAAGACTCAAAGCGGCGTCAAAGTATTCAACCGCAGACTTGTCACGACCGGTGTTATTGTAAAGTTTGCCAAGCCAGAAATGATACATGGGATTCTGCTTATCCAGATTGACGGCCTGCTGGAAAGCAGTGCCCGCATCGTCCCATTTTTTCGCATCAAAGTTTACCCGGCCCAACAGGAAGTATGCAGGAGAGTAATCAAAGGAAATTTCGATTTCACGGGAAAGAGCCGCAGCGGCATCCGCATAACGTTTCTGTGCGTAGTATGCCTGCCCCAATGCAAAGTGATAGTCCTTGTGGTTGGCATCGTATCTGACAGCCAGTTCAAGCTGTGCAACGGCCCCTTCAAAGTTTTCCTGGGCCATCAGCGTACGACCAAGGCCGTAATACGCAGGAGCATGCTTGTCATCAAGCTGCAGTGCCTTATTAAAGGACTCGATGGATTCCTCAAATTTGTTGTGATCCCGGTAGGCATTACCGACATTAACATAGGAATCGATGAATGTGGGATTGATTTCCAGTGCTGCATTGAATTCGGCAATGGCCATTTCAAGATCAGCTTTATACACATACATTACACCCAGGAAATTATGCACATAAGGTGAATCCGCTTCAATGGATTTTGCCTTCTGAACAAATTCGCTGGCCTTCACCAGATTGTCGGATCTCAGATAAATCTCTGCAGCCTTGGTGTAGTACTTGACATTTTTGGGATCCAGCGAAATGGCGTCTTCGTAGTACTTGAGAGCTTTGGAGAGCAGTTTCTGATGTTCAAGGGTTAGGCCCAGTGAATATGCCAGCGCTGCATCTTTACCTACTGCCCGGGCAGCATCCTGCAGAATGATCAACGCTTCTTCCGGCTCAGCCTTTGCCAGTTTACAGTGTGCAAGACCAATGTAACAGGATACCTGCTTCTCATTGATTTTCAGACAACGCTGGAATTCCTGTTCGGCCTTCTGGTATTCGTGGGTCTTGTACAAAAAGTCCCCAAGAGCACTATAATAGGAGGCGTTAAAGGGATCGGCTTTAATTGCCTCACCAAGTTCCTTGGTAACTTTGAACGGCTCATTTCTCTTCAGATATATCTGCGCCAGGATATAATGAACCTGTGCTGATTGTGAACTGGCAAGAACCGCATTTTCAGTTTTCAATAGCGCCTGTAGTTTTTCCTCAACAGCCGACTGCTTCTCCGGATCATCAATGTCCAGCATCTGCATGGCAATGACGGCATCACTGTGGTTGGGCTCTTTTTCAATGACCACTTCGTAATATGCCCGGGCCTTTTCCTTATCACCTGCTGCTTCAGCAAATTTACCCATCAGCTGGTATGTAAGGGGATATCCCTTCTTGCTCTGAATCAAAGGCTCAAGCTGTTTTTGTCCCTGCATGTAATCTTTATTACTCAGGTAACTCCAGGCAATAAGATGTGCAGCCAAAGCATCCCATTTGGTAACACTGTGCTGTAGTGCTTTTTGGAAGAATGTCCGTGCCCGCTCCGGCGATCCTTTCTGCATTTCCTGCATACCCAGTGCCAGCATTACGGAGTGAATATTTTCTCCGACCTGCAGATCCTGGTCTTTCAGTAATGCAGTGATGGCATTTTCCCGTGTTTTGCTTTTGCCGTAGCTAAGAAGCATATAGTGTTTCAGCGTAACATCCATGCCCAATAAAGCCAGACGTCCCTTAAATTCCGGCTGTTTGAGCTCCATATCCAGTTTTTTCTCTATCTTGACAGCTTCAGAGAAAACATCGCTCAATATTGCCTTCTCTGCTTTTTCGTACATTTTTTTACGGGAAGGGGAAAGTGCCTTGTAGCTATATTTTGACACACCACCATCTTCAATCACCACGTTAATGAGGCTCGACTCCATCATCATACGCATGTATGCCTCGGTACCACCAACACCCAGTATCACCACGCCCAATATGATAAACAGAAGCATTGGCGAACGACGGCGAGTCGAACGCTTAACAGCGCTGCGCGCCTCCATGGTAGGCAGGGCTGCGGTGCCACGTTTCCGAAGTCTCCCCTCTCCAG
>Ga0070729_10001435_pt1 | contig 36747 bp, 33 predicted proteins | sample tdDd472_FD_66725 | JGI IMG/M metagenome (GOLD analysis project Ga0070729, IMG submission 66725) | Marine sediment microbial communities from the Atlantic coast under amendment with organic carbon and nitrate - tdDd47.2 | ecosystem: Environmental > Aquatic > Marine > Coastal > Sediment | place...
CAAAACTTTGGCCCCCTTTTGTGATATATATAAATTGATTACATCATTTCTTTTAAAACCTCAACAAGTTGTTCCATCGCAACTTCCTGCTGTTCACTATTGGTCATATTTTTCAGCATAACTTTGCCAGATTCGATTTCAGATTCACCAATAATAACAACAAACTTTACATTCATTTTACCAGCATTACGCATCTGAGCTTTTATAGAACGACGCATAAAATCCATCTGTGCTGGAATTCCCTGATTCTTTAGAGTAGTAACCAGTTCAAATCCTTTGGCTATTGCTTCATCACCAAGAGTCACAAAAAATACAGTATCATCTTCTTGTTTTTTGAGATTATCCAATTCATCCAAAACCAATAATAATCTTTCCATGCCACAAGCTACACCAACAGCTGGAGTTGCTTTGGCACCGAGGTCTTCAACCAAATGATCATATCTTCCACCACCACAAATAGCATCCTGTGAGCCAAGCAAAGAACTTGAGATCTCAAAAGTAGTTTTGGTATAATAATCTAGTCCACGGACTAATTTTTTCTCAATACTATATGGTGTCTTGGTAATATCAAGATATTTGCGAACTTCTTCGAAGTGGATTCTATCTTCTTCATTCAAATGATCAATAATTGCTGGTGCATGATTGTCAAGAATTTCCTGGCACTTCTCACTTTTACAATCGAAAATACGTAGGATATTTTTGTTATAGCGAGTTTGACAGGTTGGACATAAATCATCATAATGACTATCCAGTTTCTCAGCAAGAATTTTCAAATATGCAGCACGGCTTTCTTTGCCACCAATGCTGTTAATTTTCACCTTCATCTGTTCGATACCAAGTGAACTGAAAATATCATACATCAACCGAATAACTTCTGCATCAGCTTCTGGGTTTGGTGATCCTATTACTTCAATACCAAATTGATTGAATTGACGTAAACGTCCCTTTTGTGGACGTTCCTGACGAAACAAAGATCCAATATAGAATAATTTATTTACAGGTTTGATCTGGTCAAGATTATTCTCAATATATGCACGAATAACCGGTGCAGTCAATTCTGGACGGAGAGTCAGGCTTTTTCCACCTTTATCTTCAAAGGTATACATTTCCTTGGAAACAACATCAGTTTCTTCACCGATTCCACGGGCAAAGAGTTCAGTCAACTCAAATATAGGTGTTCGAATTTCACTATAACCACTGTTTTTCAGATGTTTTTTAATCACATCTTCTATATAATTCCATTTCCAAACTTCATTAGGCAGAATATCTTTTGTTCCTTTGATTCGTTTGTAAGCCATAACTTCCTTTTCTATTTTACTCTTCTATTTTACTACTTAACTGTTCTAAAATATTTTTTGCTTTTTCAATATGTTCCGATGAAACAAGTATTTCCAAATTTCCACCTGCTATTGATGTTGATTCTATTGCAAAGGCAGAGTGTAGCATATCTGATTTCTCCAGGCAAGTCACTCCATTTTCTTCCAGAGCTTCTTTTAACATGTCCGCCATGATAGATGAGTTTAATTTCACCAATGAAACCCATTTACTATCAACTTCGTGCAGTTCTTCAACTTTGCCAATTAATTCAGTTTTGCAATCGGGACAAATTTTAACATCTTCTTCAAATTCATATTTACATTCTGGACAATAACTCATAATTCCTCCTAAAATATTATTAGATATTATCATCTTACACATAAATCGATTAAAATGATAATTCTCCTACAAATTTTTGTTTGGAATGGAAATTCTGATTGTTGTACCGATCCCTACTTTACTAGTTTTAACAAAGATCCTTCCATTATGATATTCTTCAACTATTCTCTTTGTTAAACTAAGACCAAGTCCCCAACCTCGACGCTTTGTACTATAGCCAGGTCGAAATATATTGTTCCAGTTTTTCTTTTCAATCCCTTTTCCATTATCAGATACATCTATTAGAATTTGATCATTTTCGTTACTAAATCCGGCTGTCACTTTGATTTCACCATCCTTATTTCCAATAGCATCAATAGCATTTTTGATGAGATTTTCCACAGCCCAGGAGAAAATATCTATATTGAGATCACCATTAAGTTTTTGATCATTGTCAAACGTCAAATTAATCTCACGTCCCAATTGTGGTAATCTTTTCTTGTAATAATTAACAGCTTCTAATATCACGTCAGATACTTCGGTTTCTTTCAGTACTGGAATGGATCCTATTTTAGAAAAACGATTTGTTACCTTACTCAAACGGGCAACATCACGTTCCATTTCTTTTATATTTTCATCGGCAGGATACTCACTTTCCATTACAGCCAACCAACCCATTAGTGATGATAATGGCGTTCCCAATTGGTGGGCAGTTTCCTTGGCCATACCTGCCCAGATAGAACTTTTTTCACTAGATCGAATCTGTTGAAATCCAAAATATCCTAATAAAATAAACAATGCAACAACACCAATTTCAACAAATGGTAGCATTTGCAATCTTCTGATAAGGTTACTATCACCATAATGAATATAGTTGAGAGTAACATCTCCATATTTTAATTCAATTGGGTTATTTTCTTTATCCATACGACTCATTTTTTTATATAGATCTAATGTATCTATTTTTGTCATACTCAAACTGTCTTCATCTGTATATATATTTTTCCATGTAACAATTGTAGAATCTTTACCATCAGCTAGAATCATAGGAATAGAAATACTTTGGATAATATTTTCAAATACAAAACTAAAATCATTCCCGGAGTAGGCCACAGCATCAGTATAAACTTTTGCATAAAAATTCATCAATTCTGTGGAATCCTCACGTAGGTCATTGACAATTTTTTGGCTATAAAATAATAGAGATGCTATCAAAATAAGTGCGATTAATACTAAAATTCTTTTGATAGTCGAAGAATGATAATAGATGCGGCTTTTCATTGTTTACTCCTGATTTAGTTCATCACGAATTCTGACAATGATAGGTTGGGCATCAATTACATCGGCTTGCTCGGTGAGACAATACTCTACAATTCCAGCAACATCCTGTGGATGCATCAAATTGGCAGGATCTTCTCCTAGTTCCAATTTTTCGCGCAATGCAGTTGCTGTTCCCGAAGGACAGATATTGTAGACTTTGATATTGTATTTGTGTAATGTCCTGGCCATACTCATCGCAAAATTAATTAATCCAGCTTTGCTCGCAGAATAAGCACAACGACCTGGTCGAGGTCCCATTCCGGCAGTGGATGCTATATATATTATTTTGCCGCCATTTTGTTTCATATATTTTAAAGCTGCTTTGGTCACAAGAAAAGGACCAGTAAGGTTTGTAGCAACAATATCTTGCCATACTTCTAAGGTAGTATTCTCAATATCAAAAGGTTCTATGATTCCGGCATTATTGATCAGAACATCAATCTTACCAAACTTTTCAATAGTTTTTTCTATCATATTATTGACGGATTGTTCATCTCGAACATCGGTCTTGATTATTAGGTGTTCTGTTTTCAATTCGCTGGAAAAACTCTGCATGAGTTCATAACTACGAGCAGCAAGAACTACATTAGCTCCTTTTTTAGAATAGGATTCAGCCATTACCCGACCTATTCCTTTGCTTGCTCCTGTTATAACAATAACTTGATTTTGTAACATATCCCCTCTGATAATAAAATAAATAATTAACTATCTAATTTCTTAGACTGTGAAACATTCAAGGTAGGAATATAGTTATTTTTTCAAAAATTTGAAACAACCCTATGTGAATAAAACAAAAAAGGCTGCTAAAACTAGCAGCCTTTTTCATTTATATAGTTATTTTGATTACTTTTCGTCGTCAACAACTTCAAAATCAGCATCTTCAATTTCATTATCATCTTTTGGTGTAGATGAAGCCTGATCTTGAGGTTCCTGTTGTTGTTGCTGTCCAGCATCAGCGCCAGGTTGTCCTGGTTGTGCTTGTTGAGCATCCTGGTACATTTTGGTAGAAAGTTCCTGCCAAATATTATTCAGGTTTTCAACTGCTTTTTTCACAACTTCAATATCAGGATTATCTTTGGCTTTCTTGAGTTCTTCAACAGCATCACTCAGTTTTATTTTTGCCGCATCATCAAGTTTATCGCCATATTCTTTGACATTTTTCTCAGTCTGATATACTAGTGTATCTGCCTGATTTCTTGTATTGATCTCTTCTTTGCGTTTATTATCTTCCTCTTCATGAAGTTTCGCATCATTTACCATTCTGTCTTTTTCTGCATCTGAAATACCACTGGAAGTTTCAATATGAACGCTTTGTTCTTTTCCAGATGCTTTATCTTTTGCAGACACATTAAGAATGCCATTGGCATCAATATCAAAAGTCACTTCAATTTGAGGAATGCCTCTTGGTGCTGGTGGAATTCCATCAAGATGGAACTTACCAATTGATTTATTGTCTTTAGCCATTGATCTTTCACCTTGAAGAACATGAATTTCTACACTTGTCTGACTATCAGCAGCAGTGGAGAAGACTTCACTTTTTCTTGCAGGAATTGTTGTATTTCTATCAATCAATGCTGTAGAAACACCACCAAGTGTTTCGATGCCAAGTGATAATGGTGTAACATCAAGTAATAAAAGATCATCAACCTGTCCACTTAAAACACCGCCTTGGATTGCAGCACCACATGCTACAACTTCATCTGGATTCATGCGATGGCTTGGTTCTTTTCCGAAAATTTCTTTTACTAAATCCCGTACAGCAGGGATTCTAGTTGATCCACCGACAAGAATAATTTCATCAATTTCTGATGCAGCCATATTTGCATCTCTCAATGCATCCTGACAAGGTTTTCTTGTTCTTTCCACAAGTGCTGATGTTAGTGAGTCAAATTTTGCTCTTGTCAATTTCTCCATCATATGAAGTGGTCCGGCAGCGCCGGCTGTGATATAAGGTAGATTGATTTCTGTTTCCATGTTTGAGGACAGCTCAACTTTTGCTTTTTCAGCAGCTTCTTTCAGTCTCTGAATAGCCATTTCATCTTTTTTCAGGTCAATACCTTCTTTTTTCTTGAATTCATCAGCCATCCAATCCATGATTACTTTATCAAAATCATCACCTCCAAGGTGAGTATCACCACTGGTTGATTTTACTTCAAATACACCTTCTCCAATTTCAAGGACAGAGATATCAAAAGTACCACCACCAAGGTCATAAACAGCAATTTTTCCATCGCCTTTTTTGTCCATACCATAAGCTAATGCTGCAGCAGTAGGTTCATTGATGATTCTTTTTACTTCCAGACCAGCGATTTTACCAGCATCTTTTGTTGCTTGTCTCTGAGCATCATTGAAATATGCTGGTACAGTAATTACCGCTTCTGTAATTTTTTCACCGAGTTTTTCTTCAGCAGTTTGTCTCATTTTCTGAAGAACCATAGCTGAAATTTCTGGTGGAGTATATTCTTTGTCCTGAATTACGATTCTGGCATCGCCTTTAGAGCCTTTTACAACTTTATAAGGTACTTCTCCTTTTTCAGTTGAAATTTCATCAAACATTCTTCCCATAAAACGTTTTGCAGAATAAACTGCTCTATCATGATTCGTAACAATCTGTCTTTTTGCTGTATCACCAACAACCCTTTCGCCATCTTTTTTAAAAACTACTACTGATGGAGTGGTTTTTTTACCTTCAGAGTTTTCAAGAACTCTTGGTTCACCACCTTCGATAACCGCTACACAGGAATTTGTTGTTCCCAGATCGATTCCGATAATTTTTCCCATATTTTTTCTCCTTGTATTAAATTTCTAGTTTCAAGTATATTTTTTCGCTTTCTGTCCAAATGGTATGCCAAGGATTTAGCAAGACATATAGGCATACTTACACAAAAAAGTATGCCTAATAAAAAAAGGCCAGAAGTAATTCCTGGCCTAAATAAAACTATCTTAAACTTAATTAATTTTGAACTTCTATTTCTTTTGGAATATCATGATCTTCAAGAAGTTTATCATCAGAGATATTCTTGAATTCCAATTCTTCATCATTTTTATCAATTAGAATTGGTAGCAATTCACTAACACTACCTTGTAAGATTGCTTCAGCCAATCCGTCTTCCACTAAACTTCTGATTGCGCGACGTATTGATCTGGCACCATACTGACGGTTAAATCCTTTATCAAGAATTAACTCTTTGGCCTCTTGAGAAAAAGAAAGTGAAATATTACGGGACTCAACATTTTTCTGAACATTTATTAATTGCAATTCTATGATCTTCATAATATCATCTTTTTCTAATGCATTAAAGACAATCAATTCATCCAAACGATTGATAAATTCAGGTTTAAATAACCTTTTTGTCTCTTTAAGGATCATATTCTGTTTTTTAAGGCTACTATTCTTGGATTCATTTGAATCAAAACCGATGTTTGTAGTTTCAAGTTTCTTTGTACCAATATTTGATGTTAGAATTATAATTGTGTTTTTGAAATCTATTTTTCTACCATAATTATCAGTAATATTTCCTTCATCAAAAATCTGTAAAAGGATATTGAATACATCAGGATGGGCTTTTTCAATTTCATCAAAAAGAACTACAGAATAGGGATTTTTTCTAACGCGTTCAGTCAATTCTCCAGCATCTTCATAGCCAACATAGCCTGGAGGTGCACCAACCATTTTTGACACTGCAAATTTTTCCATATACTCAGACATGTCGATTTTAATCAGAGCATCTTCCCTATTAAACAGAAAATTTGAAAGTACTTTTGCCATTTCTGTTTTACCTACACCAGTTGGTCCAAGAAATAAAAATGTTCCAATCGGTCTTGAAGGATCTTTTAACCCTGCACGAGAACGGCGAATCGCTTTAGCCAAAGTTTTAATTGCCTGATTTTGTCCGATAATTTCACGATTCAGGTTATCTTCCATTTTGATTAGCTTGACATTTTCATTTTCCATGACTTTGTTCACAGGAATACCTGTCATCATGGTTACAATGTCTGCCATATCTTCAGCAGTTACTTCTACAGGATTATTTTTATGGGATATATTCCATTTGGTTTTTGCTAATTCCAGTTTATCTTTTAACTGGCGTTCCTGATCTCTTAATAAGGCTGCCTTCTCAAAATTTTGGTCTCTGACAACATTTTCTTTTGTCTGAATTACATCATTAAGGTCTTTTTCTATGTCTAACACTTCATCAGGCACAATCACTTCAGTTATGTGGACTTTTGAGCCAGCTTCATCCATTACATCAATTGCTTTATCAGGAAGAAAATTGTTTGATATATATTTATCACTCAGTTCCACAGCAGCATAAAGAGCTTCATCTGAGTATAACACTCCATGATGATCTTCATATCGTTTTTTCAAGCCCTGCAGAATTTCCAATGTCTCTTGAAAAGATGGTTGTTTCACACGAACCTCCTGAAATCTTCTATCAAGGGCTCCATCTTTCTCAATATTTTTCCGGTATTCATCCAATGTGGTTGCACCGATACATTGAATATTTCCACGCGCCAAAGCAGGCTTAAAAATATTTGATGCATCTAAAGATGTTCCTGCACCACCAGCACCAACAATTGTGTGAATTTCATCAATAAATAATATTGTATCTTCGATCATTGTCAATTCATTCATAATCTTTTTCATACGTTCTTCGAATTGACCACGATATTTTGTACCCGCAACTATAGCTGGTAAATCTAGAGCAACCAATCGCTTGTTGTGAAGTAGTCTTGGCACCTGCTTTCCAATGATTCTGAGTGCAAGTCCTTCAACAATAGCTGTTTTTCCAACACCTGGCTCTCCAATCAACACAGGATTGTTTTTTTTGCGACGAGAAAGAATCTGGATCATGCGTTCTATCTCTTTATCACGACCAATAACAGGATCGAGTTTATCATTGCGGGCTAATTCTGTTAAATCCTGTGAAAAATGATCAAGTGCTGGAGTCTTAGTTTTCTTAACTTTTTGAGCAGGCTCTTCTTCATTTGTAGTAAGGCTCCACTTTTTTACTTTATCTTTAAAATTTGTATAGTTTATTCCAAATTCAGCCAAAATTTGAGCTGCAATACCTTCGTTTGTCTGCAATATTGATAAGATGATATGTTCATCATGAATGATTTCTGAGTTTAGGAGCTGTGCTTCACGATAAGTATTTCGAAGAACCTTTTCTACACCTTTATTGAGAGGCAATGAACCGATCATTCTGCCACCTCTACCCAACTCACCACTTTCCTCGATCATCATGCGCATATCTTTAAGATCAATACCAAAATCAGTAAAAAGTTCTACAGATGTTGAATTGTTTGAATTTACAATTGCCATTAAAATATGCTCGGAAGCAACAGTATTATTTTGAAGTTTTGAAGCTTCTTCCCTGGCTGCTAGAATAATTTCTTGAATACGTTTTGAATAATTTTTTTTCATACTTTATCTATTTTCTTTAATTGTCAATTTATTATCTTCCATATAAAGGACTTTTTGAGTTTTCTCCGAGATTTCGGGATTGTGTGTAGCGATAATGAAGGTATTTCCAAATTCTTCATTCAACTTCAACAATAAATCTACGAGATTTTTACTGTTTTTCAAATCCAGATTGCCAGATGGTTCATCTGCAAGAATTACGTCAGGGTTATTAATCAATGCTCTTGCAACAGCAACACGTTGCCTTTCTCCTCCTGACATTTCAGATGGTTTGTGTGTCATGCGGTGTGACATTCCAACTGCATCAAGGAGTTCTTTTCCTCGTTTATCTATGTTATTTGATTTTTTCTTATAAACTATCGCCGGCATTAAAACATTTTCTAATGCTGTAAATTCCGGTAATAAATGATGAAACTGGAAAACAAACCCAATTTCTTCATTTCTGAATCTGGCTTTTTCCTGATTTGTAAGTTTAAATGGATTTTTACCATTATAAAGTACTTCACCAAAATCAGGTCGATCTAAAGTTCCAAGTATATTCAGCAATGTAGATTTCCCAATTCCAGAAGGTCCCATAAGAGATACAAAATCACCTTTATCCAACGAAAAACTGATATTCTCAAATACTGTGATTTTACTTTCCTTACTCGTATATTCTTTTTTTAAATTACTTATTTCCAGTACTTTACTTTTCATATCTAATTGCCTCCAATGGCATTAATTTGCCAACTCTGTATGCTGGATATAATGTTCCCAGAAATATGAGTATAACCCCAACAAAGAGTATCAAGAACAGGTCAAGAAAATAGAGTTTTACAGGAAGATAAGGTATGAAATATACAGAAGGTAATGGGATAAAATGATATTTAGATTGTAAAAGAACAATTGTCAATGATAGCAATAGTCCCACGACCATTCCAATCATTCCTGTTATCATTCCCAATCTTATAAATATTTTTCTCAACTGTATATTGTTCACTCCAAGAGCCTGGAGCATTCCTATTTCTTTAATCTTTTCCATAACTAACATTACCAAAGAACTTGTCAGGTTGAAAACCGCAACAAAGATAATGAGGCTAAGGGCAAGAAATGTTCCATACTTTTCAAGTTTCATGGCTCCAAAGAGTGTTCTATGAAGGTCTTCCCATGTCTTGACTTGACTGTCAGGGATATTCAGGCTTTCAAAAATCCCGAGATTTTTTTTCGCATTCTTGTATTCATCAAATTTTACGTTAATCTCGGTATATTTGTTCCTTTTTTGGAAAATTCTCTGCCCATCTGCAAGGCCTATGAATGCCACATTGTCATCATAATCAAATAAATCCAGTCGAAAAACTCCGGTAAGAACAAAATGCCCTACATAGGGAATATTAAAACTAGAGCCAATTTTCAGCGGATTCACTACACTGACAGTATCTCCGATATAAAGTCCCATCTGATCAACAAGACGATATCCCATAATAATTCCAGGTAAATCACTTAGTGTTGAGTTGAAATGATTTCCACCTCGAATGAACATTGATTTGTCAAACATGTCCATTCTGGCTGTTGAATCCACAGATTTTATTTTTACTACTGCATCTTTATAATTATTTGTTAAAATAGATTTACTGGTAACTGTCGGATGAATTTTGATATTTTTTTCATCTTTAAATTGATTTTGAATCGATGCCAGATCTTCTGTTGTAAGATTATTTCCCATTACTTTGATATGGGCTTCAAAGTCAATCAAACGATTACTGATTTCATTTTCAAAGCCATTTAATACTGCGACGGCTAATATCATTGCAAAAATCCCAATACCAACTCCAAGAATAGAAATCCAGGAAGTAAAGGAAATCAATCCGGTTTGCTTCTTTGAGAAGAAATATTTGACTGCAATCCAATTTACAAAATCTTTATTCATAGCGAATGGCCTCTACTGGTTCCAGTTTTGTTGCTTTAAAGGCCGGGTATATCGTGGCAGACAATGAGAAAAACATTGCTCCCAAGCCAATATATAAAAAATCTTTAATATTGAGTAGAATCGGTAAATCCTGCATAAAATAGACTTCCTCAGGAATAGAAATAATACCGAATTGATGTTGTAAAAACGCCAACCCAAGTGCCAGAATAAATCCAAATGTAACCCCGGTAAATCCAATCAAAGAAGATTCAATGATGAATATTTTCATGATCTGCTGATTACTGACACCATAACTTTTGAAAATCCCAATATCTTTTGTTTTTTCGATAACAATCATCATCAGAGAACTAACAATATTGAAAACCGCTACAAGTGAGATGAGTCCAAAGATCAAAGTCACTGGTAATCTCTGGACTCGCAACCATTCAAAAAGATTGGCATGCATATCATTCATACTACGTGCATTATAGGGAAATCCAAGTTTTTCATCAATTTGCCCTGCGATTTCATCAGCAATGTCAGGATCAAAAAGCATAATCTGGTATCCGGAAATGTCATCGTTTAGTTTGAAGAGATTTCTAGTGGCTTCCAAACTAGAATAGATAAAAATATCATCATAGTCAGAAATTCCTGAATCATAAAATCCAGTCACAACAAAAGTTCCGATTTTTGGACGACTACCAACACCTTTTACACCGTGAATAACAAAGAGATAAACTCTATCACCAATTTTCAGGTTGAGTTTATGTCCCAGTTTTTCACCGATTAGTAATCCATCTTTTCCATTCTCTGTCTTGAAGTTCAATTCACCTTCTGTGATGAATCGCCCAATATTAATAGTATTGCCAATTTTCTTCTGGTCAATTCCTTCGATTATTACACCATCTGTGAAATTTTTATTACGAATAATAACTTGTCGCTGGATGTATGGTACAATATGCTTGATTTCATCGAATTCTTTCAGTTCATCTTCAACTTTGAGTATGGAATCAGCTGAAGCGGAATACATTACACTGAGACGAATGTGAGCATCAAAATCCACAAGTTTGGATTTCAGCTCTTTCTCAAAACCATTCAAAATTGATATGGTCAAAATTAAAGCAGCGACACCTACACCGAGTCCTATCACAGAGAATATGCTTATAAAAGAAATAAAGCCTATTTTGTGATGTCCGAGTAAATGTCGCTTTGCAATATAATATGAAAAATTCATTTTATATCAGGTACAACCTAATTTTTCATCTGGGGGAAAAGAATCACGTCGCGGATTGATTTCTGATTTGTAAAAAGCATCGTCAATCTGTCAATTCCGATTCCTACTCCTCCGGTTGGTGGCATTCCATATTCCATAGCCTGGATGAAGTCTTTGTCGTAAGTCTGTGCTTCTTCATCACCTTCTTGTCCAAGTCTTTCTTGGTTTCTCAATCTTTCTTCCTGATCGATTGGATCGTTCAGTTCTGAGAAAGCATTGGCAAATTCTTTAGCACCGATAAACAGTTCAAAACGTTCAACGATTCTATCAGAACCATCTCTTTTGAGTTTTGCTAATGGTGAAATTGCTTTTGGGAAGTCAATCACGAAAGTTGGTTGAATTAATTTTGGTTCAACAAATTCATCAAAGAGATATTCAATATAATTTCCATAATGTTCATTACCTTCGGATTTAAATCCTTTGGTTTCGCAGAATGATTTCAATTGTTTATCGTCATATTCACTAATATCTACACCAATATATTCTTCAAACAATCCAAACATGGTTTTTCTGGCAAAAGGTTTGGCAACATCTATTGTCTGACCTTCATAGGCAAATTCTGTCTGACCAATTTTGTCACCAACATAATGAAACATTTCTTCAACCAAATCCATCATGTAGTTATAATCCACGAAAGTTTCATAGAATTCTAACAATGTAAATTCAGGATTGTGGTTTCTGTCCATTCCTTCATTTCGGAAGTTTTTGGACATTTCAAATACTTTGTCAAAACCACCGATGATACATCTTTTTAGATAAAGTTCATCAGAAACACGAAGATAAAATTCACTATTCAAAGCATTGTAATGAGTTTTGAAAGGCTTAGCGTGAGCACCACCATAGAGATTCTGTAGAACAGGTGTTTCCACTTCAAGATATCCATGATCATCTAGAAAATTTCTGATCCATGTAGTAATCCGGCTACGAGTTTCAAAAACTCTTCTTGAATCAGGATTTACTATCAGGTCAAGGTAACGTTGTCGATATCTCTGTTCTTTATCAGCAAAAGCATCGAAAACCTGTCCATCTTTTTCTTTTACCACTGGTAATGGACGAATGCTTTTTGCAAGTACAACAAGTTCTTCAGCAAAAATTGTAATTTGTTTTGTCTTTGTTTCAGTAACAATTCCAGCTACTCCGATAATATCTCCTAGATCAAGAAGTTTGAAAATATTATACTGGTGTTCGCCCAATTTTTTAGCCTGAAAAAACACCTGGATTTTTCCTTGTGCATCCATGACATCACAGAAGTTGGCTTTGCCCATCTGGCGAATTGCAGTCAATCTTCCGGCAATTCTTACAACTTCCTTGTCCTTGATTTCTTCATACTTTTCAATGATGTCCTGTGTAAACCAGGTACGATTATATTCATAAGGAAATGGATTTACGTCCATTTCACGCAGTTTTTCAATTTTCTCTTTGCGAATATTAATAATTTCACTTAAAGATCTACCCATAGATTCACTCAATATTTATCTCCTTTTTGCTTCCATTGCTAAAAAAGCATCTATGAATTCGTCAATATTCCCATCCATTATAGATTGAATATTTCCTGTGCTTAAATTTGTTCTGTGGTCTTTGACCATTGTGTAAGGTTGAAAAACATAGGAACGTATCTGATGTCCCCAGGCTATTTCAGTTTTTGTTTTTTCAACTTTATTTTTTTCTTTTGCCAATTCTTCTTTGTGACGCTGATATAGACGTGCTTTTAGAAGTTTCATGGCACTATCTTTATTTTTATGCTGTGATCTTTCATTCTGACATTGTACTACAATATTTGTTGGGATATGTGTAATACGAATAGCTGAATCAGTTTTATTCACATGCTGTCCACCAGCTCCACTTGCACGATATGTATCAATACGTAAGTCCTGCAGATTGATCTCAATCTCGATTGTGTCATCCACTTCGGGATAAATAAAAACCGATGCAAAAGATGTATGTCGACGTGCATTGGAATCAAAAGGTGATATTCTGACCAACCGGTGAATTCCTGCTTCAGCTTTCAAATAGCCATATGCAAAATCTCCGGTAACCTCCACAGTTACATCTTTGATACCTGCTTCATCACCCTTAATAAGATCGATAACTTTTGCTTTGCGTCCACTTTGTTCAATGTATCTTAAATACATTCTCAACAACATATCAACCCAATCCTGGGATTCAGTACCGCCGGCTCCAGGATGAATTGTGAGAATAGCATTTCTATTGTCATCTTCACCATTGAGCATTGATCGCAAAGTAAGTTTCTCAACTTTCCGTTGCAATGGTACAAGAATACTTTCAACTTCCTGTAGCATTTCAGAATCACCTTCTGCCTTTGAGAGTTCAAAAAACTCCGTGGCTTCTTCCAGCGAACTGCTTACTTCATTATATTCTTTGATAGCATTTTCAAAACCGCTGATTTTACTTGTGATTTGCTGAGCTTTTGCAGGATCGTTCCAGAATCCCTCTACTGAAGTCAGAGAGTGAAGTTTATTTAATTCACCTTCTTTGGAATCGACGTCAAAGAAACCTCCGAAGATCGTCTATCGAAGGTTTTAATTGATCAATTATATTTTTTAATTCTAGTTGTTCCATAGCACCTTATTTGACCAAATGTTCTGATGGCAACAAAGATGAAAATTCTTTGTAACTTGACAATGCAATGTAAGTTCTTGTCTGCAAAACACCATCCCATGATTGAATTTCCTGAAGTAATTTTTCAAGTGTCATTGTATTATCAGTCTGGATTTTCAACAAGTGAGAACCTTCACCAGTAATAGAGTGACATTCAATAATATCGGCTACTTCATGTGTACTGTCAACAAAACTATTGTATTTTTTTGAAGGTGTTGTAATAACAAATACAAAAGCTGTCACATCTTTACCAATTGCTGAATTGTTTACTTTTGCATGGTATCCATCTATAATACCCTTTGTTTCCAGTTTACGCATTCTTTCACTTACCGCTGGAATTGTAAGTCCAACCTTTTCAGCAATTTTGTTTCTCTGAATTCTTCCATCTCTTTGCAGGATATCTAAAATCTGTACGTCAATTTTATCCATTTTCTAAAATTCTCCATTTCTATATTTTTTCAATTAAATTTCTATTTCAACCATGAATACAGTAAAATACCCACAGAAATAATGTTTAACACATTTAAAAACTTTGGTAAACTATCAAAAAACTTTGCAGAACTATTTCTGGGAATGATTATAATTGTTTCATTTCCCAATTTTGGCTCAGTCGCAAATTTACCACTTTGGAGAAAATCCTCCAAATCAATTATCATTTGGTTTTCAATCCCTTGTGAATCACTTCCTTCCAACCGGTAAACAAGCCTGATTTTACTCAAATCTGCTTCTGGTAGTGGTCCACCAGCAATTGAGATTACATCCAACAATGTGGCGTATTTTGGAATAATATACACGCCTGTTTGTTTAACTTCACCCCAAATTTGGATTTTCATACTTTCTTCTTTTGAAAAGCCAAGTTCACTGTTTTCTATATATTTGAAGCCCTCTCTTTGTAATCGATAATCAAACGTAACTTGGTTTTGGCCAAGAAGGATAGTGTAGATCACACACAAACAAATTGTTGTTTTAAAAAAAGTTTTGAGATTCATCAATTTTAACAGTTGCTTAAAAGTTAAAAATATTTTTATTCACCCAATGTCGGCTTTTAATTATTTAAACCTTTTCCAAAAAGCATCATAATTTCTACTAAATTTTTTAATAATCCAAACATCTTATTAAGAATATTCAAACAAAAAATTAAGTTATTGAAACAAACAGGAAATCAATAAGTTAGGAGAACTTACTTATCGCTGAAGAATAGTTTATTAAGAAAACCACGAAGTGTATCCTCATTTAGATTACGATAAAACATACCTTCATAAGCTACAGATATCTTTTGTGTTTCTTCTGATACTACAACAATTACTGCATCTGATTCTTCAGAAAGTCCAAGGGCAGCTCGATGACGTGTTCCCACCATTTGTGTGAGATCTGGATTTTGTGATAAAGGCAAAATACATCCAGCCGCTTCGATCATATTGTTTTGGATCAACACTGCACCATCATGTAAAGGTGATTCAGGATTAAAGATTGATACCATTAAGTTTGATGTAACTTTGGCATTCATCTCAGTTCCCTGTTCTTTGATTGTTTTCAGTAGATTTTCTTTAGAAAGCACAATCAATCCGCCCCATTTACGACGGGAAAGTTCTAATGCAGTATCAATGATTTCTTCCATAAACTTTGACTTAGGTTTCGCAACAAAAGTCGTTAGAACCCGACTCTGTCCGACCTTGATTAATATACGTCTCAGTTCCGGTTGAAAAATGATTACAAAAGCAATCATCCAGATGGTTCGTAAACTACCTAGTAAATAGGAAATTGATTGAAGGTTTAAAATATTAGAGATAAAGGAAAGTATAAAAATGATAACCAGTCCCATTATCATCTGTCCAGCACGTGAATCACGAAAAAATTTATAAAGATATAAGAATAAGAAATAAACAAGTACGATGTCTATAATGTCCCAGAGCGATACAGTAATAAATTTATATGTAAATAGTTCCATTTAGTATTTCCCGACGATTCTGTCTGCTATTTTTACTGCACGATAACATTCTTTTACATCATGCACTCTAACTATATCTGCTCCATTTTGGATAGAACAAGCAATAGAGGCCAAAGTCCCTTCAAGCCTTTCATCAACTGGTAGTTTAAGTAAATTCCCTATAAATGATTTCCGCGACGGACCTACAAGCAATGGGCACCCGGCAATTTTAAATTCTTCCAAATATCTGATCAAATCAAAATTTGTTTCCCACTCTTTTCCAAAACCAATTCCCGGATCAAGCACAATTCTAGATTTTTCAATCCCTTTATCAACAAGTTTCTGTGCTGAAGAACTTAGATATTCAAGTATTTCATCTATCATATTTTTGTATTTTGGATTTTTTTGCATTGATTCTGGTGTCCCCTGAATATGCATTAAAACAGCAGAAACTCCAGTAGTAGCAATCACATCACCCATTTTTTCATCGAAATTTAATCCGCTAATATCATTGACAATATTTGCTCCAGCTGATATTGCCTTTTTAGCAACCGCACTTTTATAAGTATCAATGGATATTGGAATATCACTTTTATATCTAATTCTTTCAATAACTGGTATTACTCGTGCAAGTTCAGTTTCCAATCCAACCTTATCTGCTCCTGGACGTGTGGATTCACCGCCAATATCAATAATATCTGCACCATCTTCGATCATTTTTAATGCATGTTCAGCGGCTACATCAGCAATAGAAAATTTTCCACCATCAGAAAATGAATCTGGAGTAACATTGAGAATTCCCATGATCAGTGTTTTTTTTGAAAGATCAAACACTTTGTCACCGACTTTAAAGAAATTTTCAACTTTATGATTTAAAAATTCTATTAGTTCCAGTTGTAAATCAGGCAAACCAAAACATTGTCCATCAAGACCTTTTACTAATTTTCGGAATTGCTTCTTTGTGCCAATGATAATTGCAGATGCATTATCAATTGAACAATTTGCAGAACCTTTTGATATGGCGACTTCGCCACCAATCGATAGCATCTGTTGTTTTAGGATATTTAGGCCGGGAGCACGGAGAGGCAAGGTTTTTAGTATATAGAAATCACTTTTTTGCAACATAATGCTGATCCCCGCAGGATCAACATTACATTGCTGCATTTCATATTTTAAATGTGCTAAATCATTATTTTTCAGAATTCTCAACATCTTTAGTTTTTTCAACTTCCTCTTGAGATTCTTCGATTACTTCTTCTTTATTTTGTTCTTTAGTCTCTTTTTTGGATTCTTTAATTTCAGCAGGTTTTTCTTCTACAACAGGCTTAATAATTTCTTCGCCATTAATGGCTTTTTCAATTTCACCTGCATCAAGTATTTCATGTTCTAATAGTGCATTAGCTAGTAATTCCAATTGGTCTTTTTTGTTTTTGAGAATTTCTTCTGCTTGTTTCTGAGCGGTTTCAACAATGTTTCTGACTTCCTCATCAATCACACGAGCAGTTTCTTCACTAAAGTCACGGTGCTGAGAAATTTCCCTTCCAAGGAATATTTCTTCCTGCTTCTTACCAAAAGTCAGTGGTCCGAGTTTGTCACTCATTCCCCATTCACACACCATTTTGCGAGCTAAGCCAGTTCCACGTTCGATATCATTTCCAGCACCTGTAGAAAGTTCATTAAAAATCAGATGCTCTGCAGCACGTCCACCGAGCAAAATACCAAGTCGACCTTTTATATATGATCTGGAATAGTTATGTCTGTCATCCAGCGGTAACTGGTGGGTTACACCCATTGCTCTTCCACGAGGAATAATTGTCACTTTGTGGATTGGATCTGCTTCAGGAATATTCAGTGCAACAAGAACATGTCCCGCTTCATGATAAGCAGTAAGTTTCTTTTCCTCTTTACTGATTACCATACTTTTACGTTCTGTTCCCATCATCACTTTGTCTTTTGCATCTTCAAAATCTATATTTTGCACTTTATCTTTACCACGACGGGCAGCTAATAATGCAGCTTCATTAACCAAATTTGCCAAGTCAGCGCCAACAAGTCCTGGTGTTCCTCGAGCGATTACTTTTACTTCGACATCTTCATCCAGTGGAATTTCTTTTGTATGTACTCGAAGAATTCCTTCACGACCTTTTACATCCGGTGCATCTACAACAATCTGACGATCGAAACGACCTGGACGTAGCAGTGCATTATCTAAAACATCAGGTCTATTTGTAGCAGCAATAATAATAATATTGGTATTTTCACCAAATCCATCCATTTCAACCAACAATTGATTTAATGTCTGTTCACGTTCGTCATGTCCACCTCCAAGTCCAGCTCCACGATGACGCCCAACAGCATCAATTTCATCGATAAAGATAATACAAGGTGCATTTTTCTGACCTTGTTGAAAAAGATCACGAACCCTTGAAGCACCAACACCAACGAACATTTCTACAAAATCAGCACCACTGATGCTAAAGAATGGTACAGCGGCTTCTCCGGCAACTGCTCTAGCCAGCAAAGTTTTACCTGTTCCTGGAGGGCCTAGCAATAATGCGCCTTTGGGAATTTTGCCACCAAGTTTTGAGAATTTTCCCGGGCTTTTCAGAAATTCAATAACTTCCTGCAATTCTTCTTTGGCTTCTTCACAACCAGCAACATCATCAAAGGTGGTTTTTGGAGTATCAGATGTCCAGAGTTTTGCTTTACTTTTTCCAAACCCAAAGACACCCTTATTGTTGTTTCCCTGCATACGACGAATAATAAAAATCCAAACGCCAATTATCAGGAGCCATGGAAGAAAGTTCAACAAATATGCTGTCCATTCACTATTATCCGCTTTAAAATTTATCTCAATCCCAGATTCTTTCCATTCCTTTAACATTTCACTATCAATAAATGGTAACGTAATTATAAATTTTGTAGCTTCCAAATCACGACCATTTACACTTACGGTTTGCTTTTCTTTCAATTCGCCATGAAGTTCTCGATCAACAATAAATACTTTTTTGATATTTCTGTTTTCAAGTTGATATGTATATTGCGAATATGTTAATTTCACCTCTTCACCGGGAGTTCTTCCCAAAATTCCAAAGAGAATGATTGTACTTATAATTATTATTATCCACATTAATGAAGTTTTGGAGGCTTGTTTCCATTTAAATTCATTTCTATTGTCAGGATTCTGTCCTTTGTTTTTATCGGGACTTTTTTTACTATCGCTCATTCATTTTCCTTTTATTCTTGTTCAAGCGAATATATCGCTTTTAAATTTCTAAGTTTTTGCGCAAGATCAAGTCCATATCCAATTACAAATTTATCAGGTACAGTAAAACCAATATAGTCAATTGGTTCAGGAGGACTTGTATAATCTTTTGTTAATAGTGTCACAAATTTTACAGATTTAGTATTACACTCTTCAAGTCGATGTTTCAAAAACTTCATTGATAAGCCAGTATCAATAATATCTTCAACTACAAGTACATCGCGCTCAGAAACATCACAACTTATATCTTTCAACAGTCGAACAGTTCCACTTGTTTGAGTTTTATTTTGATAGGATGATATTTTGATAAAATCTACTTCAGCATCAATATCTAATTCTCTAAATAGATCGGCAAAAAATATAAAACTACCATTCAAAACACCAATAATTATTGGTACACTTTCTTTGTAATCTTCAGAAATCTGTTTTCCAAGTTCTATTATTCTATTTTTGATGGTTTCTTCAGAAATTAATTCCACCAGTTTACTTCCGGCAAACTCGCCAAATTCTTTACCTAAAATTAACCTATCTGACATTTTAAAATTCCTTATATTCTAATTTTAATAGTTTATTTGTTGTGTCACTTACTCTGACCTCATTGCTTAATCTCAATCCACATATCCAGACAATTTTCTCTTCATCTTCCAAAATTGGAACATGTTGCTTTTCAAACCTGGATACTTTTGCATCAATGAAATAATCACTGAGTTTTTTTGAAAAATTATTACCAAAAGGGACAAACTTATCTCCCTCTTTCCAATGTCGCAATTTCAAACGGCCTTTAACTTTATCTGCATCAATCAATTCACTTGAATTATTAATATCAGAAAAGTTACCAAACTTAACAAATTCAGATGAAAATATGAAGGAAACCCTTTCATATATTTTCCCGGGAACAATATCAGATTCTTTCCAATTCAAAAAATTTTCATTACAGATACATACTTTGTCACGATTTAACAAAAAAATGATGTTGTCAAAAATCCTGATAAAACTTCCAGTTTTAGAATTTTTCAATAGATTATTAACTTTCTCCAAATAATGAAATGGAGGGTGATTAATCTTCTCAATATCAATATGACGGATGGCACTAAAAATTATTTCATTTCTAATTGGAGAAATTAGATTTAATAATTTCCTTAAATTCAACTCTATCATATAACCTTTATTTGTAATAATCAGATTTTGGAATTCTTCTACAGCAATTTGTCTGGATAGTTCTAGTTGGTCTGAAGCAATTTTGGACAATTTTTTTAGACTTTGATCAACTTGTGGATTTATTTCTGAAATAAGTGGTAAGATTTGATTACGAATGATATTTCTTTGACAATCATTTTCAAAATTTGTGTGATCATCATTAAAGGGAATATTATTATTTTTAGCAAAATTATATAAATCATTTTTGGGTGCAAATAGTAAAGGGCGAATTAAATTATTGGTTTTCGGTTGGATTCCTTGTAATCCATTTAAGCCAGTTCCTTTTATAATCCTCAACAATAAAGTTTCAGAATTATCACTTAGAATATGTGCTGTAGCAATTTTAGAGTTTTCATACTTTTTAGCAAGTTTATTGAAAAATTTGTAACGGAGTTTACGACCAGCCATTTCAAAGGAAATTTTATTATCTTTTGCATATTTCAATACATCATATCGTTCAACTTCAAATTTTAATCCCTGTTTATCACAATATTCTTTAACCAATAGCTCATCATTGTCTGACAATTCGCCTCGATATAGATGATTAAAATGGGCAATGACTATTTGAAAACCAATATCATCCTTAATTTCATTGAGTTGAGACAACATTACCATAGAGTCAACACCGCCGGAAACGGCAGTAATTACAAATTTTACATCAACAAATAATTCATTTTCAATGGAAAATTTTTGAAACTCTTTTCTAAAGTCATTTTTATTTATTGAACACATAGTCTTTAAAAATATGGATTATTCTTTTTTTCTTCACCAATAGTTGATTTCCCTCCATGGCCAGGATAAATAATAATATTATCATTCATCTGTTTGAATTGTTCAATGCTTTTTTTCATTTCAGTTATTGATCCACCAGGTAAATCAATTCTTCCGATTGATCCCTGGAATAATGTATCTCCACAGATCAAGTGTTTATCAAATTTCAAACATATTCCGCCTTCAGTATGCCCTGGAGTATGAACCACCTCAAATTCAAAATTGCCAATTTTCAGAATAACATCATTAAAAAATGTAATATTTTCAGGTACTTTTATATCATTTGCTCCAATTGCCAGACTTAAACTTAATAGATTCCCAAGATTGCTTTTTTCCTTTTCAAAAAGGTAGAATGGAATTTTGTATTTATCCTGCAATTCAACAACTGAATAAATATGATCAGGATGTGCATGTGTATTCACTATAGCAATAGGTTTAATTTGTTTAGATGTGAAAAAATTATCAAAATTTTCGATGGGCAAAAATCCAGGATCAATAATTATTGCTTCATTTTTATCATTAATTATTATCCAGATATTTTCCTGAAAAAAGGTAGTAACAATTAATTCAATATTATACATAAATATTCTCTCAGTTTAATTGTGCAAAAATAAAGTTATAACTTAACTAAACCAATAAAATATAAAAAAAAAGTGCTGAGAAAACTCAACACTTTTTGTACGCCGTCAAATATATCCACTAATAACTTAATAATTTCGAATAAAATGTCTCTTGCTGATATTGTTTTGCATTTTGCAATTTGTAGGAAGTTTGATAAGAGGATTTGATTTTATCAATTGCTTGTATAATCTCTTCTTGTATTACTGGTTTAATGAGAAATGAATGAGGTCTGCATTCATGAGCACAGTCAGGCACTTTGTGAAAAAATGAAGTTAGAAAAATTACCCTTATACCATAGTTTTCATAGATAATTTTTGATGTTTCAATGCCATCAATTCTACCTTTTAATCCAATATCCATAAATATTGCATCAGGTTCATTTTTTTCAATACTTTTAAATGCTTCTTCAGCAGAAGAAACAATACCAGAAATTTTATGACCTTGAGACTTGACAGTCATCTTAATATCTTCGGCAATTATCAGTTCATCTTCTACTATTAAAAATTTCATTGTAATCCTTGTTCAATTCCAACAATTCCTTGACAAGTATAATGCCAGATTTAACATTCGAAGAGAGCTTAATAAAAAAATAAAAAAAGTGTTGATTTCATCCACAAACTAATGTGGAATCATTCAACACTTAATTAACTTTTATACAGGTGTTATTTAGTCTGATTTACAACTTCTTGTGCTTTAATCTGGTCTGGACTGATTTTGCTTCTTTCATAAATGATTTCAACACGACGATTTCTAGCACGTCCTTCCGGTGTATCATTTGATGCAATAGGTTCTACAGATGCACGCCCGGCAGCTGTTAAATATATTGGATCAACGCCATCCCTAATTAAAATTTCAACAATATCACAGGCTCTGGCTGCAGACAATTCCCAATTATTTTTATATTGATTTCCAGAACTGACTGGAATATTATCAGTGTGTCCAACAATTCTGACTTTATATTTAAATTGATTTAATATTTTTGTTAATTTCTCCATTGTATCTTCCCCCTCAGCAATTATTTCTGCATCTCCGGGTCTAAATAATATCATATCGGATAAGGTGATAACTGTCCCATTATCATTATTTTCAGCACTTACTTTACCACCAAGATTATTAACTAATACGAATTCTTTTATTTCAGATACAAGTTCTTCCTGTTCTTCCTTTTGGATCATTCCTCCCAATTCGTCGACAGCATTTGGTTCAGTCTCACCATCTACATCTTTCATTGATAAACCTTCTCGAGTACCTGCTTCAGGAACTTCTTGTTTTCCTATTGCACTATTCAATGATTTTTTTAATTGTTCAAATTTATCTTCCTCGACAGACGCCATTGCAAATAAAAGAACAAAGAAGGCAAAAAGTAGAGTTACAAGATCGGCATACGTCGCTAACCACCCAGCTTCGCCACCACCACCGCCATCATCTTCCATATCGAAATCTTGACTCATTATTCCTCTCCTTTACCTTTTTTCACTTTTTTTGCTTCTACATAAATCATCAATCTTTCACGCATGATTTTTGGATTTTCACCATTTCTGATTCCCATTACACCTTCGAACAATAGTGTTTTTTCCTGGGTTTCACTGGCTGATCTACGCATAAGTTTACCTGACATTGGCATAAAGAATAAATTGGCGAAAAGTGATCCGTAAAATGTAGTAATCATCGCAACTGCCATCTTTGGTCCAATAGAAGAAGGATCACTCAAATCTGCAAGCATCTGAATCAATCCGATAAGTGTACCAACCATTCCAAAGGCAGGACAAAAGGTTCCCATTGCTCCCATAATCTCCCAACCGACCTTATGATTTGATCTATTTACGGATATTTCTTGTTTCAACTGTACTTCCATTATTTCAGTCGGTAATCCATCTACTGTCATTTGCAGAGCTTTAACTAAAAATTCATCTTTAGTTTCTTTAATGCTTTTTTCAAGAGATAATAATCCTTCTTTTTTAGCTACATTTCCAAGATCTACCATTTGGTCTATTATTTTTATTGGATCTGCTGTTTTTGATATAAATACTTTTCCAAAGAGCCCCATAACTTTCATAAACTCTTTAATTGGATAGTTGATCAATGTTGCTGCAATTGTTCCACCAATTACAATCATTAGCGATGGTATATCTATAAAAATATCAAGTCCACTATTCATCAATATAGAACCGACTACAAGGCCAATTCCGGATAATACTCCTATTATTGTTGCTATATCCATAATGTCATCCTTTTATGTAAATTTTATCTTCAATAGGATCTGTCTTATTGTAATTAATCAAAATAGTTATTGAATGATCATCAAGAGTTGTATCTGCATGAATCAATTTCACTCCACTTTTTGTAAAAATATCTGAATGAATTTCCATTCCGGATTCTAATTCAAATAGTCTTATCTCTTTAATATATTCATGATTTTCAATTCCTTTTTCGATCATATAATTACGGATATATTTCAAAAGTGAAGGATCATAATTGGATCCGGCTTTTTCATTGAAAATTTCGAAGAATTTTTCAATTGACCCACTTTGTGAACGATTCATAATATTATCAAACAAATTTGCAATAGAAATTATTCTTGCTCCAATTGGAATAGCTCTTCCTTTTAATTGTTCAGGATAACCTGATCCATCATATCTTTCATGTGAATAACGAATTATTTTCACAATATCAGAATGTTCACCTAAATATTCAGATAAAAGATTTGCTCCAGTTACAGAATGCTGTAATAATATATTTTTCTCATCTTCGGTGTACTCTTCCGGTTTTTTCGTAGCAAGTTCATCAGGAATACCTGTTTTTCCGATTTCGTGTAAAAGAGCTGCTATCCTAATACTTGTTACAAGATCTTCAGGCAAATCCATCCGATTAGCAATAAATCCACTAATTTGCGATACTTCTTTTGCATGTCCCCGATGATATTGCCGCCTCGCTTCAATCAACCAAGTAATCAACTCAAAGGATTTCTTCAGGTCCTCTTTCCGCTGTTCACTGATTTTAAACAATTTACGGTTACCTTCTTCTAACTTTTGCGACATTGCAGAAATCTGTTTGTAGGAGTAATTTAGTTCTTCCTTTTCCTTACTCAATTCTTCATTTTGCAAAGAAAGATTCAATTGCAATTCTCGAATTCTAATAAAGGCTCTGATTTTTGCCAAAAATTCCACTTTGCTGAGATCTTTTTTGATAAAATCATCGGCTCCTTGTTCCATTGCTTCAACAGCATCCTCAGATGTTACACTGACAGCTGAAGTGAGAATAAAAATTACTGAATCAAATTCTTTTTGATTTCGAATCTTACGACACAATTCTAATCCAGTCATTTCCGGCATCATATTGTCACTGATAATAATATCAGGCATTTCTGCTTTTGCCATTTCATAACCTTCACTACCATTCATCGCAGTAACTATATCAATATCAATGAAACTTAAAAATTCTGTCATGACCTCTAATGACAAATGTTCATCATCAATGACAAGAATCTTCATTTTTTTGTCTTCATCCATCATCTTTATCACTTTCATTTTTTAGGTATTGATTGGTAAATACTTGCATCAAGTCTTTTCGTAGAAAACGCCATTGTCCGCCAATTTTCACACCGGGTAATTCATTTTCCTTGAGAAGATTGTATATCGTTCGTTTGCCTACACTGAATAAATCAGCAACTTCATCTATTGTAAGTATTTCTTTTTTTAGTAAATCAATTTCATGCATATAAAATATTTCGGCAAGAAATGGTTTACTTTGCGCAAATACTTACAATTATTCGCAAATTTTCATATCAATAGTAAAATATATAAAGGATGGATAATTTTGGATAAAATTCAACAAACCGTGGTAATAATAAAGGAAAGCCTCCATATTATTGGTTAGGGAATTATGGAGGCTATTTCCAGGGAATCAACATTTTTTATTATTTCATGATGAAAAATCTAATTTAAATGCTGCCGGCCCGGCATTTATTGTAAAAAATTCTGATTTGGAAAATTCTTCAGGATATTTTTCCTGATAAGATGTTTTCCAATTTTCAATAAACTCTGAAAGTTTATTATGATTAACCAATGACCAAACACTTCCACCAAAACCTGCCCCAAAAGATGATGCTGTAACAGCACCACTGATTTTTGCAGACTTAGTAAGAAACTCTGTCTGTTCCACCTGGTTTTTCAATAATTCACTTGTCAATTTCTGTGATCGATCAACTGCTTTTGCAAATTTTTGGATCGAATTTTCATTAAAAAATATAATAGCTTCGGGAATTATTTCATAGTTTTCTGAATAAAAATGTTCAAATCTCTCGATTAATTGTTGATTTGAATAGATTTTATCATCAGAATTTTCAATGATTTTATAAAGTTCTTCCCTCGAGAAATCACTACTTGTAATGGCCGAATTTAAATCAGCGTAGGATGTATTTTTATTTTCATTCCACATCTTTAATAGTGTCTGAACCAGTTTTGATGCCAGATTATAACTTTCCATTGCATTTCCGGTTTTTACAGCATGAACGCCACTAGAAGCAATTACAAACCTATAATTTTCAGGAATTTGTATTTCTCTTTGAAATTCAATTGGACAATATGAGAATTCTGATACTTTTCCAGGTTTACAATTTATAATTGCAGTATGGTCTTCACTTCCACCAAATGTACCAACACCTTTGCGTCCTTCCAATTCTCTGAATGTCAATCCATTTTCAATATTTGCAAGGTACTCAGCCAGGTGGATTTTATTTTCAATATTGGATTTGAATTTAGAGTTTTCAAAAAGATCATTAGCACCAGCAACAGCAAAAAACATTGCAATAATTAATGCACTGGAACTACTCATACCAGATGCAAGTGGCAAATCACTGTCAAAAGCAATATCACAACCTTTGATATCATCACCAAAATTGAATTTCAATCGCCTTAGAACATTAGCTGGATAATTTTCCCAACTTCCTTTTTGTGCTTCAATTTCTTTGCTAAGATCAAATACAGTATTATCCCCACTACCAGTATTGAATACCCTGATCAGATTATCATTTCTTGAAACAGATGTAATACAAAATCCCCTATCAGCTGCACAGATCAAGGAGTTACCACCTGCATAGTCTGTATGTTTACCCAATACTTCTAATCTACCGGGCACAAAATATGCAAAAACATTACAGTCATCAGAATATCCAAGTTCTGAAAGTTTTTTTGTTGAATTTTGGAACATTTTCATTTTCGATGATATCGATTCAAGTTTCAATCCATTTTTCAAAAGTATATCTTTGATATTTTTCTGTTCAAACAAGTAGTGTAGTTTCATCAAAATTCCATAAAATCTAAACCGGGATCCATAATAGAATCCCGGTAATTAATATTATTCAGTTCTTAATTTGTTGAATGATTTAAAAAGGAATACGGTACCGGCTCCTGCAACTGCAAGGAGAATAAATCCGCCCATATTATTTCCATAAACAAAATTTCCGATAGAAAAGAGGCTGGAATAAATTACAATACATCCAATGAAAACACATAGTATTTGGATCGGCATTTCCCATGCTCTTCCCTGTTCTTTTTCATTGATGATATCACCTTCTTTGACTGCTTCGTCAACAACTTTTTTCCAACCAGGGCCACCGGGACGTGTGAGACGATAAAAACTACGCAAGGTTTCTTTATCCTCACTTTTTGTTAGGAATGTAGTAACAAGCCAAACAATAGTATTGATTCCAACTGCAATCAGCAATCTTACGGTAAAAGCATCCAACACAGCAGTTTCCAACGAAGAATCTTTTACAAATACTACCAGAATAATTGCTACTAGTGTTGCAGTAAACATTGCAACAATCTCTGTCCAGGCATTGATTCTCCACCAGAACCATCTTAGTAAATAAATCGCACCTGAACCCGCTCCGGACAATAGCAAAATATTGAAAGCCTGGGTGGCATTATTCAATAAGAAAAGTGCTACAAGTGCAGTAAAAATCATCAACACTACGGTAGAAATTCTTCCCATTCGTACCATTTCTTTTTCAGAAGCTTCAGTTTTTATAAAACGTTTATAGAAATCAGTTACCAAATATGAACTTCCCCAGTTGAGGTGAGTTCCGATTGTTGACATATAAGCAGCAATAATAGATGCTACAACCAGTCCGAGCCAGCCAGGACTGAGTTTTGACAACATAACAGGATATGCAATATCATGTTTCAAATATACTTCACTAACATCAGGGAATTCAGCTCGGATACTTGCTAAATCAGGATAGATAATCATAGAAGCCAATGCAACAATAATCCATGGCCATGGACGAAGTGCATAGTGAGCAAAATTGAAAAACAATGTCGCTCCTATTGCATTTTTTTCATCTTTGGCAGAAAGCATTCTTTGTGCGATATAACCACCACCACCTGGTTCCGCTCCGGGATACCAGACTGACCACCATTGCACTGCAACCGGAATGATCAGAAGTGGTATATAAACAGATGGGTCAGAGAAATTTGGTAGAAAGTTTGTTTTATCCCCTAAGGTTTCAAGCATTCCACTCAATCCACCAATTGCCTGAATTTCAGGCTGTTTCACGGCAACAACAGCGGCAAAAACCGCCCCAGCCATTGCAATAGAATATTGAAAAAAGTCTGCCCAAATCACACCTTTGAGACCTCCAAGTCCAGCGTAAAGTACTACAGCAGTAGATGCTACAACAACTGTCACCCAGGGTGGCAATCCGAACATTACTGCACCAATTTTGATAGCAGCCAATGTCACTGTTCCCATTATCAAAACATTGAAAAACAATCCTAAATATACTGCTCGAAAACCTCTCAAAAATGCAGCAGGTTTCCCGCCATATCTTTTTTCATAAAATTCTAAATCTGTCATCACATTGGAACGACGCCACAGTTTTGCATAGATAAATACAGTAACCATCCCAGTGATTAGAAAAGCCCACCAGGCCCAATTTTTTGCCACACCATTTTCACGAACCATACCGGTTACAAGATTTGGTGTATCCGCTGAAAATGTACAGGCTACCATAGAAACACCAAGCAACCACCAGGGCATTCCCCTTCCACCAAGAAAAAATTCTGATGTATTTTTACCGGCTGTCTTTGATGCAACATAGCCGATTGCTAATACAATGACAAAAAATACGCTGATTACAGCCCAATCAATTCCATGTAGTAACATAATCCCCCCGTTACCAGTTTAATTCTATATTATTTTTCTCTATGTATTTTGAAACTTTTATAATGTCTTCTTTTCGAGTCAAATCCGGTACATGTTCTTTCATTGGAATACCTTGCATGGATTGCGGATAGTCAGCGATCATATTCATAATGGCTGTTTGTAATTCCTTCTCATTTCGCAACGGATTAACAGGACACTCTTTTACGTATTTAAAAAACATATTTCCGTCGAATTTGAAGATATTCATACTGACTCGCACAATTCCATTTTCATCAGAAAACTTCGTCACATCTTCCGAAGTCGGTTTTTCTATTATTTTGATCAAAAACCCATTTTCATCTGTATGGGTTATTGCAAAGGCTTCTACCTTTTCTTTTGGGAATTCCAATCCTTCACGATCATAATTCACCCAGCCATTTGGAATATCCAAATTGATCATACTTTTGAAAGCTTTTTCAGAGTAAAGGTTATCACAATTACAGACAAGAAAAGTATCTTTTTGCAATTCCTCTACCTGATCCATTGCTTGAAAAACCGCATCTGCAGTTCCAAAAGGTTTTACACGATCTTTCGGGATATATTGAATTGCATAAGAAATTTTCAATCCATGAAAGTCGCTACCATCTTCTCCATAAAATTCACGAATATCACTGCTATTTTCACCAGTAAGTATGATCACTTCTTCAATTCCGGCAACTTTGGCATTGAACAAAATATAATCCATGAAGGGGCGATTATTAACTTCGATCATCCCTTTTGTTTTCATATTTGCCGCTTCGATTTCCTTTTTGGAAAGCCCGGCTGTTGCTTGAGAACTTTTCATTCTGGAGGATTTTCCTCCTGCTAATATGAGCAGTTTATTTGTCATTCATCCCTCAATTTTATAAAGCTGAATATTCAGCACTTTCTATTTCTGAAAATAATGCTCGAATGAATACAGCGTAAGCACCCAGAATCACAGATTTTTTGCCAAGTTTTGAAACTTGTACTTCTGTTTTATTTCTGATCTGTGCCATTGAATATTTATTTAATGAGTAATTAACAGGATCAAGAATATATTTTCCAGCCAGAGAAACAAGTCCACCAATAATGATCTTTTCCGGATTAAAAATGTGAAGTAAATAGGAGATTCCACGACCAAGATTATAACCAACTTCTGATAATAATGAAGTGGCAAATTGATCACCTTGATTTGCAGTTTCGATGATTGTCTGAATATCCAGTGAGTCATAATTTTCACCAACAATTTTTTCCAGACGAGTTGGTACCTTTTTCTTCAAACCTTCGATGGCTAATCTCTGAAGTGCATAACCAGACGCAACTGTTTCCAGACATCCACGCATTCCACAATCACAGAGTAATCCGTCATCTTCAACTTGAATATGTCCAAATTCACCGGCCAGTCCATCATTTCCATTATATAATTTACCATTGACAACGATACCTAGTCCAAGTCCCCAATTCACATTCAAACAGAGAACATTATTGATATTTTGAGCCAGACCAAATTGTGATTCGGCAAGCGCCATAACTCGAGCATCATTTTCAACAACAATAGGAATGTCCAGTTTTTCTTCCAGTAATTGCTTGATTGTTTTTGATTCATGTGTTAAGTATGTAAAACTTTCACCCAACTCATAATTCACAAGACCTTTCATCGCAACACCAGCACCAATTATCTTAGTTCTATCTATTTCCAAAGTAGAAAGATGCGATTCGACAGCTTTTGCAATTATATCAAGTATCTCTTCTGTATCATTTTGTATTTTCATTTTTATAACTTTTACATCACCAACAATATCTTTTGCAAGGTTAAATACAGCAACCTTGGTATTGTATGTTTCAATATCAATTGCAATAATAAACCGTGATTCAGGATTAATTCCGTAATATGTTGGTCTAGGTCCACCTTTTTGATTTGCTTCACCAAGTCCATAATCTTTTACAAGATCCAATTCCTGCAGTTCTTCAATTAATTTATTAACTGTTGGTGGACTCATTTTCGTACGATTTGACAATTCTCTTTTTGGCATTTTTCCATCGGTATAGAGATACTTCAATATTGCAAGTTTCCGCAAATATTGTTTGTAGCCAACTCCTTTTGAGTCTTTTTCCAACCAGTTGTTTTCAATTGTTTTCATTTTACACCTTCCCGATTATTTATTACACTTGAAAGTTAATAAAAAAATTTCATAACATCCAAGATGTTTTTTTAAAAAATAACACAATTATGTTATTTTATTTGCGAATTTTACAATCTCCATTCATTTTCAACTATTTCTAATATTAATAGAAACTTTTTCAAAACTAAAAATTCAATTACACTTTTACCTGTATTGCAACCTTCAATTCTGTATATTGAGCCACACTTTCTCAAAAAATAATTACGGGCAAGATGTCCGTGATACAGTTTTGTAAAGGTTTCTAATTCATCAATTGAATGTTCATACATACATGACAACTATATAACTTTTTTTCAGTCTCAACTTTGCTTTAATAGTGAAAAGATTTAATTTAATAAAATAAAAAAGGAGCAGATTATGGCGCGAAAACTATACAGAAACAATAGTGATAAAATTATTGCGGGTGTATGCAGCGGACTAGCAGAGTACTTGAATATTGATCCGGTGATTGTTAGAATCATTGCCTTGGGATTATTTTTTATGCATGGATTCGGACTCTTGACTTACATCATTGCCTGGGTAATTATTCCACCACAAAATTCAGATAAATATCAGGAAACACCAGAACCGAAAAAAAACTCACAAGCCAGTGGAAGTACTAAAATTATAATTGGTGCTGTTCTCATTGTTTTTGGAGCATTGATCGCACTAGATAAATCCTTCTATTATACACGATTTATAAGCGATTTATTTGATTTTGCATGGCAGTATTTTTTCCCACTAGCACTTATCATTGCAGGTGCATTTATTCTTTTTCAAGGAAAGAAAGATACTGACAAAGATAAAGTCAATGACAAACAAAAAGTTGATGAAAAAGACAATGGTGATTTTACATAGATATAATATTTATTAGATATCAAAAAGGCGACAAATCAAATTGTCGCCTTTTTATTTTTTGTATATGAAAATTAATTTGTTCAAAAATTATTCTTTTTAATCACACCTTTAATCATTACCAATTTGATTTTGAAATCCTTATCAAATACAGCAATATCAGCAGTTTTACCAGGGATAATATAACCTTTATCAAACTGACGACTAATAACTGTAGCAGGATTACAGGCTGCCATTCTCAAGGAATCTTCCAGAGGGACTCCGATATCATTCAAGTATTTTACACCCTTTATCATTGTTAATGATGAACCTGCAATCATATCATCTTCCACTTTTTTGAAAAGGCCACCACTATAATATACTTCTTCACCATTGGCCATCAATTTACCACTCGTTTGACATGTAGGACGAAGCGCATCAGTTACCATTACAATTTTGTGAATTGGTTTAACTCGCAAGAGTAATTTGATAATTGCAGGATGGAGATGGTGCCCATCAGCAATCACTTCACAACTAATGTTCGGGTGAATCATAATTCCACCAACCACTCCAGGATCACGGTGATGCAGTCTTCTCATTGCATTAAAAAAGTGTGTGGAATGAAGAATTCCTGCTTGCATGCCTTCAACCATTTGATCATAATTAGCATCAGAGTGACCAGCTGAAAGTACAATTCCCTTTTTTGTTCCAAAAAGAGCTAATTCACGCATATTTTTCAGTTCAGGTGCAACTGTCATAATTGCGATTTTTTCTTTTGCCATTTCCCAGTACTTTTTCATCAGATCCATATTCACTTCCTGCATGAATTTTTGGTCTAATGCTCCATGTTTGTCTCTGGAGACAAATGGTCCTTCCAAATGGTGTCCAAGAATTTCTGCTCCGGTTTCAGTTCCCATTGCATCAGCAATAGCCTTAATACCTTTCAGAAAATCATCTTCAGCCATGGGATACATTGTAGGACAAAATGAAGTACAGCCATACTCCACAAGTGCTTCAGACATTCCATGAATAGCATCAATGGAGTTATCACTTGTATCATACCCTTTTAGTCCGTGAATATGAGTATCTATAAATCCAGGAGATACAACAGCCCCATTCATGTCATATACTTCAGCATCTTTTGGTATATCTTTGCTTGTAAATCTTTCATTGCTAACAACTTCCTCAATAATACCATCTTTGATAATCACAGTATTATTGTCTAGTAGTGCAACACCAGTAAAAATTTTTCCATTATAGAGAACAATTGTACTCATCTATTTTTCCTTATTTTCATTTTTTAACTTCGCAAACTTATTGACGAAATCATTCCTATGCAATAAAAAATTCGGTCAACTAACTAACTATCTAAAGTTAAATATTTTTTCTATATTATTTTGCCAGTTGCATAATAATTAATTAAAAATTAACATTTCAATATGAGAAATTTCACATTACCACAAAAATCCAACTCTATTTTTTTAATATTCCTTTTTGGAATTTTATCCTCTACTATCCAGTTAAATTATTTAAAAACAGCGGCTTTTGTATTTTCAGGAAATGAAATATCCATTAGTATAATCCTTGGACATTGGCTGATTTTTACAGCAACCGGAAGTTATTTTGGTGGAAAATTTCATAACCGAACTCATCTGGTGTCAGTGGCTTCCGTTTATTCAATTTTATCAATTATTTTCTATTGGTTGATATTTTTATCTAGACGAATTTTTCATATTGAAAATTTTATTACAATTAGCATAGAAAAAATATTTTTCTTATCATTTGTTTTCATGTCAGTTCCTGTTTTCCTAAATGGTTTTCTTTTTCCAATTCTCACCAAAGAACTCCAACAACAAAATAAACATCAGATAATCAACAAAATTTATGGATTGGAATTGCTGGGTGCAGCATCAGGAAGTCTATTATTTGCTATAATTTTATTTTTTTCCGGGAATACATATTATTTGCTTTTAGCCCTAAATCTTTTATTTCTATCATATTTATTTTTGTGCAAAAGGCACTATAATTCCATCATTATCATTTTGATTTTATCGATTACTCTCATGTTTTTTGAATCAAAAATAAAAAATCAATTCTACACAAATTTTGAATTAGAGTCATTAGTAGAAACACCGATTGGAACAATATCCAGTTTAGAAAACAATAATAGCATATTCTCAGACAATATTTTCATATACGATTCAGAATCTTTTGAGCATAGTGAAGAAATGGTACATTTCTATTGCTCTGCACATAAATCACCTGAAAAAATCCTCATATTAGGCAACATTACACCATTGATATACAATGAATTATTAAAGTATAAGACTATTAAAAATATAACCTCAATTATTGAAAATAGAAGACTCTTTCAAATTATATGGAAGGACAAAATTTTCCCTGCTAATACACAATGTATATTTGGTGATCCCTATAAAATCCTGAAAAACCTGAAAGACAAATTTGATGTAATAATTTTCAATATTCCAAGCCCTTCTAACTTTAAATGGAATAGATATTATACTTCTGAATTTTTCCAGCAACTTAATCATCTGACTAAAAATGAATCAGTTGTAGGAATAAGCCTAAAGGGTAGTGAAACATTTTTACCCGAAGCACAGGTGGAATTCCTTAAAACAATCCAAAATACACTTGAGATAAATTTTAGAACTATTACTATCATTCCAGGTGAAACAATACATTTTATTTGTAGTGAAGAAAAGATTGATTCAATCTCTATCAAACCTGAAAATAATATCTATGTGATACCAGAAACTTTATCAGATAGATTATCTACTTTCAAAACAAATTTTTTAAATGATAAACTCAATCAATCCAAGACTAACAGAACCAATAGTCTATTCAGACCAGTTGGGATTTATTATTCTACAATTTTATCACAACAACTGACCAAAAGTATATTAGCAAAAGCTTATATATTTTTACGAAAAATTGGTATAAAATACATTTTCATAGGATCATTTTTAGGTTCATTACTATTACTTATCAAAAATAATCAAGATCAAATCATAAAAAGAAAAATGCTATTCTTTGGATTTTTTGTGATGAGCATTGAATCAATATTGATATTACTCAACCAAAGTATTTCAGGAGCGATATATCTGCAAACCGCTCTAATCATATTTATATTTATGTTTGGAGCAGGACTCAGTTCATATTTTTATAATAAATTCCAACTTACTGAAAAATGGATTTTTGTCGCTTGTAACCTAATCACACTTTTTTCAATTATGACAATATTTTTCAACCAATTAGCAATATTCATTTATATCATAATCTTTGGTACTGGTGTCATCAGTGGACAAATATTCCCACGGTTAATCAACAGTTGGAACGGTGTCAATTCCGGTGAACTTATTTCTAAAACCGGAAGTTTATATGCCTTGGAAGTTTTAGGAGGAAGTATTGGACTTTATGTAATTTCAATCTTTGTAATACCAGTTTGGGGATTTTTGGCTGCATTGGGAATTTTGCAGATATTTGTAGTGATTTTTACAATAAATATTTTTTTACAAAATAGAGGTAGCTAAGAAGGTGAAAAATTGACAAGTTATAAAAACCTTCCGAAGATTAAATTTCAAAAAATTCGATTTTGAACAATTATTAGCTTCGTAATCAGCTAAAAACCTTCGGAAGGTTTAAATTCTTAATATTTTCCGGTCAGTACTGAATCCATTACGCTAACAAGTTTTTCAGCATCATGAAAACCAACAATATGACGGATTGGTTTCTTGTCTTTTCCCATGAAAAGAATATTTGGAATACCTTTTCCACCATATTTTCCAGCATTGCCATCATATTCATTAGCCACTTCCTGATTTTGATCAACATCAATTCTGACTAAAATAAAATTTTCTGATTTGTGGATAACATTTTCATTTGGAAAGGTTTCTTTTTCCATTTGACGACATGGTGGACACCAGGTTGCCATAAAATCAACCATTACGATTTTACCTGTTTTTTCTGCTTCTGCAAGAGCAGCATCGATATCTGTTCCCCATTCCATTTCTCCATGGTGGTGTTCAGCATCATGATCGTGTCCTTCACATTCATGATTCTCTTTACTTTTACAATCATGATCATCAGAACTTTCACATTTTTGGTCAGCATCCGTGTCATGAGAATGTGCATGATCGTGATCTTGTCCGGTTTCATGTGTGTGGCCGTGAGCTTCTTCTACTTTTTTCTCTGCTTTTTTTGCACAACTACCAACTAAAATCATAGTCAATATAACTGTTAAAACTAATAATTTTTTCAATTTAACTCCCTTCAAAATTTTCTTAACTATTAAACCATTGAATTATATAAAATTTTACCTCACATATCAAACAAAATCTTTTAGAACTGCTGAAAAAGCACTTTCATCATGATGTTTTATTACTTGAAATTTTTCATGTAAATCAGAATGGCTATTACTCACAACAAAACTATGATTGGTCCAATTTAGCATATCCAGATCATTGAAATCATTGCCAATTCCAATACTATATTTTTGTTCGATTGACAAGTGATTACATAGCCAATGACATCCCATTCCTTTTGAGACATCTTTGTGAAAGATTTCCATCCATATAGACTTTTGATCAAGTGGTGATGTTGCACGGACGACTTTCACACCTTCCATC
>Ga0070729_10001437_pt1 | contig 36701 bp, 44 predicted proteins | sample tdDd472_FD_66725 | JGI IMG/M metagenome (GOLD analysis project Ga0070729, IMG submission 66725) | Marine sediment microbial communities from the Atlantic coast under amendment with organic carbon and nitrate - tdDd47.2 | ecosystem: Environmental > Aquatic > Marine > Coastal > Sediment | place...
GCGCACCTGGGCCTCGTCGCGAATGGCGGCGATTGCCTGACGGCGTGCATGCAGGTCGCCGCGCTTGCCGAGCGTGACAAGCTTCTCGACGATCGGACGAATTTCTTTTGCTTTGGGCAGCGTCGTCACAATCTGCTCATGCTCGATCAGCGAGGCTGCCATATTGGCAAACATCGCCTTGCGGTGGCTGGCAGTGCGGTTCAGCTTGCGGCCCGAATTTCCGTGGCGCATGAGCCTTCTCCTTGAAAGTTGGCCGGATCACTCCGGCGATCAGTAGTGATCCTCGTAACGCTTTGCGAGGTCCTCGATATTCTCCGGCGGCCAGGCCGGGACTTCCATACCAAGATGGAGGCCCATGGACGCCAGAACTTCCTTGATCTCGTTGAGCGACTTGCGGCCGAAATTCGGCGTGCGAAGCATCTCGCCCTCGGTCTTCTGGATCAGGTCGCCGATATAGACGATGTTGTCGTTCTTCAGGCAGTTTGCCGAACGGACAGACAGTTCCAGCTCGTCGACCTTCTTGAGAAGCGCCGGGTTGAAGGCCAGTTCCTGGACCTGTTCTTCCTGGACTTCCTTCTGGGGCTCTTCGAAATTGACGAACACGCCAAGCTGGTCCTGCAGGATGCGCGCGGCGAATGCCACGGCGTCCTCACCGGTGACCGCTCCGTTGGTCTCGATCGTCATCGACAGCTTGTCGTAATCGAGAACCTGGCCTTCGCGGGTGTTTTCCACCTTGTAGGACACCTTGCGAACCGGCGAATACAGGCTGTCGACCGGGATGAGGCCGATCGGCGCGTCTTCGGCGCGGTTGCGGTCGGCCGGGACATAGCCCTTGCCGTTGTCGACGGTGAACTCCATGCGGATCTCGGCGCCCTCGTCGAGCGTGCAGACAACGTGATCCGGGTTCAGGATCTCGACATCGCCAACCGTCTGGATGTCACCTGCGGTGACGACGCCCGGGCCCTGCTTGCGGACGACCATGCGCTTCGGTCCGTCGCCTTCCATGCGGATGGCGATTTCCTTGATGTTCAGGACGATGTCAGTCACGTCCTCGCGCACACCGGCGATCGAGGAGAATTCATGCAGAACGCCGTCGATCTGCACCGCGGTCACGGCCGCGCCGCGCAGCGACGACAGAAGCACGCGGCGAAGCGCGTTGCCAAGCGTAAGACCGAAGCCGCGCTCGAGCGGTTCGGCGATGAGGGTCACCTTGTTGGTGCCTCCGCTCTTGAACTCGACCTTCTTCGGTTTGATCAGTTCTTGCCAGTTCTTGTGTATCACGGCTTTCCCTCAGCTTCCTTGCCACCATCCATTCGTGGCAACAGATCTGAAAAACGGGCCTCGCAGGATCGGCGACGCCCTGAAATATCGGTTAGACGCGGCGCTTCTTGCGCGGGCGGCAGCCATTGTGCGGGATCGGCGTCACGTCGCGGATCGAAGTGATCGTGAAGCCAGCCGCCTGCAATGCGCGCAGTGCCGACTCACGGCCCGAACCCGGTCCGCACACTTCGACTTCCAGCGACCGCATGCCGTGTTCCTGGGCCTTCTTCGCGCAATCCTCGGCGGCAACCTGCGCCGCGAACGGGGTCGATTTGCGCGAGCCTTTGAAGCCCTGCATGCCGGCCGACGACCAGGCAATGGTGTTGCCCTGAGCGTCGGTGATCGTGATCATCGTGTTGTTGAACGTCGAGTTGACGTGGGCCACGCCCGAAGAGATATTCTTGCGCTCGCGGCGGCGAACGCGTCCGGCTTCCTTTGCCATGGTAGTCCTTTCGATCTTAGCACCGCCGTAATCCCAGCGGCTACACCTGGAACGAATGAAAGCCGCTTACGCGAAGCGGCCTTTTCGTTCGATTACTTCTTCTTGCCGGCGATTGCCTTTGCCGGACCCTTGCGGGTGCGGGCATTGGTGTGGGTACGCTGACCGCGCACCGGCAGGTTGCGGCGATGACGCAGGCCGCGGTAGCAGCCGAGGTCCATGAGGCGCTTGATGTTCATCGAGACTTCGCGGCGCAGATCGCCTTCGACCTGGTAGTCGCGGTCGATCGTCTCGCGAATGCTCATCACTTCGGCGTCGGTGAGTTCATGCACCCGGCGTTCGGCCGGAATGTTGTTCTTCTCGACGATTTCCTGGGCGAATTTCGCACCAATGCCGTGAATGTACTGAAGCGCGATCACTACGCGCTTGCCAGTCGGTATGTTAACACCGGCTATACGTGCCATTTTGTTCTCCATGTAAGCCGGTCGAGCCGGCGTTTTCTTGTTTACCCGCGTCCGGTGGAGGCCGGCCCTTGCGAGTTTCCCCATCCGAGCGGCATCGCGCCATGAAGGCACGTCTAACCATTCTTTCAGGGAAGATGCGCCGCTATAATGCCCGCCTGAAACCCTGTCAACCGGGCCGCCGGGCATTTCTTCAAAATAGTGTTACGTCACCCGGTCGCGGTAATATCAGACCTCGGCGAGGATCTTTTCGATCTGGGAAGTCACGCCCTCGATCGAATCCATGCCGTCCACCGTTTTCAGCATGCCCTTGGCGTAATAATAGCCGGTCAGCGGCGCGGTCTTCTTGTAGTACTCGCGAAGCCGCTCGTCGAAAACTTCCGGCGTATCGTCCTTGCGGACCGGCTGGCCGGCGGCCTTCGCCTCTTCGGCCCGTTTGACGATTCGGCCCACAAGCGCCTTGTCATCAACGAGGAGTTCGATCACCGCGTCCAGGCCGATGCCCTTCCCGGCCAGCATATCGGCGACCGCATCCGCCTGAGGCAGGGTCCGCGGATATCCGTCCAGGATGAAGCCGTTCTCGCAATCCGGCGCATCGATTCGCTCGGAGACGATGGCGTTGACGATCGCATCGGAAACCAGTTCGCCCGCGTCCATCACGGCCTTTGCCTTCAGGCCGATCTCGGTCTCGGCCTTGACGGCTGCGCGGAGCATGTCGCCAGTCGACAGTTGCGGGATCGAATATTTCTCGACCAGCCGCTGCGCCTGCGTTCCCTTGCCGGCGCCCGGCGGTCCCAGAAGGATAAGTCTCATCGTCCGCGTTTCCCCCCGCGCAATTTCGATTTCTTGATCAGGCCTTCATACTGATGGGCGATCAGGTGACCCTGGATCTGCGCGACAGTATCAAGCGTCACGCTCACGACGATGAGCAGCGACGTTCCGCCGAGATAGAACGGCACGCCGGTCGACGCTATTAGAAATTCGGGTAACAGGCAGACCAGCACCAGGTAGATGGCGCCGACCACCGTGATTCGCGTCAGCACGTAGTCGATATATTCGGCCGTGCGCTGTCCCGGGCGAATGCCCGGAATGAAGCCCGACTGCTTCTTCAGATTGTCCGCCGTGTCGGCCGGATTGAAGACGAGCGCGGTGTAGAAGAAGGCGAAGAAGACGATCATCGACGCGTAGAACAGCATGTAGAGCGGCTGTCCGTGCCCAAGCGCGGCGAGCACCGCCGACGCCCAGTTCGGCAGCGTCGTCGTATCCGAGAAGCCGGCAAGCGTCGCCGGCAGCAGCAGCAGCGACGATGCGAAGATCGGCGGAATGACACCGGCCGTGTTCAGCTTCAGCGGCAGATGCGACGTGTCGCCCTGGAACATCCGGTTGCCGACCTGTCGCTTCGGATACTGGATGAGCAGCCGTCGCTGCGCGCGTTCCATGAAGACGATGGCGGCGATGACGACGATCGCCACGACGATGATCGCGAGGATCACGCCGGTTGCGAGCGCGCCAGTGCGGCCGAGTTCAAGGGTACCGGCAATCGCGGTCGGAAGGCCCGCGACGATGCCCGAGAATATGATCAGCGAAATGCCGTTACCGATGCCGCGTGCGGTGATCTGCTCGCCGAGCCACATCAGGAACATGGTGCCGCCGACCAGCGTGATAACGGTCGAAATGCGGAAGAACCAGCCCGGATCGGCGACAATACCGCTGCCGCTCTCCAACCCGACGGAGATGCCATAGGCCTGCAGCGTCGCAAGCAGCACGGTCGCATAGCGCGTGTACTGGTTGATGACCTTTCGGCCCTGTTCGCCCTCTTTCTTCAGCTGCTCCAGCGCCGGGATGACCGACGTCATCAGCTGGATGGCGATCGAGGCCGAGATATAGGGCATGATGCCGAGCGCGAAGATCGCCATGCGTTCAACGGCGCCCCCCGAGAACATGTTGAACATGCCCAAGATGCCGCGGGACTGGTTATCGAACGCCTGTGCGAAGGCGTTCATGTCCAGTCCGGGAAGCGGGATATAGGTGCCCAGCCGGTAGACGAGAAGCGCGCCGAGCGTGAACCAGATTCGTTTCTTGAGTTCTTCGGCCTTGGCGAAAGCGCCGAAATTCAGGTTTGCTGCAAGCTGTTCTGCTGCCGATGCCATTGAGGATTTCTCCGGTTCGCCGAGGCCGTCAGGGTGCCGGGTTTCGGCCGGCCGGGCCAACGCATGTTAGTGCGGAGATAAGCGCCATGCGGATGAGACGCAAGTAAAGAAACACGTGAAGAAAAGGCGGCGAAACGAGCCGCCGCCTTTCCCGAATTACTCTGCCGCGGCCTTTGCCGCCAGCACGGTGACGGAGCCACCGGCCTTTTCGACCTTGTCGACGGCCGACTTGGAAGCGCCGGCAACCTCGAAGGTCACCTTTGCCTTCAGCTCACCGTCGGCAAGCACCCGCACGCCGTCCTTGACGCGGCGGATCACGCCGGCTTCGGCCAGCGCCGCTGCATCGACGGTCTTCTTCGCATCGAGCTTGCCGGCATCGATCGCGGCCTGGATACGGCCGAGCGAAACGATGTTGAAGTCCTTCGCGAAGATATTCGAGAAGCCGCGCTTCGGCAGACGACGATAGATCGGCATCTGGCCGCCCTCGTAGCCCTTGATCGCCACGCCGGAACGGGACTTCTGTCCCTTCACGCCGCGTCCGCCGGTCTTGCCCTTGCCGGAGCCAATGCCGCGACCGACGCGCTTGCGGGACGGGCGAGCGCCTTCATTGTCACGCAGTTCGTTCAGATTCATAATCTCTCTCCCGCTCTCAGGCCTCGTCCACAACGCGGACGAGGTGCTGTACCTTGCGGATCATGCCACGCACGGCCGGAGTGTCTTCCAGCGTGCGGGTACGGTGCATTTTGTTCAGGCCGAGACCGATCAGGGTCTTTTCCTGGTCGGCCGGCCGGCGGATCGGGCTGCCGATCTGTTCGACAGTGATCGTAGCCTTCTTCTTGTCAGCCATCAGTCAGTTTCCTTCCAATGGCCCCTGCCCTTTCATCGGGCGAGGAGCACGATCACTTATTCTTCGGCGCCGATCAGCTCGCGACGGCGAGCCTGCAGCGTGGAATACTTGATCCCGCGCTGGGCGGCGACGTCCTTCGGATGCATCTGACTCTTCAGCGCATCGAAGGTGGCGCGCACCATGTTGTACGGGTTCGAAGTACCGAGCGACTTGGCGACGACGTCCTGAACGCCCAGCGTCTCGAAGACGGCGCGCATCGGGCCGCCCGCGATGATACCGGTACCAGGAGCAGCCGCACGCAGCAGCACCTTGCCGGCGCCGTGACGGCCTTCGACGTCATGATGCAGGGTACGGCCCGAACGCAGCGGCACGAAAATCATGTCGCGCTTGGCGCTTTCGGTCGCCTTGCGGATGGCTTCCGGCACTTCGCGCGCCTTGCCATGACCGAAGCCGACGCGACCCTTCTGGTCGCCGACAACGACGAGAGCGGCGAAGCCGAATCGACGGCCGCCCTTCACCACTTTGGCCACGCGGTTGATGTGAACGAGCTTGTCTACAAACTCGCTGTCAACCTCTTCGCGTGGCCCCCGGTCGCGTCCGCGACCTCCACGTTCTTGCTGTGCCATATCCTGATTCCTTTTTCTTTTCCGGTAGCACGGGGGTTGAAATTTAGAAGGTCAGGCCGCCTTCGCGCGCCGCATCGGCGAGCGCCTTGACCCGGCCGTGATAGATATATGCGCCGCGATCGAAGACGACTTCCTTCACGCCGGCCTTGACCGCGCGTTCCGCGATCAGCTTGCCGACGGCTGCCGCTGCAGCGGTGTCGGCACCGGTCTTCAGGGAGCCCTTCAGGTCGCCTTCCAGCGTCGAGGCAGCAGCCAGCGTACGGCCGGCGGCATCGTCGATAACCTGCGCATAAATGTTCTTCGACGAACGATGCACCGAAAGGCGCGGACGTCCGTTGGCCACCTTCTTGATCTGGCGGCGAACGCGCTGTGCGCGGCGCGTGGTCGATTCTTTGGTCTTTGCCATGGCCGCTATCCTTACTTCTTCTTGCCTTCTTTGCGGATGATCGTCTCTTCCGCATATTTCACGCCCTTGCCCTTGTAGGGCTCCGGCGGGCGGTATTCACGGATCTCCGCGGCCACCTGGCCGAGCTGCTGCTTGTCGATGCCGTTCAGAACGATTTCCGTCGGCTTCGGGCATGCGGCGCTGACGCCTTCCGGCACGTTGTAGACCACTTCGTGGCTGTAGCCGAGCGAGAGCTGGATGTTCTTGCCCTGCATCGCCGCACGATAGCCGACGCCGTTGATTTCGAGCTTGCGCTCGAAGCCGTTCTTCACGCCTTCCATGATGTTGGAAATCATGGTGCGCGACATGCCCCACTTGGAGCGCGCATCCTTGGACTGGTTGCGCGGCTGCACGTTGACGGCGCCATCTTCCATGGCGACGAGCACTTCGTCATTGACGACGTATTTCAGTTCGCCCTTCGGGCCTTTCGCGGTCACAATCTGACCGTCGACGGTGGCCGTGACACCGTCCGGAATGGATACCGGCTTCTTACCAATACGCGACATTGTTCAACCTGTCCGTTTACTGGGTTCCTGGCTGCCCTGCGCGTCAGAAGACGCGGCAGAGCAACTCCCCGCCAACATTCTTTTCGCGTGCTTCATGATCCGCCATGACGCCCTGCGGCGTCGAGAGGATCGAGATGCCGAGGCCGTTGGCCACGTGCGGGATCGACTTCACGCCGACATAAACCCGCCGGCCCGGCTTCGAAACGCGTTCGATCGCGCGGATGACGGAAGCACCGTCGAAATATTTCAGCTCGATCTCGTATTCCGCCTTGCCGGTGGAATATTCGACCTGCGTGTAATCGCGAATGTAACCCTCGCTCTTCAGGACTTCGAGCACATTGCCGCGCAGCTTCGAAGCCGGCGTGGAAATGCGGTCCTTGGAGCGGTGCACCCCGTTACGGATGCGGGTCAGCATATCGCCAAGAGGATCTGACATGGACATCTTTAATTCCCCTTACCAGCTGGACTTCACGACGCCGGGAATCCGGCCGAGCGAGCCGAGTTCACGAAGCGCGATACGCGACATCTTGAGCTTGCGGTAATAGGCGCGCGGACGGCCCGATACCTCACAGCGGTTGCGCACCCGCACCTTGGCGGAATTGCGCGGCAGTTCCGCGAGTTTCATGGTCGCCCGGAAGCGCTCTTCGATCGGCTTCGAGCGATCCATGACGATCGCCTTCAGCTCGGCGCGCTTGCCGGCGTACTGCTTCGCCAGTTTCCGGCGACGGTTGTTCTTTTCGACTGCGCTGACTTTAGCCATGCGTAATGTTCCTTTTTACGCTTGCCGTTACTGGCGGAAGGGGAAGTTGAAAGCCTTGAGCAGAGCCCGGGCTTCGTCGTCCGATTTCGCAGTCGTACAAACGATGATGTCCATTCCCCAGATCTGGTCGACCTTGTCGTAATTGATCTCGGGGAACACGATATGCTCCTTCAGGCCCATGGCGAAGTTGCCACGGCCGTCGAAGCTTTTCGGGTTCAGGCCGCGGAAGTCGCGAACGCGCGGCAGCGCGATGTTGACCAGGCGATCCATGAACTCGAACATGCGCGCACCGCGCAGGGTCACTTTGGTGCCGATCGGCATGCCCTCACGCACCTTGAAGCCGGCAATCGAGTTGCGGGCGCGCGTGATGACGGCCTTCTGGCCGGTGATCATCGAGAGGTCCTCGGCGGCCGAAGTCGGCTTCTTGGAATCAGCCGTGGCTTCGCCGACGCCCATGTTGACGACGATCTTCGTCACACGGGGGATTTCCATCTCGTTCGAATAGCCGAACTGCTCGAGCAGCGACTTGCGAATGGTCTCGTTGTACTGCTTCTTGAGCCGCGGCTCATACTGTGCGTCAGCCATCGATCACTTCTCCGGAACGTTTGGAGAAACGCACCTTGCGGTCGCCCTCCATGCGGAAGCCGACGCGGGTCGGCTTGGAGTCTTTCGGGTCCAAAAGGGCCAGGTTCGACAAGTCGATCGGCGCCTCTTTGGAAATGATGCCGCCTTCGGCGTTCGGCGTCTGGCGCTGGTGGCGCTTGACGACATTAACACCGGAAACGACGGCGCGATTGTCCTTCGGCATAACCTGCAGGACGGAACCCTTGCGGCCCTTGTCCTTGCCGGTGAGCACGACGACTTCGTCGCCCTTGCGGATCTTCTGCATCGTGTCTCTCCTTACAGAACTTCCGGCGCCAGCGAGATGATCTTCATGTGTGCCTTGGCGCGAAGTTCGCGCGGCACAGGCCCGAAGATACGGGTGCCGACCGGTTCTTTCTTGTTGTCGACGATCACTGCCGCGTTCTTGTCGAAACGGATGACGCTGCCATCGGCGCGGCGGATGTCTGCTGCGGTGCGAACGACGACGGCTTTCATGACGTCGCCCTTTTTGACGCGGCCGCGCGGAATGGCTTCCTTCACGGACACGACAATGATGTCGCCCACGGAAGCGTATTTGCGCTTGGAACCGCCCAGCACCTTGATGCACTGAACACGACGGGCGCCGGAATTATCGGCGACATCGAGGTTTGTTTGCATCTGAATCATGACTGGCTGCCTTTGTTATGTGTCCAGCTGGCTTCCAGGGAAGCCGCATGCAATTACGGATTGGGTTCAGGCTGCAGGCTGGTCGGTGACGACCACCCAGCATTTGTCCTTCGAAATCGGCGCACTTTCCTGGATGAGGACGGTGTCGCCAACCTTGAACTGGTTGTTCTCGTCATGCGCCTTGTACTTCTTGGAGCGGCGCACGGTCTTCTTGAACAGCGGATGGGCGAAGCGGCGCTCGACCTTGACCACGACGGTCTTGTCGTTCTTGTCGCTTACAACAGTGCCCTGCAGAACGCGTTTTGGCATCTTACTTTCCTTTGGCCGCGTTTTCGGCGGCAATCGTCTTGATACGGGCAATGTCGCGGCGCACTTCACGCACACGCGAGGTTTTCTCCAGCTGACCCGTCGCCTTCTGGAAGCGCAGGTTGAACTGTTCCTTCTTGAGCTTTGCCAGCTCGTCGGCGAGCTGGTCGGCACTCATGGCCTTCACGTCGGAAGCTTTCATGACCTTCTCTCCTACTCGGCGATGCGCTGGATGAAGCGCGTCTTGACCGAGAGCTTGGCTGCGCCGAGACGCAGCGCCTCGCGGGCGATGTCCTCGGGAACGCCATCGATTTCAAACATCACGCGGCCGGGTTTCACCTTGGCCGCCCAATAGTCGACAGAGCCCTTGCCCTTACCCATACGCACTTCCGTCGGCTTGGAGGTGACCGGCACGTCCGGGAAGACGCGGATCCACACGCGGCCGGCACGCTTCATGTGACGGGTGATCGCGCGGCGGGCCGCCTCGATTTCACGGGCGTTGACGCGGTTCGGCTCAAGAGACTTCAGGCCGTACTCGCCAAAGTTCAAGTCGGTGCCGCCCTTGGCGACGCCATGGATCTTGCCTTTGAACTGCTTGCGGTACTTGGTCCGTTTCGGTTGCAACATCGGTTCTTACTCCAATCTGTCCGCTTACGCGTTTTCGCGGCGGCGGCCAGAGCCCTGGTTGTCGGATTCGGTCGCCCGGCGTTCCGACGCCATCGGATCGTGCTCAAGGATTTCGCCCTTGAAGACCCAGACCTTGATCCCGCAGATACCGTAAGCCGTTTCGGCTTCGGCGGTTCCGTAGTCGACATCGGCGCGCAGCGTATGCAGCGGCACGCGGCCTTCGCGATACCACTCGGTACGGGCGATTTCAGCACCGCCGAGACGGCCCGCGCAGTTGATGCGGATGCCTTCGGCGCCGAGACGCATCGCCGACTGAACGGCGCGCTTCATGGCGCGGCGGAACGCTACGCGGCGCTCCAGCTGCTGCGCGATCGACTGTGCGACCAGCGTGGCGTCGATCTCGGGCTTGCGCACTTCAACGATGTTGAGATGCGTTTCGGCCGAGGTGAACTCGGAAAGCTTGCGGCGAAGCTTCTCGATGTCCGCGCCCTTCTTGCCAATGATGATGCCCGGACGCGCCGAGTGGATCGTCACGCGGCACTTCTTGTGCGGGCGCTCGATCACGATCTTCGAGACGGCGGCCTGCTTGAGTTCCTTCATCAGGTAGTCGCGGATCTTCAGATCCTCGTGCAGCAGCTCGCCATACTCGCCGGTGTTCGCGTACCAGCGCGAATCCCAGGTGCGGTTGATGCCGAGGCGAAGGCCGACCGGATTGATTTTCTGGCCCATTATGCGGCCTCCCCTGCTTCCTCTTGCTCACGCACGACGATGGTGAGGTGAGAGAACGGTTTTTCGATACGGCTTGCACGGCCGCGACCGCGGGCGTGGAAGCGCTTCATGACGATCGACTTGCCGACGAAGGCCTCGGCGACGACGAGCGCGTCGACATCGAGGTCGTGATTGTTCTCGGCATTGGCGATCGCCGATTCCAGCGTCTTCTTGACGGTCGAGGCGATACGCTTGCGCGAGAAGGTCAGATCGGCGAGCGCAGATTCAACCTTCTTGCCGCGGATCATGGCCGCAACCAGGTTGAGCTTCTGCGGGCTGACGCGGATGGTGCGCGTTACGGCGCGGGCCTCGTTGTCGGCCAGCCGGCGCGGTGCCTTTGGCTTGCCCATGGTTACTTCCTCTTTGCCTTCTTGTCCGCACCGTGACCGTAATAGGTCCGGCTCGGAGCGAATTCACCGAATTTATGGCCGACCATGTCTTCGTTGACGGCGACCGGAATGTGCTTGGTGCCGTTGTAGACACCAAAGGTCAGGCCGACGAACTGCGGCATGATTGTGGAGCGGCGGCTCCAGATCTTGATCACGTCGTGACGACCGCTCTCACGGGCCTTGTCGGCCTTTTTGAGAAGATAGCCGTCAACAAACGGGCCTTTCCAAACTGAACGAGCCATTAGGCTTTTCCTCTCTGATTACTTCTTGCGCTGGTGACGCGAGCGCATGATGAACTTGTCGGTCGCCTTGTTCGAACGCGTCCGCTTGCCCTTGGTCGGCTTGCCCCACGGGGTCACCGGATGGCGACCGCCCGAGGTGCGGCCTTCACCACCGCCATGCGGGTGGTCGACCGGGTTCATGACGACGCCGCGAACATGCGGGCGCCTGCCGAGCCAGCGCGAACGGCCGGCCTTGCCGAGGTTGATGTTGCCGTGGTCCGGGTTGGACACGGCACCAACAGTGGCGATGCACTTGCCCGAGACGAGACGCTGCTCCCCCGAGTTCAGGCGCAGGATCGCCATACCCTGGTCACGACCGACGAGTTGGGCGTAGGTGCCTGCCGAACGGGCGATCTGACCGCCCTTGCCCGGCTTCATCTCGACGTTGTGAACGATGGTGCCGACCGGCATGCGGCCGAGTTCCATCGCATTGCCCGGCTTGACGTCGGCATATTCGGCGGAGACCACGCGGTCGCCGGCCTGCATGCGCTGCGGAGCCAGGATATAGGACAGTTCGCCATCGTCATACTTCAGAAGCGCGATGAAGGCGGTGCGGTTCGGATCGTACTCCAGACGCTCCACCGTTGCCTCGACGTCCCGCTTGGAACGCTTGAAGTCGATGATGCGATAGGTCCGCTTGTGACCGCCGCCGCGATTGCGCGACGTCATGCGACCGGCGTTGTTACGGCCGCCCGACTTGGTCAGACCTTCGGTGAGCGCCTTGACCGGGCCGCCCTTGTGAAGGCCGGAACGGTCCACCGTCACCAGCTGGCGCTGGCCGGGAGACGTCGGTTTGAATGTTTTCAATGCCATCTCGAATTACCTCTCGGCCGTCCGGTTAGAGACCTGTCGCGACGTCGATGGACTGACCATCAACAAGCGTCACGACCGCCTTCTTCACGTCGCTCTGCCGACCTTTGATGCCGCGGAAGCGCTTCACCTTGCCCTTGCGCAGGAGCGTATTGACCGCCTTCACCTTGACCCCGAACAGAGCTTCGACTGCCGCCTTGATTTCCGGCTTCGAAGCGTCGCGGGCCACGTTGAAGATGACCTGGTTGTTTTCCGACACGAAGGTCGACTTTTCGGTGATCACCGGTGAGACGATCACGTCGTAGTGGCGAATGTCCGTCATTTGAACCGCTCCTCGAGAGCTTCGACCGCAGCCTTGGACAGAACCAGCTTGTTGCGGCGCAGGATGTCATAGACATTGATGCCCTGAACCGGCAGCACGTCGATCTGCGGAATGTTCGACGCCGCGTTCTTGAAGTTGCTGTCGATCTCGGCGCCGCCGATCACGAGAGCGTTCTCAAGGCCGAGGCCGGCGAACTGGGCCAGCAGGGCCTTGGTCTTGGCGTCAGCAGCGGACAGGTCATCGACGATGATCAGATCCGACGACTTGGCCTTGGCAGACAGCGCGTGGCGCAGGCCGAGAGCGCGAACCTTCTTGGGAAGATCCGTCTCGTGGCTGCGTGCGACCGGGCCGTGGGCCTTGCCGCCGCCGCGGAACTGCGGCGCGCGTGCCGAGGAGTGACGAGCGCGGCCCGTACCCTTCTGCTTGAACATCTTCGCACCGGTGCGAGCGATATCCGCACGGCCCTTGGACTGATGCGTGCCCTGCTGCTTCTTGGCCTGCTGCCAGAGCACGACGCGCTGGATCAGGTCGGCGCGCGGCTCAAGGCCGAACACTTCGTCCGAGACCGTGAGCGAACCGGCAGACTTGCCGGCAAGTGTGGTCACTTTGATTTCCATCATTCTGCCCCTTCAGCCTGCGGAGCCGCTGCGGCTTCCGCACCTGCGCGCACTGCGGCCGGCTTCGGCGCATTGTCGGGCAGGCTCGATTTCACGGCGTCACGAACCAGGATCCATGCGCCCTTGGAGCCGGGAACGGCGCCCTTGACGAGGATCAGGCCACGCTCGACGTCGGTAGAGACGACTTCGAGGTTTTGCGAGGTCACGCGGGTTGCACCCATCTGACCGGCCATCTTCTTGCCCTTGAACACCTTGCCGGGGTCCTGGCACATGCCGGTCGAACCGTGCGAACGGTGCGAGACCGAGTTACCATGGGTCGCGCGGCCACCACCGAAATTGTGGCGCTTCATGACACCCTGGAAGCCCTTGCCCTGGGTCGTACCGGTCACGTCGACCTTCTGGCCCGCAACAAAGTGCTCGGCGGTCAGCTCGGCGCCGACGTCGATCATGTTGTCGGGCGACACGCGGAACTCGGCCAGCTTGCGCTTCGGCTCGACGGAGGCGATGGCGAAATGTCCGCGCATGGCCTTCGACGTGTTCTTTACCTTGGCGAGGCCGGAGCCCAGCTGCACGGCCGTGTAGCCGTTCTTTTCTTCAGTGCGCTGGGCTACCACCTGGCAGTTCTCCATGCGGAGAACGGTGACTGGCAGCTGCTCACCCTCGTCATTGTAGACGCGGGTCATGCCCAGCTTCTGTGCGATTACACCTGAACGCATTGGTTCATCCTTCCCCAATCCGGTTCGCTCAGAGCTTGATTTCGACGTCAACGCCGGCCGCGAGGTCGAGCTTCATCAGCGCGTCCACGGTCTGCGGAGTCGGATCAACGATGTCGAGAAGACGCTTATGCGTGCGCATCTCAAACTGCTCGCGGCTTTTCTTGTCGATGTGCGGCGACCGGTTCACGGTGAATTTTTCGATCCGTGTCGGCAGCGGCACAGGCCCGCGCACGCTCGCGCCGGTCCGTTTTGCCGTCGACACGATTTCACGCGTCGAGGCATCAAGGACCCGGTGGTCGAACGCCTTCAGGCGAATGCGGATGTTCTGGCCGTTCATTACGACTGTTCCTTATTCAAGACACAGAGCGCGGCAGCGAATGCCGCGCTCCGCAAACTCTCTTTTTCGCCTACTCGATGATCTTCGCGACGATACCGGCGCCGACGGTGCGGCCGCCTTCACGGATGGCGAAGCGCAGGCGCTCTTCCATCGCGATCGGCACGATCAGCTCGACATTCATCTCGGCATTGTCGCCCGGCATCACCATCTCGGTGCCTTCCGGAAGCGACACTTCGCCGGTCACGTCCGTCGTGCGGAAGTAGAACTGCGGACGGTACTTGTTGAAGAACGGCGTGTGACGGCCACCCTCTTCCTTCGTCAGGATGTAGGCTTCCGCAACGAACTTCGTGTGCGGCGTAACCGAACCCGGCTTGCACAGAACCTGACCGCGCTCGACACCCTCACGGTCGACACCGCGCAGCAGCGCACCGATATTGTCGCCAGCCTGGCCCTGGTCGAGCAGCTTGCGGAACATCTCGACGCCCGTGCAGGTCGTCTTCGAGGTCGGACGGATGCCGACGATCTCGATTTCGTCGCCGACATTGATCACGCCGCGCTCGACACGGCCGGTCACGACGGTGCCGCGGCCCGAGATCGAGAACACGTCTTCGATCGGCATCAGGAACGGCTGGTCGATCGGACGCTCCGGCGTCGGGATGTATTCGTCGACGGCGGCCATCAGTTCGCGGATCGCGTCTTCGCCGATCTTCTTGTCGCTATCTTCAAGCGCGGCAAGCGCCGAGCCCTTGATCACCGGAATGTCGTCACCCGGGAACTCGTAGGACGAAAGCAGCTCGCGCACTTCCATCTCGACCAGCTCCAGAAGCTCCTCGTCGTCGACCTGGTCGACCTTGTTGAGGAACACGACGACCGCCGGAACGCCGACCTGACGGGCGAGCAGGATGTGCTCGCGGGTCTGCGGCATCGGGCCGTCGGCAGCCGAAACGACCAGGATCGCGCCGTCCATCTGCGCCGCGCCGGTGATCATGTTCTTCACATAGTCGGCGTGGCCCGGGCAGTCGACGTGGGCGTAGTGGCGGGCCGGCGTCTCATACTCGACGTGTGCCGTCGAGATCGTGATGCCGCGTGCCTTTTCTTCCGGCGCGGCGTCGATCTGGTCATACGCCTTGAACTCGCCGAAATACTTCGTGATCGCAGCCGTCAGCGACGTCTTGCCGTGGTCGACGTGACCGATCGTCCCGATGTTCACGTGCGGCTTGTTGCGCTCAAACTTACCCTTCGCCATCTTTATTCTCCGTTCTTCTTTGTCTCGCGGACAAGATGTAATTCGATGTGGCCGGCCCCGCCCCGCGGGGGCCGGCCGGCCCCCGCCTTAGGCGTATTTCTTCTGGATTTCCTGGGCCACTGCCTGCGGAACAGGCTCGTAGTGGTCGAAAATCATCGTGTACTGCGCACGCCCCTGGCTCATGGAGCGCAGCGTGTTGACGTAACCGAACATGTTGGCCAGCGGCACCATCGCGGTGATCACCTGGTCGATGTTGCGGCTTTCCGTGCCCGAGATCTGGCCACGGCGGGAATTCAGGTCGCCGATGATGTCGCCCATATAGTCTTCCGGCGTCACCACCTCGACCTTCATGATCGGCTCGAGCAACTGAGCGCCAGCCTTCTGGGCGCCTTCGCGGAACGCAGCGCGCGCCGCGATTTCGAACGCCAGAACCGAGGAGTCGACGTCGTGGTATGCGCCGTCCGTCAGGGTTGCCTTGACGCCGAGCATCGGGAAGCCGGCGAGCGGACCGGAGTCCATGACCGACTGGATGCCCTTTTCGACGCCCGGGATGTATTCCTTCGGAACGTTACCGCCGACGACGGTGCTTTCGAAGACGAACTCATCGCCATCCGGGTTCGGCGCGAAGGTGATCTTGACGCGCGCGAACTGGCCCGAACCACCCGACTGCTTCTTGTGGGTGTAGTCGATGTCGGCTTCGCGGGTGATCGTCTCGCGATAGGCAACCTGCGGCGCGCCGATATTGGCTTCAACCTTGAACTCGCGCTTCATGCGGTCGACGAGGATGTCGAGATGCAGTTCGCCCATGCCCGAGATGATGGTCTGGCCGGATTCCTCGTCCGAACGGACGCGGAAAGACGGATCTTCGGCAGCCAGGCGGTTGAGCGCGAGGCCCATCTTTTCCTGGTCGGCCTTGGACTTCGGCTCGACTGCGATGGAGATAACCGGATCCGGGAATTCCATGCGCTCGAGAATGACCGGCTTCAGCGGATCGCAGAGCGTGTCGCCCGTGGTGGTTTCCTTCAGGCCCGCAATCGCGACGATGTCGCCGGCGAAAGCTTCCTTGATGTCTTCACGGGAGTTCGAGTGCATCTGCAGCATGCGGCCGATGCGCTCGCGCTTTTCCTTCACGGTGTTCATCAGGGACACGCCGGTTTCCAGCTTGCCGGAATAGATGCGGCAGAAGGTCAGCGAGCCGACGAACGGGTCGTTCATGATCTTGAACGCGAGCAGGGAAAGCGGCTCGTCGTCGGACGAGAGACGCTTGATTTCCTCTTCGGTCTTCGGATCGATGCCCTTGATGGCCGGGACGTCGACCGGAGCCGGCAGGAAGTCCACGACGCCGTCGAGAAGCGGCTGAACGCCCTTGTTCTTGAAGGCCGAACCACAGAAGACCGGGAAGAATTCCACGGCGCAGGTACCCTTGCGGATCAGCTTGCGCAGCGTTTCGTTGTCCGGCATTTCGCCTTCGAGATAGGCTTCCATCGCAGCTTCGTCGTATTCGACGGCGGCTTCGATCAGCTTTTCACGATATTCTTCGGCCTGCGCCTGCAGGTCAGCCGGGATGTCGAGGATGTCCCACTCGGCGCCGAGATTCTCGGACTTCCAGACCAGGGCCTTCATCTCGATCAGGTCGACGCAGCCGGCGAAGTCGTTTTCAGCGCCGATGGGCAGCTGCATGACGACCGGCTTGGCGCCGAGACGGCTTTCGATCATGGAAACGCAACGGAAGAAGTCGGCACCGATCTTGTCCATCTTGTTGACGAAGATCATGCGCGGGACTTTGTACTTGTTGGCCTGACGCCAGACAGTCTCAGTCTGCGGCTCGACACCGGCGTTGGCATCGAGAAGCGCGATGGCGCCGTCGAGAACGCGCAGCGAACGCTCGACTTCAATGGTGAAGTCGACGTGGCCGGGGGTGTCGATGATGTTGAAGCGGCGCTTCTTGCCGTCACGGCCCTGCCAGAAGGTGGTGGTCGCAGCCGACGTGATCGTAATGCCGCGTTCCTGTTCCTGCTCCATCCAGTCCATCGTGGCGGCGCCGTCATGGACTTCGCCGATCTTGTGGCTCTTGCCGGTGTAGAAAAGGATGCGCTCGGTCGTCGTCGTCTTGCCGGCATCGATGTGGGCCATGATGCCGAAGTTGCGATAGTCTTCGAGTTTGTAATCGCGAGCCATGGAAGGAGGCCTCTCTAGAACTTTGTTCCGGTTACCAGCGGTAATGCGAGAACGCGCGGTTGGCGTCCGCCATCTTGTGGGTGTCTTCACGCTTCTTGACGGCTGCGCCACGGTTGTTGGCGGCATCCATCAGTTCGCCCGACAGACGGTCGACCATGGTCGTCTCGTTGCGCTTGCGGGCAGCGGAGATCATCCAGCGGATCGCCAGGGCCTGACGGCGCTCGGGGCGCACATCGACCGGAACCTGGTAGGTGGCACCGCCGACACGGCGCGAACGCACTTCGACGTGCGGAGCGACATTGTCCAGCGCCTGATGGAACAGCTCGACCGGCTCCTGCTTCGTCTTGTCGGCGATCACGTCGAATGCACCATAAACGATGCGCTCGGCGACGGACTTCTTGCCGTCGAACATGATGGCGTTCATGAATTTCGTGATCACGAGATCCCCGAACTTCGGATCCGGGTTGATCTCACGTTTTTCTGCTCTGTGGCGACGCGACATATGTGTCTCTCACTTCTGGCGGCGGCTAAGCGCCAATAATTACTTCGGACGCTTCGCGCCGTATTTCGAACGGCGCTGCTTGCGGTTCTTGACGCCCTGCGTGTCGAGCACGCCGCGCAGGATATGGTAACGGACACCCGGAAGGTCCTTCACGCGACCGCCGCGGATCATCACCACGGAGTGCTCCTGAAGGTTGTGGCCTTCACCCGGGATATAGCCGATCACTTCAAAGCCATTGGTCAGACGAACCTTGGCGACCTTGCGGAGAGCCGAGTTCGGCTTCTTCGGCGTCGTCGTGTAGACGCGGGTGCAAACACCACGCTTCTGCGGGTTGGCCTGCAGGGCCGGCACCTTGTTGCGCTTGACCGGAGCCGTACGCGGCTTGCGGATCAACTGATTGACTGTAGGCATCAAGCCATCCTTCGTTCATTCGGGCGCGCGAGCGCTAAAATCCGTTACACGTCAACATGCGACAGCGGGGCACGCGGCCATTTCCGGCCTTGCCCCAAACAAACAGAGGAAACGGCGAACCGTTTCATGAAATCGCTATGTATCAGCTTCGCTGGTAAGCCTTGTTTGAGACAAGCTTCAGGGCTCGGCGCCACCGAAAAATCCGTCTCACATCGGCTTGGTGGCCGTGATCTATACGCAACCCCCTGCCCCGTCAAGACAATCCGGGTACTTTTTGCGCATCACCGCCATGCAACATCAAAAGACGGGCACGGGCGTAATGTTCTTGCGCCGGAACGGGCATTTTCGCAACTTTCCGCGCCTTGCCCGACGCGGCCGGACGGGCCATGTCGTATCCGGCGGAGAATCGTGGTCAATTGGGGCCCGAAAACACTCAGAACGGGAACGAATCCATGACAGACATCGAATCGGATGTCGAACGCGGCGTATTCATCATTATCGGCCGGGTCTGGCCGGTGAAGGACGGCGATTCGATTTCGATACACATCCTGCTGACAGCGGCCGACGACGACGATGCCGTTCGCACCGCGCTCAATGCGCTGTCGGAGCGCGGTTACGAGGAAGCCGAGTTCGACCAGATCGGCAGCATCGTGGAGCCGCCGGACGAGGAACCGCATGCCTCCGCCTTCCAGGGGGCACTTGAGGGAGAGGTCGCGATCGTCACCTTCGAGGAAGGCCTGGAGGACGATACCGGCTCGCGCCGGCCCGCCGCCATCGATGACGATGATGACGACTACGATCCCTTCTCGGTGCTGAAGGACTGGAAGCCGGGAAGCTAGAACCTCCCCTCGCCTCTCCAAATGAAAACGCCGGGCTCATGGCCCGGCGTTTTCGCGTTCATGGAACCGTCGATTACTCGGCGGCTTCGCCCGAGGTGGTCATGTCCACCAGCATGGCGTCGGCGCTCGCGGCGTTGGATGCCTTGCGACGCTCGTCGAGGATGAGCTCGTCGCGGGCCGTCGCGATGCGGCGGATCTGGTTCATCGTCCCGCCGGTGCCCGCCGGGATGAGGCGGCCGACGATGACGTTTTCCTTCAGGCCCTGCAGCGTGTCGATCTTGCCGGCAACGGCGGCTTCCGTCAGCACCTTGGTCGTTTCCTGGAAGGACGCGGCCGAGATGAAGGACGGAGTCTGCAACGACGCCTTGGTGATGCCGAGCAGGACCGGGTCGCCCGTGGCGGGCGCCTTGCCTTCCTCGACCAGGCGTTCGTTGACCTCTTCCAGCTCGATCCGGTCGACATTGTCGCCGGCGATATACTGGGAGTCGCCCGCATCGGTGATCTCGACCTTCTGCAGCATCTGGCGAACGATCACCTCGATGTGCTTGTCGTTGATCACCACGCCCTGCAACCGGTAGACCTCCTGGATTTCGTTGACGAGGTAGGAAGCAAGCGCTTCCACGCCCTTCACCGAGAGGATGTCGTGCGGTGCCGGATTGCCGTCGAGCACATAGTCGCCCTTCTCGATCGTGTCGCCATCCTGGAGATGGAACGGACGCCCCTTGGGAATGAGATATTCCGCCGGCTCCTGCGTCTCGTCATGCGGCTCGATGATGATACGGCGCTTGTTCTTGTAGTCGCGGCCGTAACGGATCGTACCGTCGATCTCGGCGATGACGGCGTGGTCCTTCGGACGACGCGCTTCGAACAGCTCGGCAACACGCGGCAGACCGCCGGTGATGTCCTTCGTCTTGGCGCTTTCCATCGGGACACGCGCGATCACGTCGCCCGGCTTCACATGGCTGCCCGGCTCGACCGACAGGATCGCGTCGACGGAGAGCATGAAGCGGGCGTCGCCGCCCTTGGCGAGCTTGGCGACCTTGCCGTCCTTGCCCATCACCATGATCGCCGGCTTCAGGTCAGAACCGCGCGGGGTCGAACGCCAGTCGATGACCATGCGCTTGGTGATGCCGGTGGCCTCGTCCGCCGATTCCTGGACCGACAGACCGTCGACCAGATCCTCGAACTGGGCGGTGCCCTCGACTTCCGTCATGATCGGGCGGGTATAGGGGTCCCACTCGGCCAGACGCTGTCCGCGCTTCACCTTGTCGCCATCGTCGACCATGATCTTCGAGCCGTAGGTGACGCGCTGCGTGGCGCGTTCCTCGCCCTTCTCGTCGCGGATGATAATCGCCATGTTGCGGCCCATCGCGATGAGAACGCCGTCGGAGTTGCGAACGATGTTCCGGTTACGAACCTCGATCGTGCCCTCATAGGACGCTTCCAGGAAGGACTGGTCGACGACCTGCGCCGTGCCGCCCATGTGGAAGGTACGCATCGTCAGCTGCGTTCCCGGCTCGCCGATCGACTGAGCGGCGATGACGCCGACGGCCTCACCCATGTTGACGGGCGTGCCGCGTGCCAGGTCGCGGCCGTAGCAGACGCCGCACACGCCGGACTGCAATTCGCAGGTCAGCGCCGAGCGGATCTTTACGGTCTGGATGCCGGCTTCCTCGATGACGTCCACATCCTTTTCCTCGACCATCGTGCCAGCCGGCACGATGACCTCGCCGGTCGCCGGATGGACAATGTCCTCCAGGGCGGTACGGCCGAGAATACGCTGCCCGATCGAGGCAACGATCTGGCCCGCATCGACGATCGGAGACATGGTGAGGCCCCGTTCGGTGCCGCAATCTTCCTTCGTGATGATGCAGTCCTGCGCCACGTCGACGAGACGGCGGGTCAGGTAACCGGAGTTCGCGGTCTTCAACGCCGTGTCCGCGAGGCCCTTACGGGCGCCGTGGGTGGAGTTGAAGTACTCGTTCACCGACAGGCCTTCCTTGAAGTTCGAGATGATCGGCGTCTCGATGATCGAGCCGTCCGGTTTGGCCATCAGGCCGCGCATGCCGGCAAGCTGCTTCATCTGGCGGGTCGATCCGCGAGCGCCCGAACGCGCCATCATGTAGATGGAGTTCATCTGCTTCTGGCGACCGTTATCCTCGAACTGGACGGCCTGAATGCCGGCCATCATTTCCTCGGTGAGCTTGTCGTCGCAACGCGCCCAGGCGTCGACGACCTTGTTGTACTTCTCGCCGAAGGTGATCAGACCGTCATTGTACTGCTGCTCGTATTCCTTGGCGATCTTGTCGGTTTCCGCGACGATGCTCGTCTTGGATTCCGGGATGACCATGTCGTCCTTGCCGAAGGAAATGCCGGCGCGGCAGGCGTGGCCGAAGCCGAGCGCCATGATGCGGTCGGCGAAGATCACGGTCTCCTTCTGGCCGCAGTGGCGATAAACCACGTCGAGCATCTTGGAGATGTTCTTCTTCGTCATTTCCGTGTTGCAGATATCGAACGAAACCTTGCCGTGACGCGGCAGGAGTTCGCCGATGATCATGCGGCCCGGCGTCGTCTCGACGATCTGCGAGGTCGGATTGCCTTCCTCGTCGACCGACTTGAAGCGGCCCTTGATCTTGGTGTGCAGCGTGACGACCTTGTTTTCCAGCGCATGGTGCAGTTCGCCCATGTCCGAGAAAACCATGCCCTCGCCCGGCTCGTTCTCCGCCACGATCGACAGATAGTAGAGACCGAGAACCATGTCCTGCGACGGCACGATGATCGGCTGGCCGTTCGCGGGATGCAGGATGTTGTTGGTCGACATCATCAGGACGCGCGCTTCCAGCTGCGCTTCGAGCGACAGCGGAACGTGCACGGCCATCTGGTCGCCGTCGAAGTCGGCGTTGAACGCGGTGCAGACCAGCGGGTGCAGCTGGATCGCCTTGCCCTCGATCAGGACCGGCTCGAAAGCCTGGATGCCGAGGCGGTGCAGCGTCGGCGCGCGGTTGAGCAGAACCGGATGCTCGCGGATGACCTCGTCGAGGATATCCCAGACTTCCGGCTTTTCCTTCTCGACCAGCTTCTTGGCCTGCTTCACCGTGGACGAATAGCCCTTCGCGTCGAGCCGCGCATAGATGAACGGCTTGAACAGTTCTAGCGCCATCTTCTTCGGCAAGCCGCACTGGTGCAGCTTCAGTTCCGGACCGGTCACGATGACCGAACGGCCGGAATAGTCGACGCGCTTGCCGAGCAGGTTCTGGCGGAAGCGGCCCTGCTTGCCCTTCAGCATGTCGGACAGCGACTTCAGCGGACGCTTGTTGGCGCCGGTGATGACGCGGCCGCGGCGGCCGTTGTCGAACAGGGCGTCGACGGCTTCCTGCAGCATGCGCTTTTCGTTGCGGATGATGATCCCCGGCGCGCGCAGTTCCATGAGCCGCTTGAGGCGGTTGTTACGGTTGATCACGCGGCGGTAGAGGTCGTTCAGGTCCGACGTCGCGAAGCGGCCGCCGTCCAGCGGCACCAGCGGACGCAGGTCCGGCGGAATGACCGGGATGACCTTCATGATCATCCATTCCGGGCGGTTGCCGGAATCGATGAAGTTCTCGACCACCTTCAGACGCTTCATCAGCTTCTTCTGCTTCAGGTCGGACGTCGTCGTTTCGAGCTCTTCGCGCAGTTCGTTCGCGATCTTCGGCAGATCCATGGCGGCCAGGATTTCCTGGATCGCCTCGGCGCCGATCATCGCGGTGAACTGGTCCTCGCCGAACTCGTCGACGGCGATCATGTATTCCTCTTCCGAAAGGAGCTGGAACTCCTTCAGGGTGGTGAGGCCCGGTTCGGTGACGACGTAGTTCTCGAAGTAAAGGACGCGCTCGATATCCTTCAGCGTCATGTCGAGCAGCGTGCCGATGCGCGAGGGAAGCGACTTCAGGAACCAGATATGCGCGACCGGCGCGGCAAGCTCGATATGGCCCATGCGCTCACGGCGCACGCGGCTGAGCGTGACTTCAACGCCGCACTTTTCGCAGATGATACCCTTGTACTTCATGCGCTTGTACTTGCCGCACAGGCACTCATAGTCCTTGATCGGACCGAAGATGCGCGCGCAGAAAAGGCCGTCGCGCTCGGGCTTGAACGTCCGGTAGTTGATCGTTTCCGGCTTCTTGATCTCGCCGAAAGACCACGAAAGGATCTTGTCCGGGCTCGCGATCGAGATCCGGATGGCATCGAAATTCTGGGCGGGAGCCTGAGGGTTGAAAAGATTTGCAACCTCTTGGTTCATGCCGTTCTCCTATCGGGGTGTAGTCCCCGTTGACTGCGCGGATGGATGAGTCCGCTGAATAATCCAAAAACCCGGCCAAACAGTGATTGCTGCAGGCCAGCGCGGTCACAGCGCCGCCGGACGGGTCGGTCCGGCGGCGCGCCGTCAGTTACTCGGCGGCGTCGGGCAGCGCCTGCTGCTCTTCTTCCAGGTTCGCCGCGCGGGTGGAGTCGAGTTCCACATTGAGGCCGAGCGAACGCATTTCCTTGACCAGCACGTTGAACGATTCCGGGATGCCGGCTTCGAACGTGTCGTCGCCGCGCACGATCGCCTCGTAGACCTTGGTACGGCCCGCGACGTCGTCCGACTTGACCGTCAGCATCTCCTGCAGCGTGTAGGCCGCGCCGTATGCTTCCAGCGCCCAGACCTCCATCTCGCCGAAGCGCTGACCGCCGAACTGCGCCTTGCCGCCCAGCGGCTGCTGGGTCACGAGCGAGTACGGGCCGATCGAGCGTGCGTGGATCTTGTCGTCGACAAGATGGTGCAGCTTCAGCATGTAGATGTAGCCCACCGTCACCTGCCGGTCGAACGGCTCGCCGGTACGACCATCATAGAGCGTCGACTGGGCGGACTCCTTGAGCCCGGCCTTCCTCAGCATCTCGTTGATGTCCGCCTCGACGGCACCGTCGAAGACGGGCGTCGCGATCGACACGCCGCGCTCGAACTGCTTGGCGATCTCGATCACGCCATCGTCGTCGAGCTTGGCAACCGGTTCGTTGCGGTCGTTCGCCGGGATAAGGTCCGTCAGCGTCTCGCGGATCTGCGACGCGTCGCCGTTCGCGCGATAGGCATCCATCATCTCGCCGATCTTGCGCCCCATGCCGGCACAGGCCCAGCCAAGGTGCGTCTCGAGGATCTGACCGACATTCATGCGGCTCGGCACGCCGAGCGGGTTGAGCACGATATCGGCATGCGTCCCGTCTTCCAGGAACGGCATGTCCTCGATCGGCAGGATGCGGGAGACCACACCCTTGTTGCCGTGACGGCCGGCCATCTTGTCGCCGGGCTGGATCTTGCGCTTCACCGCGACGAAGACCTTGACCATCTTCATCACGCCGGGCGGCATCTCGTCGCCGCGCTGCACCTTCTCGACCTTGTCCATGAAACGCTGTTCAAGGCGCTTCTTGGAGTCGTCATACTGGTTGCGCAGTTGCTCCAGATTGTCCTGGACCTTCTCGTCGGTGACGGCGAACTGCCACCACTGCGAGCGCGGATAACCATCCAGCAGTTCGGCGTTGAGCGTGGCGCCCTTCTTGAAGCCTTTCGGCCCCGCGATGGACTCCTGACCGTCCAGCATCTCGGCCAGACGGCCGAAGGTGTTGCGGTCGAGGATCGCCTGCTCGTCGTCGCGGTCCTTGGCGAGACGCTCGATTTCCTCGCGCTCGATCGCCATGGCGCGCTCGTCCTTCTCCACGCCGTGGCGGTTGAAGACGCGCACTTCGACGACAGTACCGAAAGCCCCCGGCGGCATGCGCATGGAGGTGTCGCGGACGTCGGACGCCTTCTCGCCGAAGATGGCGCGCAGGAGTTTTTCCTCCGGCGTCATCGGGCTTTCGCCCTTCGGCGTGATCTTGCCAACCAGGATGTCGCCCGGGCCGACTTCGGCGCCGATGTACACGATGCCGGCTTCGTCGAGGTTCTTCAGCGCCTCTTCCGAAACGTTCGGAATGTCGCGCGTGATTTCCTCCGGTCCGAGCTTCGTGTCGCGCGCCATCACCTCGAATTCCTCGAGGTGGATGGAGGTGAACACGTCGTCGCGGACGATCTTCTCGGAGAGAAGGATGGAGTCCTCGTAGTTGTAGCCGTTCCAGGGCATGAACGCGACGAGCACGTTACGGCCGAGTGCCAGGTCGCCCAGGTCCGTCGACGGACCGTCGGCGATGATGTCGCCCTTGCCGATCACGTCGCCCACACGCACCAGCGGACGCTGGTTGATGCAGGTCGACTGGTTGGAGCGCTGGAACTTCTGCAGCCGGTAGATGTCGACGCCCGACTTGGAGGCATCGAGATCTTCCGTGGCGCGGATGACGATACGCATCGCGTCGACCTGGTCGACCACACCCGTCCGGCGAGCCGCGATGGCCGCGCCGGAATCGCGTGCGACGATCGGCTCCATGCCGGTGCCGACGAACGGCGCTTCGGCGCGTACCAACGGCACGGCCTGACGCTGCATGTTCGAGCCCATGAGAGCGCGGTTGGCGTCGTCGTTTTCCAGGAACGGAATGAGAGCCGCGGCGACCGAAACGAGCTGCTTCGGCGACACGTCCATCAGGTCGACCTGTTCACGCGGCGTCAGCATCACGTCGCCGGCATGGCGGCAGATGACGAACTCGGAAACGAACGAACCGTCCTCGCCGATCTCGGCATTGGCCTGAGCCACGTGGTGCTTGGCTTCTTCCATCGCCGACAGATAGACGACTTCGCTGGTGACCTTGCCGTCGACGATCTTGCGATACGGGCTTTCGATGAAGCCGTATTTGTTGACGCGCGCGAAGGTGGCCAGCGAGTTGATCAGACCGATGTTCGGGCCTTCCGGCGTCTCGATCGGGCAGATACGGCCGTAATGCGTCGGGTGAACGTCGCGGACTTCGAAGCCTGCGCGCTCACGCGTCAGACCGCCCGGTCCAAGCGCCGACAGGCGGCGCTTGTGGGTGATCTCGGACAGCGGGTTGGTCTGGTCCATGAACTGCGACAGCTGCGAGGAACCGAAGAACTCGCGCACGGCAGCAGCCGCCGGCTTGGCGTTGATCAGGTCCTGCGGCATGACGGTGTCGATCTCGATCGAGGACATGCGTTCCTTGATCGCGCGCTCCATGCGCAGCAGGCCGACACGGTACTGGTTTTCCATCAGCTCGCCGACCGAACGCACACGGCGGTTGCCGAGGTTGTCGATGTCGTCGATCTCGCCCTTGCCGTCACGCAAGTCGAGTAGCGTGCGCAGGACTTCAAGGATGTCTTCCTTGCGCAGCACGCGCACGGTGTCCTCGACATCGAGGCCGAGACGCATGTTCATCTTGACGCGACCGACGGCCGACAGGTCGTAACGCTCGGAATCGAAGAACAGCGACTGGAACATGGCTTCCGCCGTTTCCATCGTCGGCGGCTCGCCCGGACGCATGACACGGTAGATGTCGAACAGCGCGTCCTGCTGGCTCTCGTTCTTGTCGGCGGCAAGCGTGTTGCGGATATAGGCGCCGACATTGACGTGGTCGATATCGAGGATTTTGAACGAGTCGTGGCCGGATTCGAGCAGCACGGTGATCGTCTTCTCGTCGATCTCGTCACCCGCTTCGAGATAGATCTCGCCGGTTTCGAAATTGACCAGATCCTCGGCCAGGTACATGCCGAACAGGTCCTCGTCGGTGGCACGAAGCGCCTTGACGCCCTTCTCGGCGATCTGGCGCGCCTGACGGGCGGTCAGCTTCTTGCCTGCCTCGAGAACGACTTCGCCGGAATCGGCATCGACCAGGTCGGTCGTCGCCTTCATGCCTTTCATCCGGTCCGCGGAGAACGGCACGCGCCAGCCGTCGCCGTCGCGCTGGTAGTCGATGGCGTCATAATAGGTGTCGAGGATTTCCTCGGCATCGAGGCCGAGCGCCATCAGCAGCGACGTCACCGGAATCTTGCGGCGGCGGTCGATACGCGCATAGACATTGTCCTTGGCGTCGAATTCGATATCCAGCCAGGAACCGCGATAGGGGATCACGCGCGCGGCAAACAGCAGCTTGCCGGAGGCATGCGTCTTGCCCTTGTCATGGTCGAAGAAGACGCCCGGCGAACGGTGCATCTGCGAAACGATGACGCGCTCGGTGCCGTTGACGATGAAGGTGCCGTTGTCCGTCATGAGCGGCATGTCGCCCATGTAGACGTCCTGCTCCTTGATGTCCTTGATCGACTTGGCGCCGGTATCCTCGTCGATATCGAACACGATCAGACGCAGCGTCACCTTGAGCGGCGCCGAATAGGTCAGGTCGCGCTGACGGCACTCTTCCACGTCGAACTTCGGCGCTTCGAATTCATAGCGAACGAATTCCAGCATGGATGCGCCGGAAAAATCGGAAATCGGGAAGACCGATTTGAACGCAGCCTGCAGGCCCTCGTCGAGGCGGCCGCCAGCCGGTTCGTCGACCATCAGAAACTGGTCATAGGATGCTTTTTGAACCTCGATCAGGTTCGGCATTTCGGCAACATCCGGGATGTGTCCGAAAAACTTTCTTACTCGTCTGCGTCCGTTGAAGGATATGGACTGAGCCATTGCCGCTCCTTAATTCTGCCCTGCCACGGGCTGTCGAATGATGCTCCGCGCGCCGCGGAGCCCTGCCAGAAAGAGCGAAGACCCATGCGCCCGGCCTTCCAGCTCTTGAAACGGTAAAAACCCGTTTCCGGAAACCGCTCGCGGCGGCCTCGGGAAAAGGGTTCACGCAACAAACTTGCGGCAGGCGGAGCGTGTCCGCCCGCCGCAGGCTTTACTTACTTCATCGACGCCTTGGCGCCGGCTTCGGTCAGCTTCTTGACGAGCTCTTCGGCTTCGCCCTTGGAGATAGCTTCCTTGACCGGCTTCGGAGCGCCCTCGACCAGGTCCTTGGCTTCTTTCAGGCCAAGACCGGTGATCGTGCGGACTTCCTTGATGACGTTGATCTTCTGAGCGCCGGCATCTTCGAGGATGACGTCGAATTCGGTCTTTTCCTCTTCAGCGGCAGCGGCCGGAGCAGCGCCACCGGCAGCAGCAACGGCAACCGGAGCAGCGGCGGAAACGCCCCACTTCTCTTCCAGCATCTTCGACAGTTCTGCAGCTTCCAGAACGGTCAGGCTCGACAGGTCATCGACGATTTTCGCGAGATCAGCCATTTTTAAGTTTCCTTCGTAAATTCAGGTTCGAACTAGTTTGGTTGGTTAGTGAAGACAGCCTATGCCGCCTCGTCCTTCTGGGCATATGCGTTGAAAACGCGGGCAAGGTTTCCTGCCGGTGCGTTGACAACCTGAGCGATACGCGTTGCCGGCGTGGAGATCATGCCGACCAACCTGGCGCGCAGTTCATCCAGCGACGGCAGGTCGGCAAGCGCCTTCACACCGTTTGCATCCAGAACAGTTGCACCGAGCGCGCCGCCGAGCAGAACGAGCTTGTCGTTCGTCTTGGCGAATTCCGCTGCGATTTTCGGAGCCGTGACCGGGTCGCTTGCATAAGCAATGACCGTCTGACCTGTGAACAGGTCGGACATGCCTTCGGCTTCCGTGCCCTTGAGAGCGATTTTGGCAAGACGGTTCTTCGCGACTTTCACGGTTCCGCCCGCATCACGCATCTTGGAACGAAGATCGCCCATCTGCGCAACGGTAAGACCCGTATAGTGGGCCACGACAACCGAACCGGCTTCATTGAAGACGGAGTTCAGTTCCGTGACGAATTCGCGTTTTTCCGCTCTATCCACTGCGTCTCTCCATTATGCAGGCCGTACCGAAATACCGCCTGCGGTTGCCTTTGCCGCCAGGAGACCCGTTGGACCACCCGACGACGTTCGAGGATCCTGCCCCCTTACGCCGGTCTTGCGATCGCGGCACAAGGCAATACGTCCGAACCCTCAAATCCGCGGCCTTGCGGCCGAAAATCCCTTGGGCCCTTCGCGTCTCATGCAGGCTCGTGAAAATTAAGGCGAACCACCTGCAATCTCGGACAGGGACCGGGCTTTCGCCCGGCTTTCCGAACCGGCGGACCGGGTCGGAAACTTTAACAGAATCAGAGGCTTGGCCGCTGATCCTGAGAAATCAAATTATGCCTCGGCGGACAATGTCGCCGGGTCGATCTTGACGCCCGGGCCCATCGTCGAAGACACGGCCACGCGCTTGACATAGGTGCCCTTGGCGCCAGCCGGCTTGGCCTTGTTGACCGCATCGGCGAAGGCGCGGATGTTTTCTTCCAGCGCCTTGGCGTCGAAGGAGGCCTTGCCGACGCCGGCATGCACGATACCGGCTTTCTCGACGCGGAACTCGACAGCGCCGCCCTTCGAGGCCTTCACGGCAGACGCCACATCCGGCGTCACCGTTCCGACCTTCGGGTTCGGCATCATGCCGCGGGGGCCGAGCACCTTGCCTAGACGGCCGACGAGCGGCATCATGTCCGGCGTTGCGATGCAGCGGTCGAAATCTATCGTGCCGCCCTGGACGATATCGACCAGATCTTCCGCACCGACGATGTCCGCACCGGCTGCCTTTGCCTCTTCGGCCTTGTCGCCACGGGCGAAAACCGCCACGCGCACGTCACGGCCGGTGCCGTTCGGCAGGTTGACCACGCCGCGGACCATCTGGTCGGCATGGCGCGGGTCGACGCCGAGATTCATCGCCACTTCGACGGTCTCGTCGAACTTCGCCTTGGCGCGGTCCTTGACCATGCCGACAGCTTCGTTCAGCGCATAGAGCTTGTTACGGTCGATGCCGTCGCGGGTCTGCTGGGCACGCTTGCCAATCTTAGCCATCGCCTCAGCCCTCCACTTCCAGGCCCATCGCGCGGGCGGAGCCTTCGATCATGCGCACTGCCGCATCGATGTCGGCAGCGTTCATGTCCTTCATCTTCATTTCGGCGATCTCGCGAACCTTGTCGCGGCCGATCTTGCCGCAAACCGTCTTGCCGGGCTCCTTGGAGCCGGACTTCAGCTTCGCGGCCTTCTTCAGGAGGTAGGACGCCGGCGGCGTCTTCGTCTTGAAGGTGAAGGACTTGTCCTGGTAATAGGTGATGGCGGTCGGGATCGGGGATCCCTTTTCCATATCCTGCGTGGCGGCGTTGAACGCCTTGCAGAATTCCATGATGTTGATGCCGCGCTGACCGAGCGCAGGACCGATGGGCGGCGACGGCGTGGCCGACCCTGCCGGGACCTGGAGCTTCAGCTGGCCTGCAATTTTCTTAGCCATTTTTACTCTCTTGTTTCATCGTGCCGGCGAACCGGCGGTTCGAAGAGTTGGTGGTGCGATCCGGCGTCCGGCTAAGACGCCCTTTCTCCCACCGCTCATGCGGCTCGCGCCGCGACGATCAGCCCTTTTCGACCTGACCGAATTCCAGCTCGACCGGGGTCGCCCGGCCGAAAATCGAAACTTCCACCTTGAGGCGCGAACGCTCCTCGTCGACTTCCTGCACCGTTCCGTTGAACGAAGCGAAGGGGCCGTCGGAGACACGCACCTGCTCGCCGACCTCGAAGGAGACGGAGGGCTTCGGCCGCTCGACGCCTTCCTGGATCTGGCCGAGGATCTGATCCGCTTCCTTGTCGCTGATCGGCATCGGCCTGTTGTCGGAGCCGAGGAAGCCGGTCACTTTCGGCGTGTTCTTGATCAGGTGGAACACGTCGTCGGTCAGGTTGGCGCGCACCATCACGTAGCCCGGAAAGAACTTCCGCTCGGCGTCGACCTTGCGGCCGCGGCGAACTTCGATGACCTTTTCCTTGGGAACGAGAATCTGCTCGAACTTGTCCCACAGGCCTTTCGCCTTGGCGGCTTCCTCAATCGAGTCCGCGACCTTGTTCTCGAAGTTCGAGTAGGCGTGAACGATGTACCAGCGGGCAGGCATATACAGATCTATCCGTTAAATGTGATTAGCGGCCCAGCCCGAAGACGAGATCGAAACCCCATCCGTAGAGCTGGTCGACCGCGAAGAAGAAGATCGATGCAAGGACCACCATAGCCAGCACCATGATCGTGGAGATCATGGTCTCGCGGCGCGAAGGCCACGTCACTTTTGCCGTTTCTGAGCGGACCTGCTGCAGAAAGGTGAAAGGGTTTGTCATTGCCATGGCGTCCATTCCAATGTGCGGTTTCGCACCGTGCGGCGTTCATTTTTTCACGGCGACTGACGAGAGGCCAAAAAAGGGCGCTCGAAGCGAGTCACGCTTCTTACACCGTCGTCAGCTTTCCATGAATGCGCACCCGTCCGACCGGACAATACCAGCGCACTGCGCCACCTAAAGCCGATTCCTTGCAAAATCAAGAGGGCCCGATCAGAAAAACTCCCATCCGGCAAGAATCGACGGGGCAATTCCTGCCGGCTGTCAGCCGTCGGTTGCCTTCATGTATTCACTGTCGCGCTCCAGCGCAAGCCGCGTGCGGACACTGTCGCCATCATATCCGAACTCTTCCAGCGCCCTGCCCGCCAATTGCAGCCCGGCCTCGACGGCTTCGGGAATGACGAAATTCGCGCCCGCCTGCATCAGTTCCTGCGCATGCGCCTTGTCGCGGGCCCGCGCGAAGATCGGCGTACCGGGCGCCAGCTTGCGGAAGGCGCGCACCATGGCACTGGCGCTCGCCCTGTTGTCAACGGTCACGACCAGCATCGCCGCCCCCTTTGCGCCGGCGAGTTCGAGGATTTCCGGACGCGCCGCGTCGCCCAAATAGACCTTGCGCCCGTCGCGCCGTCGTTCCCCCACCAGCGAGGCATGGCTGTCGAGGGCGACGAGATCGACATCCTCCGTGTCGAGGATCCGCGCAATGGCGTGACCGACCCGGCCGAAGCCGGCGACGATGACATGGCCCTCCAGATCGGAATAGTCCGACACGGTCGGCGCGTCCGGCGACGGCTTTGCGGCTTTCCCGGCGAGCTTCGCGCCGAGCCGTCCGGTCAGCGGCGTCAGCACCATGGAGAGGCCCGCGATCGCCGCGATAACGACGCCCTGGCCGGGCTCGACCACGCCGGTGGTGGTGGCGACGCCGAGCACGACGAAGGCGAATTCGCCGGCCGGCGCCAGCAGCCCCGACGCCTCGACGGCCTTGGCCGTATTGCCGGAGACGAGCCTGATCGCCAGCGCCGCCGCCGCGCCCTTGACCACAAGCAGCAGCACGATCCCCGCGATCACGATCGGCAGGTTGGCGAGGATGATCGCCGGGTTCAGCCCCATCCCGACCGTCATGAAAAACAGGCCGAGGAACAGTCCCTTAAAGGGCTCCAGATCCACCTCGATCTGGTGCTTGAACTCGGTTTCCCCGACCAGCAGCCCGGCAAGGAACGCGCCGAGCGCCAGCGACAGCCCCGCCCCGGCCGTGATCGCCGCGGCGCCGAGGACCGTCAGCAGCGTCAGCGCCATCAGAAGATCGCGCCCGCCGGCCGATGCCGCGCTGTGGAAGATGCGCCTGAGCGCGAAGCGGCCGATCAGATAGATCGACAGGATCGCAACCGTTCCCTGGAACAGCGCTCCGACGATGACCGTGGTGATGCTGCCGTCATCGTCTCCGCCGGCAAAGCCGACGAAAATGAGGATCGGCGCGACCAGCAGATCCTGGAACAGCAGGATGCCGAGCGTCGCGCGCCCGACCGGCGCGGCGATCTTGTGCTGGTCGATCAGCATTTGCGAGACGATGGCCGTCGACGACAATGCCAGCGCCAGCCCGGCCGTGATCGCCCCCGCCCCGCCGGTACCGGCAAACCAGGCCGCCAGCGTCAGGAACACTGCGCTCAGCCCGACCTGCAGGCTGCCCGCGCCGAAGACGAGATGGCGCAGTCCCCACAGTTTCTCGAAGGAAAATTCCAGCCCGAGCATGAACAACAGGAACAGCACGCCCAGTTCCGCGAACTGTTCCGTCGCTTCCTGTTCGGTGATGGTGAAATGACCGAGAAAGGAATGGTCATGGGCAAGCGCGCCAAGCCCGTGCGGCCCCAGCGCCGCGCCGGCGAGCACGAAGCCGACGATGATCGGAAGATGCAGCCGGCGGAACAGCGGCACGATGATGCCGGCGGCAAACAGGAAGACCAGCGCATCCTCGAAGAATACCGCCCCGTTTCCGTGATCCATCGCGTTCCCCTGCAGACTATACCGGGACCGCAGCAAGTCGCATGCCACACCCGCAATTGCCCGAATAAGGACGGAATGCGCGCAGGTCGCCGAATGAATGCCGAATTTTTGGGCTTTTGGCGCGGCAGAAGGAACTGGCAGGGGCAGCAGGATTCGAACCCGCGACCTACGGTTTTGGAGACCGTCGCTCTACCAACTGAGCTATACCCCTAAGGCCGCTGTCCCGATGACCGGGACGGCGGGTTCCATATTACGCGTGGCGAGGCTTGTCCAGCGCTTCAAGGTCAAAGGTGGCGGATTTCTTCGGGCGGATTCCACCAGTTGTCGTTCAGCCCGTCACACCACATGACCGGCGTCGCGACGAGTTCCTCAACCGAGGCGTCGTCGATCGAGGCGATCTGCAGCGAAACGATGTCGCCGCCGAGCTCGGGAACATTCCCGCGGCCGAACAGATGCACACCGCATTTCGCGCAGAAACAATGCTCCGGCCGCCCCTCCGAAAAGGCGTAGCCGGTCACATGATCCTCGCCACGCGTAATCCTGAGGCTGTCGGGCTTTACCCGGAACCCCCAGCTGCGCGTCTTGCGGCAATAGCTGCAATTGCAGCGCGCGGTTCCGTCGTCCAGGTCGCCGACCGCCTCGAATGCCACCGCGCCGCAATGGCACGACCCGTGAAATAGCCTCTCCATATCGAACACCATTGGTTTGAAGATGGAGACGACTATACGGCCCCTCTCCTGCCAGCCCGCTGTCAGGAGAGTTCCGAGCGGATCACGCGGCCCGAAGCGCGGCGAGGTCACCGCCTTCGATGGCAGCGCGCGCGGCCTCGATCCGGCCAATCTCCCAGTCCCACCAGTAAATCTCGAGAAGCGCCTCCACGGTTGCGGCATCGAAGCGCATCCGCCGGACTTCGGCAGGATTGCCCGCGACTATCGCGAAGGGCGGCACGTCGCGGCTGACGACCGCCTTGGCGCCGATAATCGCGCCGTCGCCGATCGTCACGCCCGGCAGCACCGTCGCGCCATAGCCGAGCCAGACATCGTTGCCGACCACGGTATCACCATGGCCCGCAACCTCGTCGACATAGGCGCCCATCGTGTCCGGGTTGAACACCGCGAAGGGATAGGTCGAAAATCCCTTCATCGGATGATTGGCCGAGGCGGTGATGAAGCGGACGCCGTGGGCGATCTGCACGAACTTGCCGATGACCAGCCTCTCCGGCGACCCGGGATAGATGTAAGGCGCAATCCGCGCGGCGTAGTCCTCCACCGGCTCGAAATCGGAATAATAGGTGTAGTCGCCGACCTCGATATTCGGATGGTCGATAGCCCGGGCGAGATGCACCGTGGGCAGATGGCGGTCGCCAGTCGGCAATGTGATGGGATGACGCGCGGCGGCGTCGAGAAACGGACGTGACATGGCTTCTGTTCTTTCGGTTTGAACTGCGTTGAGCGGATCAGAACAGAGCTTTGGTCACGTCACCCTCCCTCGACATGCGGAGATCGCGCTTTTGCGCATTGAAACAGGGGCCTACCGTGCAAGCAGGCGATTGGCAAGAAGCCTTATGTCGCTGGAAAGAGCTTCGCCTTCGACCGCGTGCATCTTGAGCCCGTCGGCCGCCGCCAGCAGGATGTCCGCGCGGTGCCGGGCGTCTTCATAACCCCCATCCTCCAAAATTCGCGCGATTTCGTCGCGCATCCAGTCGAAAAGCTCTGCTTTCTCCGCCTTGGCCAGAGCCTGATTTGCCTCGATCAGTTCCGAGGCGTGTACGGACTGGCGCAGGACCATGTAGATCGCCCTGTATGTGGCGGCCAGCGCGTTGCCGATCCTGTCCTCGACACTCCCCTCTCTCTCTATCTTCGCCGCGAACTCCTCGCGCAAACGCATATGGACGCGCCGCGACACATCGCGAAACACGGCCTCCTTGTCCGGGAACCGGCCGTAGAGAGTGGGTTTCGACACGCCCGCCTCTCGCGCGATCGCTTCCATCGTCGTGGCTCGGATGCCGTTGGCGAGGAACAGCCCTTCGGCGGCATCCAGAATTCGACTGCTTTTCTGATTCAATTCCGGTCTCTTGATTTTACGTTTTTAACGCCTATCGTTAAGTTCGTAATATTCGCAACAGGAGTGCTCAATGTCCGATACCGTCCTTCTGACCGGCGTCACCGGCTTCCTCGGGGGTCATGTCGCAAAAAGCCTCCTTGATCGCGGCTACCATGTACGGGGAAGTCTCCGCAATCCGGCCCGCTCCGACAAGACGGCAAAGGCAATCGAATCGCTCGGCGCGGATGTCTCGCGTCTCGAATTCGTGGAACTGGATCTGCTGAACGACGCCGGCTGGCGGGAAGCCGCCGAAGGCGCGCGTTTCATGGTTCACTCGGCATCTCCATTCGTGACGTCCATGCCCCGCGACCCGTCAGTCCTGATCGAACCCGCCGTTCGGGGCACCGAGCGGGCCATCGCGGCCGCGAAGAATGCCGGCACGGAAAAGATCGTGCTGACCTCGTCGATTGCGGCCATTGTCTACGGACGCGGCGGAAATCGCCCCCAGAAGCTCGGCCCCGACGACTGGCCCGATCCCGCCGATGGCCTGTTGAGCGCCTACGCACTCTCCAAACTGCTGGCCGAGCGCCGCGCCTGGGAATTGGCGCAGGACGGGCCTGCACTCACTGTTATCAATCCGGGTTTCATCATCGGCCCATTGCCTGACGACGACCCGGGCACCAGCGGCGCCGTGCTCCTGCGTTTGCTTCGCGGCGATATCCCGCTTTTGCCGAACCTGCACTTTCATCCGGTCGATGTCCGCGACCTTGCGGATATCCATGTCAACTCGCTGACGTCAGCCGCCATGAATGGCAAGCGTGTCCCCGCCGGATTCGGTCCTGTGAGCATACGAGAAATGGCGCGGGAGCTCGCCGAGGATGTTCCCGAACACGCTGGCAGGATTCCCCAAAGGGTCGCCCCGAACTGGCTTATCAGGCTGTTCGCGCTCTTCGACCGCGATTTGCGCGCCAACGTCAACGAACTCGGATACGCGCCGGCGCTCGATTCCTCGGGAAGCGTCGAACTGCTGGGCCGGACACCAATGACCAGTCGGCAGACTGTCGCCGACATGGCCCGTGACATGATAGCCAAAGGCCTGCTGAAATAAAAAAGGCGGGCCGAAGCCCGCCTTAGTCGCAGTCGAATAAATTGAAGATTACTCGATGATCTCGGCGACGATGCCGGCGCCGAGTCCGAAACGCGCTTTGCGCGCATTTCGGACCACTTTGAATGCCGTCGGCAAGCTACGGCACCGTCGAAACGAAAAAGGCGGGCCGAAGCCCGCCTTGATCGCATTCGAATAATCAGAAGACTATTCGATGATCTTCGCGACGATACCGGCGCCGACGGTGCGGCCGCCTTCACGGATGGCGAAGCGCAGGCGCTCTTCCATCGCGATCGGCACGA
>Ga0070729_10001439_pt1 | contig 36660 bp, 36 predicted proteins | sample tdDd472_FD_66725 | JGI IMG/M metagenome (GOLD analysis project Ga0070729, IMG submission 66725) | Marine sediment microbial communities from the Atlantic coast under amendment with organic carbon and nitrate - tdDd47.2 | ecosystem: Environmental > Aquatic > Marine > Coastal > Sediment | place...
ATTTTTATATAGCCAAAATATCAGGGCTGTAATTCCGAGGAGGGTGAATAATACGATAAGTATTTTTTCGAAATGCTTTTTTAGCATAATAGATTTATTCAAAATAAGCAGGGCGAGAAAATTCTAATCGCCCTGTATTAATAAGGTTTACTTTGCTTTAATGTCAAATGCCATTAAGGCGTTTTCGTGGCGAACATACAATATGCCCTTGTGAATTACAGGATGTCCCCAATGAGGTCCCTTGCCCAATTCTATTTTAAAAGAACTGGTTACTTTGAATTCATCAGGCGTAGCCTTAACAAGGGCAATGTTTCCGCCTTTTTCTTCGTAGCAGTATAACATTCCTTCAGCATAAATAATAGAGCCTTTGTTTTGCCACTTTGTTTCGTATTTTACTTCTCCGGTTTCCCAATCAAGGCAACACCATTTTCCCATACGATTGTGCTTCCAATTAGCTCCGTATATATATCCGTCAACCAAAACAACGCCACCATGATGGACGTCAAGTGTTGAGTCGATCCATGCTAATGATACAGATGTTGCATCTTCCGAAAGATTTAACATAACCGACTTGTGGTTGTATCCATGTGTGATAAATATTTTACCATCGTGATAAACCGGGGTATTGGTTTGAATATTTGCTTTTATTATGGCGTCTTTATGTTGACCAAAGTCGTATTTCCAGAGAATTTTTCCGTCTTCCGGCTGTACTCCGATTACATAGTTTTCGGTAACATTGATTATAAGTTTTTTGCCGTTACGATCTATTAAAAGAGGTGATACATAAGATGGCTTGTCTTTCAGGCTTTCTGATTTCCATATGGTTTTGCCAGTCATTTTATCTAATGCAACCATGGTCGTTTGTTCGCCTCCAGGTGTGTAAAATACTTTACCGTCATAAACAATTGGTGATTCTGAAATACCCCATGGACCGAATGTTCCCCCAAAGTCTTCGCTTGCTTTTTGTTTCCAAATAATCTCTCCTGTTTCATTATTCATACATACCATATCGCCCAATCCACTTGTTGCATAAAGTCTGTTTCCGTCAATGGTTGGTGCCACACGGCTATCCGGAAAGTTATTGTTCCAGCTACGACCGTATTCGGTTTTCCACTTTACTTTACCGTCAAGACCTACTGCGATTACGTAATCGCCTGTTCCGATCATGCCGGTCATAAATGCTGTATTTCCTTTAATGGTCAAAGAGGAATAACCCATTGGCAGATCTTCAATTGACCAAAGCATTTTAGGCCCGGTTTCCGGCCACTGCTTTAATAATCCGGTTTCATTGTATATGCCGGTTCGACCAGTATTTCTCCATTCCGGAATATCTTGTGCGTTCAGTTGTATACATGCAAAAGCTATTAATAGAGTGCTTGCGAATAGTTTCATATTTTATAATTTGAGTGTGTTCAATATTTCATTAATTATATGGAGTAGACCCACATTTTGTTTTGATAGCGGATATATAGTCTACCGTTTCCAATTACAGGTTGGGTAAAATGATCGGTTTTTTCAATTGGAACCTTGAAACGGCTAATGATTTCGAAATTAGTTTCACCTGGCTTTACAAGTGCCATTTCTCCATTATATGTAAAGATATAAAGCAAACCATTGGCTGATATAACCGTTCCTTCTTTCATCTCTTTGTTTTCGTACATTTGCTCTCCGCTAAACCAGTCGATGCAATACCAGCGTGATCTTTTTCCGCCTGCAGTATAAATTTTGTCTCCTAAAATAATGGCATCGCCCATTTGTACGTCAAGTTTTTTGTTAAACCAAACCTCTTCAATGCTCTTTCCATCATCTGAAATCTTCAACATGCCGGCACCATAGCCCCATCCGTCAATATAGAAAATATGACCGTTTTTATATATAGGGACATTTGAATGAATTCCGTATTTTGGTTCTGTAAGCTCTTTACTCCACATTAATTCTCCATTACTGACATCCAGTGAAAGAATGGAATTATAGGTCATTGTGATTAAATATTGTTTTTTATTATGTGTAATAAGAGAAGGAGAGCAATAGGCACTTATTTCACCTTTTGCTTTACTTGCCCATATTAAATCGCCCGAAAATCGATTGAGTTTAACAATATTTACCTCTTCTCCTCCAGGTGTACAGTAAAGGTTATCCCCTTCAATCAACAGGTTTTCTGTTATTCCATGCTGAATATTCCTGCCATTGAGTTCTTTCATAAAATTGATTTCCCAAACTTTTTCACCGTCTTGAGTATCAAAGCATGTTAAAACATTTAAGCCATTAAGTACATAGCCAAGTGTATCAACAATTGTAGGGGTAGAACGAACACCCGGAAAGGTTTTTACCCATTCTGGACCTAATACTTTTTGCCAAAGTAGTTCACCTGAATGGCTGAATGCAAATATATAGGATATACTGTCTCTTTTACTTGTTCCTGTAATCAATACCTTGTCATTTAGAGGTACAGCAGAACTGTAGCCCATCCCATGAGTATCGGTACTCCAAAGTAGCTGAGGACCATCGTCTGGCCATTTATCCATTAGGTTTTCATCTGTGTAAAAACCATTTCGTTGCAATCCTCTCCAATCTGTTCTTTCAATATTTTTCTTTTGACAATTTGAAAATAGAAGCAGCGTAATTAGGCTTGTGATTATTAGAGGAAATTTTTTCATTAAAAAAGAGTTAAAAGAAGCAGAACTTTATTTGGTCTTTCATCTTGATTCTAGTAATTTAATTATCCTATTTAGAAATATCATAAACCATTAATGATGTTCCGTGGCGTATATATAGCTTTTTGTTATGGATTACGCTATGTGCCCAATGTTGATCCTGGCCGTATGGTACAGGGAAAATACTTACCGGATCGTAGGAGTTGTTTTTTGGATCAATCAGTGCAACTTTACCATCTTCGCGGTAGCAATATAGCATTCCATCTGCAGTGATGATATTACCATTTTTCAACATTTCCGATTCGTATAAAATATTTCCACTGTTCCAGTCCACGCAAAACCATTTTCTGTTTGCATTTCCGGATCCATAAAGTTTATTGTTGAGTAAAATCACTCCACCCATTCTATTATCGAGCATGGAATTTGTCCATACCTCTTTTACACTTTTTCCATCTGGGTTTATTTCCAGTCTTACACAGCCTTTTCGATATCCGCTGGCAATAAAAACAGATCCGTCCTTGTAAATAGGGGTGTTTGCATGTATAGAATATTGATTTGGCCAGTGATGTGACCAAAGTAACTGACCGTTTTCAATATCAATTCCTAAAATATGACTTGCTGATTGTGTTATTAATTGTTTTTTATTGTTGTGGTTTATTACTGTGGGACTGCAATATGCGCTAATCTCTCCTTTCCCTTTTGATTTCCAGATTAATTCTCCGGTATTTCGATTAAGAGCAATAACGTTTGCTTCTGTTCCGCCAGGCATAACAAAAATTTTATTTCCATCATAAGCCAGGTTTTCGGTAACGCCCCATCTAATGTTTTTACCTTTGTACTCTTTTAATAAATCAACTTCCCAGATTTTTTTACCTGTATTGCTGTTCATACAAACAATTACTCCGTAACCACTCATGATATAGAGCTTGTCCTCTATTACAAGAGGGGTAGTGCGAACACCATCATAGCTGTCAATCCATTCTTTTGCATAATTTTTTTGCCAAAGAACTTTCCCGGTATGATCAAATGCGATTACAAAACCCATATCACCGTCAGTTCCTGCAGTATATACTTTGTTGGAGGTTACTGCAGCAGAAGCGTGACCAGGTCCAAGTTTATCAAAATGCCAAAGCAATTTAGGACCATTATTCGGCCAGTTTTTTAAAAGCTCTGTTTCATTATAATGCCCATCGCGGTTTTCGCCACGCCACTGTGCCGTTTTTTGAGCGCTGATGGTAATGCATATAAGTAAAATTAAAAATGTAAAAGCTGTCCTTTTCATAAATAGAGATTTTTGGGTTTAGATGCGCTTAATTTACAATATTTAATTATTTCTGCTTAGTTTAATTCGACATAAAAATGAAACTTTAGTTTAATTAAAATAGTTCTTTATATGCATTTTGCTTCTACCTGTTGATGAATTTGTGGTTTTTGGATCTTTGTATTTGTATTATTCATTTAGATCTCTTTGTTTGGTGTAGTTTTTGATGCTTTTATATTGTTGATTATTAAATAACTCTGCTATGAAAAAGATATTGTTAAGTTTGTTGGTCTTATTGTATGTTTCGGGATTTCAATCTTGTGAGGACTCTATTTATACGCTCGATGATTTTTATGTAGAGCTCGGAATTACTGTTCCGGTAGATAATGGCTTTTATATTATTACAGATAATGGAACTAAGTTATGGCCTTCAGCGACAAATATTCCTTGGTTTAGTCCAGAAGATACAACACGGGTAATTGTTAATTATTCAATGTTGGGACCTTCCGATAATTCGGATTATAATTATTATATCAAAATAAATCAGATCGATAGTGTGTTGACTAAATCGGTTGTGTTTTATACTGAAGAAATTGATGATTCACTTGGGAATGATCCCGTATTTTTGCAGGAGGCTTGGATTACTAATCGTTATTTAAATGTTGACTTTCGTTTTGTAGGAGGAATGAAGATTCATATGGTTAATTTAACGACATATGAAGATAGCTTAGCAAATACTCCGGTTGAAATGGAATTAAGGCATAATGCATATAACGATTATGCTGAAGGATTATTTAGTGGGCTTTTTTCTTTTGATTTAAAAACGGTATTTTCAGAGGTACAGGATTCTATTCAGATAAAATTTAATTTTAACGAATATCCTGGTGATGATAGCTCGGTATTGCTTTGGTATGTTCCATAAGACTTATTTATAAACTGATTTACAAGCGTCTTTTTACTTAAAAGGCGCTTTTTTATTTATGAATACTGAAAAAATGACATGTTGCAAAGGATTGAGAGTGACAAAATGACTTGAATGTTCTGTTGGCATTTATTTTGACTAGTTCAATTAAACAAACGAAATAAATGTAAAATTTTAATATAGGAGGATTAAATTATGTTACCGATTGTTTTAAATCGTATGAACAACAGGAGTTTATTAAATGATTACTTTAATTCAAACTTCTATGAAAATCAAATTTGTAAAGAATCTTCGGCTTTTTTACCTTCAGTAAACATTCATGAAAATGAAAAATTATATGTAATTGAAGTGGCGGCTCCAGGATTGGCTAAAGAAGATTTCAAAATTAAGCTTGATGGAAATTTAATAACAATTTTTGCTGATAAAGAGGAGAAGGATAATAAAACAGTAATTAGAAAAGAATTTGCTTATAATTCGTTTGAGCGCTCGTTTAAATTTTCTAATAAAGTTGATGTTGAACAAATTTCAGCAGGATATAATAATGGAGTTTTATCTGTTGAACTTCCTTTAAAGAAACAGGAAATTCCACAAAAAAAGGAAATTGCAATTAAGTAAATAGTTTTCTCATAGGTTAGTTTTAGCGGATGGTTTTGGCCATCCGTTTTTTTGTTATGGCATCTTATTAATAGTATTGTCTGATTAAGAAAAATATATACTTTTACGTTTGTTAATATTTGAAAATAAAACTAAACTAAATCAAACAAATATGGTACAGTATTTTAAAAGATTCCTGATTTTTGCAGTGTACTTTGCAGTGTTGATTACACTGATGTTTATAGTATTATTTTATGTAAAAGGATACAATGATGAAGGTGAATTGATAAATTATCTTTCTACATTGCTTCAGAAAAAATTTATCCTGTTTTATGTAGGTATGGTTGCAATATATCCGCTTTTTGCTTTTATTAATGTAAAACGACACCTAAATAAAGAGTACGCATATTATAGTGAGGCAGTTGAACGAGTAATGGAGCAGTCTGGATATATTAAATTGAATGAAACAGACACGCATATTACATTTAGAAAAGAGAAAATGGGTGCCCGTTTGGCTCTTATGTTTCTTGATGAAATAAGTATTAATAAAAGTGATAACCCGGTTGTTATTTCCGGTCTTCGTAAAGAAGTTCGTAAACTAAATCGTATGCTTGATACAGCATTATTATAATTATTTATCCGGACTTATCGGTAAATAAACTTTATCGATAAGTTCGGTGTATTCTTTTTGGCAATCGCTAAAACTGGTAATTCCCCCGCCGCTTTTATAGGTAAGGTTATCCCCTTCCTTTTCTATATAGCGAATCATAACTGCACTGTCCAGATTTTCTCCATCAAAAATACCCATAACACCCGTATAAAATCCCCGGCTGTATTGTTCCGCTTTCTGAATAATTTCAATGGTCTTTTTCTTTGGGGCACCACTGATTGAACCAGCTGGAAGTAATGAGAAAAGAATATCTCCCAAGTTATTGTGAAAACCTTCAGGAAGTTCTCCAACAATTTTAGAACTCATTTGAAGAAGATTTTTTTGATTGGTCGAGATTTTATCCATGTAACGAAACTTTTCAACGTGAACATTGGAGGCTACCATGCTTAAGTCATTCCGGATTAAATCTACAATGGTAGTATGTTCAGCAGTTTCTTTTAAGTCATTTAGTAATGTGTTTTCTGCATCCGGAAGATCTGCGTCTATAGTGCCTTTCATAGGGTATGAGGAGATTTCGCCCTTACTTATTTTAATAAATATCTCGGGTGAAAAAACCACAAACTGATCTTTGAAAAGCAGTTTGTAGGGAGCCTTACTTAAATGAAAAATATCGCGTAAATTCAGGTTGGTATTAATTTCAGTTGGCTGCGTAAGGTTTGTTAAATAAGAATTTCCCCAATTTATATTTTTTAAGACAATATCGAAGGCTTCGCTGTACTTTTCGTACTTAACAGGAAGTTTGCTGAAATTTATTTCAGGTAATGTGACTTTTTTAATACTTGTATTAGTGTGTCCATTAATATTGAATAAGACATCAGAATTGTCAATTTCATTCAATGGTTTAATCCATGAATTAGATAAATCAAAATTGATTATAAAAAGAAAAGCTTTCTTCTCTCTTCCATATTGGTTTATTGTTTTTTTAGCTGTTGTTCTATCCATTTAAATATTAAATATCGAAACTATAAATTGAGATTTTTGAACCAAATACCACTCAACATTGTACATAATAGTAAAATATGCTACAAACTTACTATTTTTTTGTATGATATTGATTCGTAATTTTTATTAGTAATATAGTTTTAATAGTAGAACATACCATTATGCGCATTTATCTTAATACACATAGCAGAGTTTCAAAAACACGGATGGTTGTATTATCAATAATAATTGGTTTGATGGTTATTTTTGGTGCCTATTGGGTGTTCTTTTTAAAACAGTTTATGGGTATTTTAATTCTTCTAATAGGATTAATAGGCTTGTACGATTTGGTAATTTCTTCAACAAGTTGGTATAAGCATTATATTTATATTGATGTAAGCGAAAATGAGCTTATTCTAAGAGTGCAATATTTTAAGCCTCCTGTAACATTACGTTGGGAAGAGATAGATAAAATTAGAATGAATGCACGGAAAATTATTGTATTTCCAAAATATGAAGATATTGTCTCGTTTCAGTTAACAAAATTGGAACCCAACGAAATAAAAGAGCTTTTAAAAATAATTATTGATAAGGCTACACATCATGATGTAGATGTAATTTATCGTTAATCTCTTCTTGTTTTATAATACTTCTCTTAAAATATTTTCTTTATACGCAATTAATTGCTTTTTTTGTAGGCCCTAATGATAGATAGATACTTATGAGGCGATTGATTTTAACTACAGGACTTGCATTCTTTTTTGTTTTATCTTATTCCAGCGATCATTTAAAGGTGATGCATTATAATTTGATGTATTTCGGAAAGTATACATCTTATTGTACCTCTTCAAATAATAATACCAATTCTAAACTTAGTTATCTGGAAACAATAATTGCAAACGTTCAGCCAGATATATTCACAGTAAATGAAATGGATGATCAGTCTTACGATGCCGATTTAATTTTGAATAATTCGTTAAATACAAATGGAGTATCTAGATATAAGCGGGCTTTGATGAAAGGTGATTATTTGGTAAATATGCTTTATTATAATAGCGAAAAGCTTGAACTTGTAGAGCAATACACAATAAATACTGAACCTAGAATTACAGATGTATATAGATTGAGATATATAGGAGGGAGTACTTCTGAGCAGGCTGAGTTGTATTGTTTTGTCTGTCATTTAAAAGCCGGTTCCGGAGGTGAAGATGCCAGTCGAAGAAAAAATGCAGCACGGCTATTAATGAATTATATCGACAGTAATATTGAAGGAAACTACCTTGTAATGGGAGATATGAATTTGTATGGAAGTAGTGAGGGAGCATTTCAGGAATTTATTAATCCTTCAAATAACGAAATAAAGTTGAATGATCCGGTAGAACAGATCGGAGAATGGAATAATGAATACAATTATCGTAATTTCCATACACAATCTACTCATACATCTGGTAGTGGATGTCATTCAGGAGGAGGTTTTGATGATCGGTTTGATTTTATTCTGTCTTCCAATAGTATTATTGATGGAAGCAATCAAATTGCATATGTGCAAAATAGTTATAAGACTTTTGGGCAGGATGGAAATCGTTTTAATAGTACATTGTTGAGCCCTGATAATACAAGCTTGTCATCTGAAGTTATTTCCGCACTTTACCATAATTCCGATCATCTGCCTGTAATTCTTGATCTGGAGATTAACGGAACTACTATGATAGATGAATTTGAGAATGGTTTTGATTTTCACTTTAATAATCCTGCCCGAGATATTTTAAATATTGAAATAAAAGGGATTGAACCAGGAGAGGATGTTGAAATGAGTATCTTTTCACTTTCAGGAAAAATCATGTTTTCAAGGAAAATTATGAGTGCTGATTTAGGGGAAGAATTAGAGATAGATTTAAGTTATTTGCGAAACGGCCTTTATATATTAAATGTTAATGGTATTAAAGGAAGTGTTTCTAAGAAATTGATTATTCAATAAAGCATATGGAAAAAGTATTAAAAAGGTTTCTAGAATATATTAAAGTTGATACACAGTCTGATCCAAAATCACGGAATTGTCCAAGTACAGATAAGCAATTCAACCTTGCTAAATTACTTGAAAAAGAACTAAATGACCTGAAACTTGAAAGTGTAAGTTTAGATGAGAATGGCTATGTGACTGGGGTTATGCCTGCAAACTCAAATAAACCAATGCCTACTATTGGTTTTATATCCCATATGGATACTAGTTCTGATTTTTGTGGAAAGGATGTGAATGCTCAGATAATTGAAAATTATCAGGGTGAAGCTATTTTTTTAAATAAAGAAAAGAATATTATTCTTTCTCCCACTGATTTTCCTGAACTGAATGATTATATAGGGCAAACCTTAATTACGACTGATGGAACAACACTTTTAGGTGCTGATGATAAAGCCGGTATTGCAGAGATATTAACTGCTCTGGAGTATTTAAACGAGCATCCTGAAATTGAACATGGAACTATTAAAGTTGGTTTTACGCCTGATGAAGAGATTGGCCGTGGTGCAGATAAATTTGATGTAAAAACATTTGATGCTGACTTTGCTTATACTATTGATGGGGGACAGATAGGGGAGTTGGAGTATGAAAATTTTAATGCCGCATATGCAAAAATATTGGTTCAGGGTCGAAATGTTCATCCTGGATATGCAAAGGATAAAATGATAAACTCAATTATTATTGCAAGTGAGTTTAACGATACACTTCCTGTAAATGAACGTCCGGAATATACTGAAGGTTATGAGGGATTTTATCATATTGTTGGTTTCGACGGATCGGTAGAGAAAACCGAAATTGAATATATTATTCGTGATCATAATCAGGAGAAATTTGAGTATAAAAAGCAATTTATACAGCAAATTGCCGATTTTATGAATAAAAAATACGGTGAAAATACCATTGTTGTAGAAATGAAAGATCAATATTATAATATGCGTGAAAAATTGGAAAAGGAAATGCATATTATAAAGCTTGCCGAAAAGGCAATGCTGCAAGCTGGTGTTGAGCCTTTGATTAAGCCAATTCGTGGTGGAACCGACGGATCAAAACTTTCCTTTATGGGGTTGCCATGTCCGAATATATTTACCGGAGGGCATAATTTTCATGGGAAGTTTGAATTTGTTCCATTAGAGTCAATGCAAAAAGCAGTAGAGGTTATTGTAAATATTTGTACTATTACAGCAGGTGATGAATAAACTACTATTAGTTGATAATTACGATTCCTTTACCTATAACCTCGCGCAAATCCTTAAAGAGCATGGTGGTTTTGAGCTGGATATCATTAAACATGACCAGTTGGATATTGCGCAGGTGTCAAATTACAATAAAATACTGTTTTCTCCCGGACCTGGTTTGCCTAAGGATCACCCCGTAATGTTTGAGATTCTTGAAAAATATGGAGAAACGAAATCAATTCTTGGTGTCTGTTTAGGGCACCAGGTAATTGCCGAATATTATGGTGGAGAGCTTTATAATCTTCCGCATGTAGTTCATGGAATTACCAAAAAATGTAAAATATATGCAACAGCCGATTATCTCTTCAGAGGTTTAGTTTCCAGTATTGAAGTTGGATTGTATCACTCATGGGCAGTTAAAGCAGATTGTTTCCCCGAGAAGAATCTTGAGGTTACCATGCTCTCTGAAGAAAACGTAATTATGGCCTTGAGACATCGTGATTTTGATATACGGGGTATACAATTTCACCCCGAATCAATTATGACAGCTTCCGGAAAGCAAATGCTAAATAACTGGTTGAATTATTAATTGCTTGCTTTTACTCCAGTTAATTCTTTTGCAGTATTAACTATTGCATTGATGTCGTAGCCACAATCTCTCCGTAGTTCAAGTTGGGTTCCGTGTTCAATAAATTCGTCCGGAATACCAAGGCGTTTAACTTTACAGTTGTAGTCATTATCATTCATAAATTCAATAACTGCACTTCCTAAGCCGCCCACAATGGTGCCGTCTTCAATGGTGATAATGTATTTGTAGTTTTTACCAACTTCATGAAGTATATTTTCGTCAATTGGTTTTAAGAATCGTATATCATAATGCGCAGCATCAATACCTTCCTTTTGAAGTCGCTTACAAGCTTCTATGGCATAATTTCCAGGATGTCCGATTGAGATGATCGCAATATCTTTTCCATCTTTTATTTTTCTTCCTTTTCCTATTTCAAGCTCAGAGAAGGGTCGCTGCCAGTCAACCATAATACCATTTCCTCTTGGGTAACGAATCGAGAATGGTCCCTGAGGTTTAAGCTGGGCTGTGTACATTAAATTCCGTAATTCTTCTTCGTCCATTGGTGCCGAAATAATCATATTCGGAACACTTCTAAAGAATGATAAGTCATAAGCTCCGTGGTGGGTAGCGCCATCAGCACCTACTAAACCTCCGCGGTCGAGACAAAAAACAACATTCAGGTTTTGTAATGCAACATCGTGAATAACCTGGTCGAAAGCACGCTGCATAAATGAGGAATATATATTGCAGAAAGGAATATAACCTTGAATTGCAAGTCCTGCAGAGAAAGTTACCGCATGTTGTTCTGCTATGCCTACATCAAACGAACGTTCTGGCATCTTTTCCATCATTATGTTTAGTGAGCACCCTGAAGGCATTGCTGGTGTAATGCCAAGGATTTTTTCATTTTGTTCCGCTAATTCCACGATCGTATTTCCGAATACATCCTGGTATTTTGGAGGTTGCGGTTCGCCAGGTTTTTCTTTATGAACCTGACCGGTTACTTTATCAAATTTACCGGGAGCAGCATGCCACTTTGTTTGTTCCAGTTCGGCAGGTTTAAAGCCTTTACCTTTCTTGGTAATTACATGAAGTAGCTTTGGTCCTTTTATATGTTTTAAATCTTCAAGAATTTGTGCAAGGTATTTTACGTCGTGTCCGTCAATTGGACCAAAATACCTGAAGTTTAAAGATTCAAAAAGATTACTTGATTTCAGTAAAATTGATTTTATGGCATTTTCAATTTTCTGGGCATATTTTCGCGAAGCCGGCATTCTACCCATCAGGTGCCAAACTTTATTTTTTACCTTATTGTAAGGTTTCGAAGTGGTTATGTCCAGTAAATATTCTTTCATGGCTCCCACATTGGGATCAATAGCCATGTTGTTATCGTTAAGAATTACAAGAATGTCTGAGTTTTCAATTCCTGCATTGTTTAAGCCTTCAAAAGCCATTCCTCCGGTAAGTGCTCCATCACCAATTACGGCTACAACCTGCCTGTCTTCATTTTTTAATTTAGAAGAGACAGCCATTCCTAGAGCTGCAGAAATGGAGGTGGAGGAATGTCCTACACCAAATGAATCATATTCACTTTCGAAAATATTGGGGAAGCCTGAAATGCCTTTGTATTTGCGATTGGTATGAAAATTATCACGGCGTCCGGTTAAAATTTTATGCCCATAGGCCTGGTGTCCAACATCCCACACAATCTTGTCATAAGGGGTGTTGAAGACATAATGCAAAGCAACGGTTAATTCAATTACACCCAGACTGGCTCCAAAGTGGCCGGGTGTACATGATATAACATCAATAATGAAGTCACGTAATTCTTTGCTAACCTGAGATAATTCCTTGCGATCCAGTTTTTTTAGATCGTCAGGATTGTTGATTTTATTTAGTAATTCAAACTGTTCGGACATCCGCTGTATTTTAATGCAAATATATATAATTTATTAATAAAGCTTAATTGTGAACATAGCATACACGAATTTTATATATTTGTTCAAATAAAAACGTTTTTCAATGGTTAAAAAATCTTTATTTATAGCAGTTGTTTCATTAGTAGTAATGAATGCCTGTGTTCCGGTTAGAGAATACCAGGAATTACAAGATAAACACGATAAAAGCAATGATGAAAAAGAGTTGCTTGTCGAAGAAAATGATAACCTTAATACAATCAATACTGAGTTGGATGCAAAAATTAAAGTATTGGATAAAGAGGTTAAAACACTTGTTGAAGATAGTACTACACGTGCAGCAAATATAACTCAGCTTAAATACAATCTTGATAAGATACAGAAGCAATATGACGATTTGCAGTTTGCACAAGATGCATTATTAAAGGGAAGTGCATCGGAAACCCGTAAGCTTTTAGAAGAACTTCAAAAGACGCAGGAGGATTTGCAAATTCAGGAAGATGCTTTGCGCGAACTGGAAAAAAGATTAAATGCTCGTAAACGAAACCTTGAGACATTGCAAGGTCAGCTTGAAATAAAAGATCGGGAGATTACTAAAAAGAATAATGAACTTGAAGCCAGAAATGCCCGAATGCTTGAGCTTGAACGCATTCTTTTTGAGAAAGATTCTCTTGTTGATGCTTTGAAAAATAAAGTTAGTGCAGCATTAATGGGTTACGAAGGAAGAGGCTTAAGTATTACACAAAAAGATGGAAAGGTATATGTTTCGCTGGATGAAAAGTTGCTTTTCAGATCTGGTAGTGCTAATGTGGATCCTAAAGGACAAGCTGCCTTAAAAGATCTTGCTGTTGTTTTAGCTGAAAATCCGGATATTAATGTATTGGTCGAAGGACATACCGATGATGTTCCGTATAATGGAACTGGAAAAGTAAAAGATAATTGGGATTTAAGTGTTTTAAGAGCGACTTCAGTGGTGAAAATACTTTTAACTAATCCGAAACTTGATCCTGTACGCGTAATTGCTGGTGGACGTAGTAAATTTATTCCATTGGATAATGCTAAAACTACGGAAGCTCGTGCCAAGAACCGTCGTACTGAAATTATTCTTACGCCGAATATTGATGAATTGTATAGATTATTGAATGAATAAATAATGACCGCTAAGACGCGGAGACGCTAAGTTTTCGTGAAGACTTCATTTAAGATGCATGGAGCTTATCCTTAATCATAGATGAATCTAAAAAAAACTATTTAAAAGGCATGGCGTTTACTTCGCGCCTTTGCGGTGAAATAAAAGCATAAAATGAAGCTTCTAATACGATATATTAGCAAACTTACCTTTCGAAGAAGCTTTAATGTTTTAAAAATTGCAGCCGGTTATCTGATCTCTAATTTGATCAGAAAACCGGCTGTTTTTTCTTTACCCTGGGGTGTTAGTTTTGAGGTAGCTGCAGTCTGTCAACTTCATTGTCCTGAATGCCCTGTCGGAATGGGTTTGGTTGAACGTGAAAATTCTTTTTTCCCTTTTGAAAAATATGAAAAAGTAATAAAGGAAATTTATAAAGATATATGTGAAGTACAACTGTTCTTTCAGGGAGAGCCACTGTTAAATAAGGAGATTGAACGTTTTGTTAAAGTAGCTGATGATAAGAAACTTTTTAGTACAATATCTACCAATGGGCAACTATTGACTCAAGAGATTTGTGAAAGATTAGTTGCTTCAGGTTTGGATAAAATTATAATTTCTGTTGATGGAATTGATCAGGATACATATGCTAAATACCGGGTAAATGGTAGTTTAGATAAAGTACTGGAAGGAATAAAGCATTTAGAATCGGCTAAAAAGAAAGTAAATAGTAAGTTTCCTTATGTTGAAATACAATTTTTAGCTTTTAGTTACAATGAAAATCAAATTAACGACTTAAAGCATTTTTTTCAAGGGTATTCCATCGATAAACTGAGTGTTAAAACTGCTCAGATTTATAGCTCCGAAAAAGCAGGTTTGATTCCAAAAAGTAATAGGTTATCACGTTATCGTGAAGTTGATGGGAAGGTTCAATTAAAACGTAAACAAGCAAATCGTTGTAAAAGACTTTGGTCCGCTTCTGTAATTACTTCCGATGGAGAATTAGTACCCTGTTGTTTTGATAAAACAGCAGGATATGTATTTGGTAATATTGAGGATTCATCTTTTCTTGAAATATGGTATTCAAAGCGTTCAGAGGCTTTTCGGCATAAGGTTCTTACAAATAGAAAAGGAATTGAGATTTGTGGAAATTGTACTTCTTAAAACAATAAATGCTAAAAGGTTTTCTGATATAATATACCTATAAAACCCTTTAGCAATTATCATTAAACTATTTATGTTTTATTTATTCTTTCACACACGAACTTCCTGCCAACCAGCCGGTAGAAAATGCGATTTGCAGGTTGTAGCCTCCTGTATCTGCATCCACATCGATTAATTCACCGGCAAAATAAAGGTTTTTGGTGAGTTTCGATTCCATTGTTTTGGCATTGATATCGCTTGTTTTTACACCACCAGCTGTGATAATAGCTTCTTTAAATGAGCGATGTCCTGATATCTTAAAGCGAAAATCTTTTAGAAGTATTCTGATTTTACGTCGTTCTTTGCCACTTAACTGATGCGCTTCTTTTTGAGGATCCAGTTCCAGTCGATCTAAAATAGCTGGGATAAGCTGCATTGGCATCCACGATTTGAAAAGCTTGAAAAGTGATGTTTTTCCATTTGTATCAATGTCGCGTAATAAACGTGTGTCAAGTTTTTGTTCGTCAAGTGCTGGTTTCAAGTCAATAGAAACCTCAACGTTTTTGCCTGCTTTGAACTCATCAACAATATTTCGGCTAAGTGTTAGGATAATTGGACCATTCAGACCCCATGATTCAAATATTAGTTCGCCAAAATTCTCGTTTATTTTTCGTCCATCCGACCAAACAACTGCTTTTACATTTCTTAGATTAAGACCTTCCAGTTTTGGGTGGATTTTTTCTTTTGTTTCAACAGGTACAAGAGCAGGCCTGGTAGTTTCAATGGTATGATTAAGTTTTTGTGCAATTTTATGTCCGTCTCCTTTTGATCCTGTTGCCGGGTAGGAAAGACCTCCTGTACATAAAATCAAAGAATTGCAAAGTACGTGTTGTTGAATCTCTTTTTGAGTGTATATCAAACCGTAAACCTGATCATTTTCGGTCTTTAGTTCATCCAGCTTACATCCACAGCGAATTGAAACACCTTGTTTTTTGGCCCAGTTGGTTAAAGCATTAACCACATCGGCAGCTCTATTGCTTTTAGGAAATATTCTGCCGCCACGTTCAGCTACAGTTTCAACTCCTTGTTCATTTAGCAATTCAATAATATCTTTATTATAGAAATTAGAGAAAGCAGGTTTTAAGAATTTACCGTTTGGATAAACGTGTTTAATAAATTCAGAAATTGTTGCTTCGTTGGTAATATTGCAACGGCCTTTTCCTGTTATTAGTAACTTTCGGCCTTCCTGACGCATTTTCTCGATCAATAAAACTTTTGCACCTAAACTGGCGGCTCTTCCGGCAGCAATTAGTCCGGCAGCTCCGGCACCAACTACAACAACATCAAATTTTTCCAAATAATTGTATTTTAATTTTCGGCAAAAGTAATGTTTTCCTGCAGATTAATAGCCTAATAATTTGTTTTGTGTCAATTTGTTCCGGATAAAAAAAGAAAACCCCGAAAGCTTTATTAAAACACCCATTAAAATAAAAGCTTTCAGGGTTAAAGGTTAATGATAAACCTATTATTGTTTTATCTTATTTATTGAATTGGCACTCTCCACTGTGATTGCCATGTCCGCGTTGCATTCTTTGACCGTTTCTATGACCTTTACCTTTGCGATGTTTTCCTGCGTGAGCATCAAAAAATACTTTTTGATCATCGCTTAGCATGCTTCGAACTTCCTGGCGATGAGCAGCTCGTTTTTTTGCCATCTGGGTCTTAATTGAACCCATTTCATCGATCTTTTTGTTAATGGCTTTCATGTCTGCATTATCGGCAGTTTGTAAGGCTTTTAATTCTGCACGTTTAATGTCTAAATTATTTCTGAAAGTGGTCATCTCTTTCATGTGCTTAGTGCGGAGAGTTTTCATCTTTTCCTGTTGCTCATCGGTAATACCAGGAATTCTTTGATGCATACCATGTCCTTGTTTACCCATAAAATGCTCATGGCCAGCTTCTCTGTTCATTTGCTTACCCTGTCCTCGCTGCGCAAATAAATCGCTGCTCACTGTGCTTAGTGCAATCGCTAATAGAAGGATTGCGAAATTTAAATTTTTAATTTTCATGACTGTAAGTTTATGTTATTTGACTGTGTTTAATTTCTTTTATTATGATGTGGTCCTCTTCCTTTACGCCTTCCTTTACGATGTCTTGGGCCTTCTTCCGGGGTTGCCATTTCAATAAATACCTTTTCAAGTTTTTCTATTTGTTCAGGATCGCAATTGTTTTTTAACTTGAAGAAATAGTGAGTGGTTAACATTTTTAATTGAGCATGTTGGTTTCCAAATTTTTGAGAGATTAGTTCTATTTTTTGTGTGTCAGGTTCAGTATTTGACATCTCTTCAAGCATCTCAATGCGCAGCCTGTTCATTTCCTGTCTTATATTTCTGGCCTCCTGCATAAAATCTTGCCTTGCCTCTCTGAAAACTATATGCTGCTCTTCTCTTAAGTTGAGTTTGTCTATTAAAAAACGGTTCATCCCATGTTGAGGCATGTTTGTAGTTGAAGTTTGTGTTAGCATTCGACCTACTTTTCGGGATTGAATGTTAAAGGATATAATAGTTGCCAGGTTAGTTGCCAGTAGGATTATTATTATCCATGTTTTCGTGTTATTTCGCTTAAAAAAAATCATAATTACTCTTGTTCGGTTAAAATAGCTGTTTCCAAATATTCCTGTTGAAAATCGTTAAGGTACGATTGCATTTCAATTTCCGCGTATGTATTATCACCTTGTGAGTTAGCAGTGGCAATTCCAAACCATATTCCGAAACTCATGCCAATTATTAGAGCGAAAGTTGAAAAAGCAGGAATTAGGATTCGTTTATAGGAGAATACATTTCCTTTTTTGTTTTCGATGATTTCATCAATATGTTGGTTGATACGTGTTAAAAGGAATGGATTTACTTCCGATTTCTTCTCTTCTTCGATTAAGCTGTATGCAGATTGTAATTGAGCAAGAGCTTCCTGGCAGTTATTGCAGGAATCTATGTGCTGCTGTACCTTAGCTTTTAGTTCGGCGGTTAAGCTTTCTTCTAAAAGTTGTGTGAAATTTATATGTGCTTCTTTACATTTCATTTTTAATCTGCTTTATTGTTTTGACACCATTTCTTTTTAAAACTTGCGCTCATTTTTATAAAAATTCAATAATTTTTTCTGAAGGTTCTTTTTCGCCCTAAAAATTAAGGATTCAACAGATGATAAAGAGATGTCCATAATTTCAGCAATCTCCTTATATGGTAAATCTTCGTATTTATTTAGTACAAATGCAATGCGTTGGTTTTCCGCCAGTGCATTTAATGCTTTTGAAAGTACCTCTTTTTGCTCTTCAGTCTCAACCCCGGCATCAGCCTGATGGTTTGTGTTTTCTGGAATTTCAAGTTGTGAGTTCTCTGAAGTGCTGAAGAATGATTCGATACTTCTAAGAACAGAATGTTTTTTTTGACTTCTAATAAAATTTAAAGACTTATTCACTGCAATGCGGTATATCCATGTAGATATTTTGGAATCTTTCCTGAATTTCGCGATAGACTGGTATACTTCGATAAATACCTCCTGACTTAAATCGTCGGCATCGGCTTTAGAGTGAACAAAACCCATACAGGTATTGAATACCATTTGTTGGTATTCCAGTACCAGCTTGTTGAAGGCTTCGCGGTCTCCCTTTTGTATTTTATCGATTAAATTAATGTTGGTCATTTTTTTCAAATCTGATGATTTGACACCGTCCTTTGGAAAAACTTGCGCTTAATTCGCACTTTTTTTGATTTTATTTAATTTGAACTATGGAAAACAAATAAAATTACATCAAATTTTAAGATATTAAAGGTTTCAAACTAAAGTTTTAAGGGATGTTTTATTTTATGACATCATAATTACAAAAGGGGATTGCATGAATAGCGAACGACAGATATTATTTTACGCTTTATTATTCGGGGTTTTACTTCTGTTAAATACATGTAAAACCGACAACAATAATTTAACTACAGAACAAAAAATTGAAGATTTTGAATTCTTCTATAATACCTTAAAGGAGAGCTACCCTTATTTTGAAGTTAATAAACGAATGAATGAGGTGGATTGGCTGGCGAATAAAGAAAAGTATTTACGTAGAATTGAGTTGACAAGAAATAACCGTGAGTTTTTCATGACTTTCCGAACGATTCTTCTAGCCTTAAATAATGGGCATAACGATTTTTTTCCAACAAACAAATACGACCAGGTTCTTAATGTTTATCGAAAAGCTATTCCAATGAACAGGGCCTATCAGAACTGGGTCGATGAACTTGAAAAAGCAGATACTGCGAAAATTGCCTATTGGCAAAATTTTATCAATTCGGGAAAAAGTAAATCCTTGAGAAGGAAAGGGCCACGAACGAATAAGAAACGACCTTCCTTGAAATTCTTTTATAATAATGAATTTGCTGTTATTAGTATTCCTTCTTTTGGTCAATGGTATATTAAACGCGATCGCGATTCTATTTCTGATTTTCTGTCGAAAATTGAAAAAAGTAAAGTATTGATCATCGATATTCAAGGTAATGAAGGGGGATCTGTAATGTACTGGCGTGAGCATATTGTTCCGCGATTAATTCACGAGCCTTTGGTGTATTCACGCTATATGGCTTATAAAAATAGTGCTTACATTGATAATTACTATGGTGCAATGAATGATGAGGTGAAAACTTTTGCTGATTTACCCGAGCTGAAAGCGGCCCCAATGGAATTAAGAAATGATTCAAGCTTTGTTTTTATGGTGGATAATGATACCATTCGTCCCGACAGGCCCGTTGATTTTTATGGCGATATTTATGTATTAACTGATGCCGGTGTGTTTTCGGCCTCTGAAAGCTTTGCCGCATTTTGTAAATCAACAAAATGGGGAACAGTTGCTGGAGAAAGAACTGCCGGTGACGGTATTTCTATCGATCCGGTTTTGATTACTTTGCCAAATAGTGGATTGATTGCACGTTTTTCAGGAGTTATGGGTTTAAATCCCAATGGCTCTTCGAACTTTGAAATGAAAACTGAACCAGATATCCCTTTGTATGCAAGAAGTAAAAGCGAGCGTTTATTTAAGCTAATTAGTAAAATTAGGTTTAAGGAAATCGAATGATTTTTATAAAGGACACAGATTCACAGATCAAAACTGCCTATGAACCTGTGGTATTTTTAATTCATTTTAAACAAAACTTTCCCCTTTGTCATATTCTTACGATATGTTTCAACTGCCTGGTTGGCTTCTTCCAGAGTGAAAATTTGTTGAATTTTTGTATGCAACGATTCGTTTAATAGTTTCTGAACTTTCTTAGTATTCTTTAATTTCTTTAAAATTGGTTGTTTAGATGTATGGTTGCCAAGGAAAAACCCGTGAATACTTTTGTCCTGCTGTACAATTATTCTTGAGTCGAAGCAGGCATTTTGCTCTGATAATTTAGCATAGCTAACAAGCTTACTGCCATTTGGAGCTGCTTCCAAGAGTATACCGGTTTGTTCTCCGCCCACAGCATCAAATATTAGTGTTGCATTAAGCTCTTGCATTAAATCTTTCAGCTTTAATATAAAGTCGGAATCTTCGCTGTTTAAAATATGTTTTGCTCCAATTTTCTTTAATACTTCCTCTTGTTCAGCTTTTCGAACAATATTGATTAAAGGGATACCTTCGTTTTTTGCAAGGCGTACCAGCATTTGACCAAGTGCACTGGCAGCTGCGTTGTTTACAATGGCTTTGTGCTTTTCCTCTTTGGTAATATCGATAAATGATAATGCCGTTAGCGGATTTACAATTAGCATAGCAGCGCGATCAAATTCAATGTTGTTTTGTATTGGAATACAACGCATAGCCGAAGTAGTCATATATTCAGCCCAGGTTCCTCCATTTTCTGGTGTGGAAGAGCAGGTTACCCTTTTGCCCATACGCATTTTTGCAAGTAATCCTTTTCCGACATGAACAACGGTGCCGCTACCCTCAATTCCTGGTGTTACCGGAAAGTTGGCTTTAACAGCATAAGTTCCCTGAAGAAAACTCAGGTCTGAAGGGTTTATAGGTGTTGCCTCCATCTTAATAAGAACTTCGCCTGCTTTTGGTAGTGGTACCGGTACTTCTCTTACAACCAATGGGCCACCGGCTTCTTCTTGAAATATGGCTTTCATGGTTTGGGGTATATTACATTGTGTTTTCATGTCGATCTATTTGAGAATTCGAACTTAGGAAATATTTTCAATTTTAAGGTAGTCCTGGACAAAATATTGTTTTTTTGCTTAAACAGGTTTTTATTAATGAAACAGCTACTGAGTTTTAACTAATTCTCAATTATAGGTTCAATTCTACATTTAGGCCACCTGTTTAAGTTGTTCTTTTGTGCCGGCGCAGTTTATAGATTCCTTCACGGGTTTCTTTGTTGCTGTTTTCTGGTTGTAGGATTGCTCCTCAGAATTCGCAGAGGTGTGTTTCTGGGACTGGCTTGTATACTTGAGTTTGTTATATGTCATTTTCTGAGATGCGCCGGTATTCAGGAATTTACCGACCTAGGATTCTGTAATCAGGACGGGTACTTAAATTTCCAAAGAGGTTAGTTTCTGCATGCAGAACAACACAAAAAGGTTTGTCAGGCAGGTGTTCTGAAGTTCTACGATATAAAGAAGTAACTTAAATAGAAGTGCCAGGTAGAATGTACAACAACGGAACTTGTTGTGTGAATGATTGAAGTTGAGATATTATATATAGAAATAGTTTTTTTGTTAAACATACAGCCTGGTATAAAGAATGCTAATCTATGAGATAGTATTCTGAATATTGAACGTAATGTCGATATTTTATATTTAAGGATTTTGTATTAAGCCAAGAGTGCTGCACCTGTTATTCCCGCATTGTTTAGCAGCTTTGCAGGTTCAATAGGTGTCTGTATACTGAGTTCTGATGAAAACTTCTCAAACTTTTTACTGGCACCTCCACCCAGAATAAATAGTTCGGGCGAGAAAAGGAATTCAAGGTATTGCAGGTATTTGTTGAAACGTTTACCCCACTCCTTCCATTTTAAATCTTCTTTTTTACGAACTGCATCTGAGGTGAATTTTTCAGCTTTCAGTCCATTTTCTAAAAACAGGTGGCCGAATTCGGTATTGGGGATCAATTCTCCTTTGTTAAAAAGAGCAGAGCCAATTCCGGTACCAATGGTAAGAAAAAGAGCCAATCCCTGGAAGTTCTTTACACTTCCAAAAACCAGTTCGGCATAACCGGCAGCATCGGCATCGTTATAAACTTTTACATCGCAGTTGGTTACTTCGCTAAAAAGTTTGTTTGCATCAATGCCAATGCATGATTTATCGATGTTGGAAGCTGTTTTTATTACGCCGTTTTGAATAACCGCCGGGAATCCACAACCCACTTTACCACTCCAGTTAAAATATTTTGTGATTTCGTTGATTGTTTCTGCAATAGCATGGGGAGTTGCCGGTTGAGGAGTCTCAATCCGGTGTCGCTCGGTAATGAATTCCCCGGTATTTGTGTTAATAATAGCACCTTTAATACCAGATCCGCCAATATCAATTCCTAAAGCTTCCATGTTTTTAGCTGTTAGATTCTAAATGCAAGATACTAGATTCAATATTAAAGAGCAAAGACTATTAAATAATTATGAATGTTGAATTATGAGTTATGAATTTGCAAATAAAATTATGAGTATTTCTTATAATAGTAATTACAGTTTAATAGTTGCGATATGCAATTTTATTGTTTAAAATATTCAAAACTTATAATTTTTCCTTCTAATAACTAAGCACTAATAACTAATTATTTCAACAGTGACGTGCTTTGACTGTTATATAATGAAGACCAATTCTCGAAATAAAATTTATACCCATGGCTTTTGATGATCTAAAGAAAATTTGGCTGGAAAATTATAAGACAGCTCCGGAACAATTGAGTAAAATGAGTGAAGTTAAAGGGCTTGTCAGTGCTTTTAACGCTAATATTGATGCGGTTATAAAAGTTTCCGGAAAGCAAATTGAAGATATTGTAGTAACTCATAACTTAGATGAAAGAAATATTACGAGAGAATCTAAAGGAAATATAAAATCCGTTGAGGATGCATTTAACGGTTTTCTTCACTGTTTTAAAAATGGTATTGCTGAAGAGTGGTTGATTGATGATGTAATAGTTTTTGAATGGCTTCATAAAAACCTGGGATATGACAAATTGCAAATGGGAGGTCAAGGAGGTATTGTTGCCAATGTAATGTCGGTTTGTAATGTTGAAAAGGTCTATGTTCATTGTGCATCCTTGCCAAAAGAACAGGCAGAACTGTTTCTGCAGAATAGTAATCTTCAGTCAGTTGATGCCGAGGGTGTCGTTCATAAAGCGGGAGAAATAATGCGTAAAAAAGATATTCCGCTTATTCATTGGATAATTGAATTTGATAAAGGTGATAAGATTACATTAGGAAATGAGACGTATACATGTCCAAAGTCTAACCGCTTTATAGCAACTTACGATCCGCTAAATTTTAAATTGCATATCGATGAGCCCTTTGCTCGTGCCATGATGAAGCCAGAAACAGAATATGACTATATAATTCTTTCGGGTTATCAAATGTTGTATAAAGAATTTACTGATGGAACACAGGGATCTAACCGGATTGAAGTTTCAAAACAGTTAGTTGAACAATGGCGTATGAATCATCCGGGTGTTTTGCTTCATTTAGAAGTAGCTTCCACACAAGATAAATATATCCGTAAATATTTGCTCGATAATTTAGCTACAATTACCGATAGTGTTGGATTTAATGAGCGTGAATTGATTGATTTGCTAGAGGTAATGGGTGAAGAAAAACTGGCTTCACTCTGTGAAAAAGAAACCAATGCAACAAATCTGTTTAAGGGAATGCTAAAGGTTTTTGAATATACAAAGTGTCCCCGTTTACAGTTACATATGTTTGGCCTTTATGTTACGTTACAGCAAAGGGGGTTTAAAGTAACAGCAGCGCAAAACCGAAACGGGATGCAGTTGGCTGCAGTAATAGCAGCAGCTAAAGCAGGAACAGGTTCCATAAATAATGAAAAAGTATTGCTTTGGGCCAAAGACCGTGAAGTTTCAGAAGTTGGCTTGCGCGAACTTGAGAATCTTTCAAAGTTTATTTCTAAGGAGTTTGGGGAAAATAATTTAGAGGAAGAGGGTATTTTTTCTTATGATAAACTAGATGTTATTGCCGTTCCGACTATATTAATTGATAAGCCCGTAACGCTTGTTGGTATGGGTGATACTATTTCGTCAATTTCGCTGGTGGGGGCGAGATGATTAATTTTAACCTGGGAATAATTAAATTAAAAAAGCAGTAGTTATAATATCAACTACTGCTTTTTTAATTCGTTTTCTTTAGATTTATTTAATTCTTTTTAGGTTTAAGTCGTGGAAGTCGAAACTAAAATCGATGTTTGGCGAAATTCCTTTCATTTTTATTCCAATTGCCTTGCCTTCTTCATCTAATGTAAACATGGCAAAAGCATCGGCATTCATATCCTTGTATTCCCATTTAATAGCATAAGTATTTGCGTTATAATAATACATAGCTCCTTTAAGTTTTGGCGATCGGTGCGATTTGAACCAAAGCTGCTTTCCATTTTTATAGACTTCAACTTTTCCAAACCATTTGTCTTTGTATACACCAATATAATCTTCCTCATTAATATGCGAATCTTTTGCTTTTTTTACGGTTTTCCATACCAGTTCGGTTACTGAATCGCCTTTCATTCTTCTCTCTTTAAAATAATGTGCATACTTGTCAACCCATTCAAAATTATCCAGTTCCAGGTATTCGTCAACAAGTGCTTGCGATACCGCGGAGAAAATTCCTGCGCCATCGTCACTGGTATTGGTTAATACGATTATACCAAGGTTTATATCCGGTATTAATGTTGTTTTCGAAAGCATTCCCGGCAAGCCACCTGTATGTTGGACTCTCATATTACCCTTAATATCGGATAATCCCCAGCCTAAGCCGTAACCATTAAAATGCGAATTGTAGCGAGGGTTTTTATTAACGGGCATAAGCGTGTGCAATTTCCACATTTCGTCCAGGCTGGCTTCGGTAAATAGTGAATGCTGTAGGCTATCCCCGAATTTTCCTTTGTTTAGATGAACCTGCATCCAGTTACATATATCATCTACATTCGAATAAATACCGCCTGCAGCACCATTAATCATATCCTGGAAATCGGGAACAACTTTTAGTTCTTTGGCTTCCGATGTATGTGCCGATGCAAGGTTGTTGCGGTTTTCTATTTTTGATAAAGCAGCATAGGTATTATCCATATTTAGCGGCTTGAAAATATTTTCTGCTACAAATTCTTCCCATGTCATTCCCGAAACTCTTTTAATTACTTCCCCGGCTACAATATAAAGGAGGTTATCGTAATCGAACTTGGTACGGAATGCCGATACGGGTTCGAAATGTTGAAAAGCTGAAAGTAAATCATCGATAGTAAAATCAGCGCCGTCAGGGAAAAACATTAAGTCGCCAACGCCTAATCCCAAACCACTGCGATGAGTTAATAAATCCTGAATGTTAAAATTTTCTGTAACGTAAGCATTGTACATTTTAAACTCGGGAATATGATGCTTTACTTTATCGGTCCATTTAAGTTTATCTTGCTCAACTAAAATAGCCAGAGCCGCAGCAGTAAATGCCTTGCTGTTGGATGCAATGGCAAAATTGGTGTGTTTGTTCACCGGTTCGTTAGTGTCTACTGATTTAACTCCGTAACCTTTTGCATGTATTATCTTACCATCTTTTACTACACCCACCGAAACACCGGCTACATTAAACTTGCTCATTGCATAATTTACAAGTGAGTCGATTTTTTCAGAGGAAACTTGAGTAAAACCGGTATTAAAAGTCAGGAAGAAGTAAATGGTGATAAAAATGGAAGTTTTTAATAAATTCTTCATAGTGGTTTATTTTGTGAATGTTTCTATTGCTTTTTGTTATTTTGGGAACGCATTATCTTTTTTTGTGTCTTTATGATTTGGTGACTAAAATAATACATTATTAAATGTGCAGCCACTTTGCTGAGAATACAAATATTACGGATGGTTTAAGAGCTTTGGGAAAATATGGTATAATATAGAATAATATATTGCTTTTCTGATAAATTATTTGGCTATGCGGAAATCATCATAAAAAAAACCCAACCAAATGGTTGGGCTTTGTAGCCCCAACAGGGCTATATTGTATTTTACATCTGCAAACACGAGTGTACATATAAACACAATACAGTAGCGCTTTACAGAAACTTATTTGTAATATCATGTCCACAAATATACAGGTTTGTTTACAATATCGGGTGCAAGTATGGGTGCAATTTATTATATTTACAAAAATATTTTGCCATGGCTACAATTACATACTTTATCAGGACATCATCTAAAAAAGCGGATACTCAGGTAAATATCAGGGTTAAATTTAGGCATAATAATATTTACCTATATGCTAAAACCCCGAAGCATATTGAAGCTGATAATTGGGATAAGAAAAAGCAAAGGATTAAGCAAGGAAGAGCACATGAAAATAGAGATTCTATAAATAATTACTTAAGTTCATTAGAAACTTTTGCTTTGAATGCCTGGAATGAAAAGGTTAATAAAAGTCAGCTCGATAGTAATTGGTTTCAGCTTATCGTAAATAGTTTCCTGGACTCTGAAAAATCAGAAAGGGAAGAAACCACATTCTTAAGATATATTAAAGGATTTGTAGACAATTCAGAAAGTATAGTTGTTGATAAAACCGGGAAAAAGCTAAGTTATCGGACTATACAGAAATACAAAACAACTTTAGATATTTTAGATGATTTTGTAAAGCTGAATTATGGGGAATTGTTCTTACTTAAGGAAGTTGACTATGAATTTTACCAGGAATTCCTAAAATATCTTACAAATACAAAAAAATATGCTGTAAATACAGTAGGGAAATATATCGGAACGTTAAAGGTATTTTTAAATTCAGCCAGGAAAAAAGGTTTCAATATTAATATAGAAGGTTTTGTAAAACCAATTGAGGATAGCGATAATGTTTATTTAAATGAAGAAGAGTTAAAAGCTATATATGAGCTTGATTTGTCTGAAAACAAAAGGTTAGAGCGTGTAAGAGACTTGTTTATTGTAGGTGCCTGGACAGGTCTTCGTTTTTCCGACTTGTCCACATTAGATAAAAGTTATTTTATAAATAAAAAAATATCGCTAGATCAGGTTAAAACAAATGGTCGTGTAGTTATTCCATTGCATTGGATGGTTAAGAAGATAATGGAAAAATATGATTTCAATCTACCTAATGGAATATCTAATCAAAAATTTAATGATTATTTAAAAGAAGTTTGTCAGTTAGCAGAAATTAAAAACCAAGTATCAAAATCGATAACCAGAGGAGGTATAAGAGAGAAGAAGTATTATTTAAAGTGGGAGCTTATTTCTTCCCATTCAGCTCGAAGATCATTTGCTACAAATCTTTATAATTCTAATTTTCCAACTATTTCAATAATGGCTATTACCGGTCATAAGACAGAAAGGGCTTTTCTTGCTTATATTAAAGTTACACCTGAGGAGCATGCAGAAAAATTATTGGAACACTGGAATAAGCTGTATAATATTACATAAAGGGATTTTTTTTAATAATTAAACAGCTATCATTTAACCACAAATAATGACACACATGTTTGAAAAAAAGGCATTAAACATTTTGATAGATATTGTCCAAACAGTATGAACTAGCTATCTAATATGTCCGAGCTTCAAATCAAAATCAAGTGTTACTGTATAAACAAAGGACTGACCCTATTTAAGGGCAGCCCTTTGTTATAATAATTGAATTTTGATTATATACTCTTCTTAAAAAAGTTCCGGAATGTCTTTGAAGATAATAAAATTAAGCTTCCAAGCATTATACCTGTGAAAAACAAAATCAAAAACACCTTTATAAATGATAATTTATAGAATACTATAAAATATACCGAAACAAATATTGTTGCTAAAATATATATGAAGAGATATACCATAATAGTTTAGTTTAAATGCAAGCAAGCATTACCGCAGAAAATGCAAAAGGAAAAACAACTGTAAACATAGCTGCACAGCCAAGATCTTCAGTGTAACATGCCGTAACTGCATCTCCAACACAATTTGCCCATTCATAATAACCTTTTGATTGGTTTGGAGTATTTATTACATAATTATCCTTTGAAATTTTCAGTTTAACATTAGAGTCAACTAGCAACCCATCAACATAACCTGATTCATTAATGTTATCTACGATTACGGTGGCGGAGTACACTAGTTCTTCCTCTTTATCAAAAAAATCTATTTCAAATTCATTATTTGGAAGAATTCGAATGATAGATTTATTGTCTGAACCAATGTACTTTAATAAGTACATCTCTTCATTATTGCAGTTGTCTGACGATTTGTTATTGTTTGAAGAAGTTATTGGTTCAATTGAAGTAATGCCAAATTCCTTCATTTTCTCTACAGATAAAGGGGATTGTTGTTCCTCAACTGGCAAATCAGAGACACTGTCATTATTCTCACAACTTGCAAATAATAGTACACTTGCAATTAATAAATAAAATAATTTTTTCATAGTTTTTTTATTATATTGCTTAACATTTAATAAAGGCGTCAAGCTTTTACCTTTGTGTGTCCGGGAGTCAAATAGTTTTCGCAATAGACTTTGACTTCCGGCATTTTGTTTTGGCCAATAACAAAACTTATAACAAGTTAGGATATTTCGGGGACATATTTTGGCCTCGAACTATCTTAAATCATGTTTATAAACATATGAATTGCAAGTTCGACAATAAACTATTTGTTCTCCTAATTCTTTCAACTCATTAATTAATCGTTTTACACTTCGCTCAGAAATATTAAGTTTTTCTGCAAGTTCTTTTGGAGTTCCTGTGTTTTTATACATTGCAAGTTGTTTAATAAACTCCATTTTGTGATAACGTTCAGTGAATTTCATCATATTTTTTAAATCAATTTAACATTTATAAGTTAATACCATTAACACAAAAAGGTAATCATCAAAAAGGTAATTTTCTGATACGAAAAGAAGGATTATTAACTCTAATCATAACTCCTTCCTAAGTAGAAAAAATTGTAAATATTTTAAGCTTTCTTATGCGTGTCAATCCTATTAGTTCAGAATATGCATCTATGTATTTGTTAATTATGGGTGCCTTAACAAGACTTCGTTTTCAGACTTGTCTACAATAGATAAAAGTTATTTTATAAATAAAAAAATATCGTTAGACAACGATAAAAACAAATGGTCGTGTAGTTATTCCATTGCACTGGATAGTGGGAGATAATGGGAAAATACAAGTTCAACTTCCCAAACGGAATATCTAACCAAAAATTTAATGATTACTTAAAAGAGGTTTGTTAGTTGGCAGAAATTAATAACCAGGTTTCTAAATATATTACCAGGGGAGGTGTAAGGGAGAAGAAATATTACGAAAAGTGGGAGTTGATTTCTTCCCATTCTGCACGTAGGTCTTTTGCTCAAATCTTTATAATTCTAATTTTCCTCCTATTTCAATAATGGCCATTACCGGTCATAAAACGGAAAAAGCTTTTCTTGCCTATATAAAAGTTACACCAGAAGAGCATGCAGAAAAATTATTGGAACACTGGAATAAACTGTATAATATTACATAAGGGGAAAAGTATAATTTTAACATGAAATAATCCAATTTATCTACTTATTCACGATACACATCAGGGAAAAAAATAGAATTGACCTTATATCCTAATACGTTTTTTCACCTTCAAATACAGCGGCATAAAGGTAAAGTATACTTATTTTTAGAAATTTTAATGGACATTCTGTTTATTTTAAAAATTATTCTAAATAAAGAAACAAAATGAATATGCAATAGGTTAGCTATTACATTGAAACTTGACTTTTAAGAAAACATTTCTTAATTGTATATTACAAATATCCTTCATTAAACACTTTAAATAAAGGATTATGGCGAATCTTTTTAAAGAAAATAGAGAACTTGTTTTTGGCTATTCAAGTTTTTTAGGCTTCACTATTACATTGATTCAAGCAATAGTTTTTTTGTAATTTTTATTGCAGATCAAGAAAGTATTAGCCAGTCAGGTTACGGGCTAATTGTTACTATTATAGCTATTAATATTGTAAATTTATCTTTAGTTCTATTTTCTATTTATCTTAATCGAAAACATGACAAATTAAGTAAAGAAAAAGAAAATATAGATATAAAATATAGCTCACAACTAGAAAAGAAAGAATACATTTTAAAAAATATTACCTCCAAAAATGAACACCTTCTCGATTCACTTCAGACGTTTGCAACATTATCTCATAATATTAATCATCAATTAAGGAATTTGATTAACAAAATCTATATTGCATGGAATGATTTAGATACAATTCCTGAAATAAAATCAAGTTTTAAGGAATTTCTACAATTCTTTATTTCTAATGTTAAAGAGTTTTTTGATGTTTTGACAGGAGATTCGAATAGTGTATATATTGCATTCATTTTAGACTCTGTAGAGGATGATAATTTTAAAGTGTTTACATATTACAGAGATCCTATCTCTTATCGCTCAAGATCCTATATTGATAATAAGAAAAAAGAATATTTAACAAGTAATTTTACTCCTTTTAAAACAATAGTAGATCCTACGAATACAAATGATATATACATTTGCGATGATTGTAAAAATGAGAATGGTTATATTGATAGGATAGATGATTGGAATAGATATTATAATGCATGCTTAACTGTTCCAATTAGGATGCCACTGTCAAATGTTTCTGAAAATAATAAATTTGTTTATTTTGGTTTTATAACAGTAGACAATAAAAAGGGTGGGTATAAAAATTTACAAGCAGTTGAAGCTCTAAATTCTTTTGCAGATAATCTGTTTAATGCTTTTTCATTTTACAATGATTTAATAACTTATTATAATGAATGTAATTTAAAAAACTAAAATTAAATGGCTACATATAAGGAGTATAGAAAAAAATTCCCAGTTAATCTAAATAAGAAGGGATTAGGAAGTGTAACTGGTTTTTCCAGAAATGCAGGTTTGGTTATAGAAAAAAATTATGGAGGTAAAATAGTAAATCAACCGCATAAAAATGCATCTTATTTTATTGATAAAGATTCTCATTTTAATTATATAGAGAATTTGGTTAATGCAACGGATTCAACAACAGTAATTAAAAATTTTAAAAAAGCAAAGGCTCAGTTTTAGAATATTATTTATGAATTAATTCAAATCAAAATACGGTTTGTCAAAACTTTTTTTTGGGGCAGATTTGCTATTAGTGAAATTCCAAAATACATAGAGGAAAGTAATTAAGTTGAGGAATTATTCAAATTTGATGGCAATTTATTAAAGAAAATCCGAGAAACTCAGCCAAAAATATCTTTAAATGATAAAGACTTTATACAGACAACTAATCCTAATATACCAATAGACCTTGCAGTTAAGTTGACTAGAGGTTTTAGCTGAATTAAAGGTAAAATCATCTCTTAGAATCTGTACTTTTATATACCAATTAGATCAATACACATTAGGGAGAAAAGGAAATTCAATCTAACAGATAGATATTGAAGTGTATTATTGGTGGTTGGTGAATTTTACTTATTTCTGTATTTGTCATAATCTTCATCATCAAATAGTAAGTCATGGTATTTCTTACATAAATTCTCTACTTTTTCTAATCGAGTCATATTTTCAGAGAAATATTTAATTTTTTCTTCGACTTTTAAAAACTTCAATACGTTGATAGTTAACCAATAGCTATACCATGCACAGTCACTTATAAGTCTTAAGTAATGTGCATTATATGCAATGTCTTTTTGATCAGGACTTCTGCCGTCTCTTTCCTCTATAATTAAAACACCTGTTTCATCTCCGTGAGTAACATGACTACACATCCTATAACTATACAATAAACCCTCCAACATTTTAAATTCTTTACCATTAAAGTTTTTGGATAAAGACATAATCATTTGAGAAAAAGACCATTTTTGTTCTAATTTTTGCCTCTCCTTTTTACTCCATTTAGTCCGTAGTTGATTTAATTTTTCTTCAGATAGAATTATAGGGGAATATGCCAATTTATGAGCTTCACTCTCAGGAAAACATTCAAGATTTGTTATTGCTTGATTAGACAATTTTAAAGAGTTAATTTCAGATAACTGATTCCAATATTCGTCTATCCGTTTTTTTTGTTCATCTTCATCAGCATTAATTATAAAAAGAAGTTTGATAAGTGTTTCAAGGGCTGACCTTAAAACAATTTCTGCATCCCATATTCTGTCATCAGTAGTTAAAGTACTGACAGTTTCTAACCGAGAGATAACAAATTTAATTATAGGAAAAATTGGTTGAATTTCATCAAGGTGCTCTTTAATAACTCCAAACAGTTCCAGGTTATTTAAATTTAATGTCTCAAAGTAAGTTTCGGTAATTATTTCTTTATCATTAATCCAACTCATTATTACTTATGCCTTTATCGGTTTATGCAAACGTTCATCTGATGAAACGTAACAATACGAAAATAGTAAAATATTTTTTTGTTGTGGCTACAATACACATCAGGGAGAAAATAAAAACTCACTTCCAAGATATTGCCTTTTAAATATAAATGGCTTAATTTTAAATACTTTATTTATTTACTCCAAAACTAATTGGTATGAGGGAACATGTTAAGTATATGCTAAGAGAATTATATACAAAAATTCAGAAAAAGAAAGAAGAAGGAGATGGCTTATTAAAAAAAATGCTTTTATCTTTTTCGTCTAATCCAGGTTCACAGCAAAGGGCTATTGAGGGTGAGCAACTACATAATACTGCAGCTCAATTTTATAATATTGGGAATTTTGAAAAAGCATTTGAACTGTACACTTCGGCTATTGAAAAATATCCTAATGCAGGTAGTTACTATAGTAGAGGTGTAACTGCTATGGATTTAAATGATTATGAAAGGGCAATTGCAGACTTTACTTCAACTATTCAGTTCGATAAAAACTATACAAATGCATATCATAATAGAGCGCTTTGTTTCTTAGAATTATTAGATAGTTATGATTTGATGAATGAAACAGATTGTCAAGATTTGATTGACTTTGCAAGAAATGATTTGAAAATTGCGATAAGTCTGGGGCACTCAGGCGCAAAAAGGTTTTTAGATATGTCGTATGAATAATTTAATATAAAAAAATCATTTTTTTAGTAAAGAGCTTTACGCAAAGCTTTAGTTTTTCCATTGATTGTAAATATTTACTATATATGGAAATCTTTCCCCTTATGTGTTTGTTTATTTATACAAATTAACAAAGATATAAATGGAAATTTTGATGCACAAACTTTATTTCGGAGTTGTAAATCAGGCCTGTATGTCAAATTTTGATGTATTAAATGTTGTGATTATACCTACTGTAATTGCAATATTTACAGGTTTTTTGATTGGGGTTGTTCTGTATTTGTATTTCAGTGGTAGAGAAAAAAAGATAGAATATAATCATTTCGTTGGCGATTTGCTAGTTACATTCAATGTGCTACTTAAAAACCTTGAAAAATATAAATACGAGATAGATTTGAGGAAATACCATGCTTTCAATATTAAGAAATTAGAAAATGTTTTGTCAAGAGAAGAGATGATTTTGAAATCATTATTAATTGAGAAGTCTGAAGTTGGCAAAGACGAAGTAGAAAAATATCAAATATTATTTATTTCATTGCGTAGGAGATTGAATATTTATGCTTTAAAAAATAATAAAGTTGTTGAAATTAAAGGAATGCTTCATTAATTTATTGATAAATTTTTATCAATTCAGTTTCCTCCAATTTTTACACAAAATTTTTCAATGTATTACGATAGTGTTAATTATTCGTTAATTGAGGATTTTGATAAAAACGCTAATTACGAATTTAATAGTGTCGAAAATGAATTAAAGAAAATTGATGAATTGCGTAAGTTTTATTTTGAGGTTTTTAAAACTTGCATGAATTATCTTTAATATATTATTGCAAATCATTGTTGTCCGGTAAAACCGGAATATTGAGAAATTATGTTTTTAACATACTGATAATTAATTGCTGTTAATTATTTTCCCAAAAGTAAGCCCCCTGCAATTCCGGGAATAATGAATTTTGATATTTCAATTTGTTTTCTCTTATTACAGTATTCCATGCCTTTTCTGGATCTTCCAGAAAGTTGTAAATATTTATGTAATCCATTAATTGCTGCCTTATTATGGACACCATGTTGGAAAATGCCCAGTTTCGCTTGAGCTTACTCTTGATCAGTGTAACAAGAAGGTTCGCAAGCATAGCTGCCCAGATTTGTATTTCTATGGCATTTACATTATCTCCAAGAAAATATTTCAATGGAAAATTTTGCTTAAGTTGTTTAAACAAAAGCTCTATCTGCCATCTTTTTTTATAAATCAAAGCAATTGTTTCTGCTGGCATCTCCATGTTATTGGTTAAAAATTCTAGTAATCGCTTATTGTCATCATCCCAATATGCAATACGTCTGGACAGATGTGTTTTTTCTTTGTTTTCCCCATATTTCAGTTCAATAACTTCATCTTTTAGGACACCAGGATCGGCTTCATCTGGAATTTCAAATTCGACACTTGCCTGATATATGGAATTTGATTTTAACCGGGTAACATACCATATTTCAGATTCACTAAATTCCTGATAGCGTGTATAGTCAACATAACCCTTGTCAAAAGTTATAATTGAGCCTTTGGGTAAATCAACCTCTTTCAATAAGGTGTGATCATGCTTGGCTGCAGCGGTATATCGAATGATACAAGGTACATTTTCATCGGCCTTTATGATAGTGTGTGCCTTAATACCGCCTTTCTTTTTCCCTTCTTTAGGATTACGCCCGACTCCTTTAAGAATTTCTTTGAACAGGCTTATCGTAGTTGAATCCATGATATAAAGACGCTTTAAGTCATGTTTATTCAATCGGCTGTCCGATAAACCTTCTGCATTTTTACGATAAATATCCATGTAAATTTGGCCAAATACTTCACTGGGGCGACGTTTATTAGCATCAGAAAATGTACTGCGCCGAATCACATAATCCAAACCAAGATGACCTAGCTTATGAGCGTTGGCAAGCAAGCCGGTTATGGCTTCACGAATAGATTGATACCCATTGAGTGCTACAAACACCATCACAACAAGGTGTTTGTATGTTGTAAGCTTCTTTGTATACTTGTCTGTTCCATTTTTTCTGGCAATAGTATTTATGCGCTCACGACTTATAAATTTAAGTAACTGTCCAAAGATTGGCTGTCCGGTAAAATTCGTAGATTTGCTCATGGTAAAAATTTGTTTTGTGGTAATTACAAATTTAACCATGAACGGGGATTTTGCATTAACTGCAACCCCGTTCTAAAAAATTAACCGGACACCAATGATTGCAAATAATTATTTGAAGAATTTTGGGGCATTGTCGAAAAAGGGCCATACAAAAAAAGACCAATATAAATTTGGCACGCTTGAATGCCCAATCCGATAATGGAATGCATCAGCATACAAATAGTCCAATTATTTTTTACTTCCATAACTAGATTCTATTACTTTACAGTATGGAAAAGTCTGAGATAATATATGAATCCGATATTACATTTTTCCAGAATAAATTACTTGAATGGTACACGGAAAATGGAAGAAGCTTTTTATGGCGAAATAAATCAGCTACAAATTATGAATTGATAATTTCTGAAGTATTCCTACAAAGAACAAGAGCAGAGACAGTTTCAAAATTCTTGCCTACATTTCTCAAAAAATATCCTTCATGGAAACAATTAGGAGAAGCGTCAGAAAATGATTTGCAGGAAATAACAAAACCTTTAGGATTATACAAACAAAGGGGGAATAGACTTTATAATCTAGCCCAGGAGTTAAAAAGAAGAAAAGGACGATTTCCTAAAAAAAGAAAAGAAGTAGAAGAAATCCCTATGATGGGACAATATATAACAAACGCTTACGAACTTTATATTTTAAAGAAAAAATCTCCTTTGCTTGATGTAAATATGGCAAGAATATTAGAAAGGTTTTTTCGAGAGCGAAAACTCACTGATATTAGGTTTGATCCATTTTTACAAACTCTAGCCTATTGTGTTGTTAATATTGAAAAATCAAAAGAGCTCAATTGGGCTATCCTTGATTATGCCTCTTTAGTTTGTAAAAAACGTAATCCTCTTTGTTATAATTGCATATTGCAAAAATATTGTAATCATTCTATTATTAACAAATAACAATGAAGGGACTTGAGATTTACAAATATCTTGATATCTTTGCTTAAAATACAAAGATATTTGTGAATAAGGAAATAAATAGAATTAGAGTTGTTTTGTCTGAGCTTAATGTTAAGCATAAGTCGCTTGCTGATAAAATGGGGAAAAATCCATCGACAATTTCCTTATGGTGTAATAATGAAAGACAGCCATCATTAGAAACTTTAGTTGAAATAGCTAACGTTCTTGATGTTGATGCAAGGTTATTGATCAATTCAACGAAGTAACAAGGATAATGGAAAAGAAAAGGACATATATAGATTTATTTGCAGGTTGTGGTGGTTTGTCACTTGGGCTATTCAACTCTGGTTGTTGGAAAGGAATTTTGGCAGT
>Ga0070729_10001442_pt1 | contig 36644 bp, 33 predicted proteins | sample tdDd472_FD_66725 | JGI IMG/M metagenome (GOLD analysis project Ga0070729, IMG submission 66725) | Marine sediment microbial communities from the Atlantic coast under amendment with organic carbon and nitrate - tdDd47.2 | ecosystem: Environmental > Aquatic > Marine > Coastal > Sediment | place...
AAAGCCTGGCTGGATGCATTAAAAAAAATTGATTATGCAAAAAAATTGGATCAAGGCATTCCTTATGCATATTCTGGTGCTGTTTCCGATATAGAAATTGACAACAATATCATCAGGGCAAAAGTCCAGGATGAAAATCGAATGACTCCTTATCAGATTTCATTGGAATTTACAGAATTTGATGAATATGATATGGAAGATATCGAGAAGATCATCGAGTCCAATCATTACTATATATCAAAATTGGAATCAAAAGTCCTCCCTCCTACTTTGCTTGAAGAACTTGAAGATGAAATGATCACCCTTTTTCCTCGATCTTTTCAGGAAATCAAAATGTCTTGTGGTTGTACTAAATTTGCCCACCCTTGCAAGCATGTTTCAGCGCTGTTTTTCATCATGACAAATGAAATTGATAAAAATCCTTTTATCATCTTTTCATTACATGGATTTAACCTTTTGAGTATCACCAATCCACAACATGATGAATTGGATGATGTTTCCAAAATACCAAATACTGACTCATTTTTAACAGGCCAGACAGTATCAGATGCTACAAACTCAGCCATATCAATTGTAAATACAAAAAAACTTCAGGAAATAGACTTTTCAGAAATACCAGATTTAAATAAGAAAATAGATAAACTCCTGACGCCACACCCTCTTTTTTACAATGAAGGTGATTTCAAAAAGAAAATGATCACGCAGTATAGTTTACTTCAGAAAAAGGTCAATGGCTTCATTAAACGAAGTGAATTCACTGAAACACCTGACACTCACTACTATTCTCTGAAAATAAAAATTATTAACAATAGTTTTGACTTTGAAGGTAAATTGTTTGGCTACGAAGATATCAAATTATTCAACCTTGACGATATGGATGATTTCATTGATTTCTTACAAAATCATACGCTTAACAACATATCCAAACATTCACTTGAGATAAAATACATCTCGCAGATATACAGTTTTACGCTAAAATTGATCCAGCAATCTGCTTACATTCCTGAAATTTTCTCATCTACAAAAGATGAGTTCATGATTCGCTGGATTCCGGCAATATTTGATACAAAAATCAATGAGATTGTAAAAGTGTTATGCGAAAATATACCTTCCGATATTGTTATATTTAAAAACCAACAAATGTCAAAAAAAGACCAGGTTTTTTTCCTGATTACCTTTTTTATAAGTTATTTCCAAAAACATTTTGACTTGCTACCTAAACGTGGAACAGTACAGATTCTTTCTCTTTTTTATAATTTTGATGTTTTCACTCAAGTAAAATTTGAAGATCAGCAAATTCCAAATACTATTCACCTTTGGTTAAGTAGATTTTATATCACTACTGGTGATTGCATTCCAGTTATTAAAATTGATGAATCTACTCGACATGGCGATCGTGTACTATTTGAAATTTTGATTTCTGATAAAACAGACATCTCTGACCAATTAATTCCATTACGAAAATTTATCTCACGAAATCATCCTGAGAAGAATCGAATTCTCAAAGATTTATCGCTTCTATCAGCTTATTTACCACAAGTTAATCAATTTCTTCAATTGAAAACTGGCAATTCCTATATAACAATTTTGTCAAATGAGTTTGTAGAAGTCTGGTTCGATGCCTTACCAATTTTAAAGACTCTTGGGATTCAGACAATTTTACCAAAGTCTTTGAAAAAAGTGTTTAGTCCTTCACTTAGTTTGAGTTTTGATGTAAAGCAGGAAGTAGACTACAATGCTATATCTTTCTTCAATATTAATTCAATGCTGGATTTCAAATGGAATATCGCTATTGGCTCCACATTTATCACCCCAGATGAATTTCGCAAATTACTAAATAAGTATTCTGGAATCGTAAAACTAAAAGATAGTTATGTTTATATCGATGACAAAGAAGCCAAAAAGATCCTAAAACAACTGGAAAAAGAACCTGAACTTACAAAAAATGATCTTTTGAAAATTAATCTCGAGAAAAAATTCAAAGGAATTCCAATCAATGTTCAAGATAATGTTGATAACCTTTTTGAGAAAATGTTCAAAAAATTTGATCCTGACATTCCTAAAGGACTTAATGCGCAACTACGTCCTTATCAACTAAAAGGTTACAAATGGCTCTACAATAATATGAAATCCGGTTTAGGATCGCTTATTGCCGACGATATGGGGCTTGGAAAAACTATTCAGGTAATCACTCTACTATTGAAGTTGAAAGAAGAAAAACTATTTGAAAAACATAAATGCTTAATTGTTGTTCCTGCAACTCTTCTTTCTAACTGGCAACATGAATTCGAAAAATTTGCACCGGACATCAATTTTATAATTTATCATGGTCAACGACGGAAATTTGAAATTGATAACTCAGATATTGTAATAACAACCTATAGTCTTGCAAGAAGTGAAAATGCTACATTCCAGAAAAGGAAATGGCTTCTCCTTATATCCGATGAAACACAAAATATTAAGAATCCATCCAGCAATCAAACCCGTGCGGTAAAATCCATCAGATCAGAAACAAAAATAGCAATGACTGGTACGCCTGTAGAAAATAGGTTAATGGATTATTGGTCAATTCTCGATTTTATTATGAAAAAATTCATCGGATCACAAGCAACATTTAGAGAAAATTTTGCAACACCAATTGAAAGATTCCGAAACCAAGTTAAACTTGACGATTTCCGAAAAATAACAGCACCATTCATTTTGCGTAGAGAAAAAACTGACAAATCAATCATCAACGATTTACCCGACAAAATCGAGATTGAGAAATACAATCAACTTACTATGGAGCAAACAGCCCTTTACCAGGAAGTTATTAATTCTGCTGATCAACAACTTCAGGAAGCTAAAGGAATTGCTCGAAAAGGCATAATTTTCAAACTTTTCACCAATTTGAAACAAATATGTAATCATCCATCTCACTACTTAGGAAAAAAGTTTGGCAATATTCAACATTCAGGAAAAAGTGCACTACTTTTCGACCTATTGCAACAGATTCTCAATGTAGATGAAAAAGTTCTAATATTTACTCAGTATACAAAAATGGGAGACTTACTCACAACAATGGTAGAGGAAAAATTTAATATAACTCCTCTATTTTTGCATGGTGGACTAACTCGAAAAAAACGAGATAACATTATTGATGTTTTCCAAAATAATAGTTCTCAACAAATCCTGATCTTATCACTAAAAGCAGGTGGCACAGGTCTCAATCTGACTGCTGCAAACAACGTTATACATTATGACCTCTGGTGGAATCCTGCCGTAGAAAATCAAGCCACTGACAGAGCATTTCGAATCGGACAGAAGAAAAACGTGACTATCTATCGAATGATATCAAAAGGAACATTTGAAGAAAAAATTAATGAAATGCTACAGAAAAAAAAGGAACTTGCCGACCTCACAATCAATGTTGGTGAAAAGTGGATCACAGAAATGACTAATGATGAATTGAAAAAATTAGTAGCAATTTCAAAAGAATAAACTGAATAAAAAATAAATTATCTTTTCCTTGATTTATTAGAATTTTTACTATAAGTTAGGGCCGTTCTTTTAAAGACACTAAATGATCGCGGAGTGGAGCAGCAGGTAGCTCGTTGGGCTCATAACCCAAAGGTCGGAGGTTCGACTCCTTCCTCCGCAACTCATTAAAACCCACAAGAAATTGTGGGTTTTTTATTTACTTCCAATTTTTCATAATTCATGGTATAATTTTTGTCAAAGATAGTTCGATCTTTATCAATTATTTCAAGGTTTTATGGAAACACAAATTAATAACAACATATTACTGATCGATGATGAATCCTCAATTTTGGATTTATACAAACTCATTTTTACATATGGTAACAAAGGGGAAAAATCTTCCGATGTTCTCAATAGTTTCAATTTTGAAAGATTCAAAATTGGACAAGAAGCATATGAACATGTAGAAAAATCTCTTCCTGAGAAAAAAAGATACGCAGCAGCTTTTATAGACTATTTTATGGATCCCGGTTGGAATGGACTTGAAACAGCAATTAATTTACGTAAACTTGATCCAGATATATACATTGTAATTGTAACTGGTTTTTCTGATATCTCTGTAGATAATATTCAGAAAGAATTAGGACATGATATTTTCTTTGTTAGAAAACCATTCAATACCGATGAGTTATATCAATTAGCGCGCAACTTATGTATTTCATGGACCCGTGATCAGGAATTTAAAACAACAAATATATCTAAAAATTATTTTAATAGTATTCTTCGCGCTATTCAGGATTCACTATTTGTAATGAATGAAAATGCTGAAATAATCACAATCAATTCTGCTACTGAAAAACTATTGAAAGCACCTGAAAACCTTATTGTGGGACAATCAATCTATCAATTTGCACCAGAAGATTTATTCAAAAAATTATTTAACAAAGAGACATTTGACCAACTTAAAAATCCATTTATCACTGAAATTATTAATATCAATCGTGAATCAATTCCCGTAAATATTTCATTTTCACAAATGCAAGATCCTGAATTAGGTAATAATATTGTTTTTCTTGCTAAAGATATTACTACTGAAATCCAGGCTCAAAAACAAATTGAGCGTCAGAATGAAGAGTTAAAAGAATTCAATATCCAATTAGAAGATGCAATCGGTAATGCCAATCAAATGGCAACTGAAGCTGAACTTGCCAATGTAGCGAAAAGTAGTTTTCTGGCAAACATGAGTCATGAAATCAGGACCCCTATGAATGGTGTTGTTGGATTGCTTGATATGTTGATGGAAACTGAACTTAATGACGAACAAAGAAACCTTGGCGATACTATTAAAACCAGTGCGAATACTTTGCTCAGAATTATCAATGATATCCTTGATTTTTCTAAAATAGAATCACAGAAAATTGAGCTTGAAAGTTTAAGTTTCAATTTTATTAATGCTGTTGACGATATTATTGGAATGTATTATAATCGTGCACTAAGTAATGGAATCGATTTTCATTATTTTATTCATCATAATGTACCCTTTGTTATTAATTCTGATATGGTACGAATCAAACAAATATTGAATAATCTTCTTAACAACGCACTAAAATTTACAGAAGAAGGTTCGATTAGCTTGAAGGTAGAAAAAGTAAAGGATGAAAATCGATTATTGTTTGAAATAATTGATACAGGAATTGGAATTTCTAAAGATAAAGTTGAAAAGATATTCTCTCCCTTTGCACAAGCAGATCCTTCAATTAATAGAAAATATCAAGGAACAGGATTAGGACTTCCTATTGCCAAGGAAATTATTAACTTGCTTGGTGGTGATATTGAAGTTGAATCAAATCTGGGCAAGGGAAGTAATTTTAAATTTTCAATTATTTACCAAAATGGTGAACCAGACAAGTTAATAGAAGAAATACAGGCAAAGGAATTAAAGTTAGCATTAATCACAGATGATAATCCAACAAGGAAATTACTTTCATCTCATCTAAAAAGTTTACATATCGAATTCATTGAATTTCTTGATATCGAAGAGTTTGAATCAGATCTGAATATTGATGGAATTTTGATAAATAAAAATATTAATGATGAAAAATTATTGATTTTTTATCAATTTATTGAAGATAACAAAGATAAAGAAATTATAATTGTACACAATAAGTTTTGCAATCGTAAAGTCTTAAATTTTGAAGAATTCCAAAATGTAAATTTATTACATGAACCGATCTCATTTAATTTATTAATCAAAAAATTATTCAAAAATGTCACAATAAAAAGCAGTATCACATATCATGATAAAATTAAAAAAATTGACAATAGAATTCTAATTGCCGAGGATAATGAGATAAACCAAATTGTAGCCAGAAAGATTTTTTCAAAATTCACAAACAATTTTGATATTGCAAATAATGGTAAAGAAGTACTTGAGATGTTAGCCAAAAATAAATATGATATTATTTTTATGGATATTCAAATGCCTATTATGGATGGATTTAGAACCACTAATGTAATCAGAAAAAGTGATATTGGAGAAAACTCCAGAGAAATTCCAATTATTGCATTAACAGCACATGCTATTGATGGTTACAAAGAAGAATGTTTATCAAATGGTATGGACGATTTTTTATCAAAACCTATTGAAATGGAAACCCTTATAAAAATTTTAAATAATTATTTCGTTTTGGAAATTGATGAAAATTCCACCAAAGAAAAACCACCAAAAGTAGTTCCACAAAAAGCCAAAACTACAGTATTTACATACAATCCAAATACTTTACTGGAACGAATTGACAACGACAGAGAATTAATGAATATATTATTGGAAGAGTACTTAAAGCAAGGAACTGGATTGATTAAATCAATAGAAGATTCCTTAAACAATAAGAATTTGTCCAAAGTGAGAATTGATGCTCATTCTCTTAAAGGCTCTAGTTCCAATATAGATCTTAAAGACATTCGTGATATTTGCCAGGTTATTGAAGATGCTGGTAAAAATGAAGATATTAGTATAGCGGAAGAAAATTTTATAATATTGATAGAGAAATTTAAAACTACACATAAAATAATTTCTGAATTTTTAAACAATGAGGATTAATAATGAAATCACTAGTCGTTGATGATGAGTTGACAACACGCTTGATGTTAAAAAAAATATTATCACCTTTCGGTGCTTGTGATACTATATCCAATGGTACAGAAGCCATAAAAGCGTTTTGGTTGGCTTTAAAGGAAAAAGAACCCTATGATTTGATTTGTTTGGATATTTTAATGCCAGAAGTTAGTGGAAAAACTGTACTTAAGAAAATTCGGGAAATTGAGACTAAATCTAATCTTCCAAAAAATATGATTGTTAATATTTTTATGGTTACTTCACTCAATGATTCCAAAACTATTATGGATACAATTGTGAAATATAAATGTGATAGTTATATCCTCAAGCCTATTAGCAAGGCAAAGGTCGTCAGTAAACTCAAGCAATTCAATATTATCCAATAATAAAAAAAAGGCAGTGAATAAATCACTGCCTTTTTTTTATTATTATATTTTTTTATTTAGCCATTTTCAAATATTTCACGAATCGTTTTGGCAATTTCCTGAATGCGAACAGGCTTCATAAAAAAGGCCCTGATAATGCTTCTGTCTTCATCACTCATTGCTTCACTAAAACCTGTATGAAGAATAATTGGAATATCCCTAATACTCTTAACTTTTTTGGCCATTTCAATTCCAGTCATTCCAGGCATAATCTGATCAAGAATTATTAGATCAAAATCATCAGGTGCATTTTCAAAACTATGAAAAGCAGTGGTACTTTTAGAAAAAGGAGAAATCTTGTAGCCAAGTATCTGTAGTCCTGACTCCATCATTCTTAACACATTGGTTTCATCGTCAACAACCATTATTCTTTCAGTACCAGAAACATCCTGTTTTTCATTTTTAATTTCTTCTCTAATTTCTTCCGTTCTCTCTGAAACAGGAAGATAAATTGTGAATGTAGTTCCTTTACCTGGTTCACTATCACAGAAGATATATCCTCCATGATTTTTCACAATACCGTGAACTGTAGCCAGCCCGAGTCCAGTTCCTTTACCTTTTTCTTTGGTTGTGAAATAAGGTTCGAAAATGTGTTCCAAAGTTTTTGAATCCATTCCAGAACCATTATCACGAAAAATAATTTTATTATAATTGTCACTCCTGATTCTATAAAAATCACTTATTTTTTCATCAGTAATTTCAACTTCATCCAACAATATCTCGATCAATCCATCATTTCCATCTAATGCTTGATATGCATTGGTGCAAATATTCATTATTATTTGATGCATTTGTGTCGCATCAGCAGAGATAGGATGACAATTTTCATCTATACGAGTTTTGATTTCGACATTTGGTGGAATTGATCCACGGAGCAATTTGACCGCTTCTTTCATGATTGTATATAAATATAAAGCTTCGCGTTTTTTCTCTTTTTGACGACTGAATGTAAGAATTTGTTTAACAAGTTCAGCTGCACGTGATGCTGCATTTTGAACTTCCAATAGACCTTTGTATGCAAATGAACCTTCATCAAATTCATTTTTCAGAAGATCACTATAACCTAAAATTGGAGTCAACATATTATTAAAGTCATGGGCAATACCCCCAGCAAGAGTACCAATAGCTTCCATTTTCTGAGCTTGACGTAATTGTTTTTCTAATTCAGAATTTTTCTTTTCGTTTTCCATCCTTTCGGAAATATCACGGCCATATCCCATCAAATACTTATTCTCATTAAGTAAGATTGGACCAATTTTCATTTCCATTGGAATAGCTTCTTTATTTTTGGTAATCAGTCTTGTAGTAAAAGTTAAACTATCACTACCTGGCTCGAAATTCCAAACCTCACTTGTGCCAATTATACTATCAAGTTCTGGACAAATAGTATTAATATTGGATTCCAATAATTCTTTTTCGCTATATTCTAATTTTTGACAAGTCAATTTATTAACCTGAATGATTTTGCCTTCTTCATTCCAGATTTGAATAATATCAGGAGCATATTCAGCTAGCGTCCTGAACCTTTTTTCACTTTCTTTAACTTTCTTTTCAGCTTCTTTTCGTTGTGAAATATCTCTTAAAATGCCTTGTGTTCCAATATATTTTGCAAGACCACTGACATTGTCATATAATCCTTCAGCTTCAACTTCAAAAGAATTTGTAAACAATAAATCTCGATATTTTACTTCAAATGAAACATAATTCATGCTTTTTGTGAGAATAACAATTTCTAACTCTCGGGTTTTTCTATCTCCAGTTCGACGTTCATTTATCCTATGCTTTACTTTATCTAAATATGCGGGATGAATGATAGAAAATATACTTGATCCAATCAACTCTTCAGACTCATATCCATAATTACTAACAGATTCACTAAGAAAAGTGATTATTCCTTCACTGTCTAATCTATAAATAATATCAGGAACTGTTTTGATAATAGAATCAAGTTTCTCCTTTGATCGCTTTAATTCTTCAGTTTTTTGAGAAACCATTAATTCCAAATGATCCTGGTATTTTCGGTTTTCTTTTATAAGTCGAGATTTCTCGAGGTTATTTTCAATAACATGTATTAATTCATCAAGTTCTTTGACAGGTTTTAATAAATAATCCCACGCCCCCCGATGTAATGCTTCAATTGCATCAGTGATCACACCTGTCCCGGATACAACAATAATGGGAGTGTCTGGAGATTCTTTCGTAACAACCCGAAGTACTTCTAATCCATCTACTTCAGGCATCCGTAAATCTACAAGAATCAAATCAGGATTATTTTGACGAAAAGAATCTATTCCAAGTTTACCATTTGCAGCCTCTATCACATCATAATTATAGTCTTCGAGGTGTTCTTTAAAACTGGAACGAATTGCTTCTTCATCATCAATTGTTAAAATCAAAGGTAGTTTTTCTGTCATTTAATTTCCTGATTCATTTTTGTGACTAACAATATTTTACAACAGTTATGCCAAATAATATTTCCACATAGGATTTCTTTTTAAATATATCAAAGGAATTTTATTCCTTGAAAATATGGTAACTATTGCAAAAATCTGTCAAATAAATACATTAATTCATTTTGAATTCTTTTCAATATATGATATACTTGATAAAATATCAAAGTAGAAATGTTAGAAGAATTATTAAATTATAAAGAATTTTTTATTGTGTTTTCCATAATATCATTAATTACATTTATTTTAAGTATTGTTTTTATACCTTTTATTGTAATCAATCTATCTCCAGAATATTTTAAATATAAAAGAAAATCTCTAATAGATTATAAAAATCCGATATTAAGATATTTTGTTCTAATTATAAAAAATATCCTAGGGTATATTATCATTTTACTTGGAATTATCATGCTTTTTATACCAGGCCAGGGACTACTTTCAATAACTATTGGACTCTTATTTATAAATTTCCCTGGTAAGAAAAAACTAGAATATAAGTTCTTCACCAACAAAAAAATCTCCTCAGCCATCAATGCTATCCGAAGACGTGCTGGCAAAGAGGAGATAAATTTCTAATATCACATTTTAAATAGACTTTAAGAAAATACTATGAGCACCATCGAGAGTAATACTTAAAATTGTAACAATAATTCCTGCAATCAGAACACCAATAATATTCGCAATAAAAAATTTCTTTTCATCTAATCCTATTAAAAAAGCAGCAAGTGCACCAGTATAGACACCTGATCCTGGAAGTGGAATTCCGATAAAAACAGCTATTGCCCATTCTCCATATTTATCTACACCTTGTTGGATTTTATGCTGGGTTTTTTCTACATATTTTTCCCATATTTTATTTATAAAAGGAATTGAAGTCATGATCTTGATAATCCATTCCAACATTACAAAAACTAACATCCCAAGAATAACATTAGCAATCACTGCTACACAAAATACCAAAAACCAGTTCATTTCCATTTTGATAATACCTAAAGGTATTGATAATCGAAGTTCCATCATCGGTACAAAAGTCCAAAATACTATTTGAGCAATTTCCCACATTTATTTTTTTCCTCTCTTTTTCCATAAAAAACTGTTAAAGTATAATTTAATAAATTTCAGTGTATCAGGTATATGATTTATTGAACTTTTTTCAGATGCATAAATTGTTGGAATCTCAACCTCTGCTACGATTTTATCATTCAATAGATATTTGATCACAAATTCACTTTCAAACTGAAATCCTGTATATACAAAATCATTAATATTTACAGAATCGAGTTTTACTAATCTGAAACCGCATTGGCTATCGCTGATTTTACGTCCTGTCCTTATTGTGATGAGACCAGAAGTCCAGGTGTTTGAGAGATATCTGAAGAAGGGCATGTTTTTCAAATTAAAATCTCGCTTACCAACTACCAGATCAGCATTAGTTTCACACTGGGTCTTAATAAAATCAGGGATCTTCGTTGGATCATGTTGTAAATCAGCATCAAGAAATATAGCATATGTATATCCTTTATCAGATGCAGTTCTAAAACCTGTTTTAATCGCTTCACCTTTCCCCTGATTCCTATTATGATTTACTACTAGTACATTAGCAATTTTTCCAGTTGAATCATATGAGCCGTCATTTATCACAATAATCTGAATGGATTGTACAATCTCATTAATTTTATTAATTAATTGTGGCAGTGTAGTTTCAGCATTATATGCTGGAATAATTATACAATATTTTGTTAAATTAGTCATGTTTGTCATTCTAAATAATGATTAATATAAGAAGTTTTTCACTCAATCATAAATTATTATTTTTTATAAAAAACTATTGTATTGAAAATATTTTCCATATAAATTTACCTGCTTTTTAAATGCGAGAGTAGCTCAGTGGTAGAGCCCCACGTTGCCAACGTGGTTGTCGCGAGTTCGACCCTCGTCTCTCGCTCAAATTTTAGGGTTAATTTTATTAACCCTTTTTTTTTACCATGAAATATTTAACAAAACATAAAAACCTCATAATTCTTTTAGTCCTATTAGTACCAATCGGACTAGGTACAAAATTTTATAAAGGTGATAATGCTTTCTGGATCAATAATTCATTTAGTGATGTTTTGTATGAAATATTCTGGTCTGTACTTTTATTTATTTTGGTTCCGCGATTAAGAATAATTACAAATGTTATTTTGATTTTTGTGGCCACCTCAATTATTGAGTTTATGCAATTAGTAAAGACTCCATTTTTACTTGAATTGCGGTCATCATTTCTGGGAAAAACACTGCTTGGGACAACATTCGTTCCTATGGATTTTGTATATTATGCTATTGGTTGTTTACTAAGTTTTATTATATTGATAATTCACACAAAATCATTAACAAAAATTGATGGTTTATTACAATCTGAAAAAAAATGATATTTTTTTTTGATTTTTACATTTTTTCCAATATATTTACGCCGTTCTTTATAAGGATGATATGCGAGAGTAGCTCAGTGGTAGAGCCCCACGTTGCCAACGTGGTTGTCGCGAGTTCGACCCTCGTCTCTCGCTCAAATTCAGGGTTAATTTTATTAACCCTTTTTTTATATCTAATTTTTAAATCAAACCAACAAATATTATTATTGAATAAATTAAGAATATGAGGCTGTAATAGCGAATGGTCTTGGTTTCCATTTCCATTAATGTATCAAAAGTTTCATTTAATATCTTTGTGCCCAGAAGATAGAGAATTCCATCGATAAATAACATTATACCTGCAACTGTGATAAGCAATGGTATCTTGGTTTCATGTCGAAAGTACAAAATCAAAAAACTTAATAAAATTTCAATAATTCCAATGGCAAAAAACCACTTCTTCTCTTTGATGAGTTTTATAAATTCCAATGCTTTTTGAGGGAAAAGCATAACAAATAGACCTAGGATTAAATAAAAAGAAGCAATTATTGAATAACTATATAACTTTATCATGAGAAAATTTTATCCATTATTTTTCTAGTTAGAGGCGTTTTTATTTCGATTGCTGCTTTTGGACAAACTTCCTGGCAACAATAACACCGAATACAATTATGGTAATCATATACTGGAAAAGTTGTTGATTTTTTCCAATCAATTCCAATCGGTTTTGCAGGACATTGATTAATACATTCACCACACTTGATACATTTAATTTTGTTGATCACTGGTTTTAGTGAGATAAGGTTTTTGAGGAAACGATATTTCCAGGCAATATTTCCAGAAAGATTAACACCTCTTTGTACAGCAAAATCACTGCAAACAATTTCATCTATATTATCACCAACTATATCAACATTATGCATATTGCCTAATCCCATCTCTTCTCCTAAGAGATTGGTTAACACACGCTCCGGTTTCAGTTGAATCAATTGACATGCTACACTATCTGCAGCTACAGGATCAGATGAAACAATCAAACAATTCATTTTTTTAGGAGTACCGGCATTTGGTCCATTTCCTTCCATTGTTTCAATAGCATCAATCACATGAAGTTTTGCTCCCAAGAACATATCTAATTCAATCAGCATCTGACAAAACTCTCTTACTCCCGGTAATTTCACATGAAACTCTGGCTTCATTAGCCCTGGAATTACACCAAATAAATTTTTAACTGCTCCAGTAATTCGTGTTAGATGATGAGTTTTAAATTTAGCAATATTAATAAGGCAATCAGTTTCTATCACAGGTTTTGCTATGGTAAATTGTTTATGGATTTTTCCATTGGGATTTGAAACAGTGACTTTATCCTCAAAATTCACATTACTGATACCAAGTTCTTCTGCTACATCTTTTAATCCGGTAGTTTTTAATATTTTTTCTGTAGTTCCTTTTGGTGCAGAATCGCCGTAAGTAATTTTCAAGTCCGGTTTGTGTTCAAATAAATATTTTCCGACAGTATAAAATACTGCAGGATGAGTTGTTACGGCTTTGTCAGGAGTTTGTGGGCTTAAGAGGTTTGGTTTTAGAAGTATATTGTCAACATTCCTAATATATTGTTCTATTCCACCTAAAGCGTCCATAGCACGCGAAAAGGCTTTATAAACCTGCTCTTTATCATAGGAATCACATTTTACAACAGCAACTTTACTCTTTAGCATACTTATTCACTTTGACTTTTTTCTTTTTCTCAGCTTTGAGGACAAACACAAATTCTCCCCGTGGTTTTTCATTACTAAAATATTCTAATAATTCTGAGATTCTTCCTCTGTGAAATTCCTCAAACATTTTCGTCATCTCACGACCGATTGACAATTCTCTGTCACCAAGATGTTCAAGGCAATCCTCCAGAGTCTTTTCTACTCTGTGTGGACTTTCGAAGAAAATAATTGTCCGTTGTTCATTTTTCCATTCTTCAAGCCGAGTTTGACGACCTTTTTTCTTTGGTAAAAATCCTTCGAATATAAAACGATCTGTTGGAAATCCTGAACCAACCAATGCTGTTAAAACAGATGAAGCTCCTGGTATTGGTACTATTTTTATATCCAGCTTTGCGGCTTCAGAAATGAGACGATAACCAGGATCACTTACTGTAGGCGTACCGGCATCAGAAATTATTGCGATATTTTTTCCTTGTTTAAGTTGAGATAAAAATTCTTCGCTGCGTTTCATTTCATTGTATTCATAAAAACTAATTGTAGGTGTTGATATCCCATATTTTTTTAATAATGGTGCAGAGTGACGTGTATCTTCAACTCCTATTACATCAACATTTTTTAAAATTTCCACAGCACGAAAAGTAATATCTTCAAGATTTCCTATTGGTGTGGCAACAATATATAATTTACCTTTTTCCATTTTTACCTGTTTTTTTGTTGATTAATATAACGGATATAGATGAAAAATGTAATGACTAATAAAAAAACCTGCTGACTGCAGCAGGTTTTATAAATTCCAATTATTGAGCATTCAAAAAAAAGAATCCTCTTATAAATATTTATATTGCGAGCATATCCGTTGATCCATGATAATTAACACTCTTATGCTCTTTTACTTTATTGAGTTTTTCTGTCACCTTTTGGATTTTTCTGGCTTGCTTCAAAATTCCTTTTAGTCCATCTCTGACTTTTGCTTCGTTTCCAGTATTAAAGGCTATTTCCAGAATTTCAGCCATTCCAATAATTGAAGTGAGTGGATTATTTATTTCATGATTTACAGTAACAGCAACCTCGCCAATGGTAGCAAGTTTTTCTTTTTCTATCAATGATGTTTGTGCAGTATTCAATTTATCCAGTGTTTCTGTCAATTCGCGATTTTTTTGTTCCAATTGTGAACGTAGGTTGATTTTTTCAACAATCATTGAAACCTGAGAACCAACGATTCGATAATCTTCTTTTTCTGCAATTGAATAGTATCCGGAATCTTCATGACCTAGATTTAGTACTCCTATTAATTTATCTGCCACCCAAAGAGGAATTGAAATAAACGAATTAAAACGTTTATCCTTTCCTGGACGTGATTTATCAAGTGATTCAAGTACAATTGGTTCACGTTGACGACTTACCCAACTGGATATTCCCATGCCACGTTCAAAGGGTATTTCACTGGCAAGATCTGCGATATATTTTCCTTTTTGATGGATCACTTCAAGAGTATCTTTTTTATCATCATATAAAAATAAAGTAGCGGAAGTATAGGGAATTGTATTTTCCAATAGATTGAAAACCGCTACAAAGGTTTCCTGGGATTTCAATCCTTTTTGTAAAATCGTTACAATCTCATTCAAAAATTCTGTTTTAACTTTCTTACTCATAATTACACCTGATTGAGCATCTCAATAAAATTAAACAATTGTTCCTGCTCATCTTTCTGGATTACCGGTAGTTGAATCACAAAACGTTTTTTGCTGTTATCATTATATTCCAGTTTTATATCACCACCCAGTGAGTTTATTACATTCCTGGAAATTGTCAATCCCAGGCCGGAGTTATTTTTAAAATTTTTTGTACTAAAAAATGGATCAAATATCTTATCAACAATTTCCTTATCAATTGTTTTCCCATTATCCTCGATAAAAATCTCTACCCATTTTTCTTCCCTGGAACTGATATATACTGTAATCTTTTTTTCTTCATTTTCATTAAATTTTTTGACATTAATCGAATCGATGGAGTTCTTCAACAAATTTAAAAATACTTGCTCCAGCATAATTTTATTGGTTGCAATTTTTGGAAGTTCATTTACTTTTTTTATTTCAAAACGAATACAATTTTCTGTCATTTCATATTCAATCAACTTCACTGCTTCTGCAACAACTTTATCAACAGTAATATCACTAATTGTTTCATCTTCAGTTTGATGTGCATAGTCTCGAACATTTCTGATAGTATTTTCAATTCGGATAATCAACTCAAAGATCTGATCAAAATTTTTATCCAGTTCTTCCTGGTTGATTGCTTTCTTATTTAGTTTTGTTTGCAGCAATTCAGATCTCATTTTCAGTGCCAATAAGGGCTGTGTGATTTCATGAACCAATCCTACTGACAATTCACCAATCAATTTTAACCTGTCACGTGAAATTGAGAGTGCCCGTTGTTCTTGAAGTTCTTTTTCCAAACTTTTCCATTGAGAAATATCTTTGGCAGTTACTATCAAATATTGGCCAGAGTTTCCGTTTTCATTGATGGTATTTACGTTAATAATCACTGGCACTTCGTGATTATTATTTATAAGAGTTGTTTCGATATTACTAAAAATTCCATCATTCAATGTATCAAGCAGGTTTTGCTGGACTTTCTTCTCTTTTTTCCCTTTTATATTTAGTAAAAAATCATCAAAGAACCGCCCAATCAGATGTTCTTCATCAGTATGTAGCATATGGGTAGCACTGCGATTTGTGTATTGGATTTTGCCATGATCGTTTAGTATAAAAATTCCATCGGATATATTCTCGAGAAGTGTCACAGTTGTAACATAATCTTTTAGTAAAGTTGAGTTATATGATTTTTTTTCGTTCATTAGATTAAAATGTTGGTTTTCTTTTTCTCTGTATCAATCAATTTTTCTTCTTTTGTCATATCAAATACAAGATTAGGGTTGATCTCTTTTACTGTCATGGTAATGATATCGTTTTTTTCAAATTTCTTTTTTGATTCTGTGTAAATATTGTAATTCCAGACTCTAAGGATATATCTATTTTTCTTAGCACAGTCAATAATTCGACCTTTTATTACCATTCCTTTTTGCAGACGTTTTTTTAACTCGTCCAGATTAAACTTTACTGAAAAACTTTGGGAGTGATAATCCATCAACCTACATAACTTCCATGAGTTAGATTGAATACCATTTCTGCCTCATTGTAGTTAAGTTTTTTCTGATTCATAATTTTTCTTATCTGACGCTCTTTTTTATCAAACAGCATAGAATTGACAGCAGATTCATTGACCATAACGGGTTGTCTTGGTACTCTTACTTGATTTTCATTTTCTATATTATTTTCACGTATCTGCTCTTCGAGGATCTTCTTTTTGATTTCAGAATTTATTTTTTTCTTTGAGGTTTTTGAAGAAGTAGCATCATTTGCCTGTGAAAGTTTAGAAATATCTTTGAATAAGCTACTTCCAGTATAAATTTTCATAATGAAATAAGTTGCAATAATAATAAAAGCCAATCCTGATAAAATCATAGCCGCTGTTTTTACTGACTGTCCAAGCATGCTTTCTTTTTTATTTACTCTAGGATTACTTTCAGTATTTTTTGCCTTTATTGCGACAGTGTCTTGTAGTTTTTTCTTGAGGTTATCAACTTTCTCATTATTTAATAATTGTACTGAATTTGTGTAATAATTATCATCGGTATCATATTTATAAATATCAAATACATATTTATTTTCATCCATAATATAGAAGGAAGTGATTTTATCAAATTTTGTTGTATTACCCTGAATAAGTATTGAGTTTGAGTCGGGATAAGAAATGACAAATCGAACTGGAATTTCACCTTCGGACTTACGCAGTCTTTCACCAGCATATTGTTGAATTTTTTCAGATTGTATCGTTATGGAAAATTGGCCTGAATCTGCTTCTGAATTCACAACCGGTTTAATAAAAGAATTTTCATTACTAAGGCTATTTTCCGGTATCTCAAGAATAAACCTTCGATAGTTATCATATTCACGAGTAGTAAGACTGACCTTTTCCTGTGCAACGAGGGTAATACATAGAAATAGTATCATCAAGACAATTCTTTTATCCGATAAGAACATCTATCATTCCCCCTTTATTTTCTGTCAAATCGTGTACTAATCGCTTGTTTTTCATTTTTTCCAATTCTTTATGATTCTTCTTCTTTTTATTTTGTTTCTCATTATTTTTTTTTCGATCACGATTCACATATTTCATTGAATGGATAAATTCTGTAGGATTGTGATTTGTTTCAATGTGTTCCATGAGGAACCTCTACTGATCAATTTTTCAGTTTTTGCTGTAAATTTGATAATGTCTTATTCATGATTTGTGAAACTCTACTTTCACTGATATTCAAAACTTGCCCAATATCGCTCAAAGTCAGCTCTTCATAGTAATAAAGAGCCAGAACAATACGTTCTCTCTCAGGTAGTTCTTTTATATAATATTTAAGTTCTTCTTTCAGGCTTGATCTCTGTAATTGTACATCAGGCTGTTCTTCTGCATCCGATGCGATCATATCCTTACGCGTAAATGATTCATCATTATCACCACCAATTTTTTCATCAAGTGATAAAGTAAATGTTAATGACATTGTACTTTGTATTTTGTGAAGGTCAGGTAATGTTATTTCCATATATTCACAGATTTCCATTGGTAATGGATTGCGTCCTAATTCACTTTTCAGAACTTCTGTTGCTTCTGTGAGTCTTGAGATTTTGTTGATCTGACTTCGGCTGAGAACACCAGATTTCCTGATTGCATCAACAATTTCACCATGAATTCGTTTGTAAGCAAAAGTTTTGAAGGTCACACCAACTTCAGGATTATATCGCTCAATTGAATCCAGTAGTCCAACTATACCATATTGGTTCAAATCTTCCCTTTTCAGTACATTTTCACGTGGTAGATTGATACGCCCTACAATATATTTAACAAGAGGCAGATACTTTTTGATCGCCTGCTCTTTTACTTTAGGATTTTTTGTTTTTACATAATCCTGGACAAGTAATTCTGCATCTTGATATTGTCCTGTACTACTCATTCTTCAACCTCTTCGTTTTCTTCTACTTCTTCGCTTCCAACCTCATGTTGATTCTGCACTTGCAATGCTGTAGTATCTCCATTATTCTTTATGATCCACTTCAAAAGTTGTCCACCAATTGAAAAGACAAAAAGAATACCAAGAAATACAACAGAACTCCTCACAAAACTTGTAAACAGTCCTATTTGACCATTTAATGTTCCTAAAATAAAGGAAAACAGTGCAGCTGACAGGGAAAACAAATAGACTATCTTTGTCATTCAACTAATCTCCTAATGGGATATTTTTATTGATATTAATACGGTCAAAAAACTTCACTTTATTATTATGTTCCTCAACCGGAATATTGATCACACTACGTGTTATGTTTTTCATAATTTGGGCAGCATCACAATTTGGATGTTTCACCGCCAATGGTACCTGTGTTCTTATGGAATCTTTGATCTTTATATCATCGAGTAAACTTCCTGCATAGAAGATATTTCCCCCTAGAAAGCGATTTACCATCAAATCCATTTTTTTATAAAGTGATTTACCTTCTGTGATATTCATGACCATATTAACAACAAGAGCGATAGGTAAAGTCTTATGATACTTCTTGATAATTTTGATCATTCCATAAGCATCAGCAATTGATGCGGGATCTTTCGTTACCAAAACGACAACCTTATCAGCAGCCAATACAAATGGTAGTACCTGATTGTTTATTCCAGCTCCCGTATCAACTACAATGTAGTCGTAATTATTTTCATACCGTGAAAACACAAAGCCAAGTTTGCGGATGACTTCATCACCAATTTCTATCATATCAATAACAGCTGATGATGCGGGTAATACATCAATGCCTTCAGGACCTTTGACGATAACATCTTTAAGTGTTTTTTTACCTGAAATTACATCCGCAATAGTATTTTGTGTTCTGATTCCTAGAAATAGATCAACATTCCCTAAATGAATATCTGCATCGAAAAGAAGAACTTTTTTCTTCAATTTGCTAAGCAAAATAGCCAGATTTACACTCAAATTGGTTTTCCCCACTCCACCTTTACCGCTCGTAACAGCTATAATTTTTGGGCGGGTTTCGCCATCATTGTTATTAGAAAAATTAAGTAAAGATGTTTTCTGATTGACCATCTATAAAAGTTCCTTTATCCTTGCTTCAATACGGTTCCATAAATAACCGTCTATGTTCTCATCTAGATCTCCAGGTATTGATTGTCCAGTTCCGACAAAGTAGATAGGCAGATTTGTGCACATTAGAATGGACAAAACTTTTCCTGGAAAATTCAACTCATCTGTCTTTGTAATAATCATGCCAGTTAAATCCATTTTGCCATATTCTTCAATGTATTGATTGATCATTCTTTGATCCAATGAACTGGATAGAACCAATAATTTCTTTATAATTTGGAAGTTCTGAAAATAATTATCCATTTCTGAAAAATATTTATTTTCCATAACACTATTTCCGGGAGTATCAATGAGAATGACATCAATCTTGTTCAATTTTGCAATTTGGTTGGAAAATTCTTCCGCATTCCTGGTTTCATATACTGGTATTGATGTCAATTTTGTAAACTTTGAAAGCATCTCAGAAGCAGCCATTCGGTAGCAATCCGTTGAAACAATTGCAACAGTTCTTTCACCAATCAATTGCTTGTTGGTGGCAAGTTTCATTATAGAAAGTGTTTTTCCCATCCCCGCTGGGCCTACAACTGCCAATATCTTTTGTTTATAATTATGGAAAAGGTTCTTCCCTTTGAAATAAACTTGAGTCACAGCTTCCAGTGTTCCCATTAACAAATGATCTGAAAGCACAGGAATACCTTTGAGTCTTTTCTGCATAGCATTAATGATTTTTACTGCATCATTCTCTACAATTCCTGTTTTTACAAGAATATTTTTAAAATCCACCATAATTTTTGGGTAGTCTTCAAATATTAGTTTACCCACATATTCATTTAATTTTTCCAATTCATTGTTCAAATAAGTGTATTGCAATGATTTGCTGATCTTTCTTGGAAGTATTGCCTGGTTTATTTTTTTAGTGTCATTTAGTTTTGGATTGACAAAATCCTGATTTTCTCTATTTTCATCATTAGTCTCTTCCGGTTCTGCAGTGGATACTAGAATTTCTATAACCTTTTTTTCTTCAGATAGAAATCCGCCGCTTTTTACTTCCTGAGTATCAATTATGATGATTTCTTCCCCAAGTTCATCTTTTGCTAGTTCAACTGCTTGTTGAAAGGACTTTCCAGTAAATTTTTTAGTACTCATTTGGATACCCTATTTCTCCCATTGTTTTAACTTCTGTATCTGCTGTCAATTCATTGTATGATATTACATTGATATTTGGAAAAACTGACTCAATAAAATTTTTAAATGTATGACGAACCGGTGGTGAAACTATCACAACTGGCTGACTGCCAATTTCAGACATTTGCTCTGCTTTTTCGGAGATCTCTTCAAACAGTTTGTTTACCTGACCTGGAGATAACCCGAGGTTTTGTGAATTGATCTTTCCCTCTTTCACTAAAGTCATAACATGGTCCTCAAGTCGAGGATCAAAAGTGGCTACATTCACAGAGTCCAATCCCTGTTTCAAATAATCAGTAATTGTTTCTGCTAAATCTTTTCGTACATACTCTGTAAGCACAGTTGCATCTTTAGTAATTTCAGATTTGTCAGCAATAGTTTCAAGTATTCTCACCATATTTCTGATAGGAATTCTCTCATAAAGCAAGTTCTTCAATATCTGAGTAAGTGTTCCCAGTTGAATAGCATCTGGAATTACACCATCAATCACAGCAGGATGAGTTTCCTGTAGATGATCAAGCATCTTCTGTGTTTCCTGACGATTGAGTAATTGGTGCGAATGTTTCTTCAATGTTTCCATCAAATGGGTTGCGATGATTGCTGGTGGTTCTATTACTGTATAACCTGCGATTTCTGCCTTTTCCCTGTCTTTTCCGGAAATCCACATAGCAGGCAGTCCAAAAGTTGGTTCAATGGTTTCAAATCCGTGAAGATCACAATCATCATCAACATTGAGAACAAGATAATTTCCAAGAAGAACCTCACCTTTGCCTTTTTCAATACCATATATTTTGAATACATATTCATTGGATTTCAGTTGGATATTGTCACGAATTCTAATTGGAGGAATAACAACACCAAGTTCTAGAGCCAGACTTTTTCGTATTGTGGAAATACGCTTAAGCAGGTTTCCACCCTGATCCGTGTCAACAAGAGGAATCAGCCCATATCCAATTTCAATCTCAAAAGGATCAGGATGAAGAAAATCTTCAATCTTTTCTTCTTCTTCTTCAAAGACATCTTCTTCTTCCTTTGCTGCCATAATCTCTTCTTGTTGTTTTTCTTCAGCATTTTTTACTACAAAAGCGACAGTACCCATTATCACCGCAATTATTGAAAAAGGAAGAAAAGGAAGTCCAGGCATCAAGCCGAGCATGAATAGAATAACAGCAGAGATCATTGCAGATTTCGGTTGTTTTGCCAACTGTCCACTGATCTGCATACCCATTCCGGAAGAACCGGCCGTTCGGGTAATGATCACACCAGCAGCTGTGGATATAATAAGTGCTGGAATCTGTGATACCAGACCATCTCCAATAGTTAATAATGTATAAAGATTTGCAGCTTCACCAAATCCCATCCCACGTTGAAAAACACCGATGGTAAGTCCACCCATAATATTGATAGCAGTGATTAACAGACCAGCAACGGCATCACCACGAACAAACTTGGAAGCACCATCCATAGCACCATAAAATTCCGCTTCAGCGGAAATTCTTTCACGTCGATTTTTGGCTTCTATATCATCAATCAATCCGGCATTGAGATCTGCATCAATTGCCATCTGTTTACCAGGCATTGCATCCAGAGTAAATCTTGCAGATACTTCTGCCACACGACTGGAACCTTTGGTAATTACAATAAAATTGATAATCACAAGTATTAGAAAGATCACAGTACCAACAACATAATTACCACCGACTACAAAATTTCCAAAAGCCTCAATCACTTCACCGGCAAAGCCCTGTCCAAGAATCAAGCGAGTTGTAGATATATTAAGAGAAAGACGGAATAAAGTGACAATCAGCAAGATACTGGGAAATACTGAAAATTCAAGGGGATTATTGATGTATAATGAGACGAACAATATGATCAAACCACTAGTAATACTCATTACCAAACAAACATCCATCAAAAATGATGGTATTGGTAAAATCATTAAAGCCAGAATCATTACAATAACACCAGCCAAATAGATATTACTTCGATCTGATATGCTTACTTTTCCTGCCAACTATATTTTCCTCTTTTTTCTCATGGAATATACTTTTGCCAGCACTTCGGCAACTGCTTGATAAAATTCAAATGGTATCTGCATACCAATATCTAGAAACTCATACAATCCTCTTGCCAAAGGTTTGTTTTCTATTATAGGAATATTATTTTCTTTAGCAATTTCTCTTATTCTTTCCGCAACTTTACGTTTTCCCTTGGCTACAATCGTTGGCGCATCATGTTTTTCTTTTGGTTCATATTTTATAGCAATGGCAATGTAAGTCGGATTTGTAACCACTACTGTAGCATCAGGTACATCACTCATCATTCTGCTTCTTGACAATTGTCTCTGAATAGAACGCATACGTCCCTTGATCTCGGGATTACCTTCGTATTGCTTACGTTCGTCCTTTACTTCCTGCTTGCTCATTTTAAGCTTCTTATCATTCTGATATAACTGGTATCCAAAATCTGCTAAACCAAGTAGTAGCAAAACAGCTGACGCCTTGAATCCAATTTCAAAAAACACTTTACCAAAAAAACTTCCCAGTTGTGAAACACTAGCATTGTACATCGCCCAAAATTGATTGGTGTCAAGATATTTTCGTATGACAGCATAGGCCACAAATCCTACAATAGCAAATTTGAAAATCCCTTTAATCAATTCAACCATGGAGTTCATGGAAAACATTTTTTTGAAACCTTCAATAGGATTGAGTTGACTAAACTTTGGTTCCAAAGCTTTCGTCGCAATATTAAGACGAAATTTATCCTGAGCAAGATTTGATAGAATAGGAAAAACTCCAATGCCTAGCAGAACAATAGCAAATGTTCCAGCAATATATCTGAGATATTCATACATTTGCAGTGGCAACGAAGTTACAGTAAATTTGAAGGTGGAAAGATTTCCATAAATATATACCGCGAAATCTGCCAAACCTGTAATTGCACGCGGTCCATACATTTTCAACATAATCAAGCCGCCAAGAAGTACAGCCACGGAATTCAAATCCTGACTTCGTGCAACTTGACCTTTTTCCCTGGCATCCTCTTGCCGCCGCGGCGTCGCTTGTTCGGTTTTATCTTGGCCTGATTGCTCTGCCAAACTATACTCCTCTTATGTGTCCCATACTACTTCCGATATATTGATATACATACTCATAAATAGTAGGATAAAGTATTTGAAAAATATTTAAAGAATTGATCAAAGCGAAAACACCACAACCAATTCTCAATGGTAATGTTATAAAAAATGCATTCATTTGAGGCATTACACGAACGGTAATTGCTACAGCAGCTTCTACAAGAAGCATGAAAACAATTGTTGGACCGGCAAAATTCAAGGCCAGTTTAAATGCATCAGAACCAGTAGCAACAATATTTCTTCCTAATGCAGCTGGAAAAACACCTGTTCCAAGTGGAATTAATTTGAAATTGTTATAGAAAGTTTCAATCAGCATGTGGTGTCCATTACTAACAACAAAATAAGTAACAACTACCAGAGAAAAAATCTGTCCAATAATCTGGGTTTGTGTATTTGTGCTTGGATCCATAGCCTGAGCCATGGAAAGTCCCACTTGTCGGCCAATAAACATTCCTGCAATTTTAAATGCTTCAAAAATCACAGTAGTACCAAATCCAATCGTAGCACCAATACAAAATTCTTTTATCCCCATTACACCAAGTTGCAGTGAATTATCGATTGCTGGGTATGTATTATAAAAAGATGGACTAATTAAAATTGTAAACATCGCTATCAATGCAATCTTAATCCGATTATTCAAAAAATTGGCACTAAAAACGGGAAAAGTCAGAAACATTCCTGACAATCTTGCCATCACCAACATTGATCCTGGAACGATAAGATGCGCCTTGTCAATCAGGTCAAACATCTATTTTACCATCAATGGAATCTGTTTGAATATTTCCGTAGTAAAAGTCATCAAAACATCTAAAAACCAGGGAATCAATAATAGGATCACAAATGCAACAGCAGCCATTTTGGGTATTAGTGATAACGTCATTTCACGAATAGAAGTCACCGTCTGAAAAAGTGAAACAAGAACACCAACGATAAGCCCGGCACCAAGTACAGGAGTCAGCATTAGAATCGCAGTTTTGAGAGTTTCTTTGGTTATGAAAATTACATAATCTACATTCATATTACACAAATCCTTCTACTAATGATTCTATTATTAAGTACCAGCCATCAACTAGTACAAAGAGCAAAATTTTCATCGGCATGGAGATCATCATCGGTGGCAACATCATCATACCCATTGACAATAAAACCGAAGCAACAATGATATCAACAAGCAACATCGGCAGATAGAGTAAAAATCCAATCTGAAATGCAGTTTTTAATTCGCTGATAATAAAAGCAGGTACTACTATAGACAAACCCAATTCTTCCTTGGTCTGTGGCAATCCTTCACCTCGTAAATCAATAAATAGTCCAAGATCTTTTTCACGGGTTTGCTTCAGCATAAAGATTTTCAATGGTTTTTCAATATTTTTGAAGGCCTCTGCCTGAGATATTTCTTCCCTGACATAAGGCTGAATAGCAGTGTCATTGATCTCATTTATCACCGGCTTCATGACAAAAAATGTAACAAACAATGCAATCCCGATCAAAATCTGGTTAGACGGCACAGTCTGGGTTGCCATTGCTGTACGTAGAAAGTGAAATACTATAATGATCCTGGTAAAACAAGTCATCATGATCACAATAGATGGAGCCAGTGTCAAAACTGTGAAGAAGAGTACTAGTTTCATACTCATTACAAAATCTTGAGGATCAGATGACTGTTCCAATCCAAAGGTCACTTTGGGAACTGTTGTTTGTGCCAAAACCGGTAATACAAATACCAGCAATAACCCTAATACGAGGAATTTTTTATTAATTTTCATGCTGATTAAACTTTATTTTGCCTAAAATTTTTGGAAATGTATCATTTTCTTCTTTGGAGTTTTCTTTGTCATTCTGGCTTTCAAGTTTTGGATCATAATCCATTTTTTTGATTAAGTTGATCTGTTGGTCTGTTACACCAAGAAGCAATTTTTCATCATCAACAATCACGGTTGCAAGGTATTGTTTCTGACCTAAATATTTTTTATCAATTATTCTAATCGTGTTATTGCTACCAAAATTAAGTTTTTGTTTCTTTTTCAATAGATACATAATTATTACAAGGATCATCAATAAAATTACTACTGTAATCATGGATTGAAAAAATTTGCCAGTGTATGTAGAAATCTTCGGAAGGTCATTGGGTTGTGCAAATTCACCAGGATCAGATTCTTTGTATTCAACATTTATATTTTTTATTGTAGTATCTGCTGCAATTGCTTTTAGTTTTTCAACTTTCTCCTGTTTTTCCCGCTGTCCTCTACCGGGATCCAAAGTCAAAAATACTCCTGAGATTGTTATCAAAACAAAAATCAATGCAATTAGGTTCATCTTTGCGGGTTTACTCGCTTTGCTTAAATCAACGAATTTCATTGTAAGTTTTGCAACCTCTGTTTAGGATCAATCAGGTGGGTAATTCTGATACCAAACCGTTCATCAACAACCACAACTTCGCCTTCAGCTAATTTTTTATTGTTTACATAAATATCCAATGGCTCACCAGCTGTTTTGTTCAATTCAATAATAGAACCTCTTCCCAACTGCAATACATCTTTGATAGGAATGCTTTTTCGTCCTAATTCCACTACAGCTTCAAGATTTACATCCAGGAGCATATCAATATTTCGGGCATCTTCTGTCGTAGTTGCAGGCTTATCAAAGTCTTGAAAACTTGTAGGAGCAACATTGATTTTGTCACTATCATCATCAAGCCCACTTAATAAATCATCTTCAATTGCCTTTTCTGTTACACCATCCATTTCTACTGCTTCAAGAAACCATACATAATGCTTTACAGCATAATCACTCTCAACAGTGGCTGTGTAATTTACTATACTTCCTTCTTCTTCATCTATAGTATTCATAGCTTCTTCTACCGACGGAAAGACCTTGATCTGAACATCTTCAATTTTAAGTGGATTTCCGTCACCATCAGATGCAGTCTGTATCTGTCCAAAAATCTGGTTAGCAGCTTCTTGAATACCCTCAATGTGTTCATCACTAATTTCTGATTCTGGTTCATCACCAATCATCCAGGCAAATAGATTCAGTCCAAATTGTGGATCCATTACAAATAGATGTCTAAAAACATTTGTTGTAGTGGTTTTAAATGTAATATGCAATTTGGGATAATCACCTTCAGAAAGGGAAATGATTGTATTGGTCTCATCAGATACATTCTGGCTTATGGATATTTCACGTCCAAATAACTGACTGAAGGCTTGCGTTACAATTTCGTTTATGCCTCCAAACTTTTCTGCCAGTATAGTATTTACTTGATTAATTTTCATCTATATTTCCTTTCTGGATTCAGATATTTTAACTGCATAGTTGTCGTTTTTCTTGCCAACAGCCCCTTTGAAAAGTCTTTTATCACCGGAATACACCGCAATTTCTTCATTGATCCTGGTTTGAAGTTTTAATACATCTCCAATTCTCAGATCAAGACAATCGGAAACTGTTATTCCACTTCTTCCAAGGATTGCAGTGAGCCCGATATCAGTATTTTCAACATTATATTTCACAAGATCAGTGTGTACTTTATTTCGTTCAACATTTCCAAACATAATTTTTTGTTGGACTTCAGGATTAGAAATTACATTGGAAATCCATACATAAGGATAACAGATATTGAGCATTGAACTAGTGCCACGAACTTTTACTTCAATAGAAGCCACAATCACTGGCTCTGATGCTGGTACAATTTGAACAAATTCTGCATTATGCTCAAAACGATCAAAATGACATTTGAAATTTTTCACAGTTGCCCATTTATTACCAATTTCTTCAGCAACTTTATCTACTATTCTACGCATGATCTTGAGTTCAATGACTGAAACAGTATGAGTAGCGGGTGTATATGTTCCTTCGCCACCAAACAATCGCTCTACTGTAAGAGCTACCAGTTGTGGACTCATTTCAAGGATCACTTTTGAATAGGGCTCGTCAATTTCACCTACATAAATTGCACCTGGAGATGAAATGGACATCACAAATTCAGAATACATAATCTGGTCAATTCCGATAAGTTCCATTTCCACAATCATTCTCAATTGAGCAGATAGAAATACCGCAATACTTCTCACGAATGCTTCGTGAATATTATTTAGAAGTCTGAGTTGTTCTTTGGAAATTAAATTGGGCCGCTTAAAGTCATAAGTTGTGACCTTTTTTTGCGGCTCCAAATCCGACGATGCATCCTCATCCTTCCCTTCTATTACATTGGAAAGTAGATTGTCAATTTCCTCTTGTGATAATATTTTTGCCATAATTTTTTTCTATTATTGAATTAATAAATCCTGATAAAATAAATTTGTCACTTTTCCATTTGATAAAACTTTATTGACCTCATCAATTAAAATAACCGATGACGAATCTGTAAATGTAGGGTGTGTAAGTTCTAAAATTGTTTTAGAGCGAAAATATTTTAGCATAATACTTTGGATCTGAGGATTACGCTTTGTTAATTCTTCGATGACTTCTTCATTGGATACTTCCAGAGACAATTGTATTTTCGCAAATCTTCTACCACCACTATTAAGGGGATTAATAGTAAAGGCATCCATTTCAAAAATCTCGCCAATCTCTTTGTTCTTGATGATTATTTGCTCTACTTTTGATTTATTTTTCTTAGCCTTTACTTCCTGATATTTAGGCCACAATACAATTTTAGTCAAGACAATCGTAGCAATCGATACAACAATGGCTACAATAATTATGATAATTGCACCTTTTTTGTTTTTTTTAGGCTTTGTCTCTTTTTTATTTGCCGTATTTTCTTTTTTATTTGCTTTAGCCATAAAACTACTTAGTCCTTTTTATCAAATTTTATCAACTTCTCACAATTTTTAATACTTTTTGATTTTTTTCAAATTTTGTGCCACTGTACAAAATATTTATATAAAGGAGGGATTTAGTAGTGATAATTACAATATATTATTGATTATATATATTAAAACTATTAAAGATGTATGTAGTTTAATCATTTCAACATAATTTTATGGATAAAATATATTAATAAGTGGAAGATTTTGCCCTACCAACTGATTAAAAATTCTACTCGTCTATTTTCTGCTCGGTTTTCTGGAGAGTCATTTGGTACCAAAGGACGGTATTCAGAATATCCTGAAGCCACTAATTTACCAGGATCTACATTGCTTGAGTCAACCATGAATTTAGCCACAGATATTGCTCTGGATGCAGATAGTTCCCAATTTGACCGATATTGCCCTTTACTAATGGGAATATTATCAGTGTGCCCACCAATAACAACTTCTCTCACTCCATCTTTGATCGCTCTTCCCACTACCGCCAAAACTGGAAAAGATTCTTTTTTCAAAATACTGCTACCAGAACCAAATAAAATTTTACTACCTAAGCGGATCAGCATACCCCCTTCAGTAATTTCAACTGTTATTTCATCCTGAAGTCCCATTTTCTCACTTATTTCATCGATTTGCTTTACACTTTCTTCCAGTTGTATTTCCTGCATTTTTTGTAGTTTTGAGTTTTCATGAGTAGAGTCCATGTCAGGCAAAATGCCCAATGAACCCTGAAGAAAATACATTGCTGTGGAAAATTTTACTTCATCAACATTTGCAAAGGAAAGTAGTAATACAAAAAAACAAAGCAATAAAGTCATCATATCGCCATAGGTTGTCATCCATGCTGGCGAAGTAGCTTCTTCATAATCATTATTTTTTTTATTCTTCTTTGCCATGCTCTTCATCCATCAGGTATTCACGACGAACTTTTGGAGGGATAAAATTTAGAAGTTTACGGACGATATTTTTGGGATGTTCTCCCATTTGAATAGCCAAAACTCCTTCAATTACCATTTCTTTATGGATAACTTCCTGGTCAGAGCGAATTTTTAGTTTACCTGCAATAGGTAGAAATAACATATTGGCCAAAAATGATCCATAAAAAGTAGTGATAAGGGCAACAGACATTCCTTCACCTAGTGCTGAAGGATCCTCCAGCCCTTTTAACATATTAATAAGGCCAATTAGAGTACCAATCATACCAAATGCAGGAGCAAACATTCCAAGAGAACTAAAAATCTGTTGTCCTTTTTTATGTCTTTCTACAAGATAGGTAAGTTCTGATTCCATCACTTCACGGATTGTTTCAGGTTCTGTTCCATCTACTGCCATTTCCAACCCAGCTTTCATATAGTCATCTTCCACTTTTGAAAGGTACTTATCAATTGCCAGGATTCCTTCACGTCTAGAACGTTTTGCTAATTCCTCAAAAATTTCAATGGTATCAATTCCATTATGCCCATCATCGGTGAAAACTTTTTTTACAACTGTCATCACACCAAAAACTTCTTTCATGGCGAAATTGACAAAAATCGCTGCAGCTGTACCACCCATAACAATCATCATTGAAGGGATATGTATAAACGTCGTAATTTCACCATTGCCCAAAATTGCCATGGCTACTAATGTTAAACCTGAAACTATACCGAGAATTGTAGCAATATCCATATTACTCTTCTAATTTTTATTCCGCCCGAAATTCATGTCCGGGCGGAAATTATACTCACTTATCAACTAGTTAAATGCTATCTTTTCAATGCAACTGCCTGATCCGCGATTTCCTGAATCGTGGTAACAACTCTTGCCGAAGCCTGGTAGGCATTTTGTGCCTCAATCAGCCTTGCGAACTGATCTGCCAAATCCATGGTAGAACTTTCCAGTGATTCGGAAATTATTTCAGAATTTTGTGCATTGGCTTGTCCCAATTTCGCTACGCCACTATCTGCACTTTCCAGAAAATTTCCAGCACCGATATTATCTAATCCATTGGGATTAGCAAACTTAGCCATTGCTAACATTGCAATCACATCGTCTTGTCCATTTGTAAAAGAAGCAACAACGCTCCCATCAGTTTCAACTTTTATACCATTAATTTTTCCGGCTGCTGCTCCATCCTGATCTCTTACTTCTACACTGGATACTGTATTGTATTGTGTTAGACCGGAGAATTCACCTTGTGCTGCAACCTGAAGTTTCATTGCAATTGGGGAACTTCCATTTTGGGGATCAATAGATAAAGAATCCACACCACCATCATACATAAAGGCAACCAAATCACCATTTGCATCAAATTCTACTGATCCAGAACCACCATTGATGATACTTTCATCACCACCAACTGCTGCTTCCCAATTCCATTTACCATAATTCTCTACACTATTTTCAGGTTTAATAAAATCGATTGTTACATTGTGACTGTTTCCCAAACTATCATAAGCAATCAGTGAAGTTGTTACTCTTGCTGTATAACCTTCAGCAGAATTTGTAAAACTTGGAATCAGTATATTTCCAGTACTTGCGCTAGATGTAACCAAACTGATTGATGATTCACTTTCTCCTGAAGTGAGGTCTGTCATCACAAATTTTCCTCCATCAAAAGTTACTTCTGAACTTCCGTAAGAAGAATTAATGACGGAGAGCAAATCATTTACAGTTGTTCCGTCATTAGCTGCTCCATATGTAAAAGTAGTTGAAACATCATTACCTTCGGAATCCTTTCCACTGATAATAATTTCATCACCATCTACCATTGCTTTTGATACTTGAAGTAAAGAGTTAATTTCTGTTGAAGTATTCGCTTCTCTATATGTTGATGTATCAGGAGTAATACTCAGACTTGCCAAAATATCATTTGTACCGGCTGTTAATTCCATTGTATCACCATCATTTCCAGCAGTATTTCTAATCTGAAGTACGCCACCTGCATTATAAGATGTGATTTTTCCATAAAGGTTTGCATTTGTACTGAATTGTGCGTTCATTTCTGCAACGATACTATCTAGGCTATTGTAATTTCCAGCTGATATTGTAACTGTTTCAGCTACACCACCATTGAAACTTACTGAAAATTCATCATTTGTTCCTGTTGCTACAGTGACTGGGAATGTCACTCCGGTACTTTCAATTGAATTGTCATTTGCATCAAATCCTGTTGCTGATTCCCATACTTCTTTGACTGATTCAATTCCTGAATTTAAATTTCCTGTCAAGAAAACATTGCTTGTTGCAATTCCTGGTTTTTTGAGGTTTGAATCAATCGAAAGATTACCAAGATTTTTTGAAAAAGTTGGATTTGCAATGGAAATATCTCTCATCCAACCCTGGACAACATATCCATCGCTATTTACTAATTTGCCACTTTCGTTGATATCAAAAGCACCTAATCTTGAATAAACATTTTCATTATAATTATTTTTCAAAATAAAGAAACTATCGCCATCAATCGCCAAATCTGTTGTACGACCTGTTGATGTGATATTACCTTGTTCAAACTGAAATTGTTTTACACCGGAAACACTACCTAGAGTTTCCATGAAAGTCAATCTGCTACCTTTATATCCAAAGGTATTTAGATTGGAAATATTTTTACTCAACACTTCTATTCTGCTTTGGTGTTGTGATAATGCTGATACTGGGATCTGAAATGATAAAGCCATCTTTACCTCCTTGTGTTAAAATCCGCTTCAATCAGTCGGCGGATGGAGGGCATCCTCTACGAGGGCCAGCCCTTTTATTGTTATTCGCTATACTATCGCTACGCTGTCAATGTTCGTAAAAACATTGTTTTTCATAGACTGCTGATCTACAGCAGTGATTACTGTTTTATTTTTTACATTCACTAAAAATGCATCATTGTCCATTAATAATAAGGAATTACGTGAACCTTTTTTACGGACAACTTCTAATCCTGTTTCTAATCGTTCCATATCTACATTGATGTTTCTTGCATCTATTCTCTTCATAGCATGAGCCGAGAATTGGATTTCTCTCTCAGGTTTAATAGTGGTTGTAAGTACATCATTGAAACTTGGCAAATTCGGGTTTTTTTCAATTTTGAAAGAACTTTTTTGAGGACTAACCTGTTTGCCAACATGTTTGACATTTTGATAATTACGTTGAATTTGTAGTTGACTTACTTTCATGTCATTACCTATTAGTTAAAATCCTCTGGTGCCATTATTTCCATTACTGATGAGAATGGTGTCTTCTGTCCGGTATTGAGAACCAATAGAGTTGAATTATCTGCGTATTCTACTCCCTGGATAATACCAACCATATACAAACTTGCATCGACAGGATTTCCATCTGTTCCTGTTGCATCTACGTCAAAAGTATATTTCTTATCTGGAGACAGTTTGTTACCATCTTTGTCTTTCCCATCCCACTCAACAGTATGATTTCCATCAACCATTCCATTTTTTTCGATAGTTCTGACAACTATACCTTTTTCATCACGAACAGTAATTTTTACATTGCTGGCTGCACTGGCAAGTTTGAATGAGACTTCTGCCTCACCATTTTTTGTGATCATTACCTGATCACCAGCAACTTTTGCCCGTTTCCCAACTAATGTTGTTGACATTGTATTGGTAATGGCCTGGGTAAGCATGAGGTCAATCTCATTACTACGTGTCAAACTACTTGACATCTGTTCCAATTGTTCAACCTGGCTAAATTGTGCAATCTGGGATGAAAAGTCCTGGCTATCCATTGGACTCATGGGATCCTGATTTTGTAATTGTACAGTAAGCAGATGAAGAAATTCATCCTGTCCCATTTGCCCGTTACTTTTGGTAATCTCTTGATCCTGACCAATGTAACCGTTATTGACTATGGAGCTAATTTCTGACATTTTTTACTCCTTTATGCTAATATTTCCATGGTATTGTAACCATAGTGTCTTGTTTTACGAGTTTTAGATTCAAGATTTACAGAATAATCTCCTTTTTGCATATCCTGTTTTTTTCTTGATTGTTGATTATTAAATCCACTTTCTGAATCATCTTTTTGATCATTTACTTCAACATTGATTGCTGATATTGCAGATCCTTTTTGTTGAAGGTTTTCATGGATATCTGGTAGAACTTTTTGTAATTGCTCTTTTACTGCTTCATTTTCCACCAGGATCACACCTTGTTCTTCTTTATTATCACGTTTTACATGGATTTCGATTTTTCCGTATTCTTTTCCATCAATGGTCAAACTGGAATTGCTGAGGCGATTTATCGATGCATTTGAGATCATTCGTTCAATACGATAAATCAAATCCCGCATATCTGTATAGCCTACTGGTCGGTTTTGCTGGATTGGCGCTACTATTTTTTGAGTTAATTGATTTTCTGCAAGTGAATTTATTTTATCATCACTATTGATTTCTTTGGCTTTTAATTTGGCCTCAAAGGATTCTTTTCCAGTTTTAGGTTTTTCCTGAGTGTATCGATTATAAATCTGTTCATCTTTTTGGTCATATTGATTATCAGAATAATCTGATTGACTATAATTTTGTGTTTCTTCTTTAGATGTTGCTTTGATTTCTTCAACATTCTCTGTATTAATTTTTTTAGAATTATCAACAGGTTTTGTCTGCAATTCATTAAAATGAACATTTACAACTTCCGGTCTTCTAATTCTTGTTTCACCAGTGATTGCTTCTTTTTCTACTAAATTATTTTTTTGTGTTTCTATAGTTTCTGTATCAATTTTGACTTTTTCATCCTGAGCATTTTTTTGTGGTTGCAGACCAATTTTTTTATCAATGAATTTTGTTTCGTTTTGAAGTACAGGATTCTCTTTCATCTCTTTTTGTTCAGAAATTTTTCCAGAAACTGCTTCCTGTGTTTCTTTAGAAATTTCTGATTCTTTTGCAGGAGACACCATTTGGTTATTACTGTTTAAATCTACTTCTTTAACCTGTGACCCTTTTTGATTTTCAGAAACATTAACAATTTCATTTTCTTGAGATGTTTTTTGATATTTCTCTGAAAATTCCATATCAATTTGTTCAAAATTCTTTTTCTCAGAGAACTGTTCTACTGATTTTTCATCAATAACCACATTCTCTCTAATAATTTCAGGTTTTTGTTGAGAATTAGATATTGGAGTATTTTCAATAGGTTTTGTATCTATATTAGATTTTTGATTAATTTCAACTTCACTAAATGTCTGAGTGACTTTTTGTAGATTTTCTGTTGAATTATTTTGTGTTTCATCAAGTTTGAAGTTTGATTGAAAAGAATTATTAAAAGATTCTTTATTTTCACTTGGTTGTACATTTTTCGGATTGAATACTGTAGATTCTTGATTGCTTTCCACTTGCTTTCCAGTTACATCTTCTGAGAATTCATTTTTTGTGGAAAATTTTTCCGGTTGTTCTTCAATAACCACTTTATCATTAATTGACTTATTATTAATTTTAATATTTTCAACAAATTGAGATTTATATTCTACTTCATTTGTTTTTGTTTGTGAAAGTTCTTTTTGAGTAATGGGAATTTCAATATCACTTTTGAATTCCTTAACTACTTCTTCTTTCAAATTTCCTTCAACCGGTTGCATTTCTTGTTGGTCAAGAGTTTTAGCATTTTTTACTGCTTCCTGATTATTTACACTATTCCCTATTTCAGGATTAATTGCTTTTGCAGTTTTCAGGATAGCAGGATCAACTACTTCTTTGGAAAAAGGAACATTTGTCTTCACTTGATGATCAAATGAATTTCTTATTTCCGGATTTGAATCTTTTACAACTGGATTCTCATTGGATGTCTCAGAGATAAAATTTGTACTTTCTTTTGCAAATCCTTTTTCAACAACAACATTATCAGGCAATTCGATCTTAACTTCTTCTGTTTCAGAAAATTTATTCTGAATTACTACTTTTTCATTGAATTGTATAGCAGATATATTTTCCAATTTTTTATCTGAAAAAACATTAGCATTTGCTGCAGCCTGTTTGAGTTGTGAAAATGCATTATCAATTTCCTTATCAATTTTTTGTTCAACAGATTGATTTCGAACCTGAGAACTATTCTCAGCATTTTGGACATTTTCTACAAATTGTTTTGGCTGAACAAAATCATTCCTATTTTCAATATTTACCATCTGATTTTGGAATAATTTATTTTGTTGATTGTTATCACTTGGAACATTCTGAGATACAAATTCTTGATTATTGCTTTCGACATTCTCAAAAGATTGCATTTCAGGCATTTTCGCAGAAACAATTTTATTAGATCTCAAATTGAATGCGGGAGCAAAATTTTGCGACTCATATTTTGTTTCATTTTCCGGTTTGAATTGAAAAGGTAATTCAAGAGTTTTAGCCTTTTTTGCAGTTTGGTCAATTTCAACTTGTTCTACAGGAACAGTATTTTCTTGTGATACTTTTTCCTGTACATTACTTTCACTTGAAATACTTTTTTGAAGTTGATTAAAGGAAAATCCTTTTTGTCCCTGCATTAGATTCAGAGCTTTTAATTGTTCCGGAGAGAGGTTTTCCTGAAAACTTTCATTGGTAATTTCAAAACCAATATTTTCCAAAGTCTGAGTACTCAATCCTTGCTTAACATTTGAAGTACCAAATTGTGAGATAACTTCCTGATTACTATTATCAGATACCTGAACAGTTTCTCTATTATTTTTTTGTTTTGTTTGTATGGTTTCAAGTTGTGCTTCAGTTTGCTCTTTTGTACTACTTTGCATTTTCTGGACAAATTCCGGTGCTTTTACAAACTTTCCATTTTTTACAGAAATATCACTG
>Ga0070729_10001443_pt1 | contig 36638 bp, 34 predicted proteins | sample tdDd472_FD_66725 | JGI IMG/M metagenome (GOLD analysis project Ga0070729, IMG submission 66725) | Marine sediment microbial communities from the Atlantic coast under amendment with organic carbon and nitrate - tdDd47.2 | ecosystem: Environmental > Aquatic > Marine > Coastal > Sediment | place...
TGGTGGCTGGGTCGCAGTAACTGATCGTGATCGCAGACAGGATTGGGGATTAAACCTTGATACTCGATTCACATTCTAATTAATGTTATAATATCATTACGGGGTGCGTATTCTCGCACCCCTGAGTTTGCTGACAAAGTGGTGCTGTTTGAAAATTCAACCATCAGCATCCGTCATACCTACGAAAGCAGGTATCCATAATTTGGAATCAATGGCATTGGCTTGTCGGAGTTTTTGCATTTTTTGTTTGTACATGAGAATATATTCTCAATTATTTCAGTTGTATAGCCATGTGGATTCCCGCTTTCGCGGGAATGACGAAAAGACTGCGTTGTATGCATTATAAGTCATACAGAAGAATTGTACAGCAATGAATTTAGAATAACTTTAAGAGATTTTACTTTGTCAACAGTCTGCGAGGTGCGTATTCTCGCACCCCTTTTTAGTTTTATGCCACGGAGTTTCATTTCAGATGACAGGCAACAGCATCCAAAAGATGATTTTATTGACAATTGTCTGTCTGTTGTTTTGTCCGAGTCTGGCTAGTGGAGGATTTATTGATCATTTTGCTCAAAAAAACGACATTGGGCGAAACAAGGTGCCAAACAAAGGACTCTCACGAGTACTCGTTATTCCAGTAAATCTGAACACCGCAAAACTTCCTAAACTTGATACCGAGAGAATTGCTAAGTTTTTCTCAGACGATCCGAACAGGGTTAATTTCCCCGGTTACTGGCGTGTTAACTCCCTTGGAAAGCTGAAAATTATCGCCGATATTGCCAAGCCTGTAAATTACCAGCATTGCCCCTTTAATAATTCGGACAATTGCACCCCCAAACGGAAAGATTTAAAGGGTCTTTTCAAGGGACTACCATTAATTAAAGAGGTTTTGAGGCGGGTCAAACAAGAGAGTAAGCTGGACTTTAAACGCTATGATATCAACGGTATCGACGGCAAAGCGGATGGCTGGAGTGATGGCATACTTATCCTGCTGAACGTCGGCTGGTTCGGAGTTGCTCTGCCTTTTGGAATTGTCGATGAAAATCAAACAGTCGAGATCGACGGTGTAAAAATAAACATGGTGGCCATCTCATCCGGCCCCAGATATTTGCCCATGGCTATCCACGAATATGGCCACCTGCTGGGCTTTGCCGATTTGTATGATGAGTACAGAAACACCTACGGTTTGCAACTCTCTTCAATGGGAAACTGGCGATACGATTATAGAAAAACCCCACTGCTTGATCCTTTCTCAAAAATGCAGATTGGCTGGGCCGATGTAGTTGAAATTTCCGGTATCCAGGAGATATTGCTGGCACCCGCACAAAGTGGAAAGGTCTATAAACTGGGTCGTAAGCGCGAGTTTTTCCTCATTGAAAACCGACAGGCCAACAGGCCATATGACTTAATGATCGCTTCTCCTGGAATTTCTGTCTTTCATGTTAACCTAAACCGTATGCCGGGTTCAGAAAAGCTGGATTTTCTTAAAACTGTGGTAGACTGCCTTAATTGCAGAAAGTGGCATCCATTCATGATGAATGTGCAGGCCGACGGAAAATATGATGTGCAGTATAAACTTAAACGTTTTGAAAACAGAGACCTTTTCCGCAGCGGTGACGCCTTTTTACCCGATCGTCAGAGACTGAATCTATCCCCCTCCAATGTGTGGTTTTCATCGAATTATTATAATGGAAATTACAGTGGAATCAGCATCACGAATATTGACAGCGATTCGTTTTTTCCCTTTATTCGTGCCACCTTAGAGGCCCCATTAATTATAAATGATCAGCCCGGTTTACAAACAGGAACATCAATGGTAGAAGATCGCATGTTAGCTGAAAATGCTGTAAAAGCAAAATATAAGAAAGCAGATATGATGAACACAGAAGAAAACAAAACAATTGTAATGCCTGCCTACGCAATTGGTAGTTCGTGCATGTCTATAGAAGACATAGACTGGCGCATCCTCCCGGTTATTCTGTTTTTGGTCTGGTTAATTTTCCGCTCAAAAATTAAAATAAAAGTCGAACAATATTACCGCAAAAAAGGCAAACTTAAACAAGATGAAGATTTAAAAAATCGCTTTTAATATATGCATAACTATTTTGCACCAACATTTGTCCTGTTGGCCGATAATCCCGCTTACCTTGCAATAGCCTGAATCAGACGTTCATTTCCAAATTCTGAAATATCTTTCGCAGCTTCAAGACCGCTTTGGTATGAAGTTGTGAAATTCTTGATTCGGAAAGACTCAGTACCTGTCCTATTTCTTTGTAGTTCAACTCGTTAAAGTAATACAAAGATAGAACCAGCTTCAGCTTTTCGGGTAGCTTTTCAATAGCTTCCTTCAAACGATCTTTCAGGTTTTTGTCAGCCAAAGCTCTGAAAGGACCAAATTCTCCGTAATTGCTTCCGCCGGTAATATTGGCTTCCACACCGCTGCTGTCTTTAGCCTCGGTAAGGTATCCAATATCATCAATATCCAGAAACACAACTGTACGGGTGTTATTACGCACCATGTGCAATTCGGAGATATCAAGATCCAGGTTTTCGGCAACCTCTTCGTCATTCGGAGTACGACCCAATTTTTGCTCAAGCTCCTGCACAGCCATATTCAACTGATTTGCACGCCTGCGATTGGCTCTTGAAAGATTGTCATAGCCACGAAGCTCATCCAGAATAGCCCCTTTAATTCTGAGTTCGGCATAGGCTTTGAAACTCTTTCCTTTTTCCGGATTGTATTTCTCAACCGCATCAATCAGTCCAAGTGTTCCGATGGAAATCAGATCTTCGACATGAATGGTGTCTGGAAGACGAGAAACAATACGGTAAGCAATTCTTTTTACCAAAGGTGCGTGCTCAATAATCAGCTTGTCCCGTTCACGGGGGTTCTCTCTTCTCGCTACTATGTCCCCCATGACATTACCATTTGCATATTCAGGTTCAATCGCTACCATCCGCTAAATCCTCCCTTTACTCTAAAATTCGACTCCAGAAAATAGGTGCATCTTCATATCCCACTCTTGAGCGTTTGGCTAAAAGCGCGTCAGCCAAACCAGTCAGGGCAACACTTGCCTGTGTAGATGGAAACATGTCGACAAATGGACGTTGCTGGGAAATCGAACGAACTACATTCTTATCCCGTGGAATGCAACCAAGATAATCAATAACTACATCAATAAAATTATCAGAAATATCAGAAAGTGTCTGGTAAACACGCAAAGCCGCTGACTCACCTTCAGTCGAATTGACAACCAGTTGAAAACGACGAACATTGTGTTTTTGTCGTAAAACTTTTATCAATGCGTAAGAATCTGCCAGTGAAGTAGGTTCGTGTGTCACCACAACCAAAACATATTGTGCCGATGCGGCAAAATGCAAAACACTTGAGCCTATACCAGCCGCTGTATCAATAAGGATAACATCGTAATGGTTTTCAAGTGCCTCAAGCTGGTGCAGCACATGCATCTGCTGATCGGCTGAAATATCCGCTAGTTCGCTTATGCCTGAAGAGGCCGGTAAAATATCAATACCGGATGGCCCCTTGACAATGATATCTTCAATGGATTTTTCACCTGTTAAAAGGTGCTGGAAATTGTATTCAGGTTGAACGCCGAACATAATATCAACATTTGCCAAACCAAGATCGCCATCAACCACTAAAACTTTACGCCCGCGCTTGACAAACTGAACCGCCAGATTAACGCTCATTGTGGTTTTTCCCACACCACCCTTACCAGAAGTTACAGCGATAAGGAGAGGAGCATGTCCCCTGCGTTTTTTAGTCTGCATATTTGTCAAAGCGAAAGCCTCCCTGCTTGGTATCATAGCATTATCCACAAAAAATAAAAGCACTAAATTATTAATAATATTAATGAAATAGCAAGTCCGTCAACTTATCCGAGCTTGCTTCTTCTATATCTTCTGGAACCTTTTGTCCGGTGGTAAAATATGAAAAAGGTTTGTCCGCTGCAAAGTATGAATTCAGAAGACCTCCGTAAGTTGTTGTTTCATCCAACTTAGAGAACAACAGATAATCGAAATTAATGGAATGATATAAGTCAATAAATGCGCTAAGATCACGTTCTTTTGTTGGAGCCGAAAGAACCAGATGACGTTCCACGTTTTCTGCGCTGTTTAAAGTCTGATTTAATCTGTCCAAAAGATCAAGATCTCGGGGATTCTGACCTGCGGTATCAATCAGGACAACCTGTCTTGAATGAAAAGCTCTGATGGCTGTATTAAAATCTCTTTGATTAGATGCAGCCAACAATGGTACATTCATGGTCTGGGCAAATTTCTTCAGCTGATCCACCGCACCGACTCTGAAATGATCTATAGTAATCAAACCAACTGACACATTATTACGTACCATCTTGGTCGCCAATTTAGCGATAGTGGTAGTTTTTCCCACGCCTGTCGGGCCAATCAGTGCCACTGTACGTTTTTTCTTGATTTTTCTTAACAATCCACCAGTTCTAACTTGTTTGTCAACCAGGGCACCAAGAAAATGCTTGATTTTTTCCCTGTCCCATCCTCTTTTGGGGTTCAGTTTATCACAAAGGCGCAAAACCATTTCTTCGGCGATTCCTTCATCCAGACCGGTTTCGGTAAGATAGAAATAGAGCGAAGCTGCTTCAGGAGGTAAAACCGGAGCATTGCTTGGAATTGAGAAAGAAGAAACATTTAATGGGCGTTCGATATGACGTTTGTATTCCAGCCCGATCTCTTTCATTTCGTTTCTTTGTGAATCTGCAGTCTGGCTTTTATCGTTTTCTTCTGGTTTGGAGTTATAAATCTTGTTGATATTCTGAACCACTTTTTCAGCGTTGTTGATAGCGGAAGAGTTTTCTACCTTTTTACCCTGGCTGGCATAGAGCTTCGAGAGCAGAGCCTTTTCCTTGGTACTCAAATTGGACAGCTTGGTTTTTTTTCTGGCAGGTTTGACAACTCTTGTTTTCTGTGGTGGGGGAGTTTTTACTCTGGTGTTTGGATGATTCAGGGATGAAGATACCTGATTCATCACAAAGGGGTTTGTCTCCACCTTTTTAGGTTCTTCCGGGCTTACTGTAGGAGGAACAAACTTCTTTGCTTCAGACTGAACAGAACCAACTGCGGATTGCAAGTTGGGCATTGCAGCTACCTGAGCCTGTGCTACGGCTGCCTTGGCAATAATCTGCACTTTACCTGTACTTTTGTCGGGATTCTCCTTAACAGAGACAATCATCGCGTCCGCGCCCAATTCCTCACGAACCGAAAGTAAGCCCTCAGCTACACTGTCTGCGATATATCGTCTTGTTTCCATAACCAACTCCTTTAGTCTGACACTCAGGCGTTAACCGTTCCAACCAGTTGAATGTTTACATTTTGATCTACTTCACGATGTGAAATAACCGGTAGATCCGGTAAAAACCTGCTAATAAGGTTATAAATACCTTTTCTGATTTCCGGCGATACTAAAAGTACCGGAGGTGCCGGATGCATTGAATTTTGTGAAATCTGGTTTTCCAATTCATTTAAAAAGACCTTGGCATGTTCAGGATCAATGGCTACCTGAATTTCGTCGTCCATGATGCGCTGTGAATTTCTAAAGAGATCTTCCAGGCTCTGATCCATCATGATTGCGTATATATTGTTGTCAGGAGCCTTGAATCTGTTGGTGATTGATTTTCCAAGACGCTGACGAACTATTTCAGTTAGAACTTCCGGGTTTTTGGTTTGACTACCCATATCAGCCAGTGTTTCGAGGATTGTTCTCAGATCACGAATCGATATTTGTTCTTTTAAGAGGCTTTTGCAAACTTTGAGAATTTCACCAAGAGAAAGAATATTCGGAATAAGTTCTTCCACCAACTTCTGATTGGTCCTGCTGAAGACGTCTAACAACTGCTGCAGTTCCTGACGACCTATCAGGTCGGCTGCATGATTCTTTAAGACCTCTGACAAATGAGTGGCCGCAACTGTGGAGGCATCGACGACGGTAAATCCAAGAGCCTCTGCTCTTTCCTTCATCTCAACTCCAATCCATTTTGCAGGTAGTCCGAATGCTGGTTCCACTGTGTCAATTCCTTCTATGTCTTCAGTAACGTCTCCCGGGTTCATCGCCAGGAGCTTATCAGGTATTACTTCTCCAGATGCAAGTTCCGTGCCTTTTAATAAAACCTTGTAGGAAGTAGGCTCAACTTGCAGATTATCTCTGATATGAATCGGTGGAACAATGATTCCGTAAGAGGTCACAAATTGCCTTCTCAAGGCTGTGATTCTTTCCAGAAGTTCACCGCCCTGACGGGAATCAACCATGTTGATAAGACCGTAACCAACTTCAAGATCAAGCAGATCGAGAGGTAAAAGAGACTCTAAACGCTCACCCTCGCTCATCTCTGGTTCAACCTCTTCTTCAGTGATTTCAGCACCTTCCACAACTTCAACGCTTTCCTGCTTTTTAGCTCTGAAGGCCGCAAAGAAAAGAACAATAGCCAGGATGACAAAAATAACAGTAGGCATTCCAGGCACTATCGAGAACAGTAAGAGAAACGCACCAACCATAGACAGAACTTTCCAGTTACTGAAAATCTGCTGTGCAAAATCATCACCCATGTTTTTGTCGGTAGCGGTTCTGGTGACCAGGATACCGGCTGCGGTAGAAGTTATCAATGCGGGGATTTGTGACACCAAACCGTCACCAACCGTCAAAATTGTGTAAGTTGCAGCGGCATCTGCCAAAGGAAGTCCATTCTGGGCCACTCCAATAATGAAGCCTGCAACAATGTTAATTGCAGTAATTAAAAGACCAGCAATGGCATCACCTCGAACAAACTTCGAGGCACCGTCCATGGCTCCGTAAAAGTCTGCTTCCTGCTCTACTTCACGACGACGTTTCTTGGCCTCGGCATGTCCTAAAATGCCGGCATTCAAATCGGCATCAATGGACATCTGTTTTCCGGGCATAGAGTCTAAAACGAAGCGTGCAGCAACCTCTGCAATACGTCCGGCACCCTTGGTAATAACGATAAAGTTAATGATGACCAGGATTAAAAACACAATAATTCCAACTACATAGTTACCACCAACCACAAACTGGCCGAAAGACATAATAACCGAACCGGCAGCCTTTGGGCCTGTGTGACCATTGATCAGGATCAATCTGGTGGTGGCAATATTGAGTGAAAGTCTGTAAAGTGTCATAACAAGTAAAATAGAAGGAAAAACAGAGAATTGCAGCGGTCTGGTCAGATACATGGTGGTTAGCAGAACTACTAAAGCCAAAGTGATGCTGATTGCCAGAAATAAATCCATCATAATTGGTGGAATCGGCAAAACCATCATCATCAGAATACCAACGATTCCAATAGCGGCCATGGCATCTGTTTGCTTTGTTAAGAGCTTTAGTTTTTCCAGCATTATTAACTCCTGCAATATAAATAAAGACTGAATTTACAGTCTGTCATAACAAAAAAAAATCTTTCGACAATATTTATATGCAAACAGTGGGCCGATTTTTAAAGAGCAAGTCGCTAGGCAAATTTTGCCTAGCTGAAAACTAATTAAATCCATAGATGCTTTTGATGATTTATTTAAGCAATTAAGCAAAATTGGAAACTGTAACAATTATAAACTAAGAATTTCAACTAAACTCGCTTCTATAACTTTAATTAATTTTAATATTATACATACTTGATATTACTAAAGAATCACTCAAACAACAGTGTTTATGTAAGAAAATTGTGATTTTTTTTATTGTCTAGATTTCAAAGGTGATGTAGTATCAGTTATATATACAAATTGTTGTTCTTTATTTCTCTTTGTATTAATTCTTAAGCGCAGGTGCGTATAGGGTCGCGCGTGCGGATCATCTATTGGTGGTCTTTGGTATTGAGGTTTTGTGGAATTCATCAACGGGGCGATGTGTTTCACATAGTAATTGTCTTCGGATGTAATACAGCAAAAAAGGGGGCTGTAATGAGCGTAGAAGTAGGACAGGTTAAATGGTTCAATGATGCAAAAGGTTTTGGCTTTATAGTTCGGAATACAGGGGAGGACGTTTTTGTCCATTATTCCGTAATTGAAGGAACAGGATATCGTTCTTTGTATGAGGGCCAGGAAGTGGAATTCGAATGTACAGCAGGGCCAAAGGGTTTGCTGGCACAGAAAGTAATAAAATTAGCAGATAAAAACAGAGCTAGCTTAGAAGGTAACGCTTAACATTATTCGTTACTTTCCATAAATGATTGCCCCGAAGCCCGGTGTTTAACTACATCGGGTTTTTTTTCATTAATGAAGGTTATTCATGAAAATTGCCGTTAAAACATATAGTTCTCCGGTCGCTGATCTTACTCTAGCCTCATTAAATAATAAAATGATTCGCCTTGAGATAAATTACACTAGAAATAAACTTCAACAGGAACTTGCAGAACAAAACGAAACCACATCATTTACCACAGACTCAAAAGCCATCGACAACTGTATGTTATGGCTAGACAGATATTTTTCCAAGCAAAACCCCATTGAATACCCGCCATTTGCATTATCTGGAACCAAGTTTCAAAAGAAAGTCTGGCAAAAACTTGCCAGTATTCCCTTTGGCACAGTTATTACGTATGGAGAGCTTGCAAAAAGTATCGGATGCAAATCCGCCCGGCCAATCGGCGGTGCAGTAGGCAAGAATCCTTTGACAATTCTTCTTCCCTGCCACCGGGTTATCTCGGCCAATATGCAGCTTGGCGGTTTTTCCTGCGGAACGAAATTTAAAATCAAATTGCTTGAGCACGAAGGTTTCAAACTTGATCCTCTTAGCAAGAAACTTTACAAGTATTGATTTCTAGGCGATAATCCCCATAGATGATTTTTTAAACCTGAACCCAGGGCAAACTTTACTAAACCAAGGTATAAAATGCAGGTACATCGTAAAACTCTTCTCTTTACTATAGCAATGATATTAGTTCTCTTTATGACATCACCGGCCAAACCGGAGCAGCAAAGCATGTCCATACCGGCAGATCAACCACTTCCGGTTTTAAATGTATACTGCGATGTGCAGCTTGTTCCGGTAGTGGAGGATTTTGCCATCAAGATGCGCCAGCAAAATATTATAGATCTTCACCTTTCCTCGGATACTTCCGACAATCTGTTGATCTACCTTCAGGATAAACCGGAACTTGCAGACATAATCCTGACCGAAGGCAAAGACTCGATTTTATTGGGTAACAAGCTGGGAATTTTGTCTGCCAATGACGTGATAAGTATTGCCAGTGACAGGTTAGTTGCCGTAGCTGCCAAGGGTCGAGATATTTCCAGTCCGGTTTCATATATTTCGAAAGTTAAAAAGGGTCGAATTGTTATTGCTGATCCGAACAAAAACATAGTTGGTCTGCATGCAGATCAGGCACTGAAACGAATAGGTCTCGGCAAAGCAGTCGATGGTAAACTCAGACACACTAAAAACGATCAGCTAGCAGCCATCGAAGTAGAAAAAGGTAATGCAGACATTGCAATTGTCTACCAATCCACTATGTTTCAGAATACTGCTGTCTATTCCATAATGACCATGCCTAAAAACAGCTATTTACCAATAATATATTTTGGCTCACCGCTCAGCCATCTTGTCGGAGCCAAAAAAAATGTGGCAAAGGCCATTCTGTCAAAATTGGCCGGGCCGGAAAGCAAGGATATCTGGATGAAATACGGATTTTCTCCCCCGCCTAAAAATACACCTTAAGAACTTGATAATACATCATAAAAGAAAGGCGGGGAGCCTAGTGGCTCCCCGTTTATAAGAGGTGGGGAAAGCAAATTGTGCCAAAGCACATCAACTCGTTTTATCCAAAAGGTTGAGTTGATTGGATTGCGCGATGCAATCTCAGATGGCTGTGTCATTTCCATCTATGTATTAAGACCCAATTCGAGGCGATTTTATTCCTACCACTCTTCTTTTTTTTAAATTAATTAGCATTTATTTCATGTGACTGCTCGACAAGCCTTTCAACCCTGTCTTCCATGCTAGGATGAGTTGAAAAGAGAGTCATTAAAGATTTGCCGGACAGAGGAGAGGAAATCCACATATGAGCCGTTGCCGGGCCTGCCTGCATTGGTATATGCGCTACTCCCTGATGGATTCTCTGTAAGGCACTGGCGAGGGCTTTTGGATCACCCGTTAATTTTCCCGCATATTCATCGGCATGATATTCACGACTTCTCGAGATTGCCATCTGAACAATCAGCGCAATAATCGGCGCAACAATGGCCAAAACCAACACTTCCAGCCCGGAGCTGTCATCATCGTTTCCGCGCATACCACCGAAAATCATTCCCCATTTGGCAAACCAGGCTATAGAAGAAATGGCTCCGGCAAAAGTCGCCACCACCGTGGCAATAAGAATGTCGCGATGTTTCACATGAGCCAACTCATGCGCCATAACAGCTTCTATCTCTCTGCTGTCGAGCATGTTTAAAAGCCCTTCAGTAGCGGCCACTACCGCATTTTCCGGGTTTCTACCTGTTGCAAAAGCATTAGGCTGGGGTGACGGAATAATACATACCCGTGGCATAGGAAGATCAGCTTTTCTAGCTAAACGCTCAATAATACTGTAAAATTCTGGAGCATCATTTCTTGTGATTTCTTTGGCTTTGTAAAATGCCAGCACAGCCTGAGCAGAAAACCAGTAACTGATAAAATTCATCACGAGTGCAAAAATCAGCGCAAAAACAACTCCTCTTGGCCCAGCTAAAACCCCACCAAAAAACACGAACACAAAAGTCATCAGCGTCATTAAAAGAGCCGTTTTAAATGCGTTCATTCGAAGAACCTCCTTTTAATATGATCTGTTGCACTACACAGTGAACAAATCCACTTCAAGTAATCATTAATAACCTAATGTCGACTTTAATTATTTCAAGGGCTTACTTAAAAATTAATTAACTTCAACCATCAAAGCAACAACTATTAAAGTGTTTATGTTTAACTATTGCAATTAATTATGAATTATCAAGCACTTAAACAGAAGCTGTTATTACTTTCAAATTTTCTGTTACTTGTATATTAGTTTTTTTTCACTAAGCACTTGACAAGCCATTTAAAATAGTGACAATTACTTACTATGCAAAGATACAAACTCTAGGGATGTTGCTGTTGATGAGTGGAGCTTCATGTATCGTTTTTATGTTCATTTTTTCAGCATGACTTTCTTAAGGATAATAACCAATGAAACGTACAATCAACGGTTACACTTATGACACCCGGGAGTCGAAAAAGCTTGCAATCTCATCATGGCAGAACTTCCCTCACAAAGGTGACAATCTGAACAGCGCACTTTACAAAGATGATCATGGAAAATATTTTGTACTGGAAGAATATAGCTGGTTTCGTGAAAAATTAATTGTTCCAAAAACAAAAACCGATGCTGAGCTTTATTATTTGTATGCAAATAAAATTTTTCCGGATTTTTGATTTTCAGACGTTTTCCATCCAAAACCACCTATTTGCTATCTAGAATGGATAGATTGCCTTCATTTTAGGCCAGTTTATTATCAATTTTTCAGTATACCCACCACATACAACACCATGTTCTTGTAGTTAGATAAACATAAAAAGATTAAAGCTATCAGATGTTTGGCCGAATTAACACATAGAGCGATTCGATTAGATTCAATCCAATCGGGTCAACTGTCATTTGCAGGTTTTTAACAAATGGACTTGTTATCCAAACCTGCAATGTAGAGAGTGTAATTTACTCTGGTTGTATTTTCAATTGCAAAGGACTGCGTTTACCAGCGAGTAATCTCAAATGGAAGCTAAGATTGCAAAAATCGGATATTCTCTAAAGGCTGTATTAGATGAGGAGATAGATTTGCTCAGCAACCTGCATGAAGTAATGGAGCAGGAAAACAGACTTTTGCTTGAATCCAGTACCAGTCATCTTTTTGAGTTGAACAAGACCAAAGAACTGCTTATTTTGCAGCATTCGTATCTTGATCGTACAAGAAGAAACCATACCGTTAATCTTTCCAAGGTTTTAAAATTGGAAAACAGTGAACCAAAACTAGCTGTTTTAGTGGAACTAATGGAAGGCAAACTTGCCAAACAAATAGGAGAACTTCAAGTTAGATTAAGACAACTTGTTGACAACATTCAGCAGCTAAGTGCTGAAAATTCAAAACTTATTGAGTGTTCAATTAGTGCGGTCCAGGATAGCTGGGGCATGCTAAAAAGACAATTTGTAAACCTTGATAAGTCAAAAAAGCATGGCCAGTTTAAAAAGGGCCAGGAACCAACTGCATTGCTACAGGGCAGAATTTAGGAGCAGGTGAATCATGAGGATCGCCGACAAAGTTTTTACCAGTCAGGTAATGAAACAAGCGCATGCTAAGCGTACCGTCAAGGAGGACGAGGCTTCAGCAACCAGAAAGAATGCGAGTAAAGACAAGGCACAGCAAGCTAGTCAGAAGGCAGGACAGCAGGGAGAACCGGTACTACAGTCATCAATCAATTCCCACGAAATTGTAGACGATCTGATCCGCGATCGTATTGCAGCCAATGATCAGAAGTCAGGCAAGGGAAATGATGAGGCACCTCTTTCTGCAAAAGTTAACGACTTGAGCCAGGCCGACAAGTTATCTGTTTTGTCAGAGTTGAAAACTCGTGAGCAGTCTCTGGAAGCAGTCAAGAAGACCAACGAAAATCTCCTTACAAATCGTTTTGTTGATTTTGTTGCCTAAGAGTTGATTCAGAAAAAAGAAGGTTCTGATTCGACGTATTGTTTTGCCCAGTTTGAATGCTTTTTTATACATAAAATTTTACCAACAATACCGCACAGATCAGTAAAATATTCCTTTTCATAACACCAAACTTGCAATCAGTACTGTATTTTCTATTCATTATTTATCACCTGATACAAATAGAAGATTTTAGCCAGCACTAAACATTTTCAGCGCAAAAGTAGCGGATATACTGGAATTTGACTAAATTCCATGCTAGGATTTGCTCCGAATTTCAGATAGCGGAGGTATATTAATGGATTACGTAGGAAACATATTCAGACCACCATCAGAGGCTGAAGATTTGATTGTACAGGTTACGATTGGTTGCTCGCATAACAAATGCAGTTTTTGTGCGATGTACCGTGACAAGCAGTTTATGCCGAAAAAATGGGAAATCGTCAAAGCCGATCTTGACGAAGGTTTGGCCGAGAGACATTTCCAGAAGGTCTTTTTGTGTGATGGCGATGTGATGATCCTTTCTACCGAAAGACTTCTAAAAATCTTGAACTACATCAAGGAAAAAGGCCCGCACATCAGAAAGGTCAGCCTCTATGGTGATGCCCGTGGCATTTTGCACAAAAGTGACGAAGAATTGAAACAGCTGAAAGAGGCCGGTTTAAGCATGGTTTACCATGGCATGGAATCCGGTGATGCAGATGTTATCAAGCTGATCAACAAGGGTGCTTCGGTAGAAGATCAGGTTTTGGCTGCCAAAAAACTTAAAAAAGCCGGCATAAAATATTCCTGCATTATTCTGCTTGGCGCAGGTGGCGTTGCCATGAGCGAGCAACATGCAAAAAATACAGCCAAAGCTTTAACAGAAGCCGATCCGGATTATGTTGGCCTTCTGATGTTGACCCTTGTTCCGGGAACACCAATGTTTGATATGGCCCAGCGTGGCGAATTTGAGCTACCCGACAAATGGGGACTTTTACAGGAGCTTCGCACGATTACCGCCGAAAGTGATTTCACCAACTGTTGTTATTCTGCAACACATGCCAGCAACTATCTGCCCATAGCAGGTTATTTTCCTGGAGACAAAGCCAAGGTAGTACAAACCCTGGACAGAGTTTTGGCAGAAAAGAATGAATCGCTACTCAAACCGGAATGGATGCGCGGACTCTAATCTGATTGATTTCCAGAAATTAACAAAAACGGATGACAATAGTTGTCCGTTTTTTTTATTGTTAGATAAATCAAAAAAACTGCTCAACTGTGAATTGCAACCTCTCTCTTGAACGTAAAAGTGAAAATTCAAGCCAATAAAACCATCCAAGGGATTAAAAATTGTATTATTTCTATCTACATTCTTAACTTAGAAAAAATTGCTGGTTCTGGAGGTAAACATGAACAGAGATTGCAAAATTAAAAATATCGTAAAATCAGCTTCTGGCGTAAGAAATCTTCTTGCTGACGATTGGGTAAAAATATTCAGTGGTGAAATCTCCGAGAGTGATCTGGAATGTTCCGGTTGCGAACACGAGGCTATCAGGCTGGGACATTGCAACCAATGCAAAGTGGTAGACCGCTCACTTCAGGAGAAAACCGAAAATTGCCAGAATTGTGGTGAGTTCCCCTGTAATGAGCTGGATTATATCGCCACTAAAGTACCACAGGCCAAAGAGATACTGGACAAACTACAGCATAATTATTAAACAGTCTTACCATTCAGTAAAGAACTCTATCGGAACGGTTTCAACTTTATAAATGCTTTCACCTGAAAGTTTCATCTCCCAGACGATCTCTTTGTCACGCGTAACTTCGAAAACTCGTCCGGCAATACCTTCATCGACCAGAATATTGCCATTATTCATTATTTCAACCGAACTATATGCATAGCTGTAAAAATCGGGCTGCTCACGATATTCCCAGACAATCTCAGCAGTCTTGTTCTCCGGATCATACTCAATCTCGATAACTCTGGAATACATTAAAACAGTTCCGGGACGATACAAACCATTGTCAAACATAAGCACTCTATTATTCGGCAGATAAACCGGCGAATGCGAGTGAGACCAGAGACCTTCGCCAAAATCTCCTCCATCACCCATAACCCAGTCAACATCGCCAGATGGATAATCAATCTTGTAAATCCTGTTCAGATTTCTGACGTTGAGATACATTTTGCTCTCTTGTTCATCGAAATGAATGGAATTGGAATGTGTCCAATCCTGACCCAAACCAAAGGGACTGGTGGCAATATCCATTGTGCTGCGATCATCTTCGGAAATGTGATCTTTGGAATACCATCTCCAGTCAATAGTACTGGTGGCTTCATCCAATATAACAATTCCATCCCCTAAAACAGTAAATCCCATCCTCTGGAACTGATCGAAAAACAGTGCAACAATTCTGTCATCCGATATGGGATTGATGTCATGATGTAGCATCTCATCCGAGAAATGATACAATTCACGGTTATCGAGATCTATGTGAGTGTAATTTGTATAGGTGCAGATACCGAAAGTATGATTATCCATCGGTTGAACTTCGGTCACTGCTCCGCGAGAAATGGTGTAATATTCCCAAATAATATTTCCATCACGATCAATTGCCACCATCCTGCCATCTTCGGTGTAATCATAGGCTATGGTAGAAATACCAAAGACGATAACGTTATCCTCTGCCGTGTCCTTGTTAATGTTGATATTAAACTTGGGGGCAATACTTATTTTGGTCTTTACAGGAATGGATTCAAAAGTTGGGGAACATCCATCATTGTTGCAGGCAGTCAGCTTATAGCGATACCAGGTTTCAGGCTGCAAAGCCAAATCCAGAAAGCGTCCGTGTTTGCCCTGTTTTCGTGCAATAACCTGGAAAGTGGACGCATCATCAGTGGCTCTCTCAATGGTAATTTCACATTCTGCATCGGTAGGCACCCAGAGGATTCTTACGTTTCTACCGGATACGCCGGCAACGTTTGCAACTTCCAGAGGTGGCAAAGCATGCACATTCGGATCATACTCTTCTTCGCCAACGCCATATTCCTTTTCGTCACCATCGACTATCACATTTATCTCGCCACTATCGTCATCCCCGTCAGGAAGTTCCGACTCAATCTCACCGGAAAAATCATCTTCAATTAGATCAAATTCGGCATCACCATCCTCTTGACTGGTAACGACATCAGACGAGCAAGCCAAAGTTAAGATGCAGATTACAAACGCAGAATTTATTAGCTGGATTAAGTTGGGGTTTGTCATAGGATCACCTATCTTCGAAACAGACACATATTATCCGGTAAACTACTGTTTATCTTGATATTCTTTTATAATACCGACAACTTCCGCCTTGTCTGGAGCGTTGGGCATCAATTCGATATATTTTTGGTAGGCGCGCATGGCTTTATTCATTTTACTGGCACGGGCATAGCAGGCACCAAGTCCACGCCAGGCATAAGCAAAGCCGGGATCCATCTTCAAGACCTTTTTAAAGTTCTTAAATGCTTCTCCATATTGTCTTTTGTTATAATAATCTGTTGCAATGTTATAGTAACTTTTTGGAGTGAGTACGTTTTTCCCGGCAGATTCCTCTGCCAATTTCTTTTTCGAATCCTGCCTGATTTTAAGTGCGCGTTTATTTTTTCCGTCAATATTCAGTACTTTATCAGCCCAATCAATGGCCTTGCTGTATTTTTTTCTGGTAAAAAATACTATGCTCTTTTTTAAATAATCCCTGACCAGGGATTGTCTGGCATAGGAATAGGATTGCTGGGCAACTTTGTAATATTGACTACGTTTGGAAATGCCACCTAAAAGAGTTAAAGCCTGAAATGCATTGCGTTTTTTCAAAGCTCTCAGACCATTTTTATAGTTTGTATGGTTTCGTTTTTCCAGACGAACCTTATCTCTCAACTTGACTGCGTCATCTGCTTCGGGGATGTCTGCTAAAAGGGCATTGAGGATTTTTTCAGCACTACGCCAGTCTTCATCGGCTATCTCAATGTTAGCCAGCCTGACGGATTCCTCTATCAATTCCCTGCGCAATTCCTCATCTGCATCAACCTGGGCAATTTTCGTCTCCGGAACTGCCAGCTTTTCAGGAACCTTTTTCTCTTCTACAGGCTTAACCACAGCAACAGGTGCTGCCTTCGTGTTTTCTGGCTCGACCACTTCCTTAGCCGTCTCCTGATTTCTAGATGATGGCAAAAACCATAACCCGGCAGCAAACAAGACTAAAAAGACGATGAACAACAGAACCCATTTGGTTTTCTTGGTATCGTATTCTGAAATATCACCTTTGATAGCACTTTGCACTTCAAAGGTACGTTCCTGTTGTGTGGATCTGCTTTCAACTTTATCTGGATCAACGGCCTCAAAAATCATTGTTTCGGCAGTAGAAATATTTTCATCCAGTGGATCTGAAGCATTTTCAGGGGTTGCTGCATCATCAGAAGTCAACAGGATGTCATCCTGAGAAAAATCTACCCTGTCCTGCTCCACATCTTCCAGACGAATTTTGTAATCACCCAGTTCCATCAGATCACCGGGCATAACTCTTGTTTTACCGGATATCTTCTGGCCATTGATGATGATTCCATTATAACTGTCAAGATCATCAATATGGCATATTTCGTCAATATTGGTCAACAGGGCATGGTAGCGAGAAATATTGCGCTCGGAAAGCTGGATAAGATTCCCATCTTTACGACCAATGGTAATTTCTTCCTGATTCACAGGAACAACCACCGTCCGTCCATCTTCATCTGTTATGCTCAAGCGCAACATGCAATATAACTCCTTTGCTTTATTAATATCATATTTAGCTTTGTTTTCACAAAGGAAACTGTCGCGGTGCACACTTATTGTCTTGAAATTAGTCGGAATTGTGATATTTCTTTGATGGATATGGCTCGGACTATGAGATTAGTCAGCAGATAAGATATTAAGTATAATAAAAATGCCACTACCCCAACGGAGCAGTGGCACTTATTTTATTATAACCTGAAGCCTGAAACAGAGTTAATAATTAACCCAGTTTGTTAACAGCAATCGAAAGGCGAGAAATTTTGCGTGAAGCAGTTTTCTTGTTGATAACGCCTTTGTTAACTGAACGACAGATGCGACTGACCAATTTGGGCAGAGCAACTTTGGCTTCATCTGCTTTTTCGTCTTTAAGCAGAGTTTCAAATTGTTTAATTTCGCCACGCATGCGTGATGTATAGGCTTTGTTGCGCTGACGACGAATCTCGTTAGTTTTAATTCTCTTAATGGCCGACTTATGATGAGCCACGGTAACCTCCAGTTAAATAAAATTCTCCACACGTCCCTACCCAGCAAGGTTGAATTTAATACAGAAAACAGCCCAGATTGTCAAGATATTTTTATTAATTGTATTAATAACTTAGCTTTGCTTGGCTAGATTTGACATTAATAGTGGTAAGTATGTGAATTTTTCCTTGACATTTCCAAACCAGGGGGCAAAAATATGAACACATTCACTTTTTGAAGTGGGTTCATATTTGTTGTTAGTTCATGCGCTGGAGTTAGTACTGGAGGCAGAGGTGACCAGTCTTCGCGAGAAAAAAAAGAAAATGACCTTTGAGGCAATTCGGGAAACCGCCAAGGATCTCTTCAACAAGGTGGGATTCGAAAAAGTTACCATAGAGGATATTGCCAGCAAGGCTCAGGTCGGGGTTGGTACGGTCTACAACTATTTTAAAACCAAGTATGCCATCCTGTTTGAAGTTTCCATGGAAGAGAACAAAAGAGCTATCGAGGCCGTGAGAGAATTGATAGATCAGGACTACGACGACCCCGTTGAACATCTGCTGGATTTGCTTCTGGTTCACATAAATCCATTCTTTACACTCAACCGCCAGATGATCATTGATATGTGGGTAGCTTTTTTCAAGCACAATCAGTATTTCATCGAAAACTATGATTTTGAAGAAGAAAACGAAGTGATGATTACCATGGAAATGCTGAAGCGTTTTCAGAACGATGGTCATCTGGAGCCGGAGCTGAACCTGCTGCACGCATCCATTGCCCTGCATGGATTGGTGATGATGAACTACATGCTGATAATTTTTCCTTTTAAACACATGCCGATCAACAAAGATAACATCCGCGATTTCTTAAGAGGTCAGGTAAACATCCTGTTTTATGGAATGAAGAATAAAAACAAAAATGAAGTGATTGACTAACCACCAAAGGAGATGGTCATGAAATTAAAAATTTTTATACTGCTTATTTTAATGATGTCCTTATCATTTGTCTTATTGGCCAAGGAACAAAAAACCGACTCCGAACCACTAAGTGCCAAACAGGTGTTAGACAAACTTGATGATTTGTGGCGAGGAAAATCTTCTACAGCCGAAATGACCATGGAGGTTAAAACGCGTCACTGGCATCGAACAATGGTTATGAACATGTGGTCCAAGGGTACCGATTATTCGATGGTACGAGTTGTAAAACCTCTGAAAGAACGTGGTACAGCAACGCTTAAAGTCAAAGAAGAAATTTACAACTACCTGCCAAAAACTGATCGCACCATAAAACTTACCGCAGCAATGATGATGGGCTCATGGATGGGCAGCCATTTCACCAATGACGATCTGGTCAAGGAAAGTCGTATGGCAGATGATTATACCTACAAGATGACCATTAATAAGGATAAAACCATTAACCTTGTGCTGATTCCCAAAGAAGAGGCTGCTGTTGTCTGGGGCAAAATTGAAATTCTGGTACGCGAAGACTACCAGCCGATCAAATTCGTTTATTACGATGAGGACGGCGAGATCTCACGCACCATGACTTTTGACAAATACGAAAAGGTGGGTAACAAGCTTGTTCCACTGGTGATGAAAATGACCCCAGCCGATAAACAGGGCGAATATACTTTGGTAAGCTACAAGAATCTGAAATTCGATATTAAAATTAAAAACGGATTCTTTTCATTAAACCAACTGAGACGCTAGGGGCGCGCAATGAACACATGGCAAATGGCTTCCCGAAATTTGATGCGAGCCAGAAGAAGAAGTTCTATAACGGTTTTGGCAATGGCGCTGGCTTTGGGAATAATGATTGCGTACTCCGGTCTTTTTGACGGCATGATGTCGGGCATGAAAGAAAATGCAATCATGCTTGATATGGGACACATTCAGATTCATGCCGAAGGATACCGGGACACTCCCTCTATTTATACTCGCATCACAGACGCAGAGGATATAACCCAAAACATCATTGCCAAGGGTTACATGGCCAGTGAAAGACTTTTTGCAAATGGCCTGGTGGCAAAGGGTAATTCTTCTGCAGGAGTAATGTTACGAGGAGTTGATGCAGAGGGTGAGGAAGCTGCCATGCAACTTCCCGGTCATGTTAAAAACGGCAAGTGGCTTAGTAAAGACGACCAACATGGTGTTGTGCTAGGTTTCAGACTTGCCAAAACCTTATCGGCTAAAATCGGTGACGAAATAGTATTTGTCTCACAGGCGGCAGACGGTTCCATGGCCAACGATCTCTACACTGTAAGAGGAACCCTTAAATCAGCAGGCGAAATGATCGACCGCTCAGGACTGTTCATGAACATCGATGCTTTCAGGGAATTGATGGTCATAGAGAACGGGGCCCATGAAATTGTTGTTACAATTGATGAAGAAAAAAACCTTGAAGAAGCAGTTGGCAACATCAAAAACATGGCAAAGGAAAATGAAGTATTAAGCTGGCAGGAAATAAACCCGTCACTGTTTGAAATGTTGAACGCCTCAAAGTCCATGATGATCCCCATGATTGTTATCACCTACATTGCCATTGCCATTGTCATTTTAAACGCCATGTTAATGGCTGTTTTTGAGCGCATTAAAGAATACGGCGTCATGAAAGCGCTCGGCATGGGGCCACTTGGAATATTCAATATGGTAGTGGCAGAAACCATGCTTATGGCAATTACAGCTACTGTATTGGGGCTTTTGCTCGGCATATCGCTTTCCTGGTATTTCCAGACATACGGTATTGATCTTACCTCAGTAGCAGAAGGTGCAACCTTCTCCGGTGTAGCTTACAACTCTATCTGGAAAAGCAAGCTTACCCTGGAGTCTGTTTTACAACCGGTAATAGTGCTGTACATAATGGTAGCTCTGGCTGCAATCTATCCTGCTGTAAAAGCAGCAAGACTAAACCCGATTGAGGCAATTCACCATAATTAATGACTGTAAAGGATAATGCCATGATTATGAAAATGGCCTGGCGCAACTTGTGGAGAAACAAAAGGCGCACCATAATAACACTAGTATCTATAGCCTTTGGTTTTCTGCTTAGTATCACCTTTGTTTCAATCGGTGATGGCAGCTATGCAAAAATGATCAACGATGCCGTTAAGATGGGTGGCGGACATGTCACTATCGAGCCTGTGGGATACAGAGATAAGCCGGCCCTTGATCTGGTTGTCACAAAATCCGACAAACTGGTAGAAAAGCTTAATGCGATCCCAGGGGTAAAAAATACCGCCACCAGAATAATTGGTCAGGCCATGGTTGCAACCGCAGCAGACTCAGCCGGTGGTGGTTTCATTGCGATTGACCCAGAAAAAGAGAACAACTCTTTTTTCTTTTTCAAACATCTGAAAAGTGGCAAGCCATTTGAGAATTCCACCAAAAACAAAATCATCATTGGTCAGAAAATGGCAGACCAGCTTGAAGTCAAGGTCGGCAAGAAACTTGTTTTAACCACCACCAGCAAAAGTGGCGAGGTGGTTTCCGGGCTTTACCGCGTTGGCGGAATTTTTGAGACAGGGATTATGGAAACCGACAAGTTCATGGTAATTCTGCCGATTGATTCCATCCGAAAACTTCTGGGATACAATAAAAACGATTCAAGCCAGATTGCAGTATATCTTGACGAACAACGAGAGGCCGATTATATGGCTAAACATTTATCAAGCCTTGTTACCCCGCACAATGCAGTTTCACTACCCTGGCCCAAAATCATGACAGAGCTTGCCGGGGCCATCCAGATGGATTCTGTGGGTAATTACGTTTTCCAATGCTTTCTCTTTCTGCTGATTGGTGCCGGTATCCTCAACACTGTTTTAATGGGAGTTCTGGAACGCATGAAAGAATTCGGTGTCATGGTCGCCATTGGAATGACTCCGGGACGACTTGTAAAGATGATCATGACCGAGAATCTTTTTCTGGCAATCATCGGGCTTATTGTCGGTGGCTGCGTTTCATTGCCGGTCTACTATTACTTCAATACCGTTGGTTTAGACATGAGTTCTTTTATGTCGGAAGACATGAGTGTCTCAGGTGTGATGTTCGATCCTCTGATCAAGGCCAAACTTTACTGGGACAGAGTATTATGGATTTTCGGTGGAGTATTTGCACTTATTATGACAACAGGACTCTACCCCAGTTTTGTAGCAACTAAAACACGCCCGGTCGATACTTTGAAAATCACTTAACCAATACGAGAGGTTATTATGTTCAGTATAGAAATGACAGATCTTACCAAAACCTACCTGCAAGGCGAAATAAAAGTACATGCCTTAAACGGCATTAATCTGGAAATTGAAGAAGGTGAATTCGCTGCAATCTGTGGCCCCTCCGGTTCCGGTAAAACTACCGCCCTTAATCTCATCGGTGCGCTGGATGTTCCTACTTCCGGTTCCATTAAAGTTCGTGGCAAGGATTTAGCAGGAATGAACAAAGGCGAGCTTGCCAGAATGAGACTGGAGCATATCGGCTTTGTCTTTCAGGCTTACAATCTTATTCCGGTTTTGACCGCTTTTGAAAACGCTGAGTTTGTATTAATGTTGCGTGGTGTGAGCAAGTCAGAAAGAGTTAAAAAAGTAACAGCCATTTTGGAAGAAGTCGGTTTGCAAGGTATGATGGACAGACTACCGAACCAGCTTTCAGGTGGACAACAGCAACGTGTTGCCATTGCCAGAGCAGTGGTTGCAGAGCCGGCCTTGATACTAGCAGACGAGCCAACCGCCAATGTGGACTCCAAAACAGCGGAAGCATTGCTTGATCTGATGGAAAACCTGAATAAAAATCATGGGGTAACTTTCCTTTTTACCACTCATGATCCGAGAGTTATGAAACGTGCCAAAAGACTTATTACCTTGCAGGATGGAAATATCGTTAATGACCTCCGCCAAAATGGTGAATAAATGCAGCTATCCAGAATTTGTACGTTAACCCTGATATTTCTCTGCCTGATGCTCTCCAGTGCATCGGCTTTAGTTGAATACGAAGGCGAAAACAGTTCTCTGACCGTGAGACTTGCCCTGGATGTCGGTGGTGGTGCCAGCTTCAACCCTGAACCGGAAATCCCCTACCATGATGACATAGAACCGATATTCTTTGCAGGTCTAAGAGTTCTGCTGGATTCCTTTGTGGGCGAACATCTTCGTTTTGAGCTCAACGCCTATCAAAACGGCTACACTATGCTCGACCTTGAAGCAACTCTTCCATTTGATCGACCATACCGCACAAAATATATTCGTCACGATTGGCTCGATTCCGAAAAAGGTCGCATGCTCCTGGGACTGGATCAGTTGAGTATCAAGATCTTTGCAGGCCCGGTTGATTTTACTGTCGGGCGACAACCCATTGGTTTGTCAAACAATTTTATCTTTACCCCAAACGATTTTTTCTATCCCTTCGGTTCAACGGCTATAGACCGTGAATTTCGCCCTGGCGTGGATGCAATCAGAATGGATGCCAGAGTGGGGATGCTTTCAAAAATATCCCTCTATGCTGTTATGGGCTATGATGAAGACGGAGCTCCCTCCTTTGACAGTTCTGCCATTCTGGCACACAGCAGCATCAATACCAACGGGGTGGACTGGAGCCTTATAGGTGGCAAGCTCGCCGGAAAATATCTGGCCGGTTGCGCCCTCAGTGGAGAAACTGCACAGGTAGGTTTCAGGGCCGAGGCCAATTTAAGCATACCCGATGCCGACTGGGATCAGGCTTATGTTAATGTTGCCGCAGGAATCGACAGAAGATTTGAAAATACTCTGCATGTAATGCTGGAATACTATTACCATCAGAATGGTAAAATGAATGCCCGGGATTATCAGGCGAACAACGATATCGCCGATCCTTTTCTGGGTGTGCATTACCTTGGTTTATCCATGAGTGGCGAACTGCTCCCGGTTCTGACAATTCAGGGCGTAATATTGATGAACATGATTGACCCCTCTTTCATGTTAAGTCCGGGCATAACATACAGTGCCGAAGAAGAACTCGATTTCATCCTCTCCGCCTCCATCCCCATCGGCAGATGGGCATCATTTGATCCGCAAGCAGAAATACCTCTTGAATTGAACAGTGAATATGGCTTTTATCCATACAGCATCCAGCTTCAGGGCAGGTGGTACTTTTAGTATTTTAACATGGAAATTACAAGATAGGTGTTGAATTCAGGACATCCCCTGAAACCATGAAGGCAAATGGTTTGAATCACAGGAATTACACTTGATCACAAGCTAAAAACTAGCATATGGTATCACCATGATTTAAGTACCTGATTATTAATGCTTCAAGAATTCCAAAATATCAACGATTAACAGTGTTCGGGGAATAACAACCTCATACGGAATGTATTTCGTTTTGAGGAAGTACAACCAGTGAGGTTTTAATAATTTGCACGATAATAGAAAAAATGGAGATACTCATAACAAACCCCAAATAGACAATTGGCGAGTCAGGTTCAAGTCACCGGAAATTGAAGAGGCATATCGTAATGAATACGCTCCAAAGGACAAAAAGCAGTTGATAACTCTTCTTGTCATTGCTCTGTTTGGCATGATCCCTTTTGTGGGAACAGATTATAATCTGTTTGGAAACACACAACCTTTTTACAACTTGATCATTCTCAGAATACTGATTGTTTTCATATCCCTTGGAGTAGTTTACGGTCTTGTAAAATTTAAAAACTCTGTAGCCACCGACAGGATTGCACTGATATGGATGTTGTCATATATTTCAGCAGTTATACTGATAAATTCAACCAGACCTGACAATCATTACTATCATATAATTCCAGATGCTATATTATTAGTGGCCATCTACTTATTTCTACCCACCAGATTTTATCTTCAGCTTGGTTGTGCCTTGTGTTTTACGGCAATGAAACTGGTCGTATTGATATTTTTAAGATCTTCGCCCCCGGAAGCAATTTACAATGTTTTATGGTTCACATATGTATTTGTCAATTTAGGTGGAGGATACCTTTCCTTTAAACACCATGTAGCAAGAAGAGAGCTATACTCAGCTTTGATATATGAAACAGAGATTTCCAGAAAGCTTCAGGAAACACTGGACGAAGTAAAAACATTGCAAGGAATTCTGCCTATTTGTTCGCATTGCAAAAGCATCCGTGATGATGCGGGCGCATGGAACCGCCTGGAAGAATATGTATCCAAACACAGTGAAATAAAGTTCAGCCACGGAATTTGTCCCAAATGCGCCAAAGAACACTATGATATGGACTTGCTTGACAATGATAAAGCATACTAAATCCCGCTTAATAACCTTGCTAAAAACAACTACCCGTGGTATCTGGTAAACCATGAAATTTGTTGACGAATGTAGCATATATGTAATTGGGGGCAATGGAGGCAACGGTTGTATGTCTTTCCGACGGGAGAAATATGTTCCCAGAGGTGGCCCTGATGGTGGCGATGGTGGCAAGGGCGGTGATGTCGTTCTTGTAGTCGATCCGCAAATTTCAACCTTGCTGGATCTTAGGTACAATCAGCACCAGCGAGCCAAGCGCGGTGTTCATGGTCGCAGTAAGGGTATGCACGGAGCCAGAGGAGTCGATTGCGAGGTTCGCGTACCCAGAGGAACCATAGCCTATGACTTCGAAAGCGGAGAGTTTTTAGGCGAGCTTTTAAATAATGAAGACCGTCTTGTTGTGGCCAAAGGTGGCAGAGGGGGTCGTGGAAACAAACGGTTTGCCTCTCCAACCAATCGCGCACCCAGAAGAGCAGACCCCGGCGAAGAAGGCGTAGACACCAGAATTCGTCTGGAATTGAAACTTCTGGCAGACGTTGGTCTGGTTGGTTTCCCATCGGTTGGTAAAAGCACCCTCATTGCAGCAGTTTCATCAGCCAAACCGAAAATTGCCGACTATCCCTTTACGACCCTTGTACCAAACCTTGGAGTGGTCAGGGCCAAAGGCGGACATTCTTTTGTCATTGCCGATATCCCCGGACTTATTGAGGGTGCAAGCGAAGGTGCAGGACTTGGGATTCAGTTTTTAAGACATATCGAAAGATGTGCAGTGCTTTTACATATCGTTGAATTCAACGAATACAGAAGCAGCAGTCCAATCAAGGACTATTATGCCCTGAAAAAAGAGCTTGAAAATTATGCCCCGGAAATGCTTGAAAAACCTCAGGTTGCTGTCTTAAACAAGATGGACTTAAACTATGAGGAAGAAAAAGTTGAAGAACTGAGAGAACAATTCAAGGATTTGGGTATCAAGTTTCTCACAATCAGTGCAGTAACCCGTCAAGGGCTGACAGAATTGATAGATCTGTTAGACAGCTATATCGAACGTGAAGAACCGGAAATACCGGATGTATTAAAACTGCCTCTGGAAGATTAAGCAAACAATTCCGTCTTTGGGCCATTAGCAGAGTTCTGTTTTCTGCCTGCCATGCAACACAGGCAACTATCTGTTATTCCACATCTTCTGCTTCGATACTCTCGGAGTCCCCGTCTTCTGTAAGATCCGTATCACCATCTAAATCATCGGGATCAATACAATTTCCCTCAAAACAGACGCGCCCGGTTTCCTCGCAGTCAGTAAGTGTTTCATAGCGACTGCCGGCAGAGGAACAATATTGCAGGAGATTACCTTCAGATCCACCACAAATATATTCACCGGGAGTACATATTTTATCTTCGTCACCACCACATGAAGCTATCAATATGCTAAGCAGAGCCAGCCCGATTAAAGGCAGATTGAAGTAACGACGCATAATATTTTCCTTTCACTATCAACCATCTCGGGCCGTAGTCTTTTCAATATCCGTATAACTGCAAGCTTATAGCACAATTCCCTATTGCTGATAAGATAAATATCAGCTATGCCTGCCAGAAAGAAAACCCTGCCGGGTGCCTCTTGCTTCAAAGGCTTGTTCCACCCTTTGAATAATGGTGTTTTTGTTTTCCATCCAGGCAGGTGCAATAACATATTCGCGGGGAGAATCTGCCACCAGTCGCTGAACTTTTACTTCCCAGGGCAAAACTTCAAGACAGTCCAGCAAAACCGGAAGGTAGTCGTCAAAAGTTTTAAAGGTTTCGACCTTATCTTCTTTGAATTCCTGCTCTAAAAACGAGTTTTTATAGATTTGCAAATGATGAATCTTGATCGAATCAACTCCCAAATCTCCCATTTTTGCAAAGGTCTGCATCATCATTTCCGGTGTTTCGCCGGGAAGACCCAAAATAAGATGCACCCCAACCGGCAGATTGGCAGCCTGAGCCTTCTTTAAAGCGTTCTTAAAAACTGCAAAATCATGCCCGCGATTGATTTTCTCCAAGGTCTGATCGTGTATGGATTGTAGACCAAATTCTATAAACACCGGTTTTTCCTTGCTTTTTTCAGCCAACAATTCAAACAGATGTTCTGGCACCGAATCCGGTCTGGTGGAGACAATCACTCCCGCAACCTTAGGATGATCAAAGGCTTCCCTATAATTTGCAAGCAGCCAGTCAATATCCCCGGCAGTCGGTGTTTCGTTTTGAAAATAGGCCAGAAAGACATCCGTTTTATAGCGTCTGGCAAGTTTATCCAGCCTAACTTCTATTTGCTCGGTAATGCTTTTTTTATGGCTCAGTTCATCGTTCATTATCACACCGGGTCGGCAATATATACAACCGGGCGGATGATTTTTGCGGTGCGGACAGAATACGCCCAAATCAAGAGACACCTTGACCGCGCGCTTGCCAAAACGTTGCTTTAAATAGGCATTATAGGAATTGAAATGTGTTGGAGCTAAAATTGCGGACATTAGATTGATACTTCAATACGCCTGGGGATAATTTCTAAGAACAATAATGTACCATAGACCATTATGCTGTACTATCCTGCTGAAATGAACCGAACTTCCATCACTCAAGTATAAGGTACCTTCCACAAAGGGCAAGGAATCTTTAGTCATTGTATTCTGAATAAAGCCCTCGTCATCTGCTTCGAAATAGGAAACTTTAAGATCACTGTTTTCAAGTCTGGTGTACATACTGCTTTTGGCATCCTCTTTCAACTGCTGACAAACACCAATGGTTCCGGCAGAACCCAAAGCGGATTCGCTGTAATATTTGAGAATATTTGTCTCACCTAAGTACAATGGCGAGGCACAGTCGAATGGAGGGGTTCGATAATCTTCATAGAGGATCGGGGCATCTACCATTTCCTGAAAGACCAGTCTGGCCAAACCTTCGGCGGTGGTCTGATCGTAAACCGTATCTTCTCCAGAACCGCAGGATACCAGAGTGAAAACAAGTATAAACGCCAGAATAATCAGAGATGTTTTTTTCATTTTTTCTTTCCCGTTTCTGATTGACATTCTAAACTCAAAGCATACTATATAGCCTACAAAATCATACACAGGAGAATGCAGTATGACTACCCGTATTTCTTTTTTCACAGTACTTTTCATTCTGTTTTCGGCAACTTTGATTTCATGCGCCGGAGCCAGAGTGGATAAAGCATATGTTTTTGACAGAACACTTCGAAGTTATAACAATCTGCTTCAGTCCAAAGATCTTGAGTCAGCCTCAAATCTTGTTCATCCTTCCATTCACCAGCGTTTCTATGAAGAAGGACAAAAACTGGTAGACAATACAAATATTTCCACCATTAAAATCCGCAGCGTCACAATGGACAAAAGCGGAGATAAAGCAATCGTTGTCATTGTACGCGACATCTTCGACAACCAGACTTACGAGGTTCGACAAGTAACCGTGACCCAAACCTGGGAAAAATCCGGTCTGGGTGCCAGTTCATGGAGACTGGTTGACGGAGAATTTTAGTATTGCAAGTCGGTTACAGCTTTAGAATGGAATGTCATCATCTTCCATTACATCGCTATTTGGCACAAAGCTGTTGTCATCCGGTGCGGGCGGGTTATTGCTGAAACTACCTTTGCCACCGGATTTTTTAGGGTCAAGAAACTGCATATCACGGGCTACGATTTCTGTAGTGTACCTGTCGTTTCCGTCTTTATCCTGCCATTTTCTGGTCTGGATACGTCCTTCGATGTAAACTTTGCTGCCTTTATGTAAATATTCAGCGGCTACTTCACCTTTTCTGGCCCAGATTACAATATTGTGCCATTCGGTTTTTTCCTGTTTGTCATCACCTTTACCCCATGTTTCCGAGGTTGCGATGCTGAATGTACAGACTGCCTGCCCACCCTGGGTGTAGCGAAGTTCGGGGTCTCTACCAAGATTTCCAACCAGAATTGCCTTATTTACGCTCATTATGTATCCTCCATCTATTAAGAATTACCGCATCTTATTCATGATTGTGCAAACTGTCAAGCAAGGATGATTAAAGAATATCATATTATCATCAATCCAGCCGATACGATTATTTTAAACCCAGCTCCTGATGTTTTTTTGCTATTTGCTCTGCCAAACCTGACAAGCTTTGTTTTACTTCATCCGTCGGTAATCCTCTGCAAATAACCGGATCTAAAATCTCGGCCTGCAAATTGGGCAACATCTCGACTAGCCTTTCCGCAACTTTTCCGCCCCAGCCTTTCGAGCCCACCACTGTGGCAAATTTAGCCTTTGGTTTCAAGATGTTAGCCACAAACGCAGCATAGGCCACATTCGGGTGCGGGCCACCAAAAAGAGTCGGGGTACCTATTACAATGGTTGCAGCATCAACAAGTTCCAAGGCTATTTCGCCAATATCGGCACCAATCAGGTCAAACTGTCGCAGCGATACGCCCTGATTAACCAGCTCGTCTACCAGATGCTCCACCATCAATCTGGTGCTGTTATGCATGGAAACATACAACACAACCGCCTTGTTTTCGGGCAAACCGCTGCCCCATTCGTCATAGGCATCAATTATCCACCCCGGTTCATTATATACCGGGCCATGGCTGGGACAGATCATCAGCGGATCAAACTCTCGTACCTTTTTGATATGCTTTGATATTTGCAATTTAAATGGCATCATTATTTCGGCATAATAACGTTTGGCAAGGGTATAAACCCTTGATTTGTCGGTAGCAAACAAGTCCGAAGTTGCCAAGTGTGAACCGAAGAAATCGCAGGAGAATAAAATACGGTCTTCTTTTAACCAGCTAACCATGGTTTCGGGCCAATGTACCCAGGGCATGAAATGAAACGAGAGAGTTTTATTGCCGAGTGAAAGTTCCTCACCGTTTTTTACTTCCTTAAAGCAGTCTTCAGGAAGTTGCAGATGATCTATCAGCATGGATTTGCATTTGGCCATACAAACCACCTTGGCCTCCGGGTATTTTTCAAGCACAAACGGCAGAGAACCGGAATGATCCTGCTCGGCATGATGGGTCACGATATAATCAATCTTTTCCACATCCTTAAGCTGCTCTAAAAGAATATCTTTCTTCTCGGGGTCAACCGTGTCGAAAAGCACCGTTTTCTCGCTGCCATAGACGAGGTAGGAGTTGTAGCTTGTGCCTTCGGGCAGGGGAATCAGGGCATCAAACAGGTGCCTGTCCCAGTCGATAGCTCCCAGCCAGTAAACATCTTCTTTTATCATTCGTTTGTGCATGCAAACCTCTTTTGAAAATATACAAACTTCATCATAAGACATCGTTGATATGAAAGATATCTGCAAAAGACAAATCAATCCATTCTTTTTTTAAGAGGATTTGATTTTAGTTAAAAACTGGAAGCTGCAATGGGAAAACAAGTTACTAATCTTCTCTTGTCTACTTGACCTGATCGCGCTGACGAATCAATCCTTCTTGCACTGTCGAAGCTAACAATTTTCCGTCTCGGCTGTAAATACGACCGAAATTCAGACCGCGTGCACCGTTAGCGCTGGGGCTGTGCATAGCATAGAGCAGCCAGTCATCCATACGAAGATCATGATGAAACCACATGGAGTGATCCAGACTGGCCACCTGCATGGTGGGGTTCCAGTAGGTTTTACCATGGGGATAGAGCGAGGTGCCAACCAGACCAAAATCAGAGGCGTAAGCCAGTAAATATTTATGAATTACCGGATCATCAGGCAGCTTGTTCAATGACTTGAACCAGACAAAACGTACCGGATCTTTTTTCTCTGGTTCGAATGGATCAACGGGATCTATCGCGCGAATCTCAATCGGGCGGTCACAGAGAAGTTTCTTCCGTATATGCAGCGGAATCTTGTCTTTAATTTTGCGGGCTCTGTCCAGTTCGGAAACAAGTCCTTCAGGGCCAGGTACACTGGGCATTTCTGCTTGGTGTTCGAAACCTTCTTCAATAATCTGAAAAGATGCCGACATAGAAAATATCGCGCGACCTTTCTGAATAGCCACCACCCGGCGCGTGGTAAACGAACGCCCATCTCTGATAGGATCGACATTATATACGATAGGCAAGGCCGGGTCTCCGGGCCTTAAGAAATAGCCGTGCAGGCTATGAACCGGGCGTTTGCTGTCCACCGTTCGGCTGGCCGCAGAAAGTGCCTGACCCAAAACCTGACCACCAAAGATGTTGCCAAATCCCATATCCTGACTTCTTCCCCTGAAAATATTTTCTTCAATCTTCTCAAGGTTGAGCAGGGATAAAAGTTCTGTTTGCACATCTGTCTTTTTACCACAATCCGTCATATAAATTTCCTCTGGTTTAATCGTTTGGTACCGATCCGCCGAACCTAATCTTTATAGCGTATTTGTTCTGTGATGTGCAACTGTTTGTGTTGGGAAGGCCGGCTTTTTAGGCTAGTCCGTAGTGGGCTTGTAACCTTCCACTTACATCTTGACATGTTTGTATTATTTATGGTGTAGTGCGGGGTATGGAATCTAGATTTAGCTTGATTTTTATAACAGTCGCTACTATGCCTGACGTACCAGACAGGTTTCTCGCCCAACACACAACTGATCGCCTCACTAAGTCCTGTGTTAATTCAGGTCTCCTGACCTGAACCAACGGGGTATCTCTCTACTTGGGTTAGCTGTATATGTAACTTCATCGGCTTCTCTCCTTTTTTATGCACCTGAAAAGCTGCCATATTGCAGCTAAGCTCTCAAGCTTTATTTGGAGAGCTGCACTTCAATGTTGAATTCAGGTTTTCAAAAATTTCCATGATTTATGAACTATGGAATTATCAATGTAATACTTTTGTAAATCACTGTCGGTTTACAGAGCTTTTACAATGTAATCTTTTTGCCAATGCTAGAATGTTTCTCAGTGAAAGATTAATATTAACCCTTGGATTGTTGGAAAGGGGAATGTTATGAAAATATTGTTAAGTGGAGTTTTTGGCCCATATGGGGTCGATGATAAATTTGGGCGCAAAGAAAATGTGATGGAGCTTTTTCACAATCAGGTTACCAGAGAGCAAGGTTTGTTCTCGTTGAGATACCACCATCCGAGTTTCGGTTTGTACTTTATTGCCGAAAATATCAATACACCAACGGTTGTGCTGGATTTTCCAAGTCAGAAAGATTTTATCCGCGAGATTAAAAAAGGTTACGACTATGTGGGTATTTCTTTTATTGCGCCTAATTTCATCAAAGCCAAACACATGGCAAAGCTGGTTCGCCAATATGCACCGAATAGCAAAATTATTCTTGGTGGTCACGGAACCCCGATACCGGATATCGAGAAGCTGATTGACCATGATTATATTTGCCGTGGCGAGGGTGTCGGCTTTATGCGGAAGCTGCTTAAAGAAGATACCAAGCGACCGTACAAGCATCCGGCGATTGGTTCGGCCAGTTTCAAGCGCATTATGGGCTTGCCGGTGCAGACCGATTCTGCGGTGTTGATTCCCGGTGTGGGTTGCCCTAATGCCTGCCGTTTCTGTGCAACCAGTCATTTCTTCGACAAAAAGTACACCGCCTTTTTTGATTCCGGCAAAGAGCTTTTCGATACTTGCGTAGAAATCGAAAAGAAGATTGGCTGCAAAGAATTTTTTGTAATGGACGAAAATTTTCTCAAGCGTCCAGAGCGTGCCAGAGAGTTTGTCGAGTTGATGGAACAGCACAACAAGCCATATTCCTTCGGAATTTTTTCATCTGCTGAAACTATTGCCAATGTTGGGGTGGAGTTTCTGGCCAGGCTGGGCGTGCGTTTCCTCTGGATGGGTGTTGAGTCCAAAAGAGAAATCTACGAAAAGAACAAAGGCATAGACATCAAGAAGATGATTGCCGAAATTCGCGATCACGGTATCAGTGTTTTGGCTTCCGGGATTCTGTTTTTAGAACATCATGACAAACAGAGCATTCACGAGGATATTGAGTTCATGGTGGATCTTGGAAGTGATCTGGTACAGTTTATGGCTCTTAGCCCCATACCCGGAACAGCTTTGTTTGAAGACTACAGAGAAAAAAATATCTTGTGTGAAGATATGCCATACGAGGAGCGACACGGTCAGGATCAAATCTGGTTTAAGCATCCTTTCTTTAGCGGGCCAGAGACGTCTGAGTATTTAAGGGATGCATTCAAGTACGACTACGATATGCAGGGGCCGTCACTGTTGCGCATGGCCGATACTCTTTTGCGGGGTAGTATCAACCTGGCAAAATATCAGCATGATTCGTTTATGAAAATTCGGCATCAACAGATTGAAGGAGCAGCGAAAGAAATTCGCCACCTTTTACCGGCTATCATAAAATATGCACATAACGACAGAACAAGAGAATTGGCGGTGAAATGTGCGGATGCTTTCAATATTCATTTTGGACTTATGACCTTAAAAGAAAAGGCGTTTGTCGAGATAATAAAAGTTATGGCTGCGAGAGAGCTAAAGCGAATTGCATTTGGCAGACAGATGTATCAACCTAAAAAACGACTAACCCGATACCGCATGTCCAGAAAAGATCTGGTTAAAGATTCACTTAAAGGTCGAAGCCTTAAAAATATCCTGAATATTGATCTGGATTTTCAACATGATGAAACTCTGGTTTATTTGAGCGGTGTCATGGATCGGGTTAACAGTAAGAAAGCTCTGACGAAATTCAAGACACACATAAAAAAAGATGGCTCGAATCTGGTGATTGATTTGAATGAGAGTCTGGAAGTGGAGGGTGAAGCCCTGCATAGATTGCTGGCAAAAATTGCCAGGCATCATGAGAAGATAAAACTGGTTTACAATGAAAATGTTCAATCGCTGAGGAGCGTTATTGCTTCACTGCCAGATGAGTTGAGCAACCTGTTTGTGGAGCAGGTGACCGCAGAGGCTTAAATAAAATTTCGTGTTGGAGAAGGCTTCTAGCATGCGACTAAATAATTCTGCAGCGCTATGATTGGTGACGTTGAGGAAAGCGATAAATCAGGGTGTGAACCCTGATAAGAAAAGTTAAGGTTCAAGGTGGGAACCTTGACCCAACCCGAGAGTTGTTTGCAGAAATGGCTTTTTTGCAGTTGCACCGCTAATCCTGCAGGCAGAATATTTTCTAACCTGCCTGCAGGATCAGTCAGCCCTCGCTGCCCTCAATTTGTCTCTATATAAACGCTGACAAATCCGTCCGCCCTTGATTTGATATAGTAAAGAACAAACTCTTCAACTACTTATATTTCATGGCATTTTTTATTGTTTTCAACTATTTTTCTAACAAAACCGGTGATCGTTTCGGGAAAAAACGGCTTTGCCAGAATCGGTATTTTGTTGGCATCTACCAATGAAACAAAATTTATATCATGTATGCGCCTTTCCCGATAAATCGCTATTTTAATTTCCGGATAGGTTTGCATCAGCTCGCAAATAAATTGCCCGCTTGGCTTGCCTTGAATGTCCGGATCCAGCAAACAAAGGTCGATTTTGTCATTTTTCATCAGCAGAATGTTTTGTGCCTGATAGCCATCGCTGGCGGTATAAACCACAAAACCGTCGCCTCGAAGTATTTCTCTCGCCCTCTGTCTGCTTGCTCTATCACTGTCAATAATCAGCACTGTTCCCTGCTGACCATCTATTCTTCCCAGTTTGCCAAAGAAATTATCGTTATATACCGAATATTGCTCATTTTTTTCGCTATGCATCACACCCCCCGGTACCAGCAGATAAATGCTAATCCAAAGTAAAACTATACAGCATTCTTCTATATTTCAAGAATGCTATTTTTAGCTCATTTTGCAAAAAAGTAAATAGGTGAAAATGTTCATTTTGCTACTTATATTACCCTAGTTTAAAAGGAAAAATTGTGGAAAACTGTAGCCTACGACAGAATATGACTGAATATTTTAAAGAATTACAGAACATACAATCCACACAAGAACCTGTTATCACATGCATTTTTGCCAATATTGAAAATATTCTTTTCAGCTTTTCAAAACTTTTTCTTTCCCAGTATTCACATGGCTTAGTAGTTTTTGCGACATCACATCAAATACCATTATAGCTTCTTTTACCATAAAAAAGATGCAGATCTGACGTGGTGTAAAATTCATTTAGCCTCAATTTCAGGCAAAATTTCCTGACAGCTAAATTTTAATCAATTGTATAAAACAGGCCAACAGAATCGCTTTGCAGTATGTGAATTTTTGCATATAGCCAACCTTTAATAAAAGCATATTCGGGCCTGGTTTCGCAAGCCACATCAGAATACATTGAGCTACATCAGCATACTGCAAGACACTTTATTGATACATCAAGCCACATGAGAGTATCTGAGGATACATGAGGTATCGCGAGATAACATGAGCTTGCATGAGGCCACATCAGGCTACATTTTCCGTCTCAGCCAAAACGCTATATACACATAAGAGACTGATATCACTTGACATATAGACCGCCGTAGCAAACAGTCATAAAATAATAAGCTGTAATATCAAGCACTTGAAAAGCTGCCAGGCGACACTTTGATTGATTATGACGGTTGATTAGAAATTATAGAAATTATTTGCGACCGAAAGAAGCAGATAGAGCCGGTTGAGATTTAAACTCAGCTAATATCAGCAACTTGGATAGAAAATTCCGGGCGAAAACCGGTCAAATTGCAGAATTTACACAATCAGCCAAATTCTATGACTCATTTTTATCACTTGGACGAAATGCTTTTGCCGGACTTGACAAGAGAATAGCTCCTGTCCGATAATAAGGTAATGTAAAATTGTGGAGCAGGATCATGCAACAACGACATATTGTTTTGTTGAGCGACTTTGGCGATAAAACGGGTTATGTGGGGCAGATGAAAGGTGTGATACTTTCTATCAATGATAACATAGACTTAATTGACTTAAGCCATTCTGTTGACCCCCAGAACACCCGTGAAGCCGAACTTGTTTTAGAGAAAAGTTACCAATTCTTCCCCAAAGGCAGCATTTTTGTGGCCGTAGTTGACCCCGGCGTGGGAAGTTCGCGTACCAGCATCATTGCTGAATGTGAGGGAAGATTCTTTGTCGGCCCGGACAATGGCACCTTTGGTTTTCTCAATGATTTTAACAACTTGAAGGTATATGAGATTGAAAACAAGGGTTTCATGCTGCCAAATATCTCGGCCACTTTTCATGGTCGGGACATCTTTGCCTCGGTGGCCGCCCATCTCTCCAAAGGTCAGCATCCGGCCAAATTCGGCCCCCAGACTGACATAGTCGCAGAACACGATAAGCTCAATAATTACAACAACTTCACTGGACGAATCATCGCCTTTGACGGCTTCGGCAATGCCATCAGTTCCATCGACAGGCGAATGCTGGTCGAATTTGGGCAAAAAAACAACGGAAAAGCTGCATGCTTGCAGGTAAACAGTAAACAATATCAGATACATAGAAC
>Ga0070729_10001445_pt1 | contig 36601 bp, 30 predicted proteins | sample tdDd472_FD_66725 | JGI IMG/M metagenome (GOLD analysis project Ga0070729, IMG submission 66725) | Marine sediment microbial communities from the Atlantic coast under amendment with organic carbon and nitrate - tdDd47.2 | ecosystem: Environmental > Aquatic > Marine > Coastal > Sediment | place...
TCTGACCAGCGGAATAAAAACTTTCCCGCGTCAACGCTGAAGCGCGCCTCGGCCTTCGGTTCAAGTAAAGTTATCGGCAGTGAGGCCTTCACTGAAAATTCAGAAATTCTCGACAGGGGAAGTTTCTCTCCGCCCGCAGAAACCGCCCGCACTCGCCAGTAATATTTTCCCGCCTTCAGGGATCCATTCACGGTATCAAAATTTCTCGCCGTGGTATTTCGATAGAAAACACTTTTAAACTTTTTGTCCCGTGAAACTTCAACTTCATAAGAAACCGCCTCATGATCCTTTTTCCAGCCGAGAAGCATCGGCTCGCGGCTCAAGGCCTCAACGCTCTCCACAGCGCCCGGGGCAGGAGAGACAGGTTCAGGGGCCAGGTACTGCCGGGTCTTTCTAACCCTGAAAAAAACCGGCACGCTTTTAAAAGAAGAACCTGAAAATGAATAGAGGGACTGAACCCTGCAGTAGTATCTTCCCTTTTTCGGAGGCCGGTAGGCGAAACGGGTACCCGCGGTTTCATGACTTTTTATAATTTTCCCAAAGCCCGGGTCAGCAGCGATTTCAACACGGTACGATGTAGCGGCTCCAGTTCGTTTCCAGGCAATGGCCACTTCGGGAGGTGTTGCATGGTAGACGAATTCCCGGGACGTCCGGGGTTCTATCATCACAGCAGGTGCATCCCGCAGTACTGTGAACTTTGAAGGCTCAGAGCCCCCCTTTTCTTTTTCTGTCGAGCGGAGACGCCAGTAGTATATGCCGGGAACAAAGGCCCTTTTATATATTCCGCCTTCTACCTTTCTGGAAAAAAGCAGTTTTTGAAAGGAAGGGGAAGTTGAGACATCAAGCTGCACCGTGTCTCCCGTATTCTTCCAGCGGAACAAAACAGAATGCCAGTTTTCTCCCGCCACGAAAAAGGCCCCCGGTTTCGGTTCATCGGGCCTGATGTCGACCTTCTCAACAGAAAATGCTTTATTGTTCAGTGTTGCCTTCATACCCCCGGCAACTTTTCTGACTCCCGCCTTTCCGCGAATCACCGCGCTGCCAGAAGACACATTAACCGAGAAAGAATCATTTTTTCTGGCAAGAGACAGTCTTCCTTTCTTCATTTTAACCGATGAGGTTTTACTCTTTACTGATACATCCCTGCCGCTGCTCTTCGACGTGTCGGCAGAAATACGCCCCTGCTCAAATCCGATATTGATCTTCTTCCCTTCCATACTCAAAAGAATAAGGGTATTCTCTTCGATATCGATACTGGTTCCGTCTTTCAGCTGAATATGAGCGGTAGCCCCTTCGATAGTACGGATTGAATCAAAATTATATACAGGTTCATGCTGATCTATATCTTTCCAGACAACCTGTTTTTTGTATTTCCTCTCGGCTTTTTTAAAACGGTAGGTAACCGTGCCGATTTCCCTGAGGCCCTCGGCGCTTAGCCTGCTGTTCAATTCATTGTAGAGGAGAATCGAAGCCGCGGAGACCACTGCCAGTATTATAAAAACAAAAACTCTATCTTTACTCGACGATTTCATACTTTTCTTCTTTCTTATCAGGATCAAATGATGGAAGTTTTTTCTCATCTATGCCGAGAAGTTTTCTTAACGCCTTTAGATTCTTCGGCCGCCGATCATCATCTTTTTTTCCGAGAACAGCATATACCTGCTGGGGCCGCTTTTTACCTTTAACTAGAATCTTCTGCATCGGCACAAGGTGGTAGAAATCCTTCACCTTGTCGCGGGCATCCTGGGATATAAGAATATCGGTTCCGAAGGGTTTATTCAAACCCTCTATACGGGCAGCAAGATTAACGGCGTCGCCGATAACCGTGTATTCCATACGGTCATGTGAACCAATTTGGCCGGCAATTACGTCACCGCTGTTAATACCGCAGCCAATTTTTATTTCAGGTTTATTCTCTTTTATTCGCCCGCGGTTAAAATCAAGAAGCGCCCCCCGCATCATGAGTGCCGAGTTGACAGCGTTTTCCGTATCATTCCCACGGGAGACTGGTGTTCCCCATGTGGCCATGATGGCATCACCGATAAACTTATCGACAAGACCATGAGTTGCATCAACACATGAAACCATCCGGGTCATGTAGCTATTAAGAAACTCAACAACCTCTTCCGGTTCAAGGTCCTCTGAAATCGCCGTAAAGCTCCTGATATCTGAGAAGAAAATCGCTACATTTTTCCGTTCACCACCCAGCTTGATTTCTCCCTGCATGGCCATTTCAGCGATTTCTTTATTTACGAATTTCCCCAGGGCGTCCTTCATCTTTTCCCTTTCCGCAAGCCCTGCTCCCATAGAGACAAAGGACTCGGTAAGCTGGCCGATTTCATCACGGGTCGTCGGCACAATAGCTAACTCAAAGTCTCCTTCTTCTATCTGCCGTGAAGCCCCCACAAGGTTGCGTACCGGTATAGTGAGGGTCTTTGCAAAGAAATAAATTATCAGTATCGCTAGGGAGAGAACAATTATGGTAATGTATATATTCTGTTTTTCAATGCTCCTGACCGCCTCAAAGGCCTCATATCGAGGCACTGTGGAAACGACACCAATATTTCCGAATGTTATTCTTTTATAGGCTCCGAGCCAGGCCTTCCCGTCATCACCCGTATATTCGGTCTGCCCATTATCCTGGGCACCCTTCATCATCATCTTAACAATTCGCAGGTGAGAAAAATTTGTCAGCGCCCCTATCAGCTGCCGGTTGTCATGGGCCAGCAGACCGCCCCTGCTGTTGACAATAAAGGTCTCTCCCAGGGATGATTCAGATTTAACCGCCTCAAGAAGCCGGTTGGTCCGCACATACATCACAACTATTGAGTGTGCCTCCTTTTCTGAAACACGCACATAGGGAAAACTGAGGCCGATCACCGGTTCCCCAAAATTCGGAGTACTGTTATGAATTTCTTCTATATTTTTAAAACTGAGCCTGAAGAGTTTCTCTTCACTTTTAAGTATCTTTTTAAGCCTGTCTTTTTCGAGACTTGAGACAGCCTTTTCATTCATGACACCCTTGACAAGCCTGATGCCCCCTGGGGTCTTTTCTGCGATACCGGTAAAAAGGATATCATTACCGCTCTGAAAGACGAGATTTGATATGTAGCTGCTCCATTCCTGGTCTTCTTCGCTCCCCTGTTCCTTAAGTATCGAAGAAACAATCAGGACACCCTGCTCTTTCAGTGAACGAAAGTCTGCCTTAACCTTCATGGCAACAACCTGGGCGAGCTTATGGGAAGATTCCCGGATACGTACTTCGTTATCAGAAGTGAAGTTATAGGTGGCAAGAAAGGTCATTACCGAGAGCGCAGCAATAATGATGAGAGAAATCATTGAAATAAGCTTAAAGCCTATGGGTATAATAAACTTTCGTTTCTGCTTTTCTTTTGTTTTCATGCTTGTCTTCTTTGGTTTTATGGTACATCTAATGAAATAGATGCTGATCCGGCATAGGGATTGCCGTCCGTTTCTGCAGAAAAACTACTTAAAGTAAGGGTAACCGCTCCAACTCCCGAATCAAAAGTTTCTCCCGTGGCAATAACTATGGAACGGCTTGATGCTGACCAGGTTACACCGCTGGCAGCAGAACCGTAGTTAGTATTGAAAACGGTTCCCCCGGAATAAGTTCCCGCTACATTGACCTGCCAGCCATTAGCAGGAGGATCATTAAAAACCAGTGTGATTGTATGATTCGCCGGATTAGTGATAGTATCAATACTCGAACTATCAAGATCAAAGTCAGATGCGGTAGTAAAGCCTGCTGAATACTCAGACGCGAGATAATTGCCGTAATAATCCCTGGCACCGGTTGAAACAGTAAGCGTATAGTCGGTTCCTCGTTTAAAAACTCCCCCTGTGGGAGTAAAGCGGGCAATAGACTGCTGACCGCCGGTAACATCAACCAGGTCATAAGACCAGCTCCCGGAAATCAGACCGAAACCGGTTTCTTCTATAGTTATAGTACTGCTATTCAGCGTACTGTGCATCATATCATCATCAAAACGGATTGAAAGAGCAACGGTGATACCACCATCAGTAGATCCCGCTCCCGGATCAAAATATGATACCGTAGGCGCCACATCATCAATCTTGTCACTGGCCCGCCGCCACAGGTCATCATTATACCTGCAGGCTCCAGGAAGAAGCACCATGAGAACGAAAAGCACTGTTTTTACTTTGAACACTTTCATAATTCCATCCATAAAAATACATAATAAAAAATTACTCATTATTTTCAACAACCTTTTTCAATCCGTTCATATTAATTTTTTTACTGTTCAGAGGCTGGACACCGCCGCATCCCCTCCCCGCCATGAAGGCTTGACAATCCCTGATATTTAGTGTGTAATATACTATAATTTAATAAACAGGAGCATCCATGGAAACCCATCTTCGCGTAATGATAATAGACGCCGCAACAGGCTTCTACCGGATAAAACGCTATGCCCTGGGAGATTTCTACGGGCCCGTAGACCTCGGCCTGCATCTTTCAGCAAAAATCAACAGCTTGAACATCGGCACGGGGCTCCTTTCCGGATCAATTTTCCCCGGGTCGAACCGCCTGATTTTCAATGGCTTTTCCCCTGCCTGGGGAGGCTTTTATATCTCATCAATGGGAGGCGCCGGTCTTGTCTTTGACAACCTGGGGCTCAACATGATCTCAATTATAGGCCGGGCGCCCAGCCCCTCGATCCTCTATCTCAACAGGCTTCATGGAGAGGAAGTTCAGTGCGAAATCAATCCCCTTGATCTGGATAAAGCATGGTACGGCAATGATGAAGGAATCTACGGCCTCTTTAAAAAAACTCTGGAGCTCTATGGAGACCGCTACGAAAAATCAGTACGGATTCTGGCGACAGGTCCCGGGGCGGAAAAAACTGACAGCGGGGCCATCGGCTCGGTCCCCATCATAAAAGGAGAGCTGACCCATGTTGACACCTGGGCGGGTCGGGGGGGATTCGGATCACGAATGCTCCAGGAGCACGGCATCGCTTCGATAATTTACGGGGGCACCCATCTTGATGATGACTTTCGCGACCGTAAAGTTGCTGACCAGTGGTTCATTGACCGCTATGAAAAAAAACTCGCGGCAAAAGACCTTGAGGCAACCACCAAGTACCGGTACGATGAAAAGTTAACCACCGGGGGAACCTTTGGGGTTAATTATACAAAGCTGAAAGGCAACATGATATCCTTCAACTACAAGTCTCTTTTCATGACCGAAGAAGAGCGCGTTGAACTCCATGATCGCCTGGTGCTCAAGCACTACCTGAAGCAGTTCAACGAAGAGACCATTATCCCAAAACAGCAGAAGACCTGCGGCGAACCCTGCGCTGCGGTATGCAAAAAAATGAACGGCCACTTCAAAAAGGATTACGAGCCCTACCAGACCATGGGCCCACTCTGCGGTATCTTTGACCAGCGGGCCGCAGAAATGGTAAACCGCCGGGCAGACAGCTACGGATTTGACGCCATAAGCATCGGTGGTGTGGTTGCCTGGCTGATGGAATGTATTGACGAAGGCCTCCTGACACCTGAGGAATGCGGCATCAGCAACCAGCCTGTTTTCAACCCAGAAGGCTTTGATGTGGTAAACGACTCAATGCACAACGCGCGCATAGCCATCGGCATTCTTGATGCTATCATACAACGCCGCGGCATTCTCGATTTAAGTGAAGGGGCCCGAAAGTTTGGCCGCCGCCTTTCACGAAAAAAAGGCCTCCCCCTTCTCGACCGGTTCGTATACAACGCCTTCGGCCGCGGAGGCTGGATGGTCCCCAACCAGTACTGGACCCCCGGCGCCATATCACCCATGGCTATCATGGGAAAATACTACATGTACTACGGCGGAGATTTTCTTCCCCCCCGGGAACTGGGGCGCCGAGACGCCGAACGATTTAAAAAAGAACTGGTACTTGACAACATGGGCATCTGCCGCTTTCACCGTGCCTGGGCCGAAGAAATGGTCCCTGAAATCATGGAGACCCTGTACGGCAAAGGTAAGGGCTACCTTGAAAAAATCGCCATCACGGCAACCCGGATCAACAGCCGCAACGCATCAATCTACTGGGAATCCCAGCGCAACATTGACTTCCTTTACCAATTTTTAAAAAAGAAAAGAGATATAGAAGGAAGTAAAGACGAAGAGCTGATTAAATGGCTCAAGGCCTTCGATGAAGACCGAAACGAAGCAGCTCTGAGCTTCTGGTATGAGATACATAAGGGTATCACGGAAAGTCTCAAGGAGTTTTGATTTTCATAAAAAATTATTTGAAGTCGCGAAAGCGCTTTCGCGACTTCAAATAAATATTCGCACCTTCTATGAAAATCACGCCTTCCCCGTTTATTTCTGCTCGCATTCCCCTCCGCACGAACAGGTCAAATTGCCGGTCCGTGCCTTCTCGAGGGATTCCCTTCCTTCCCGAAAGGCAAACCAGGCAATGCCGAACCCCCCTGCCGCATCAACGTATGGAAGAGCAAAGAATTCCCAGAGCAGGCTCGAAGCAAGCAGCACAAAGGAAAGATAAAAGCAGGTTTTCGTGCAATTCGCATCGGCCACTATGGGCGACGAGTCGAGGGCCATGCCGGTCTTCAGTTTAGACCGGTAGAGAAACCACATGGCGGCAATGGATATCGAGGCAACAATAATCCCCGGGATGGTTGTCTCCGGTTTTGCACCATGGTAGATGCTCAGAGCACCTCCGGCCACCAGGCCTGCTGCGAGAATAAAAAAAGCAATTGCCGTTATATACAGGGCACGGCGCTCAAATCGGTCATGTTCTTCGACAGAAGTCTGTCTCATTCTGAGTACCATGTGAAGAATCCCCGCACCGGAGATAACCTCGACAAAGCTGTCGACACCGAAACCGAAAAGGGCGATGGTTTCATCACTGTACCCGAAGATCGTTGAAACGCCGCCCTCAATTACATTATAGGCAATCGTGATAACACTGAGAATCATTGCTTTTTTCAACAGCTTATCATGTTGTGGATTTTTTAATATAAGCATTAAACAACCTCATGTAAGATGTGTTTTTAGAATACCCTGCCTGCAGCGACCATCCTCACGGCAGGTCAAACGTTTTGAAAATTCTTTCAGATCGGTATAAAATATTTCATCATCCAGGGAAGCGACAATATTTCTGAAATTCTGAAGGTTTACGGAATTTTCAGACGGGGCGGCCCGGTAGTATATCCACCTTCCGTCTCGTTCCTGCTCAAGAAGCCCCCGGGAGGCGAGAGATTTTACCGCCTTTGATATATTGTACTGGGGGACTTCAAGTGCATCAACCAGCTCACAAACACAAATATCTTCACTGGTACGCACCAGGAGCGCAAAAATTCGCAGGCGGGTTTCATCGCCCAGAACTTTAAATAATTCAAATGAATCGACTTTCACATGCATAATTAAGCATATATGCATGTGTATGCCATTTGTCAATACAAATACTGGTTTAATTACTGCCAGGCTTACTTCAAAATCTGAAGCAGGAGGGCTCTGAGCCCTCTTTCGTCATGGAAGCGGTCATAGTGTTTGTGAAGTTTTTCAAGAAGAGCATCTCCCCGGCTGTCAAGATCAAGAATACAGGTTTCCGCTTCTTCAAGATCGATATGATCAGGGTTGCATTTTTCTGGTTCCCCAAGGCTGACAAAAATGCGGCAGGTCAGGGGCCGCACCGGGTAAACTGAGCAGGCCCCCCTGTCATCGACCAGCATACAGGGCCTTTTGAGTATATAAAAACATGAAAGAAGCAGTTCCCGTTCATCGAGGTCTTCTCCCTCATGGTCTTCAACCATCTTTTCTTTAAGCATTTTATCAAGATAGGCGAGCTGAGCTTCATCTTCCTGCAGATACTTAATGAAAGAAGGAATCTTTTCCGGGAAGTTTAAACGGATATAATCGGCAATAATTTCAGCCTCGAATGAATAGACATCATCAACCCAGTGGCAGCAGCAGCAGGAGCACCCCTCTGAACAGGCGGCCGAGAGCTCTGAGCCCGCCAGCACTTCCTTCTGGTAACGGTCATAGATTTCTACTATTTTAAAATAAGCATTTTTAAAAGATTCATCAAGGCACGAGGGCGCATCCAGGGCAAGGAGCAGCTCAAGCTCTACAAGAATTTCTTCGTGCAGCTCTTTCGCCTTCTGGTTATATGCTACCGGTGGTCCTTCAGTCATGATTGTTCCTGCAGGTTATAGTACTGTAATCAGGAGAGATACAGCAAGCAAATAATAACAACAAGGATTATCTAAAACATACTTTGAAATCTGCTATTAAAAGAGGTACCAGGTAACTTCCACCCCTAATAAAACTTCCAGACCATATTTATACCAGAGTGGAGGATCAATGGTACTGGCATTTGTATACCTGCGCATACTTCCTTCAATATCAAAATAATAACCAAGACCTATTGAATAGTTGACGCTAAACCGCTGACCCCGGGCACCAAAAATATACCTAGTTCCAATTCCATGTCCGAGAGCCTGGCTGTAAAGATAGGAAACCGATGGTCCATGGCGCCACATTTTAAAGGGCCGGTAGAAAAACAGAATTGTCCCAGCATCTACCGTATAATGAATATAGGTTTTATTCGATCCACCGTCAATCTCAGCCTTGAAATAATCAAAGCCTCCCCTACCGTAAAGACTGATCATATTCAAATCGATTATGACACCACCGCTTAAAATACCATTATCCCCGACAACAGCGCTCAGACCTATGCTGTAGTCACTCCTCGGCTTAATAGCGATAATTCTATTATCTTTAACAATATTCGATATCAATATATTCGGAAATCCGACAACAGATTTATCATTGTCATCATTAGTTTTCTGATTACTCTTATCAATTTTAATCGTTACACCTTCAAAACCCTGCTCTTGAATCTTCCCCCTGACAACACTGCCATCGGTAAGATGAATTTCATCAGCCAGGAGTACTTGTGAAAAGACAAAGAACATGATTAAAATATTTATAATTTTTCTCATTCAAAGTACCCATCACTGCTCATTTTTTGAATAAAATACCTCCCTGCATCATCATATCTGGCAAGATTTTTTAACTTTTCAGACTTCATGAAGGGGGCAGCAAACATAAAGAAAAGACTGGTCCAATAAGTACTTGAAGCAGTATAACTGTACAACCTCTCTTTCTGGGGGTTATTACTTTTGACCGTTGCAAAGAAACGGCTTTCTTCTCGGCCCCTGTCTGGAAATATAAAGAGAGTCACACATGATAATACCTGCAAAAAAGTGTGACGAGTTTGCAACTGATCTGAAGATTTAATTATCATCAAAAAATCACTCCCAGAAGGCAGAGCATGAGTTCCCTCAGTATAATGATCGAATATTACTGTTACCTGCTTGAAGATTCCCGTCTCTTGTATTGATTTTTTGACAGTCATGAGACGCATAGCAATTTCAATACCACTGATTTCATCCTCATGAAAATCTATTTTCTGAAATATAACGGTAATTGTATATTTTTTATTTTCCGGCGGTTTAATTGCCACACGTTTTAGAGTTTCATTCCGGTAGCTGTAACTGCAGCCCGAAAGAAACAATAAAATCAGAAGAAGCATAATTCTTTTCATTGTATGTCCTCAAATATATTTAAATATCTGGCGATCTATTTCTTGAAACTAAAACCGTTTATCTACCGGAAAGATTTTTAATCGAAAGTGAATTTATCGATATCACTGGTTCCTTTGTCTTAAAACAGGTAACCGTCACCATATCTCCCTGTTTTACCAGTGCAGCCAGGCGTGTCTTATCGGTTTCACCGCTGGTTGCAAAAAGCCTTCTCCCGTAGCCTTCAAGCATCAGGTAGAAAATCTTGTTGCCTCCAGATACCGTATCGCCGACACGAAGTACCCTGACCGGTCCGATACGCATCACTCCGGAGCCGTCGATTTTCACGGTACTGCTGTTACGGGCAAGCAGGACACGGTACTTTTCAAGGGCCCGGTTGATATTTTTATCAACTGCAATAGTATTAATATTATTCATATCAACCATGGCAAGTCTCTGAAAAATACCCTCATGGGAAACAACAGGCAGTACCCAGGTCGGAACGCCAAAAAGATTGTAGGGTATCGGTTGAGTTGGCGACCAGCGGGCCGAATCAGCACCAAGGGCGGCATCAACGGTTTCAAGTACCCCGTTCTCATCAGTTCCATGTATTACATGATAACTCGCCTTTCCCGTTCTGGTATCCATCATCAGGGTTCCCACGAGAGACTGGTCGCTTGCATTTAATGAGGTCATACCGGTGAACCAGTATTTTCTTTTACCGACTTTTACAAACCAGAGGTCCTTTCCATATTCATAGTCGGTGGGAATCTGAATATCTTTTTCACTAAAAATCGTATTCCACCAGCCGTGAATATATTCTCCCCACCAGGTCATCTGATCGTGGGCCTGGTAGAGGGGAATCACCCGGTCAATCCAGGATGGGATATTTCCCATTTTCCTAAATTCTATTTTACCGGTCTGAGGATCGGCTATAATAACACCCCGGGTTTTATATCCGCTAAAACCTATCTCCGGGGAGGTAGCTGAAATCACATAATAGGGCCGCCAGTTATCATCAACCTCAAAGGTAAAATCATCATTATAGATAGTCGGGTATTGAAGGTATACCTTTCTGTCGAGATAACTTGCAAAAAAGGCTTCCCGGGTATAACGAATTTTAAATTTTTTCCCGCTCTGCCGGTCAGCATCAATCAGTTCAGCTTCCTTTGTTGAATCCTGGGCATTAACCCTGATGTATCCGGGTACAACTTTCCGATTTCTCCATTTAAAAAATCCTGAAAAATCAAGAGGGAAAATCCACCAGAGTTCTCCCCTGACTTCCTGGATACAGGCGCTGTTGTAGTCAATCTTCAGCTGTGAGCCGAGAACTGTATCGCCCTCTGCCTGGCCCAGTACCTTTTTGGCAAGAGTCGAGGCTGTTGACAGAGAGACAAGACGAATATCTTCAAGTTTCACCTTCGGTATGCTTTTAGAGAAATCAGATTTCTTTACTTCTCCCAGCAGGTTTCGGTAATCTTTACTGTGGCACATTTCACATGAAGAAGGAACATATATCACCAGAAACAATGCAAAAAAACCGGCGGGTATCGAAGCACCATTAATCCCCTGAATAGAAAAAAAGCCGATACATGCGCCAATGGCGCCCGCGACTATGAGAAAAAACCATGAGGCGGGAAAAAAGAATCCGATAGTCGGAAGACCGAGAAAAAGAAGCAGGCCGTTCACGATCAGCACAAGAAAAAAAGTCGCCCCTACCGGAAGAATATAATCATAGGTATTCCCAAAATAGAGAGTAATAAAACAGGCGGCAACACCAGCAATAAGCGCGAATATGAACAAAAAAGCAACCATGAATAATACCTTTTACCAGTTTTGTGTTTTACATCAAACTATATGATGTCATAATAAGACAGGCATTTACTCATTAATAAACTTTATTAAAGATGTCAATACTAATCGCTTCTTCTGCAGATAAAGCATCATAACAAAAAGGAAACAACATGTCACAGATACATTACCAGTTCCTTTCCCTCGAAGAGATGATACGCCATTCATCATGTATCGTGGTGGCGTCAAAAAATGTCCCCTTCATCTCCCATGAAGATATTGACATCACCAGGGGCATCAAATTTTCAGAAGAAGAAAAACCCCCTCCTTACAAAAAACTGACCCGGTCATTTAATGTTCTTGAAATCCTTAAAGGGAAAAAGATTATCAAAAAAGGTCCTGTCCAGGTTATCGAAGCTCATCTTGACGCTTCACTGAAAGTACATACATCATGGCATCTTGACGGCATGTCACGCTCCCCATCATACCAGGCCTATAACTCAGGTACTGACATCAGCGATCTTGATAAGGCAATACTCTTTATGAATCACTATAAAGAATTCCACTTCGCCTTTGATTTCTCCTGGGAATCTATTGACAGAAAAAAAGAAATCAAGAAGCTGATTCGCAAGACAAAAGAAACAGGAATAATCGCGCGCCTGTCATGAAAAACCTTCAAACTGAAGAGTCACCCCTCATAGTGATATGCGGCCCCACTGCAACCGGCAAGACATCCCTTGCTGTTGACTGTGCCCTGAAATTTAACGGTGAAATCCTGAGTGCTGATTCGCGTCAGGTCTACCGTGGACTAGATCTCGGAACCGGCAAGGACCTCGATGAGTATGACCATCACAAGCACCCGGTCCCCTATCATCTCATCGACATCGCCGATCCCCGGGAGACCTACAGCCTCTTTCATTATATAGAAAACTTTTATACAGCATTCAGGTCTGTTACTGAGCGGCATAATCTCCCCATCGCCTGCGGCGGCACAGGGCTCTATCTCGAGGCGGTGCTGAAACATTACCGCGTCGCCGATGTTCCGGAGAATCTTCCTTTGCGGGAAAACCTCATAAAAAAACCGAAGGAACAACTGATAGAAGATCTCCAAAAAGAGGCACCCGATCTTTTTGAAGAGACTGACGTTTCAAGCGCTAAGCGAATCATCCGATCTCTTGAGATTTCCCGCTACCGGAAAAAAAACCCTGTTCTTTACACCGGAGAGAATCACCCTGTCTTTAAGCCCCTGATTATCGCCCCCCGGTATCCCCGCGATGAGCTGATAATGAGAATCAACCAGCGCCTCGAAGCGCGTATAAAAGAAGGCATGATAAAGGAAGTTAAGGGACTCCTTGCCGCCGGGGTGCCGGCAGACAATCTCATCCGCCTCGGAATGGAATATAAATTTATAACAGAGTATGTCATCGGAAAAATTTCCTATGACAAAATGGTCTCTTTACTTCAAACGGCAATCCACCAGCTTGCAAAACGCCAAATGACCTGGTTCCGCGGCATGGAGCGGCGGGGTCTTCAGCTTCACTGGCTTGATCGTGGTGACCGGAATGAGGCTTATCGTCTGATTGAAGAGTTTCTTACTGATGAGACTTAAAATAAAATACTTAACCCAAAAGCCCCATGGAGAGGGAATACTACCTTCCCCGCCCCATTCTCATCTTGCCCCGGTAATAAGGATCAGGAATCAGGCTTCGAAAGGCAAGGCTCACCACATGCTCATTGCCATCTATGCAGTAACTGTATCTTCCCCCAACGGCAAAGGAGAGAAAGGCGTTGCCGAGGATATGCAGTTCAGCAAGAAGTTCAATGCCCGTTGAACGATAATTATACTCTCTGCCCCTGTCACGGGCATATCCATAATCAAAGAAGACCGTGCCGAGAATACGCTTTATATAGGGGATGTCCCATGAAGGGCCATTCACATTGAGCACCGGCAGGTTGTAGTCAAAACTTCCTTTCACTAAATTCTCATATGAGGTCATTGTGTAACCCCGGGGATACAGAAAGTAACTGGTAAAATAATATCGCGCATCACCATCCCCGGGCTTTTGGTACTCGTATCCCGCGGCAAGAGATATATTATGGCTTTTCAAAATACCGGGAAAGTAAAGAGTCAGGTCGGTAGAGACTATCGCTCCCCGGTACGAACCGTAAAAGGGAGTATGCTTGTAACGCCCGTTAAAAACCTGTCCCCACCGGGGGCCGACTTCGATGCTGTTGCCCTGGAGGTAATGGATTGCTGAGAAACCATAAGATAAAAACTGCAGGTTCCCGTCATTGGCCATGCCGTAAATTCTGTAATCAGACCTGGTCTTACTCTGCACATTGACGTACCCTGCCCCGGCACTGAAATTCAGATAGGTATAATGAATCCCCCTCGAAAGATTAAGAGGAAGTATAACATCCCCGACTGCATATCCTTCATCCCAGCGCATCATTTCAGAATCCGCTATATTGTCAGCAGCCTTTAAAACCACTGCGCGCTGACCGTAACCACCATAGACATTTAATACCGGGTATATACCCATGTATGAGATGCCCGCTTCACCACCATGGGTATTTTCATTCATGTTATAAATGTAAGAAACATTTACCGCCGTGGTCTGCATCACATCGAGAGACTGAACCATCAGCCGAAGATCAACCTGAGAGAGATCAATGATAGGAATCCAACCGTAAAAGTTTATGCTGTGCAGGGCGGGAGAATAGCCGGATTCTTTATATTGTTTTTTCGGTACCAGTTCATCGACATCGAGGCGTTGACCCGCTTCCTGTTTTACCACTGGATCTATATAGTTCAGGGCCCGACGCTCGACATCTTTGAGAGGTTTCCATTCTGCCGGATCAAAGGGCATTGCAGCAGCCCGGTACCCATAAACTGAGTAATCACTGAAAAGTATTTTTTTTCCATCGGGGCTTACCGAGGGACTGAAGGCACCGAGAGGCCGGCAGGTGACCTGGAAGCGTTTTCCTGTTGCGGTATCAAGGGCGTAGATATTGTCAATTCCCGAATAATCTGACCCGTAGAGTATATATTGATTATACGAACAGGGAGACCTGAAATTTTCATCATCCACGGGAACAATAACATTACGCACCATGCCGCTGTCAAGACTGATTGCGGCCACTCCCTTTCCCTTTGACGCCAGGGTAGCGGTTAATATTTCTTTTCCCCGGGGTCCGAAGGCGGGATCGAAATAATAGGTTCCTGTACCGAGGGTGACTTCCTTTAATTTTTTACCTGTTGAGGTATCATAGACAAAGAGACGATAGATAAGATCCGGGCCGTAACTGATACCGGCAGCCTGTTTGCCGTCACGTGAAATTGTTGAGGAGATAAACTTCCCCTCCCGTGTAATTCTTTTCTTTTTTTTCGAGGCGACATCGTAGAGAATCAGATCACTATAAGATCTATAACCCCAGCGAAGATCTGGAACCGACTCGCGCCACAGGACTTTCCCGCCCCCGGCACTCATCCCCTTCTCATTGTGAAAACCTGAACCGACAAGAGACACGGGAACCTGGAGAAGCTTCTCTTCACTGCCATCGCCCTTTATCCGCACCAGGGCAGCTGCATCGTCCCGGGACCATCGAATCGAAAGAACGTTTTCATTTTCTCCCTGAAGAGGAAAAAACCGGCTGCTCCAGACACCGGCACCTGAGGGAGAAATGATATCAGCCTCGGTCATGGTCAGACCCCGGCGCTGGCTCTTCCAAAGGCGGTAATAATCTTCCATGGCATTATGATAGATAGAATCAATACTCTTTCCGGTTTCACTCTTGAGGGCAGAATCAAAATTCTGAAAGAGAAAATATTTTCCTACCCGGTTTAAAACGCGGTCCCACACATCGGCGCCGTAATGCTTTCGTACATACGAACAGAGAAGGTACCCAAGTCGGTAATAATCCGCATAGGGCAGTGCGTCATTGTAACCCCCGAGATAGGCGCGGTGATAGGAATACCGTTTACCCGAGAGTTCAAGGGCCCGGTGCCACATATCAAAAGATGGCATACGGCCCCGTCCGCCGGCAGTAAGGGCCGTTTCGGTAACCACGGCATCACCCTCAAGAAACCACATGGGCAGATAGAGACCGACAAGGGCCCCCGTGCCGTTGGCGCCCCCGAGAATCCGCCAGGTGTATTTACCGGCCCCGTCTTTCATTTTGTCTATCTGCACCATGTGACGACCCTCATGAATTGCAAGACCGTGAAACCACTCTAAAGAATCGAATGATGAAGGAGTTGAAAACCAGTGTGAATAAAAGGGCGCCGGCGAAACAAACCCGTTAGCCGAAGCGTACTGGTTTACCAACACAATGGGTATTCGCCGCGCCTTTGTCTTGATGGTCTTTCGCAGATGGGGGCTGTAGTATTCCATCAGGTTGGCAACCCGCTGAGCCAGCTTTTCAGTACCGGCAGGAAAAATAATCCGGTATGTTTTCGTATCGATTTTTTTCCACTTCTGGTTCCAGGGGCTCTGCATTGAGAACGCGGGTATACAAAAAAACACAAGCATTATAGTTATATATATTTTTGCCGGTACATTTTTTTGAAGGCGCGATTGCGCAATCGCGCCTTCAAAAAAATAACATTTCACCATAAAGAAACTTTTTAAAACATGTATCATTCATGAAACCCGTATGTCAAATTACCAATATCATCGGGAACATCATCGACTTTAATCGTACAGAGCACATCTTCCGTCAGGGGGGTGATCGCGGCAATCCGGTTCGCCTGCTGCTCAACAATCTTTTCGAAAAGATTCCTTACCAGCCGTCCGTTTCCGAAGGTACGGGAGCGGGCCTCGTAGGCCTTCGTGATAACTTCCTTCAACTTAATCTTCGCATCTTCTTCAAGGGTAAAGGCTACATTGCCCGAAAAAATTTCAAAAATAGCCATAAGTGCATCAGGCTCATAGTGATCAAAATAGTAATAGCGCCTGAATCGGGATTTCAATCCAGGATTCGACTCGATAAAAACCTTCATCTCATCGGGATACCCGGCAACGATAACAGCAAGACGCTCGCGGTGGTCTTCCATACGTTTAAGAATCGTGTCGACCGCCTCCCTGCCAAAGTCCTGTCCCCCCTGCCCCGCTGCCAGGGCATAAGCCTCATCAATAAAGAGAACCCCATCTAAGGCCTTCTGCACCACTTCATCAGTTTTTGTTGCCGTCTGTCCTACGTAGCCGGCGACAAGTCCTGCACGGTCGGTCTCAATAAGATGCCCCTTTTTCAACAGTCCGAGGCACCGGTATACCCTGCCGAGAAGCCGGGCAATAGTCGTCTTACCGGTTCCGGGAGGACCGTAAAAAACCGCATGGAGAGAAAGAGGCGTTTCAGGGAGCCCCCGGTCACGACGCTCCTTTTGAATTTTCACCAGGTTGATAAAGGTCTGAATTTCACCTTTGATATTATCCATGCCAACCAGCTCATTGATCTTTTCCATGACCTCTTCGAGGGTCTCTTCTTCAGGGACCGGCTCTTCGGTAACAGAAGAAATTTTTGCAGCCGTGGCAATCAGGCTGTTGATCTGCTCAAGTCGTTCCTTTTCCGCATCGTTCACCGAACCGTCAGCCTTCATGAGGGCCTGGGCATAGGCTGTATAGGCGGCGCTCAGGGTATCAAAATGCAGTGACCCGTTGGCGTCGTCATACCTGCGAATCATTGCCAGGGAAGGAAGCATATCTTCCCGCTGGTTCAGTCCCCGCTCACTGATAAATTTTGACGCGTGATCCCAGTACTGGAGAATTTCTTTCTTTTTATTTTGAGGGAAGTTGACCGCACCCTTAATTTCCGCCCCCAGTAATTCATAGGCCCGGTCATCTCCAGGATTTAAGGGAAGAAGTACAAGGGAAATCAGAAGAAGCTCAGATTCTGAAAGAGACCCGTCAGCCACACCGGCAAGGGAAGAAAGCACAATTATATCATCCATGACAGTCTGCTTCAGATCAGTGTCATTAACCTCATCAAGGCACCCGCTGATCCTGGTCAAAATAACCTTTGAGGCTTTAAAGAGCTTTTCATCTTCAGACCGGGACTCATCTTTATTAATTTCCTCATCAAGCATTCCCGTTAGTTCCTTTTGGGCTTCAGTTATCTTTTTTAAAAATTCAGGCATCGCGTCATGCTCAACATAGTTACGGGCCAGCATATCTGTACCCGCCTCGGCACTGCGGCTCGATGTCAGCTCAGCAGTTCCGGCACCGGCATCCTTCACCTTTTCGGCAAAGTGCCCCGCCCGGGCTGCGGTGATAAATGACCTGAAATAATCCGCGCCGCTGAGCCGGTCAATTTTCATAGTAACGGAAGAAGACCCCCGTTCATTCTCAATGCCCGAAATATCGCCAAAGGGTATCTTTGCCACAGTACGGTCTTTTTTATCATTAGAAACAAAAAGAAGCCCCCGGTCAGTAATCAGCAGTACCCCGGATATGCTGCCTTTCCCCTTTTGCCCTGAAGAGAAAAAGCCGTCTATCATATCATAGATTTCCTCTGTCCCCCGGCTCTCTTTCTTCAGCCGGTCAAGGACCAGTTTTTTGTTATGAACAAAATGCCAGTGCTGTATTTTTTCAAGTTGTTCCTTCATGGATGCCGCCTGTTAAATTTTTCAACCAGTCTCTAACTTCCTTACCCCGAAAACATCTATGCTCCAGAAAACCAGAGAGCAGTAATGCCGTAGAAATATATATATCCTTTTTGCTTTTTTCCGTCAACAGGAATACGGTTTCACCGATTGACTTATGTCAATTACTAGTTTCTTGTGCTGATTTATGATACAACTATATCCAGGCGGACTAAAAATTATGACCAAAGAAAACATACACCACGACACAGCGGAATTAAAACTGCGCCACAACCCTTTTGAAATTATACTCTGCAGAGGTTTTGCGGCATGCCCACGAGCCCTTGCTGATCCATTAGAAGATGGAGCCCCCCTGGCGGTCATAGAAGAACGTCTCTCTACTCTTCCAATTCATGCCGGCCCATCGAAGATAGAGATCCGCCCCTTCAGCATCTCCATCTCCCTCTGTCCCAACGGGTGTTCGCGGCCCCAGATCGCTGATATCGGTATTATTGCTGTCACCTATCCCTGTATTAACTATAGCCGATGTACCGGCTGTGCCGTATGCATACCCTCCTGTCGAGAGTCAGCCCTTAAAATTAATAGTGAAGGAAGACCGGACGTTCATCACACCTGTATCGGCTGCGGAGACTGTTTCGCGTCATGCCCCTCTGGGGCCCTTGAGAGCGGCGAGAAGGGATTCAGAATACTTCTCGGGGGAAAACTCGGAAGACACCCGCACCTGGCCGAAGACACGGGAATAATTTACAACACCGGTCAAGTTCTTGACCAGACCCTAAAATGGTATACATTCTGGTTCAGAAACCACATACCGGGAGAGCGCTTCCGGGGTTTAACAAACAGAAGGGGACTTTAATGAACATAATCCGTGTAATCACCACCATCATTTCACTGTTTCTCGCGGGAGCTCACTATGCCCGGGGAGGCAACATGGATATGACCTTCCTGGCCGTTGGATTGATCGTGCTTCTCTTTGAAAAAAAGAAATGGGCCGATCTTATTCTTGCCTCGGCAATAGCCCTTACGCTTCCGGTCTGGATACATACAGCGCTGAGAATCATAGTTATTCGGCAGGCCGCTGCTGTTCCCTGGCATCTCGCAGCAGCGATACTGGCAACCGTTACAGCTATTGCCCTTACCGCGTCTGTCCTTGGATTTCTCAGTTTTCACCAGGGAATAAAAACAAAGGAACCCGTCGGTTTCCCCTCCCTCGGGGCCTTTCTCCTTACGGGGACCATACTCCTTGCGGCACGGTCAAAGGCAGCGATGACAATCTTACTCCCTGACCGTTTCTTTCCCGGAAGCGGCATGGCCCTGATTATTCTCATGGCCTGGTACGGGGCATGGCTCGCTGGCAGATTCATCACCTCAAGGGATACTGCCCCCCTGCGCCTGAGAATATGGATTATTTTTTCACTGGTATTTTTCGCCCAGGCCGCCATTGGACTTCTCGGTGTAGACCGCTTTCTGATGACGGGACAGCTTCATATACCGGTACCTGCGGTAATAATCGGCGGTCCCCTTTTTCGGGGAGAAGGCCTGTTTATGGTTATACTTTTCTCAACCACCCTTATTCTGACGGGGAGCGCCTGGTGCAGTCACCTCTGCTATTTTGGAGCCTGGGACAACCTTGGAGCGTCGAAGAAATCACCGACCGGAACATTATCCCCCACCATGAAAGCCGGCAGGCATATATTTCTCGCCTTGACTATTGCCGCTGCCCTGGGACTTCGACGGGGAGGGTTCTCTATGGCTGCTGCTGCCGCCGCAGGAGCCTTTGGGATCGCAGGAGTCCTTGTCATGATGCTGGTTTCACGCCGCCGGGGCCTTATGGTCCACTGTACCGCCTGGTGCCCCCTGGGACTTCTGGCAAACCTTGGAGGAAAGCTTTCTCCCTTCAGGATAAAGATCAATGACAACTGCACTTCCTGCATGAGCTGTAAAGCCCGATGCCGATACGGGGCTCTGGAAAAAGAAAATATTACTTCGAGAAAACCTGGGCTGACCTGCTCTCTCTGTGGCGACTGCCTTTCAACGTGCAAAGAAAAAGCCATCACCTATAGTTTTCCAGGCCTGTCAAAAGATAAAAGCCGTATACTTTTCTTAATAATTGTCAGCTCTCTTCACGCTGCCTTCTTAAGCCTTGCGCGAATATAGACAAGACACGAAGGGGTAATACTATTTTGCCGCCTTAGTGTGACTTTTAAAAACAGTACGGGTAATGTAAAACCTTTTCAGCTTTCTGTCATTCTGGTTAAAGAGCCGATGAAGTTTTGCATGAAGTATATACAGATCTCCGTTTCTAAGAGTACCCGTTGTCGCAAAAACCCTTCCGGTAACTTTTTCACCGGTTATACGGGCGCTTTCCCAGTTGTCATCACTTACCATTTTAAATATTTTATTGGTTTGCTTTCCTGATTCATTTGCAATTACCACCAGTGAGCCGTCACGGCCCCAGAGAAGTCCATCAACACCATGAATCGCCTCAGGGATTACCACCTGAGAAAAGGCCCGTGGATTTTTAACAGGAATTCGAAAAATGATTCCTTCATTATACTTAGCGACCAGGAGAAAACCATTCTGGTGATATACAATACCGTTCAGATTAAAGCCTTCACCTTTGAAACGGTCATGCTCGAGAAAAACCCAGGGATTCCCCTGTTTATCAACTTTATATATTATAGGTGCATAGCTGTCGGTAATATAAATATTCCCCTGGCCATCGAGGGCCAGGTCATTGGCAAAATGCTTTCCCTTAAGCCATCGGCTCAATTCAATATAATGAATAGGGCTTCCATCCTTCAGGCTGTAAATACCCAGGGCCGCGAGTTTATTTCTTGTCTTTTCACTGCTTTTTTTACTCACTCCAGGATCAGAATTACAGACCAGAATACGATTATTTCTGATGTCTATCTGTATTCCAATACTTGAGATAAGTCTCGAATCTTTAATAAAGCGGCGGTACTCTCCCCGGTCATTCACATGCCCCACTGAACCTTCGGTAAGAGAAGAAAGCATAAATTTTCCACGAGTAGTATCCCATGCAACCCCCTCAGGATAGAGGGCCTTTTTAGTGACCGTCACCCTATGTGGTACTTCACTTTTCCGGCTGCAGCCGGGTGAAGATATAATCGCAGACACTATTACCATAACACCTGCTACTTTTATTTCTTGCAGCATCAGTTCCTCCAAAAACTCCCCAGTTTTCTTATATTGCTATGTATGTTTTATGCACCGGTAGGTTACAAAAGCATTGGCAAAAATTGAATTAAAGGTATGTGAATGGCCATATTTTAAAGGCAGGATCATGTGACCCTGCCATTAAAATAGACCTCACCGCACCAGACTATCAAGAATATCAAGGGGCATAGCTCCATTCTGTAAAATCTGGTCATGAAATTTTTTCAAATCAAAGCTCTGCTTTTCCTTCCTTTTCATTCGCTCCCGTAGTTTTAGGATACGAATCATCCCAATCTTATACGAACAGGCTTGTCCCGGAAGCACAATATAGCGCTCAATTTCGGCTACCACATCCCCACGGGGCATTCCGGTTTTTTTGAGCATATAGGCGATTGCCCTTTCCCGGGACCACCTCTTTTCATGAATTCCCGTATCCACTACAAGTCGAACCGCCCTGAACAATTCAGCCTGAAGCCTGCCAAGATTGCTGAAAGGGTCATCATGAAAACCCTGTTCCCATGCAAGGCGCTCAGCATAGAGCGCCCACCCTTCAACATATGCGGTAAAGGGAAAGACCCTTCTAAAGGTCGGGATTCCCCTGAGTCCCTGGGCAAGGGAAATTTGAAAATGATGCCCCGGTACCGCCTCATGATATGCAAGGGTTTTCATTCCAAATCTGGGCGTCTCTTTTACATCTCTCAGATTGGCATAAAATATTCCCGGCCTGCTCCCATCCAGGGAAGGAGGATGATAGTAAGCCGCTGGAGCAGTTTTTTCCTTAAAAACAGGAACACGCTTTACGGTAACAGGCTGCACACCTTTTACCGTAAAGAAACGCGGCAGCCCCGTCTCCATTTTTTTAATAATACTTCGATACTCCTGAAGAATCATCGAACGACCCTCATCATTGTCGGGAAACCGAAACCTCGCCTCCCTGGTCATTTTGTCCATAGCGGCGGCAACCGCTAATCCCCCATACCCATTCTCAGCAAGAACAGCCTTTATCTCTTTTTCAATGCGCTTCACTTCTTTAAACCCTGTTTGATGGATTTCAACAGGAGTCATCCTGGTGCTGGTGTGATATTCGAGAAGAAAGGCATAATATTTTTGTCCATTGGGAAGCTTCCAGACTCCCGCTTCGGTTCCCGTTTCAGGCAGCAGGGAAATAAAATAATTCTTCAATTTATTATAAGCCGGGTATACCGACCGGGAAATCTCTTCCCCGCATTTTATCAGGAGCTGTTTTTTTTCCCCTTCATCCAGCCCCTTCAGGGTATCCAGTTTTTCTTTACAGGAAGTATACAAAATATTCTCTGATACCTTTGCCCCGGTAAATCCATCTATCTGTTTAATGACCTTTTCAACAACAAAACGCGGAGGAAGAACGCCTTTATCTTCCCTTAATTTCAAACTTTCAATAATCTGATCGAATTTTTCCTGAAACCCCCTGAGCCTCGAGATATAATTTTCACCGCTTTTTTCAGACTCAATCCGGTGAGAAGATTCAAGCAGTGTTGGAAGATCACTCTGTGCACCAAAAAGCTGATTAACCGGATAGGGGCCGTTGCCGTTGATACTTGAATAATGATAGTCAAAGGAGCCTCCACGCAGCAGCATATCAAGATACCAGAGCATTATTCTGCGGGTAAGCTTTTCCTGACTGTCAAGTTTTTCCGGTTCATACGAGAGCATCAGATTTTTCTGTTTTCTCACAAGTTCACGCATTGCAATATCAAAGGAAGGAGAAGCATCAGTAAGTTTTGCGCTATGGAAGTCGAGAAGAGTATTTTCAACCATCCCGAGATAAGTAAGGGTTTCGGGATCACTAAGAAGACTTTCAAGCATCACACGCTCAACAGCATGATTAAAACCGAAAGGCTTCCCCCAAACAAGCTTATAAATAAAAACGCCAAGTGCTGTCATGGCAACCAGCAGCACAATTCCAATAATCCGCTTCACAATGAACCTCCGTCCTTTTCAAAAAAATAATAACTTTATGATTGAAATATTTTTCATCTGTTATATCATAGAGGCAATTATATGTCCATATCTTTACAAGAGGCTACAACATGAAAAAAATATTACTGATAATTATTGCACTATCTGTTTCTTTCTGCACCACCGGGGAAAGTGTTAAAAAGATCGATCCTTCAAAACCATATATATCCATCGAGTTTTCTTTTAATACAGAATCGTATCATTCATTTATAAAAAAGTTTTATCCTCAGATTGCTATCTGGATTACCTCAAAAAACGAAAATCCAAAAACTCTTTACGTAACATCCAAGGGAGCAAAAAATAACTGGTTTGGAGCTGATGAGCGACCCTCAGCACTTCCGATATGGCGGCAAATACAAAAACAAGAAACAGATACCAGTATAGACACCATCAGCGGAGCCACTCCTTCTGGAACCACATACCGCGTTGAAGCCAATCTTCCCCGGGGATTTAACCCAAAAAATCCCATTGAGATACACATCGAAGCTAACATTTCTTTTGACTACAACAAGGCTTTTCCCGAGAAGGCACCAGTAGGATCAAAAGAATTTTCAGGAGTAAACGGACAGCCTTCACTGCTGTGGAAAGGAACAATACTGCCAGGGAAGGCAAAAACTACAGTTACACCGGAGATAATTGGCCACGGAAATCTCCTGGGAAAAGATGGCAAACTATACCGTGATCTTTCAAAAATTACTACGGCAAAAAACATATTTACTTATATAAAAATTAAATACCATAAACCAGGAGATTTAAAATAAAAACCTCAGAGCAGGTTTAGTTTTTCAAAAGTCCTTCAAATAAAACTAAGAGTCCTTTTTCAACAATGTCATCAGGAGTGAGCCCTGTTATTTCGGAAACGGATCGTTGTTCAAGAAGCAGAATACCATCCATGAGCCCCCACAACATTTGAGCAGTTCGAGGAGGGTCAACAGAATTAAATTCATTTTTTTCAATGCCTTCCTCAATGATGCTTTCCAGAAAAGACATTAAATCACGTACACGATTTTGTAATGCTTCCAAAAGGGTACTATCAGCAATAAACTCATCCTGACCAAGTCCCCGTATTGATATTATATCATAGTAATCCCTGTGATCTCGAAAAAAAGAGAGATAGGCACCTGCTATTGCCTTAAGTCGATCCTCAGCAGTCATCTCCCGGGAAGCCATTGATTCAGCTATCATTTTTTCAAGTACTGTTATTCCCTCTATATTCAATGTCCTGAATATTTCAGGCTTACTTTTAAAATATAGATAGAAAGTTCCCGTACTGACTTCAGCCTCTTTAGTAATTTCTCCCACTGAAGCGCTCTGGTACCCTCTTTCCGAGAACAACTTTCTAGCTGCTTCAAGAAGCTTACTCCGTCTTATTTCTTTATCTTTATCTGACCGCGCTCGAGTTTTCATATAATATTCTATTTACTTGACAAATTAAATTTAGTTACCATATTTTAAAATCAGTTTTATAGTTAGCCGCTGTAATAATTTGCGAATTAAGATAGTGCTCCTTGACATTCATTGAATAATAATAAAAAAGCACATGACTGACGCTGATACTCACTGAAGAGCTCAGGGTAAAAGTTAAACTGTTTTTTATATCACTTCGCAGATATCTTTTATTTTGACTGTCATCGCCAAAAGAGAAAAAGGCATCAACACCGAGGCCATAAGTGAGATACTTAGCAAATGTTATATTAAAAGCCAACAGTGCCTCAAGGCCATAAACAAGACTCCCCTCAGGATCAATTATTTCTTTCTCTATACCAAAACCTGCTGTCCCGGATAAATATTTCGCCAGGATTGTGGCACCTATTGTTTCTCGTATGATAGTCGGCCTGCTGCCATCAATGGATGAAACGACCGTGTCTATTTGAGATTTATGATAAGGATTCACAAAATAAGGTAAGTTCAATTTATAATAAAAAGTACCCCGTAGCAAATTACTAAGATAAGTATCTCCCTGCCTGACATAATAGATATGGGGTGTAACTTTAAAATAATGAAGCCTGTTATAAAATATAAAGTTTAAAGTACTTTCGATCCCATAACGTGTATAGGTCTCAAGGGGGCGGCCAATAGGTGTTTCTATATTATCACCTGAATCAACCATAGAATTCTCAAAAACGAAAGACACATAAAACTCAGAAAGAAATCGAAAACTATTCTCTATTTGTTTTTCATCGCCATTTACAATAAATTTTTCATTTTTTAAATCATTAGACACTGTACGAAACAGGTTTTTGAAAGTATTTTTATATTTAATTTTTCTATGTAATATTTTTTGAAGTACTTTCAGCACTGACTGCGTTGCCGCTATTTGATATTCTCTATTATCCTCAACAGGGTATCCCTGAACTTTGCCGTCTTTATATCCCCGTGAGATGTACTTATCACCACCTGCTGCAACCAGTTTAACTTCACTCCCCTTTAACCTGAATGTCACAATTGGAAACTCTGTATTTATCAATGTATGAAGCTTTAGTTTAGAAACAGCTCCCTTCAATTCAGTTGCCTTTACGGCTTTTTTGTCAAGCAGTGCAATTTCTGCAGAATACTCTCTTCTAATAAGATCTGCACATTTTTGACCAGTAAAGGCTATTTTCTTTTTGCCAGTATCATATTGTGTAACATCGAGTTCTTTGCGCAGTAGTCTTTTCCAACCCGATATCCGTTTAATGAAATCCCTATAGCGGTAGTCAGTAATACTATAATTCTTCGAGGGAACAAGCCGGATTTCATTTACAACTAACTTCTGTCCTATATCGACATCGACCTTAAGATAACCATCAAACTCTGGTAATACCGAGACAGAGCGACCATCTTTTAACAGAATTCGCGAAGTTTCATGCCCAAAGAGTCTTCCTTTGTTGTCTCCACCGGTAATTACAAAAGCTAACTGAGGGAAAGTTTTTAGCAAATTTAGATTTTTATGAAATGTCAATCCAGAAAGAAGTATGAAATATTTAGCCCCCTCTTTTTCCGCCATACCAATTGCTTTTTGGACTGCTTCAGAATACGCCTTTATCGTAACTTTGCGCAAAGCCTGTTCTGTTGCATCAACCTGAAGTTCAGGTGACGAAACCCCGATAAATGCGATTTTCCCTCTGGATGTATCATACAAGAAATAGGGGTGAAAATAATTTTTTCCATCAACATACAGATTTGATGAGAGGAAACGAGTACTCTTTCCTTTTCGTAGAAACTTAAAATTCCCGAGGCCAATCTGTAGATCGTTAGTTGAAATAACTGTAGCATCGCATTGAAATGATTTAAAAAAATCCACTACAGCAGAGCCATAACTGTACTTGGAAACTATACCAGGGTAAAAAGCATTCCCAAGATCAAAAAACAGGCAGTTCTTCTTTTTTTTCTCCCAGGCGATTGATTGTCCAAGCCTGATGAGAGGATCATTTTTCTCCTGGCCTTCGATCTCGGTGCTAAACCTCCCCCCCATATTTCCCGTAATGACAAGGGTTACCTTTTCGCCGCCATAAAGCCCCCCCCCGCCAAACATAAAGAAAGCAACTATCAGTAGAAATAAATATTTCACTGAATGCATAAAAATAATATCCTTCCTATTCATGTAATCTTCACCATGGGGCACTTACTTCTTCCCGGAAAGTTTTAAATTCTGCTCAAGCAGTTTCCTTTTTTCATCGTCTACAGATTTCTTTTCTTTTATCAAGTTAACCATCTTATTTTTCAATTCATTGTTTTCTTGTTCATATATCTGAAGTTTTTTTAAATCTTTTTTCCGATGCATTATCTGTTTCTTAAGCTCTTCGTCTTTTTCTTCATATTTTCTTTTTAATTGAAAAAATTCCTTATTCAGTTTACTTACAATTTCTTTTCCAGCAATTATTTTCTTATTTAAATTAAATTCCTTTAAAGCATTATCTTTCCTCATTGTCTCTATCAACACAGCAAATTTTTGTTTATTTAATAAAATTTCTTTATTAAGAAGTTTTATTTTTTTGTTCAGCTTCAATTCGAGACTGCTGTTTAACCTGACAAGATCCTTAATTTTCCCCTTGCTTTCTTTATCAAGAATCACAAGTTTTTTCTGTAAATTTTCAAACTTCCCTTCAAAAATAATTTTATCCTTAGCAGCCTGTTCATTTGCAGATTTCAGGTTACTCTGAATTTTTTCGTTTTCAGCTTCTTTTATTTTAACAATTTTTCTCATATGGTTATTCTCTTCTTCCAGAAGAGTATTCCTTCTTTCAATAGCGGTTATCTGGTTTTTTAGTACAAGATTTTCAGACACCAGTCTCGCCCTGGCCCCATTATTTTCAGACGGGCTTGTAACACAGGCCAGACTGCATACCAGGCTTACCAACAGGGGAACAATTACTTTCATAAATATCTCCAGTATTCTCACTAACATACTTTATCAGATACAGAAAATATTTCTACAGTTTATTTTCCACAACTATTTAATAGAAACAGCAGCAATTACTTTAATTTCATTACATTTTTTTAATTTTTATGTCTCCTCACCACCAGATTAATCCTGTCGATGCCGATAATTATATTCGGGAAGCCCTGCTTTCTTAAAATACGGAAAACAATTGTCGGAGGCTCATGCGGTGAAACAAACTGAAATTTCTCAACAAACCCAGGATATGGTTTTTTATTCTATTTTTAAGGAGAAAAGAGAAGATCTCGAATTATTCATAAAGAAAGAACTCGATATCTGGGGAGATTATGAAAAAATTCCTACTTACATCCGATCAATCATTGATCGTGAATTTGTCGCCCTTGGGAAATATGCAAAAAGAATTAATATTTTTGAAATTGAAGGAAGAATGAATGAGACATCATTTCAGCAATAGATTCCATTGCCAGCAATTATTCTATTTACAAAAACAATCAAAAATTATACCGAGCTTTCAATTCAAGAAGATGTTTTTTTTCATAAAACTCAAAAAGAGGGTCACCATTACCAAAGAAAAAAGATCCCCTGAAAGACAATTCAAAATTAACTGAAAATTTCCATGCCGCCTCTACTGCGATCAGACCTCCAGGTTTCAGTGAAATTGGCCGAAAAAGTGTGCCTCCACGGAGCGTAAAACGTTTATCAAAAAATGAATCCTGAACCATTAACAAAAAAAGATAACTGGTTGCAGGATAGCTGTAACGGGTAGAATTCTTTAGATACACCCCCTGTGTCCACTCCACCAGAATCATGCCGTACCTGCCCCACAGGTTAACATCAGTCCCGATCGAACAGGCAAAATATGGAACCCGATCTTGCTCAATTAATTGTAAACTCGAATCACCATCTGGCAAACTTTCAATCGCATCATCAACCAGGCTATCAGTCACCTTACTGGCGGCTACCATATCAGGAATAAAAACCGTTTCAAACTTCAATGTAAACTTTTTTACAACCGTTGAAAGTTCGAGACCTATAGTGTTTACACGAAAATACTCAATACTGTTTTCCCGGAGGACCTTACCATATCGTGTAGTCAGATCATCTGTAGACAGTATTCCTGCACCATATATAGTTGAATCGATCAAAACATTCGAAGAAAATCCGTTAAAATAAGAGACAAAAAGGTCAACACCCTTAAAAGTACCTCCAAGCCGCAAACCCGCAGAAAATTTTTTTATATCATAATCCAGAGAATCCTGATAAATAAATTCAGACTGATAGGGTTTCCTGTCTTCTAATTCCCAGAAGCCCTTTGGGACAATAACAGGGGAATGAAGAGGAGACCATACCGTCTCGATTGAAAAATCCTTATATAGATATTTTAAAGAAAGAGCTCCGACACCCTTACTGATATCATCAGGATCTTTAGCAATAAATTCAGAGAGATCATAACGGGAAAAATATTTTGTAAGCCTGAAGAGTTCACAACTGCCCCAGGTAAACTTCTGAATTCCCAATTTAAACTGAAATTTTTCACCCCCTTGAAAATAAACTTCAGGCAGATCGACACGATTATGCGGTTCAATCTTTTCAAAATGCTGGCGGGGGTAATAAAATGCATCGACCGTTGCTTTTGCTGAATAAATACCATAAGTCCACCGAGCATCAATGCGCCCCCGGCCTTCAACTTTCACAACCTGGTAGTCAGAAGCAGTATTTGTAAGGGGAATCGCCTGGTGGAAAGTGGCCTGCAAAAATCCTCCCAGTTCCCATTTGCTTTTTTTCAACTCTAGAATCGGCGTGCTATCATTCTCGAGAAATTCCCTGTCCAAATCATCTTCAGTCTGGGCCGAAACAAACGAAGTGAAAAACAAAATTAGAATTAAAGAAAAATTTCTCATTTTTAGAAAATATTTCTACAGTCCGGAACGCTTCAGTTTAGAATCAGCAACACGGACATTGTAATTAATTGTTTTAATGTAAATTATGCTTTTACCTTTACCGTCAGTTCTTTTCATAACAATTTTTCGGGGAGTATATATACCGGATATCTTTTTTATTTTATACATCGTCAAAGTCTTAGTATGCAGCCCTCTTTCAAAAAACTCAACTCGCCGAACAACAAAATCATTTTTCCCAACATAGATAATGCTTTTACTGTATACCCCTGAAGTACCGCCCCTGCTTTCTATACGGTAACAGTCAGCACTATCAACAACACCTTCTCCCAGAAGCTTATACTGCATTTTCTGGTTCATCCGCGCACCGCCAATATCTATATTGTAAAAATGAGAATTAAGCCACGGGTTTGCCTTTTCTCCCCGGGGAACCTGCCGTATTCTCCCACTGGAAAGTTTTAGCCACTGCAGACTTCCGCCGTTTTTTTTATTTACTACTAAAAATTTCATCCTGCTGCCCTGATTAAATTCGATTCGCATTCTTGACTCAAAACCGTAATCCTTAAAAATACCATTAAACCTCAAAACATCTTTTCGGCCTCCCTTCAAAATCAATAAGACAGCAGACTGACTAATGGTTGCAGGCTTTTTAAGCGATTTCGTTTTATGCATTATCTGGGTTCCGTTTAATGCATTTGCATCATCTACGGATAAAAAAGAAATCACAAAAAGAGCAAGTACTACGTATATTTTTTTCATTCAATCCCCTCCAGGACCCTACTTTTCAATTTCAAAGAATTTTTTGAAATTAAGTATTTTAAAAATTTTCCAGTTAAGTTCTTCATCTATATTAAGTTTAAAAAGAAATATTATCCCAGGAAGTAAGACCAACGCTGAAACTGTTGTTGTAACAATAGTTACAATCATTAAAATTGACAAATAAAAAATTGGCAAAAATTCAGATAAAAGCAAAACAGAAAACCCAAGAATCAGGGCAAGGGAAGTGTAAACAATCGCAGTACCTGCCTCTCTGTATGTTGCATCCATTGCTTCGGAGAGACCAAGACCCCGGTGTAAATGAAACTTTAGAGTTTTCAGCATATGAATAGTATCATCAACTCCAATACCAATTGCAATAGCGGAAAGAAGTGACTTGGATATATCCAGGGGAATATTCAAATAGCCCATTGTACCATATGATACGATTATAGCCATTGATATGGGAAATATTGAAACCAGGCTCGCCTTAAAATTTCTAAAAAGAAGAAGTATTACAATGGCAACAACTATCAGGGTAAACATAATACTTTTTAATTGACCGCTTATAATCATTCTGGATATTACCATAAAATTCATTGTTTCGCCAATAAGCCGCCAACTGTAACCCTTAAGTTCCTTCTGACTACCGACATATTCTTCTATTGCCTTTTTTGATACTTCAATTAAATGTGAAGAATACAATCTTCCTTTAATTGACCCCACCCTAATAAGTATATTCGCATACCTGAACTGGGCATCAACAAAAGGTTCAAGTGCATCAATTCTTCCATCAGAATTTTCATCAACTCCAGAGTACAGTCTCATATAATCATTTATTGTTTCTTTAGAATCGGGAACAGTAAAACATGCCGGATCTTCATTATGCATTGCTTTATTAATTCTTTTAATGAAATCACCGAAAGCAGCGGTATGAAGCATCTGATAGTTTTCTCTATTCGCTGGACTTGTTAACCAGGTTCTGATTTTTTCAATATTCTTTAAGAACACAGGGTCTTTTACGCCATCACGTTTCCCTGAGTCAAAAACGAGATTCATAGTTAAACTTCCGTCAAAAATATCCCCCATCATAAATTCAGCTTTATACAGATAAGAATCTTTTTTAAAATTATTCATCGGGGTTGAGGCGAGTTTAATTTTATTCATACCGACAAAGCCGGCTACAGCAACTATAACAGCTGCAACTACTACTGCTTTTGCACGCTGCTGACTCAAGTGATCAAAAATAATTATGACCCTTCCGACAATACGATTCCTTTTAATATCATCACTTGCAGGAAGATTTTTTCTTTTTCTTGGCTTCAACAACATGAGCACAACTGGTATAAAAGTTACCGCAACCCCCATAGCGAAAAAACTTCCTAATGCAGAAAAAATCCCAAGATGCTTCAAAGATATAAGTTCACTTACCGCCAGGGTAGAAAAACCAATGACCGTAGTTAATGATGCAAGCACAACTGTGGATGAAATGTGACTCATCGATTGAGCAAGCCCACTTCTCGGATCGGCGGCGATAACAGTATCCCTGTCATGGAGATACTGGTTAAAAATATGAATAGCATATGAACTGCCTACAGAGACAAGGAGAGCTGGCAGCATATTAACCATCATTGTTATCGGAACATTTAGAAAACCCATGAGTCCCACAACCCAAAGAGTCCCTATCATTACGGACAATGTTGGAAGAAAAACCCCTCGCAAAGATCTAAAGTCGAGCAGAAAAGTCAATATAATGACCGCAAGGACAAGAGGAATAAGAACCCTGAGATCCCTGTTCATATAATCAAAAATAAATTTTTCATATACCGGTATCCCGACGGGAGTCAGCTTCAACCGCTTACCATTGTATTTTTTAATTACTGCATGAATATAATTAAATACATCAATATGATTTTCAAGGGGCCGCAGTACTATACTAACAGCAAGTGCTCTTATTTCACCTTTTGCATTAAGAGAATAAAGAACAGACTTATATGAAGGATTTTCTTTAAGTCTTTTTTTATAACTAATAAAATCTTTTTTAGTTTGAGGAAGGATAATGTCCCCTGATTTATCTGCAGGAAGAAAAGATTTCACAAAAATTTGATTATTTTCACCATGAATATCTGAACCAGTAACAGGATCAAGAAGCATCTTAATAATTTCCATCGACTTGAAAAGATAAACACTTTCCCAGGCTTCTACTATGGTTTTAAATTCGCCCTTCGTAAGAAGTTTATCCTCAGCAAGCTTTTCCATTTTGTGTTTTTTTAGAATAGAAAGAAGCTGTTTACTCCCCTGAGCTTTCAAGATGACTTTTAATTTAGCAATACTAACCGGTTTATAGGACTGATAACTGTAGGTATTTCTCAGTCGAATAGCCTTCGCATAAAGTTTTTTACGTTTTACTGGCCTGGAAGTATCCCATATATCTTTTGATTTTACCTTTTCAACGCTGGCTCCCTCTTTTTCATCGCCAAAAATCTCTTTATCCAGTTCTGTTTCAATATCTTCAAATTCATCAAGCCTGTCAATCTTGTGCTTTATCGGTTCACCTTGTTTTTCAAGAATAATATTTCCTTGTTTCAACAAACTCCCAAACCTTTCATCTTCTTCGCGCTTGTTGAAGCTGCGAAACTCATTAAGTTCAGTCACAAGACTATGGAGGAGAATAAAATTTTCTTTCGTGAAAATCTCTTTACCTTCCGGCGCCTCAATTGCAGTTAAAACATATGTCTTTGAATCTCCAAAAATCATCTTAGAACGCTGATTCAACTTGTATACTAAGTTATTCTTAGGCATCATCGCATCTGTTGATGTGTCAAACTTAACCCTCATCACTCCAAAAACGGAGAGAACAGAAACAAAAATAATTAATATAATAGTTGTTTTGGGAAACTGTAAAATTAGTTCGACCCATTTTTTCATGAACGTTGCACCTTTATAAAAACTAATATTTTCGACATAAGCATAACATGATAACAGTATATTTTCCTGCGCCCCGGCAGACACAGGAAAACATGAATCAAAACAGTTGTATAATTACAAATTTTAAGCCAGTCAACAAAAAAACAACTATAGAAACACGCGACAGTGCCGGGTACTCTCACCTATACATTTTTCCAAAATAGTATACCAAAACACTCTCTTTTTATCTATTTTATTTTATATTTTCCTTTTTCTCAGTAGCAAAGCATGATTTTATCGTGTATTTTGCTTGAAAATAAATAAAATTCAGGTAAAGTGCTAACAGTTCGTAACTCCTTTTTGGGAAGGTGTAAAATGATGGCAAACATTCTTGTTGTAGATGACTCCGACCTTTCACTTAAACAGGTCGGAAAATTTCTCAATAAAACAGAATATTCCATAAAACTTGCCGAAGGAGCACCTGAGGCTCTCTCTCTAATAGAAAATAATTTTTTCGATATTGTCATAACAGACAAAAATATGCCTGGTCTCTATGGTCCTTCTGACGAAGGGGGAATGGAACTCCTCAAACATATTCAGGACAATTATACGGCAACTGAAGTTATTATGATGACGGGATATGCTTCCATCGAAACTGCAATTGAGGCCATGAAACTTGGGGCATTTGATTATCTCATCAAACCCTTTACTCAGCAGGAGCTTCTTGACAGCATCCAACGCCTGCTCAGCTACAAAGGATTTATAAACCCGGACAATACGATTTCAATATATAAAGAAATGCATAATGAAATATTAAAGTTAATGGAAAATCAAAATATCATTGATGATGAAGAAATGCACCACTCCCTGAAATCCCTTGACAACAAAATAGACCATTTTTTTAAAACACAGTCAAACTGGGAAAAAATAATACTTACCCAAAGGGAATCGCTTACAGACATTATACCACTGGCAGAAAGGCTAAAAGAACTTGTAGACAGGGAAGATGCCCTCGATCTCATCGACAATATTCTCAAACTCACCGAGAAGCGACTCTAAGGTTATCCGAAAATGAAAAACTATCAATTCAATAATTCGGAGCCTAAAAGTGCGTGATATAATCATTGGCATAGGAGATCTATTTGCATGTAAAGACGTCAATATGGTTTTAAAAACCTTTGCTCTTGGTTCATGTGTTGCTGTTACAATATATGATCAACAGAATCAAACCGGCGCAATGGTTCACATCGCCCTTTCTGACTCAAAGGTAAATGAAGAAAAAAGTCTCGCGAAGCCCGGCTACTTTGTCAATACAGCAATTCCCGCTTTAATTAAAAAAATTAAAAAAATCCACCCTTCCTTTCAACCTTCAAATTGCATTGTGAAATTAATTGGGGGAGCCTCTGTACTAAATGATGAGAACTTCTTTAACATTGGACAAAAGAACATCACAACAGCTAAAAAATTACTGTCCCACTATGGATTTAAAATAAGCGGCGAAGACACTGGCGGAAAAATCAGCCGCACAGTCACTCTTTCAATCGAAACAGGAAAGGTCGTTATTTCTAATGCTGAAATAGGAAAATGGGAAATTTAAACATTCTTCACAATAAATTTACAAATAATCAAGGCTTTCTTATATGAAATATCTTTACACTTTCTTGATAATCATTAGTATCACTACAATCGGTTACGGAAATTACAATCCATACCTGTGGAGTCCGGTTTCAAAAAAAGACCTCAGAGATGTGGAGGGACTTTCTTTACGATTTTTTGATGCATTCAACAAAAAAGAATTTCAAAGAATCAGGCACATGCTTCCTGCAACAGAAATCAGCTATAGTGGTCGTTTCTGGATGTCTATCCCCAGATTTACCTATCTGCTTTCATCAGTCCGGGACAAGGGACCTATCAAATACGCAAAACTCGATGTCTATTCCTTTGATGATTGCGTCAAAGACAGAAAGGCTCGAAATGCCGGTTTAAAACATCTTCGTATCTTTGATAATAATTCTATTATTGTTTCGGCTGTTTTACACAAAAAAGCTCCCAAGAACAATCCTTCGGTTTCACTGGTTTTTCAAAAAAGCCGAAAAGATAAGAAATGGAAACTTCTTTCTCTTCACGGCCTTAAACCTGATTTAGATTTCAAAGATGAAATCAATCTCACCAAAAATCAAAAGGGGTGGCATTCAGAAGAAATTCAACAACTTGATCTCACTATGTTGATCCCGCCTTTTTTTAAAGGAAGAAAAAATCATGGAAGCTTTATCTCATGGTCTCACGTTAAGAAGAAACAACAGGTAGCGGTACTGCAAATTATGGCGGCAAAATCATCACATTCGCCCCTTGAAGAAGGACGTCGCTGGCTGAAGAAGTTTCTAAAAAACAGAAGGTATACAACAGTACGGGTAATGCTCATTCCCCAGGGATACCGCTTTGAACTCGAAATGATAGACCGTGACGCAAAGAAGAACAAGGTAATTATTGCCGCCCTTAAGAAGCATAAGTATACTGTATTCGTTGCTTTCATAGGATATCTTTCATTGTATGATAAAATGCATCGTGAGATAGATTTCACTATGAGGAACCTGCTTATTGACTAGAACTAAACTTCAGCAATAGTTCCAAAAAATTCTCCGCCAAGATGCTGCACAAGACTGTATTTTCTAATATCAACTGTTTCATTATCAGTCATAGTTCCTTCATTACACCAGGCTGATCTAACCAGACCCACGGCAAGATTGTGATCCCCAAGAGGAATAATTTCCTGAATTTCGCATTCAATCCGCGCAATACATTCAGGAATATAGATATTATCAATATCGGTACAATCGGCATACGTTAAACCGCTTTCAGTAAATTTATCAGTATTTCTTCCCGACACAGAACCACAGTATTTTACCTGTTCAAGAAGAGAGTATTCAGGAAGATTGATACAGTATGAACCTGATCTTTCAATCAGCTCCATAGAAAAATGTTTTTTTGCAACAGCAACTCCAAAAAGCTTTGGTGATCCGCTTACAGGTGCATGCCAGGCTATGGGGGTTACAGTTTTCATTTCATTATATCTGCAGCTTATCAAAATAACTGACCCTGCGTTAATCAACCGATGAGAATCCTTTACATCTATTTTTTCCATTTTCATACAATCACTCTCGAATATTTTTTTTAAAATCGGCAGGAGAATATGGCCTTTACCGGGGTCAAAAACTCCTGTGACATTGATTTTCTAAAATCCAAATGCTTAAAAATTAATTACAATTTTCGAATAAGATCTATCAGTATTCCTTTCATTTCTATTTTCTCATGAAGTTCATTAAAACTGTTAATATATTTCTCAAGGTATAGTTCAAGTTTTTTATTAACAACAATGCCCTGCTGAGGCATTATGTTCACTTCCTTACCTATATTTTTTTCATTTTTTTTCATGGAAGAGACAATACTGTCATTGCACTGTTGTTTCTTTATAAAGAGGTCTCCATCTGCTTTATCCATGCTAATCCTCCGAAA
>Ga0070729_10001449_pt1 | contig 36506 bp, 28 predicted proteins | sample tdDd472_FD_66725 | JGI IMG/M metagenome (GOLD analysis project Ga0070729, IMG submission 66725) | Marine sediment microbial communities from the Atlantic coast under amendment with organic carbon and nitrate - tdDd47.2 | ecosystem: Environmental > Aquatic > Marine > Coastal > Sediment | place...
GACTTCGGCGTTCTCCCTCCCTGCCCCGGGCTGTCGCCCGGGCCTGTCCCTCCCTGCAGGAGGGACGGCTCTTCATCGCCGATGTGGCGGAGCGTTCGGGGTGGTCTGGTTTCGAACGTGACTTCGGCGTTCTCCCTCCCTGCCCCGGGCTGTCGCCCGGGCCTGTCCCTCCCTGCAGGAGGGACGGCTCTTCATCGCCGATGTGGCGGAGCGTTCGGGGTGGTTTGGCGTCAATCGTGACTTCGGCGTTCTCCCTCCCTGCCCCGGGCTGTCGCCCGGGCCTGTCCCTCCCTGCAGGAGGGACGGCTTTTCATCGCCGATGTGGCGGAGCGTTCGGGGTGGTCTGGTTTCGAACGCGACTTCGGCGTTCTCCCTCCCTGCAGGAGGGACGGCTTTTCATCGCCGATGTGGCAGAGCGTAGGGCCGGCCGTGAACACCCCCCCGTCCCACCCCCTGCCGTTGACACCTCGCACGCGGTGCACACGATGGGCGCGTTCACCCAACCCTGCTCAGGAGTTGCCGATGCGCGCCCGTCTGCTGTTCGGATTCGTCGCCCTCAGTCTCGCTGCCACCGGCTGCGTGAAGAAGGGTGTGCACGAGGATGCCCTCATGGAGCTCGCCCAGGAGCGGGCGAACGGCGCGGAGCTGGCCGGTGAGCTGGACGCGTGCCGGGCCACGGTCGAGATGCGCGACGCGGACCTTGCGGCGACCCAGGACAACCTCGCCGCGGTGAACGCCGAACTCGACGCGTGCAACCAGCAGCTGTCGGATGCCCGCGCGCTGCTCGAAGACAGCAGCGAAGCGAACGCCGAGCTCGCGCAGCGACTCGAGGAGCTCGCGTCCATCGAGGCCGAGCTTCGGTCGCGCAACGAGATCTTCGAGGACGTCCTCGAGCGGTTCCAGGCGCTGATCGACGCCGGCACCCTCGAGGTGGTCATCGAGCGCGGTCGCCTCGTGCTCAAGCTGCCCCAGGACATCCTCTTCGGGTCGGGCAGTGCGGAGCTCGGCGACGAAGGTGTCGACGCGATCACCGAGGTCGGCGGCGTGCTCGCGGACCTCACCGATCGTGAGTTCCAGGTCGAGGGCCACACCGACAACGTGCCGATCTCGAGCGCCCGGTTCCCCTCGAACTGGGAGCTGTCGAGCGCGCGCGCCATCGCCGTCGTGAAGGTGTTCATCGAGTCCGGCGTCGCGCCGCAGAACGTGTCCGCCGCCGGCTTCGGTGAGTTCCGCCCGCGGGCGTCGAACGAGGACGCCGAGGGCCGCGCGCTCAACCGTCGCATCGAGATCGTGATGGTGCCGGACCTCGAGATGATCTTCGGCGAGACCACCACGCCCTGATCCCGCCTCGAACGACGAACGCCCCCGACCAGTGATGGGTCGGGGGCGTTTGTTGTTTCGTGCGACGCAGCGGGACGCGAGGCGTCCCGGGGTCCGCTGCCTCGCAGGACAGCCCGTGTGCCAGTCAGCCAGCACGACGGCCGGTCCCGTCGGCGCAGTGACCTGCGTCAGCGCGAGGTGAAGAGGTCCTCGTCGATCTGGTCCGGGTCGCCGACGACGACCCAGCGGACGTCGCGGACCCAGCGGTCGAGCACGGCGGCGACGTCTTCGGGGGTCACCGCCTCGAGGGCGCGCAGGTGGGCGTCGGCGTTGAGGCGCCCCAGGCCGCCGAGCTCCCACCGAGCGAGCAGGCCCGCCTGCGAGGCGTTGGACTGCAGGCCCATGTACAGGCTCGTCAGGTAGGTCTCGACCTCGCTCGCCAGCTCGGCCTCGGTCGGCGGCTCGGCGATCACGGCGTCGACGGTGTCGTACATCACCTGCACGGTGGTGTTCGGGTCGGTCGCCGTCACGTAGAGGTAGCCGGTGTTCGCCCGACGGGTCGCCATGCCCGAGCTCACGGCGTACGTGAGGTTGCGGCGGGTGCGGACCTCTTCGAAGAGCTGCATGCGCAGCCAGCGCATCGCGATCTCGGCGGCGGCGTAGTCCTCGTCGCCCATGTGCGGCATGGGGAAGTACCCGAGGATGTAGTTCGTCGGCAGCTCGGGCCGGGGGTCGACGTGCACGTCGGACTCCATCGGCGGCAGCGTCGGCACGGTCACCTCGAGCGGCACGCCCATCGGCCACTCGACGACCAGCTCGGCGATGCGCGTCTCGATGTCTTCGCGGGTGAGGTCGCCCACCACGACGATGAGCATGCGCTCACGCTGGCGGAGCTCGGTCCATGCGGTGCGCAGGTCCTCGACCGTCGCGGCGGCCACCGCTTCGGCGTCGCCGTCCGGCCGTCGGCTGTACGGATGCTCGGCGAAGAAGCGCTCCTTCAGCAGAATGCCGAGGGCGTTGTCGGGCTCGTCGAGCTCGGTGGTGCGCGACGTGACGACGCGCTCCTGCAGCAGGGCAAAGTCCTCGGCGCGAAACGCCGGGTCCGAGAGCGTGGCGGCGAAGACCGGCCACACGTCGTCGAACACCGGTCGCACGCACGACAGGCCCACCGACGAGCGGTCGTACCCGGCGGAGCCGCTGATCGAGGCGCCGACGGCGTCCATTGCGGCGGTGTAGGCGGTCTTTTCCATCGACGCAGGTCCACCGTCGGCCATGGCCGCGAGGGCGAGGTCCACGTGGCCCGCGGTGGCGTCGTCCCACCCGAGCACGCCGCCGTCGAACCAGACGCCGACATAGACGGTCGGGTTGCCGGGGGTGTGCTTCAGCAGCACGTCCACGTCGGCGACAGTGAACGCCTCGACGCCGCCGTTGATCAGGCCGTCTTCGGTGATCTCGGACGGGGTGGACGTCCACGCCGGTCCGGTGACCTCGATCTCGAGGGTCTCGACGGGTTCGTCGGGGGTGGCCGAGCCGCCGCCGCAGGCGACGAGGGGCAGAGCAGCCAGCAGCGTGAGCGCACGCATCGCGTTCATCGTTCGCATCACTCGCCCTCCTCGTTCGCGTCGTCGGTTCCGGCGACCGCCGACAGCAGATCGTCGGCGGTGAGCCCGCTCGACGCGATGTGTTCGGGGCTCGACATGAGCACGACGGCCATCGGCTCCCCCTGAATGTACTCGCGCACGTAGCGCTGCATCTCGGCGCGCTCGACGTTCGCCAGCGCCTCGACGTAGCCGAGGTAGTAGTCGATGTCGGCGGACGCCCACCAGTACGACATGGTGTGGGCGAGGTCGTCGACGGCCTGCTGGGTGTAGAGGTCGCTGACGGCGAGCAGGGTCTGCGCCGCCGCGATCTGCTCGTCGGTCACGTAGTCGTCGGCGTCGAAGCGCTCGATCTCGGCGAGGGCGGCCTCGATCGCCTCGAGCTCGCGCCCGGGGGCGACGGCCATCGTCAGGCGAATCGGCCCGGTGTACCGGTTCGTCTGGTACCCGATGCCCGCCTGCAGGGTGATGCCGGACTCGACGAGGCGCTGCTGAAAGCCGCTGCTCTGCTGGCCGAGCGCGAACGAGAACACGTCGGCGGCATAGGTGGCGTCGACGTCGTTGCGGGTGTCCGGGCCGTGCCAGGCGAGGGCGACGATCGACAGACCGATCGGCTGCTCGACGACCGTGGCGACCGGCTCGGCGAGGGGCGGATGCTCGGGGATCGGGTACGCCTCGAAGGGATCGGGCCCCGACGCCCAGTCGCCGAAGACCTCTTCGGCCATCGCGAAGCCGGCGTCCGCGGTCACGTCGCCGGACAGCACGAGCAGGCTGTTGTTGGGGATGTAGTAGGTCTCCTGCATCCACCGCATCTGCTCGACGGTCGCGTTGCCGATCGCCTCGCGGTCGCCGAGGGAGTCCTTGCGGCTGCGGTGCTCGAACCAGAGCAGATCGTCGATCGCCTGGAAGAGGTGGTACCCGGGGTCGGCTTCGTTGCGGTCGTACTCGCCGAGCACGACCTCGCGCTCGCGCACGAGCTCGTCGGGCTCGAACACGGGGGTGCGGATCGCCGCGTTCATGAAGTCGAGGCCCTCGCGCAGGCGATCGCTCTGCAGGGTGAAGAAGTAGTTCACCCGCTCGTCGCCGGTCGTGCCGTTCCACGACGCGCCGAGCTCACGCAGGCGGTCCATGTAGGCCTCCTGGCTGTCGAACTCGGCGTTCGCCTTGAAGAACATGTGTTCGTAGAGGTGCGAGAGCCCGTTGAACTCCGGCTCCTCGGTGAACGCGCCGTTGCGGACGGCGATCTCGATCGTGACGATCGGCAGCGCCGGCGCCTCGACGACGACGACGGTGAGGCCGTTGTCGAGCACGGTGCTGTGCACGTGGTCGTAGGACACCTCGATCGGCGCCTGGGCGTGCGCCACGGACGTGGCAGCGACGCAGGCAGCGACGACGAGGACGGGGAGCGAACGCATCGGTCAGCCCGGGGTGGGGTCAGCGGTCGACGAACGGGCGTCACACCGGCATGGTGGACGCGCGACCCGCCGAGGGTGGACCTCGGCTGGCGATGCGTCAACGCCGCCCCTGTGCGATGGATTTCCTGCGCTGCGACTCTCACGTGCACGTCGACCGACTGGATCGAGACGTGCTCGCCGCCGACCCCCTCGCCGCCGATGCGGGGTGGCGCGCCCTCGTGCCGGGGATCGAGCCGGGGCCGACGCGCGCTGCGCTCGACGCGACCGGCGACCCGCGGCTTCGGTGGGCGGCGGCGGTGCACCCCTGGTTCGTCGGCGACCACGAGGACCCGCGCGACGACGCGCGGTGGGGCGAGGTCGAGGCGCTCGCTGCCGATCCACGGATCTGTGCCGTCGGCGAGACGGGGCTCGATGCGCTTCGGGTGGGCGACGACGCGGCCCACGCAGCGCGGGTCGAAGCGTGGTTTCTGGCCCACGTCGAGCTCGCCGTTCGGGTCGACAAGCCGCTGGTCATTCACTGCGTGCGCGCGTTGCACCGGCTCATCGAGCTGCTGCGGGCGCGTCGTGACGGCGGTCTGCGCGGGGTCGTGCACGCGTTCTCGGGCAGCGTCGAGCAGGCCGCCGAGCTCGCGCGGCTCGGGTTCAGCGTGGGGATCGGACCGGCGGTGACCCGGGAGCGTTCGCGTCGGGTGCGCGCCGCGGCGGCCGGGATCCCGTCAGACGCGCTTCTGCTGGAGACCGACGCGCCGTACATGGCCGCGGCGCCGCGGGGGCGCGACGAGGGTCGCCCGGCGGACCTGATCGCCGTCGCTGAACACGTCGCCGCGCTGCGCGGGGTCTCGGTCGACGCGGTCTGGGCGGCCAACGCGAGGGGGTTCGAGCGGCTCTTCGGTGAGGGCCGCGTCGCCGGGTAGGGCGCCCGGAGTCCGTCGCGCTCTCAGCCGCGCTTCCGGCCGCGCTTGCGGGACCGTCGGCGCGACGGCGGCTCGACCGGATCCGGGGACGGCGCATCGTCGGTCGCGGGGTCGTCGCTCGTGCTGGCGTCTGCGTCCCCGTCCACGTTCGCGTCGGTGGCGCCGTCCGAGGTCGCCGCATCGCCGCCGTCGTCGCTGCGGTCGTCGTCCGTGGTCTCGCCGTCGGACGCCGGCGCCGCGCCGCGCCAACCGTCGACGAACGCCCGGGCCGGGGGCGCGCCGAAGAAGATGAGGTACGTGCCCACCATCATCCAGCCGAACGACTCGACGTTCATGCCGAAGAAGATGAACAGGTGCATGCCGAGGCCGAGGGCAGCGACGACGTAGTTCACGCGGCGAAAGAGCAGCCCGAATGCGAGCAGGTACTCGACGACGATCGTGGCGATCGACGAGTACACGAGGAAGGGATCGACGGCGGCCTGGCAGGCCGCGCGTTCGGTGGCGGCCTCGATCGCGAGATAGAACGCACCGGGATCGTCGGTGATCCAGCCGAGCAGCCAGGGCATCGCCGGGTCCTCGGCCTGCAGCCACGAGGCGAGGCGGCTCGTGCGGAAGTACCGCCAGAACGACGCGCACAGCGGGTAGCCGTCGGCGAACCCCTCCACGTGCTTGTGCAGGGCGGCATAGAAGTACACCGCGAACACCTGCACCTGGACGAGTCGCAGCGCGCCGGGTCGGATCGTCGCCGTCCGCCACGGGGGCGTGGGTCCGGACTTCGGCGCCAGCGCCTTCACCCCGAGACGCTCGAGCAGGTACCGCAGCGAGAGGACGCGATCCGGCGCGGACAGGATCGCGAGGACGCCGAGCACGCACATCAGGAAGATGTGGTTGCGGAAGTTCAGCGCGCTGATCGCGAAGAGGTACCCCTGGCAAGCGACGGCGCCCGCGAGAAAGTACCGCGAGAAGAGGCCGGGCAGGGCGAGCAGCGCGAGGGTCTTCTGCCACGAGCAGAGCGTGAGCAGCGTCGCGTACGACAGCCCCTGCACGCCGGGCAGCCACGGCAGGTGGTACTGGCCGGGCGTGTACTGGATGAGCCGGTCCACGTTGTGGAGCGACTCGCGGTACAGGGCGAAAGCGACCACGATGCGGAGCGCGGCCGCCGTCCATGCCGGGACCGGGCGGTCGACGAGCGCGACGAGGCCCTCGCGCGCGCGAACGAAGAACGTGCGATCGGTGCTGGCGCTCATTGCCCGCCCTCGCACAGGTTTCGCTCACGGTCGCCGACGAGCTCGACCGGGCCCTGGTTGTACTGGCACTGGCAGTCGGCATAGATGCGCAGGTCGCGGCCCTCTTCGTCCCACACCTCGGCGACGATACGGGCCCAGCTCGGCAGCTCGTCGCTGCCGTCGAGGGCCTCGCCGAACACCGCCTCGAGCTCGGTGCAGATGTCGCGACCGAGGCGATCGAGGCGACCGCGGGTGCGCATCCGGGCGATCTGGGCCGGCGACCGGAAGTTCAGCGGTGGACCCTGCGCCTGCGGCAGGTCCGGTCGCAGCATGATCGGCCCGCGACCCCGGGCGTCGAACGCGGCGAGCTCGATCTCGAACGCCTGAAGCGCGGATGCATATCGCGCCTCGATCTCGGGCAGCTCGGACGGGTCGTCCAGGTCCGCCGCGGATGGGGGCGGCGGCGGGGGCGACGGCGGGCGTTGCCCCCACGACATCCGCACGCGCGGTCCGTCGCCGAGCTGCATCTCGACGACGCAGGTCGAGCAGTCGCGGCGCACGGCGAACATGTCCCACGTGAAGTCGGTGCGGGCGTCCGCCTGCGAGACGAAGAGGGGCATCATGGGCACGACCAGCATCGCGATCGCGACGAGGGCGAGAGCGATGTAGCGAGCGCGGTTCATGGTGCACGGGGCCGGAGTCGACCGAAGGATCCGCCGCGTGGCGCGCGTCGTCAAGCCGGCGCCAGGGAGGCACCTGTGCACCTTGTGCCCAAAAGGGCACACCCCTGCTCGGGGGGGCGTTCGACACGGCGGATCCCCGCATGCCAGCGGGCCGAACGGCGCGGCACGAGGGGGTGTGCCCATTCGGGCACGCTGCCGTCGAGGTGTGCCCGAATGGGCACGGTCTCTGCCCGGGTGTCCGACGACGAATCCGTCGAGAAGCACGATGAACACTGGATGATCGGCGGGATCTCCGGTCTGGCCCGAGAATCGCATTAGCAGGGAATCAGCGGGCAAGCGTGCCTGCAGTCTGGCACCCCCCCCCACGTCATGAACGACACTCAGCGCGTTGCAACGGGACCTGCGCCACCGCGGGACCCTGGGCTGGGCTCACCACGCGGCACCCCGGAACTCCGGCTGCGTGTGGAGACCTGGCGCGCCCTCGAGGCGATTGGCGACGCCACGGCGCGGGGGCAGCTCTGCCCGTCAGAAGCTCGTCGGGCTGCAGTCACGCTTGTCCATGCTTTTTACGATGCCCGCGCTCGCGATGGCCTGGAGGCCACGTTCGAGGCGTGGTTCGCCCTCTACGATGCCTCCGAGGTCGCTTCGGACGTGTGGCAGGCCCGCGCCGCGGTGCTCGACGCCGTGCGTGCCGAGGACCACGGACCCCTCGCTGCGACCACGCGCTGCGTGCACGAACTCGTGCGGCGCCGCGTGCTCTGGCTCGGTGAGTCGGTCGATCGGCCCCCGCAGGTCGCCCGCCCGCAGCTCGGGATCTGCCGGGCTCTGTCGGCCCGCGCGTGGGTCGCCGCCCTCGAAGCGGAGCGGCTCGCCGGCGTCGTCGACGACGGCACCCGTCGCGCCGTCGTGGCGGTGGCGTCGAACCACCGGGCGCCGTGGTCGGATCGCGTCCGTGCTTTCGTCGAGCTCGCGCACCCCGCGTTCGCGGCCTCGCGCGCGTCCGCTGTGGGTGCCGCGCTGCGCGCCCGCTGGGCGTGGGAACGGTGGCCGGATTCGTTAGACGGCGCGCGTCTGGCCGTGTACGTGGCGGCTGCAGAACACGAGGGCGTGATTCGACCGGGAGAGGTCGACGTGTCGATGTGCGCGCCCGTCCCGATGAATCGCAACGCTGCGGTGGTCGCCCTGTATGGGCAGGCGCGCACCCCGCGACCCCGGGTCTCACCCACTGCCGACCAATGGACTTCGATCTTCCCTTCTTTGTCGCGCGCGCACGAACCGACGACCGCATCGCGGCGGCGCTCGTTCGCTGGCAGCGTATCGGTCGCGAAGCGCGACTGAGCGGTGACCGTAGCGCGATCGACGCGGCGTCCCACGACGCGATGGCGGCGTGCGGCGAACGGCTCGTCCGCGAGCTGGAGTTCGTCGTGCCGTCCTGGGTCGCCGGTCGAGATCGGGCCGAACGGTGGGGGGTGCTCTGCGGCGCGGCGATGATCGCCGCGCGAGCGGTCGTGCTGCAGGGGCGCGCCGCGGACGAGCCCGACGCGCTCGTTCGCCGGTGCGCGCGGATCGCGACGCGGGCGTGGCTCGCCCAGCACCTCGTGTCGAGGCGACCCCCCTGTGAGCCGCCGGCGATCCCGCTGCGCACGGCGACGGGGGTGCTCGCCCGCGTGCTCGAGGTCGGTCCGGATCATGCGGACGTGACCGCGCTGGTGGACGCCGCGGTGGGCGCCGTCGTCGGGCGCCGTTCGCGCTCGGTGAAGCGGGACGATCGCGCGGCGTTGCTGATGCACGCGCTGTCGCAGGCGGCGTCGCGCGAGGTGATCGATCGGGCCGCCGCGCGCGACGCGGTGCGACGGTGCGCTGCTCTGCGCCCTCGCCGCGGGGCGTGGGATCCGGAGTGGGAGGCCGCGTGGGCGCAGCTGTACAGCCACGCCGAGCGCGCGATCCTGCCGCGCCTGTCGCGGTCCGTACGCTCGTGCGCTTCGTCGGCGCCCTTCGACGTGGACGCCGACGAGGTCGCCCGCGGGCTGCTCGCCGAGGGCCTGACGGCCCTGCATCGGAAGGTGAACAGCGGGGCGTTCGACCCGCTTCTGTCCGAGACCTGTGACGCCGCCGAGGCGTTCGTCGTGCGAGCGGCGTGGCGCGCGCTGTCGAGCTGGCATCGTCGTGAACGGCGCTGGTGGTCGGCACGCAGCGAGGCCAGCGTCGACCGGCCGGATCCGCGGCCGGCCCGGGTGCTTCGCCCCGTCGGTGACGTCCTCGTGCGCGAGTCTCTGCAGCGCCTCGAGGCCAACCCCCGTCGTCGGCAGCGCGTCGCTCTGCTGCGCGACCGGTGGATGCACGGCCGCGACTATGCGTGGCTCGCGCGGGAGTACGAGGTCGGCGAACCGGCCGTTCGGCAGGCCGTGCACCGGGGCGAGCTCTGGGTCCGCGAGATCGCGATCACCGACCCGAAACTGCGCGAACCGCTGGTCGCGGCGTGGGGGGGCAGCCGTCTGCTCGCGGCGATCGACACGTGGATGATGCTCGTGCGCTCTCCGCTCAAGCAGCATTCGACGGCCACCGTACGGCGCTTCGCGCGGGACGTGTTCGACACGCCCGACGCCGCCGGGCACTTCGAAGAGCTCGCCGACGCCCTGTGGCACCTCGACCGCTCGGTCGCCCTGGGCGACTTCGCGACGGATCTCGCCGTCGAGAACGAACGCCCGATCGTGACGTCGCCGCACACCGTCGCCGACGCCGCGCGGTGGACGATCGACGCCGCCCGATCGTCGGATCTCGACGACCGCGTCGACGACGCCGCGGTACGAGAGCTCCTCGGCCGGGCGATCGCGACGGCCGGCTGCCTCGATGGGCGTCTCTGCCGCGCGTGGTTCTTCGGGCTGGACCCGAACCGAGCCGGACGCCGCGTGCCGGCGTCCCTCACCGCGCTGTCGTCCGCGATCGGTCGGCCCGTAACGGACTGCGGCGCCAGCGTACTCGCCGGCGCCGCGCGCGCGATCGAGCAGATCGGCGATCAGTCGCCCCACGGCATCGGCTCGAGGACGCCCACGTCGCGGCCGAACGCGTCGTCGAGGTCGACCTTGCCTGACCCGTTGGACGCCCACGCCACGGCCCACGACGAGGCGAACGCCTGATCGACGAGCTCGGCGTCCCAGGCGCTGTTGACGACGTTGCCCCAGAGCTGGTCGTCGGTGACGAAGGCCAGCGACACTTCGCCGTCGACGACGTCCACCTGGCCGACGTCGAACGTCGCGACCACATAGCCCTGGCCGTCATAGAAGGTGAGGTCCGCGTCGTTGAGCTGCGCGTCGAGCGTCGTGTCGATGGCGCCCTTGGCGTTTGTCGCAAACAGGTCGCCGGTGACCTGGACCTGGGCCGAACCGGCGAACGCGGCGGTGGGCAGAGCGAGCGCGGCGAGCAGGGCGAGGGAGCGAACCAGCGTGCGGAAGACGTTCATCGAGGACTCCAGTGAGAGGGGCCGCCGGGGGGCAGCCGAGTGTTCGTTCACCCGCCTCACTGGTTCGCGCTGCGCGCCTGTGACAGAATCCGCGAGCCGATGTCCCCGCCTGCCGCCGAGCCTGTCGATCTGCCTGTCCCCGCCGCTCTCGAGCGGCGGTACGACGTCGTGCGCGTTCTCGGGTCCGGCGCGACCGGCGCGGTCTACGAAGCGACGGATCGGATCACCGCCGAGCGGGTCGCCCTGAAGGTGATGGGCCACGCACCGACGACGTGGCCGCCACCGGCGTGGCGGGTCCTGTCGCGCATCGACCACCCGGCGCTGCCCCGGCTGCACGCCTGGGGCCTGGACGAGGGTCGCCCCTGGGTCGTTCGAGAGCTCGCGCGCGGTGTGCCGCTGACCGAACTTCTCGGCGCACTCGACGACGACGAATTGTTCGCGCTCTCGGCGCGGCTCGTCTCGCTGCTCGAGCACCTGCACCGCAACGGCGTGCTGCACGGCGACATCAAGCCCGACAACATCGTCGTCGAGCGGGATCCGCTGCTCGGTGTCTGGCCGCGGCTGATCGACTTCGGCCTCGCGATCGAGTCGTCGGACCCGCGGTCCGGCGAGGCGCGGGGCTCGATCCCCTGGATGGCACCCGAGCTGCTCGCCGGGCAGGGGGTCAGCGTCGTCTCGGACCGGTACGCGCTCGCCGCGTCGCTCTTCGCGGCGGCATCCGGGATGCCGCCGTACCCGGCCGACGACCAGCAACTGGTCGGCCGCATCGCGCGCCGCGAGGTGCTCGATCGGCTCGACGAGGTGCCGGTCTCGCTGCGCGCCGCGCTCTCGGCGGCCCTCGCCGGGGACCCGCGCCCTGCGGCGTGGCACGCCCTGTGTCTGGCGTGGGACGGCGCCGAGGACGCGCCGGTGCGGCTCGTCGAGCGGGACGCCGAAGCAGGCGCCGTTGCGCGCATCACGTCGGCGCTCGCCCCCGTCGGCCCCGGTCGCATCCTGCGCTTCGTCGGTCCGGTCGGATCCGGGCGTCGCACCCTCGCGCGCCAGGCGGTCTCGACGGCACGCTGGTCGATGGCGGCGTTCGACGTCGTCCCGGTGGCGTCCGACGTCGCCGACATCGTGCCCACCCTTGCCGATGCGCTCGGCGTCGTGGCCGACCCGGACGATCTGCCGGGGACGATCGACGCGATCCTGGACGCGGCGCGTACCCGTCCGACGGTGGCGTTGGTCACCGGGGCCGCGTCACGCCCCGACCACGCCCGCGAGCTGCGCGCGCTGGACCACTCCCTCGCTCGACCCGGCGCCGAGACGTCGCTCTGCGTGGTCGTCGCGTTCGGGGACGCGGTGGATTCGGACGCCGAACGCGGGCCCAGCACGGACGTCGTCGAGGTCGGCGCGCTCAGCGAGGACGAGGCCGTCGACGTGCTGCGAAGCGCGGGCATCGAGGATGTCGCCCAGCTCGCACCGCTGCTCGAGGCGTGCCACGGCCGCGTCGGCTACCTGCGCATGCTGGTGCACGCTGCACGGGATCTCGAGGGGTTGCCCGAGTCGCTCGAGGACCTCGCGGCGTCCCGCGTCGACGAGCTGTCGCCCGACCTGCGCGCCACGTTGGAGCGGATCGTCGGATGGGGCGGGCCGGTCGACGAAGATGCGGCAGATCGGCTCGCGCTGACCGCGGCACATCGGCAGGCCCTCGCACGCGCGGGTCTCATCGCGCGCATCGGCGGGCACGCCGGCTGGCGTGTCGCGGACGAGCACGTGCACCGCATCGTCAAAGCTACGATGTCCCGCGCGTCGGTCAACGCGGTGCTCGAAGCCCTCGACGCCGCGCCGACGCCGCTGCGCCGAGTCGTCGCGCTGGAGCTCGCAACGCGCATCGATCAGGGGACGCCGGTGCGCATTGGCCATGTCGCCGCTGCGGCCGCGGACCTCGTCGATGCACGGACCTTCGGGCGTGCCGCCGACGCGATCGCGGCGGCCGGCGCGATGCCCGACGACGCGACGGCCCTCGAGGGGTTTGTCGACGCATGGGTCCGTGTCGCGACGGCGGCCGGGCGGACCCGCATCGGCGATCCGGCGATCATGACCCCGTGGATCGCAGCGAATCGAGATACGATCCCGAGCGACGTCGCCGAGGCCATCGAGCTCCTCGTCGACCGCGCCCGGTCGGTGGCGGGGACGCCGATCGATCTGGACCGCGCGGCCGCCTGGGTCCGGGACCCCGCCCGCCCCCTGCGGATCCGTCGTCTCGCCGCGTTCGTGCTGTGCACCGAGATCTACGCCCGCGGATACCCGGGGCTCGAGTCCAGCGCCGAGGCGTTTGCGCTTGACCTGACCGCCGGATTGCTCGACGCCGCCGGGTCCGACGTGTCGTCGCCAGCGGACGTGTCCCTCGCGATCGCGCTCGGGTTCGCGCGCATCCAGCTGCTCTATGACTTCGGCCGGTACGACGCGATCGACGCCGAGCTGTCGCGCATGCGTCGGTTCACCTCGGCGGACGGTCTCGTCGCCGCGCGGATGCGGCGCCAGGAGCTCAGTGTCGACGGCGCGCGCTCGCGCCCGCGCACGTCCCTCGGTGAGGTGTACGAGGCCATCGACCTCGCGCGCCGCAACGGTTGGCTCGATGTCGAGGTCGACCTCACGTACACGCTCTCGCGCCGCGCCGACAACGCGCGGCAGATGGCGACGCGTCGGGACGTCGCCCGCACAGCGTGGCAGCTCGGTCTACGCGCACGCCGGTACGATCTCGTCATCCGCGCGGCGAGCGACCTCGTCGTCGTGCTCGGTTCGCTCGGGGATCACGAGGGTGGGCGTCGCCTGCTCGACGACCTGCGTCGCCAGCTGCCGGACGCGGTGCGAGCGTCTGCAGCGTTGCGGATCGCGTTCTGTGACCTTGTCGTGGCCGCGCGAGATCCGGACGTCCATGTGTGGATCGAGACGGTCGAGCGTTTCGAAGCGATGGTCGCCGAGGCGGGCATCGAGGATCGGCTCGGCGCGTTTGTGTTGTTTCAGAAGGCGCAGCGCGGTTTGTTTGATGGAGACGTCGCTCGGATCGTGTCGAGCGCGTCCGAGCTCGCCGCAGTCTCGTCCGACGGGTCGTCCCTGCGTGCGTGGGCCCACGCATTGCTCGGGTGGGGCAGCGCGATGTCGCGCGATGCCGCGTCGCTGCGCGACTGTGTGTCGGCGCTGAGCGGCGAGCTGACCGAGCGGCGCCTCGTGCTGTGGCGCGACGTCCTGCGCACGCGGCTCGCGTTGCTCGACGGGGATCGGGTCGCCGCGCGTCGCCACGGTGCCGCGGCCGTGCAGGAGCTCGAGACGCTGCTCGAAGGGCTCGACGCGGAGACCCGGCAGCGGGCGTCGGCGATGCCCTGGGTGCGCGCGGTGACCGACGTCGAGTCGGCGATCTGGGGCAGCCGCGACGACGTCGAGCTGGTGAACGGCATGCGGACGATCCTCGAGATCTCACGCGAGACGATCTTCGTCGGGGGCAACTACGAGCGCCGGCTCGGCGAAGCGCTGCGCCGAATCGCCGAGTTCGCCGGCGCGGCGCGCGGCACGGTGTATCGCGTCGCTGACGAGTCGGACGGCACGCCGACCTTCGACCCGGCGTTGTCCTGGCCCGATGCGACGCACGAGGTGCGCGCGAGTCGGACGATGCTGCGCGAGGTCGCGGAGGGTCGGCAGACGGTCCTGTCGCCGAACGCCCTCGAGGACACCCGGTTCTCGACCGCCGGATCCGTGCTGCAGCTCGGGCTCCGATCCGTGCTCGCGATCCCCCTTGCGGTGAACGACCACCTGCTGGGGGTCGTCTGGCTCGACCACCCGGACAAGGTCGACCAGTTCACGACGACGCGGCGCACCCTGATCGAGCTGCTCGCCGGCCAGCTCGCGGCCATCCTGGAGGAGGCGCGCGGTCGCGAAGACGAGATGGCGGTGCGAGCGGACTTCCCCGAGATTGTGGGTGAGAGTCCGCTTCTGTTGCAGACGCTCCAACGAGCGTCGAAGGCAGCGGTCACCGACTCCCCCGTCCTCATTCTCGGCGAGACCGGTACCGGCAAGGAGCTGCTCGCCCGTGGCATGCACGCGAACAGCCGGCGGGCGGACGGCCCCTTCGTGCCGGTGAATTGTGCGGCCATCCCCGAAGAGCTCTTCGAGGCCCAGCTCTTTGGTGCGGCGCGCGGCGCGTACACCGGCTCGACCCGGGACCGCGAGGGACTCATCGAAGCCGCGTCCGGTGGCACGCTCTTCCTGGACGAGGTGGGCGAGCTGCCCGACGCCGTGCAGGCGAAGCTGCTGCGCGTGCTCGAAGCCGGCACCTGGCGGCGGGTCGGTGAGGTGCGCGAGCGCCGGTCGACGGCCCGCATCATCGCAGCGACGAACCGCGATCTCATCGCCCTCGCCGGGGACGGACGGTTTCGCGAGGACCTCTACTACCGGCTCGCCATCCTGTCGGTGACGCTGCCCCCGCTGCGGGACCGCCCCGAGGATATCCCGCGCCTCGCCGGCTGGTACCATCGGCTCTTCGCCGAACGCTATGGCCGCGACCTCGAGCCGTTGAGCACCGGCGTGCTGCACACCCTCGCGACGGTCGAGTGGCCCGGCAACGTGCGGCAGCTGCGCAACGTGATCGAGCAGAGCATCGTATTCGCCGACGGCAACCGGATCGGGGCAGACGACATTCTCGCGAATATCGCATCGAACAGCGATCCGCGGATGCGCCCCACGCTCGCGCGTCCGGTGGCCTTCGACGCCGAGATGAGCTTCTCGGACGAGGTCGACGGCTTCAAGCAGTGGCTGGCCGAGCAGGCGCTGGCGCTCGAGGACGGCAACCGCACGCGGGCGGCGAAGCGCCTCGGGATCAACCGCCGGACGCTGTACAAGATCCTGCCCCCGGACGGCGACGCATAGGGCGCCGGCGTGCCCCGGGGGCGGGGACGCGTGGCGCACAGGTCAGCCGTCGGACGGCGGGTCCGCTTCGCCCGGGTGAAACCAGTCGTACACCGACCACGCGGCGGCGCGACCGAGCCCGGGCGTGGCCTCGATCTCTTCGAGCGTCGCAGCGCGGATGCGCTTCACGCTGCCGAGGTGCTTGAGCAGGGCGCGGCGTCGGCCGGGGCCGATCCCCGGGATGTCGTCGAGGCTCGACCGCAGCGTCGACTTGCGCCGCAGCTCGCGGTGGTACGTGATCGCCACCCGGTGCGCCTCGTCGCGAATGCGCTGAAGCAGGTAGCACGCGTCGCTGGTCTGTTTCAGCACGATCGCGTCCCGCACGCCGGGCACGAAGACGCGCTCGGGGGACCGGGTGACGTCCTCGTCGTCGGTGCGCCCGGTGATGCGACTCTTTGCGAGGGACACGACGTCCTGCTCGTCCACGCCGAGCTCGGCGAGAGCGGCGACCGCCATGTTGAGCTGCCCGCGTCCGCCGTCGATGACGATGAGATCGGGCATGGGCTCGTCACCGGACAGGGCGCGCTTCGTGCGACGCTTGAGTACCTCGAACATCGAGGCGAAGTCGTCCTGCCCGTCGACGGTGCGGATCCGGTACCGCTTGAGGCGCGACGGCTCGATCACGCCATCGAGCATCATCACCTGCGACGCGACGACGTGGCGGCCCTGGAAGTTCGAGATGTCGTAGCACTCGATCGTCCGCGGGGCGTTCGACAGGCGCAGCCGCTTCTGCAGGTCTTCGAGCGCTGCCGCCGTCCGGGCGGACGTCGAGACCTCTTCGGCGTGGTGGTTCTGCGCGTTCTCGGTCGCGAGCTCGAGCAGCGCCCGCCGCTCGCCGCGCTGGGGGACGCTGATGCGCACCCGGGTCCCGCGCAGCTCGGACAGCGCGTCGGCGACCGCGTCGGCGTCGGGCAGCTCGACCGGGACGACGAGGTCTTCGGGGGGCTTTCGGTTCGCGTCGGCGTAGAGCTGGGTGACGAACGAGCTGATCAGCTCTTCGTCCGGCAGCTCGATCGACGTGAGGCCGTAGGACCGCACCGCTTCGAGCTGACCTTCGCGGTAGCGCATGATCGTCAGGGCGACGGACGCGCCCTCGCGGTACGTGCCGATGACGTCGCGATCGACCGCCGACGTCTGCACCGCGGCCTGCTTCGTGAGCGAGGTCTGCACCGCTTCGCGCTGGTCGCGGTAGTGGGCGGCGGCCTCGAACTCGAGCTGCTCGGCGGCGCGCTCCATCCGGCGGGTCAGCCCATCGATGAGCTCGGTCTCGCGCCCCGACAGAAAGAGCATCGCGTGGCGGACGTCGTCCAGGTACGCGTCCCGGTCGACGGGCAACACGCACGGGCCCGGGCACCGCTTGATCTGGTGCTGCAAGCACGGGCGGCTGCGGTTGCGCAGGACGCTGTCCGGGCAGGTGCGCAGCCGAAAGAACCGGTTGAGGACGTTGAGGGTACGCCGCGCCGACTGGGCCGAGTGGTACGGGCCGTAGTACGACGCCCCGTCTTCGCGGATGCGGCGCACGAGCTCGACCCGTGGCCAGTCCGCGCGGGGGTCGATACGCAACGACAGGTAGTTCTTGTCGTCGCGCAGCATCACGTTGAACCGCGGCTTGTGCTTCTTGATGAGGGTGTTCTCGAGAAGCAGCGCCTCCTTGGGGTTCGACGTGATCGTCACCTCGATGTCGGCGAGGAGCTTGTCGAGGTACCGGACGAACGGGCGCGGGTCGTGCCCGGTGAAGTAGCTCTTCACCCGCGACCGCAGGTCCGTCGCCTTGCCGATGTAGAGGATCTGCCCGTCGTGCCCCCGCATGACGTAGACGCCGGGGCGCGTGGGCAGACGGTCGATGCGATCGGACAGGTCGGGGTTCATGGCAGGATCCGGTAGTCCACCAGCTCTTCGACCGTGGTGGTAATGCCGGCGACCTGTCTCGTCATCACCACGCCGATGCCGTGGGCGAAGTACCGCGCCTCGCGCCCCCCGGGCGTGCTGCGGCTGATCTCGACCGCGGTGCGGAACGTGCCTGCGGGCACGGCCGCCTCTTCGGGGTCCGGGCTCGAACGATAGACGTTGTTACGAACGTCTGTACCACCGGCGCCCCAGGACCGGCCGGCCTCGATGCCGTCGACCAACAGCGGCGTGCGGCGTTCGGACCATGCGAGGATCCAGCCGACGTCGTCGGCGTTGCGGATGCAGTCGCGCGGGCAGTCGTAGACGTGTAGCGGTGTGACGAGCAGGGCCGGCGACTCGCTCGATCGGGACGGGTCGTCGAAGAGGCGACGCAGCCGCACGAGTCGCCATCCGTCCCATCGGCTCACATCGACGACCTCGTCGCGATACCCGTCGTCGGTGAGCACGCCATACTGCTCGCCGTCTTCGTCGAGGGCGTCGGCAGTCGGCTGACGGACCCGGTAGTGCCAGTAGCTGCCAGCGGTGAGCGGCCACGCCGCGTGCTCGGCGTCCATCAGCTCGGGCTTGCGGTCCATACCGAGGCGACGCCAGGTGGCGAACCGGGCGTCGACGGTGGGCGCGGCGCCGAGCGCCCACGTCCCGTCGGCGCGCCGCAGCAGCTGGGGGAACCGGACGGTGAACGTCTGGTCGTGCCCGACGAGCTGCAGCGTCACTTCGCTGCCCCAGCGCAGCTCGGCGTCTGCGGGGTCCTCGACGAGCTGCCCGTCGACGAGGCGCGGGCGTCCGGCGACGACCTGCGTCGGCTCGAGCAGCGCACCGAGTCCGCCGGGGCGGGCGGCTGCGGCGGGGCCGGGGTCGAAGCGTGTGAGGGTCTCTTCGGCTTCGTCCGCCAGCTCGGCGGCACGGACGCGGGCCGCGTCCTGCCCCATGCGCGCGGCGTCCCGCAGCCCCTCGGCGTCGAGGACGTGGGCGAGGAACCGGGCGTCGTCGTTCGTCAGCAGGGCGTCGACGACGTCGACCAGAAGCTGTTCGGCGTTCGAGGTCGCCGCCGGGCCCCGCGGGCGCGGCATGTGCGCGGCGGAGTGCGTGCCCCACGCGGTCGGCCACGCGACGGGGTCGAGGTCCGGGCGCGTCCACATCTCGTCGCCCGGCAGCGGCTCGTCGCTCGCGATGGGCTCGGTGTAGAGCAGCGGCCGCAGCGGCGGTTCGGTCGTCGACGCGGGCTTGCGGCATCCGGCGAGGGACGCGCAGAGGGCGAGGACGGCGAGGGTGGGGCGTCGGGCTACCACGTGACGTGTGCGTCGATGATTTCGACCGCGCGATGCAGGTCGACGATGTCGGTCACCGGATCGAACCGGTTCGTCTCGAACACGATCTTCGGGCCGAGATCCCAGCTGTCGTACCACGACTCGTAGAGCCGATGCAGCGCCTTGAGGTACTTCGGCGGGATGTCCTGCTCCATGGCGCGGCCGCGGGCGCGGATGCGCTTGCGGAGCGTCCGCACGGGGCAGCGCAGGTACACGAGCAGGTCCGGACGCCGCAGATCGCGGGCGGCCTCGCGGTAGAGGGTCGCGTAGGCGTCCCACTCCTCGTCGGCCATGGCGCCGGACGACGCGAGGTGGCGGGCGAAGACCTCGGCGTCCTCCCAGACGGTGCGGTCCTGCACGATGGCGTGCGTGGCGTCGTCGAAGCCGTGGTGCAGCGAGAGCTTGCGGCCAAGGAACCACAGCTGGCTGTGGAACCCCCAGCGCTTCATGTCGCCGTAGAACCGCTCGAGGAAGGGGTTGTCCTCGTTGGGCTCGAACACGGCTTCGATGTCGTAGCGCGTGGTAAGGAACCGCAGAAACGACGACTTGCCGGCGCCGATGTTGCCGGCGATCGCGATGTACGGGGCGCGGCTCAACGGGATCCGACGAGCTGCGCGACGAACGGATTCGTCGCCCACTCGTCGCCGACGCGGGTCGGTCCCATGTGTCCGGGCAGGAGCGCGACATCGTCGCCGAGCTCGAGCACGCGTCGCAGGCTGGCGCCCATTCGGTCGGGCTCGGCGCCGGGCAGGTCGAGCCGCCCGATCGAGCCGCGGAAGATCAGGTCCCCGCAGAGCACGGTGTCGTGGCCCTCGATCACGAAGCAGACGTGGCCGGGGGCGTGCCCGGGGGTGTGCAGCACTCGCAGGGAGAGGTCACCGACGGCCACGGTGGTGCCGTCGACGAGGTCGACGTCGGGGGTCCCGAGGGCGTCGAGGCGGACGCCGAACATGGCGCCCTGACGAGGCGCGGCGTCCCACAGCACGCGGTCGCGCGGGTGCAGATGCACGGGCACGTCGAGGACAGCGCGGGTGTCGGGCAGGCCGGCGACGTGGTCGATGTGGGCGTGCGTGAGAAGGATCGACGCGACCTCGAACCCGCGGTCCTGGATGACGCGGCGGCGGGGTTCGTACGGTCCGCCGGCGTCGATCAACGCCGCGGTGCCGGTCTTCACGCAGGCGACCACGTACTCGTTCATCGCGAACGGGCCAGCAGGCGCGCCCGCAATGAACAGGGCGTCATCGTCGTGGAACGTGCGCATCGAGGGCCGCCGGGTCAGTCCTGGGTCTGCCCCGCGACGCGACCGTACTCGGCCGACACACGCGTGACCGCCGTGGCGTAACGCTCGAGGCAGAGCCCGATGCGTGTCAGCGCGCGGCGGACCTCCTCCTGGCCGGACTCGTCGTCGCCGAGGGCGTCGAGAGCCTCCTGACATGCCGAAGCGGCGGTCTCGGCCGCCGGTCGGAACGTCGCGTCGAGGAAGGGCGCAAGCGATTCGTAGTACGTCCCGAGGCCGCGGATCGCCGCGTTCAGGGCGTCCATCCGCTCCATGTAGGTCTGCAGCGCACCCACCAGCGGCTCGAGCGCCGAGGGATCCACCTCGCCGTCCGGCAGCTGGTTGATCCGGGTCGCGACATCTTCACCGGCCGCTTCGACCGCTTCGATGGCGTCGTTGGTCTCTGAGACCGCACGCTCCCGTTCGCTCAGGCCGCACCCCACTCCGACGAGGGCGGCGAACGCAACGATGAACAGGCTGTAAAGCAGGCGCGGCATCGCTGAAATCGGGCGAAATCGAGCGCTCAGATCACGGCTTCTGCGAGAACGGGCGGAGCCTAGCACCGGGATTTCGGGGGTGCAAGCGAAGACGCCGATCCCGGTGTGTGCCGATCTGTAACGCGTTGAAAGTTATTGGGATTGAGTGGGTAGTTGACGTGTTTTTACCGTCGGGAGCACATCGCGGACGAAGAGCTCGACCAGCGCGCTGTCCAGCTGCCCGGACGCGGCCTCCTCGCGCAGTACGCGCACCGTCGCCTCGATCGGAGAGGCGTGGCGGTACGATCGATCCACGGCGGTCATCGCGTCGAAGATGTCCGCGATCTGCAGGATCCGAACGGGCAGGGGGATGTCGGTGGACGTGAGCCCACGTGGGTATCCGGAGCCGTCCAGCTTCTCGTGATGCTTCCACGCCCAGTCCGGCACGCGCTCGAGCGGGGCGCTCCACGGGATCCGGGCGAGAAACTCGTAGCTGTACGTCACGTGCGCCCGCATGTCCGCCCACTCGCGGTCAGTGAGGGTGCCCCGCGGGATCGTCATGTGGACGAGCTCGTCGGCGGTCAGCAGCGGGTGCTCGACGCCATGCGCGTCCGCCCACATCATCTCGGACAGCTCGACCATACGGGCCCGTATCTCGTCGGGCATCGAACGACCGGGCTGCCAGTCCTCGATCAGCTGCAACCCCTCGTCGAGACGACGGATCGTGTCCGATGCGCGGGCGTCCACCTCGTCGGGGATGCGCGCAGGATCGACCGCGCCGGCGACCGCATCGGCGACCACGGCACGCCACGCGGTCTCGCGGGCGGCGAGGCGGGCGGCTGCGAACCGCTCGCGCACGCAGTGCAGGGTCTCGTCCGACAGCCGGCTCGCCTTCATCAGCACCGACTCACGCACGCCGATCTTGCCGAAGTCGTGCAGCAGCGCCGTGTACCGCATGGCGTCGAAGTCATCGCGATCGAAGTGCACCGACGCGAACGGGCCCTCGGTCTGGGCGTGCACGCGCTCCGCGAGGGCGAGGGTCAGGTCGGCGACGCGCTCGGAGTGACCGGCGGTAGCAGGGTCGCGGGCGTCGATGGCCGCGACGCTCATGTGCACGATCCCCTCGAACATCTCGAGGATGCTGCGGTTCAGGTTCACGCGCTCGATCGCGAACGCCGCGTACGAGGCGAGTACGGTGAACAGGTCGAGGTCGTCGGGACCGAAGAGTCCGCCCAGCCCGCGGGTGTCGGCCTGCACCACGCCGAGCAGCTGATGCTGGCCGACGAGGGGAGCGGCGAGACACGCGGTGATGCGGGCGTTGATGATGCTCTCGGTCAGGTTGTCGGACATGCCGTCGCGGACGAAGAGCATCGACTCGCGGGTCTCGTACACCCGCCGCAGCAGGGACTGCGAGAGGACCGCCTCGTCGTCGATCTCGATGTCGCCGTCGGAGCGCCGACTCGTGAGCAGCGGCGCCATCTCGCCGTCGCCGGGGCGCGTCACGGCGAAGAAATTCGCCGCCGGGAACGCGTCGAACGTCGTCTCGGCGATCAGCTCCAGGATCTCGTCGAGATCGGTCACCGTGTTGAGCTGTCGCGACAGCGCGAAGATGCTCAACAGGCGGGGATCCCGGTGGCTCAGGCGCTTCGTGACGGCGTCGACGCTGTCCGAGTGCCGCGTCACCACGCGGTCGCCGAGGAGCCCCACGTCGGGCTGTACGATGCCCGGAGCGGTGTCGACCGACACAGGGGCCTCGGACGGTCGCGTCTCGACCTGCACCAGGCTCTCGCCGACGATGACGTGCGCCTCGCGAGGGAGCTCGATGATCTGCGCGTCCGTCCGGTCGTGCAGGTTCACGGTGAGGTCGTTCAGCCGCACCAGCGAGCCGTGCCGGCTGCGCAGGTCGCGGTAGTGCCACGCCCCGTCGATCAGCAGGACCTCGCCGTGTCGCTGGCTCACCAGCCCGTCGCGGAGCGGGAAGGCGTTGCCCTCACCGCGACCGATCGTGACGGGGCCCGACGCGAACGCGGCGCGCTTCCCGGCGTCGGGGCCACTGATGACGGACAAGCGAATCACTCGAAATCCTGCAGGGATGGGGCATCTGATGCCGCCGCGTGCGCGCGGACGGCATCGCCGGAGTAGACCGAAACGCCCCGATGCTGTCAAAGCTGGACCGGATTCGGCTCGCCCTCGATCCCCCCGACCGCACCGTGGACCGCACCGTGCCCGGCCCCGCAGAACAACCCGACGACCCGGTCCTCGTGCCGTACGCCGAGGCGGTTGCGCGCTGCGCGGCCGGGTGGTCGGACCGAACCGCGGGCCTTGTGCGGCGGCGCACGGGGCACCCGGTGGCGGACCTGTCGGAGGTCACGGCGGCGATCGCAGAACTCGCGCTCGACCCGGTGGAGCGGGGGGCGCTCGAACGGGTCGTGCGTGCGGTCGAACTCCGGGATGCGATCCCGCAGTCCGGAATGACCTTCATCGAGCGCACGCTCGCCCCGGTCGGCGGTTTCGTCGGTGCGTGTCCCCACCCCGACGTGTTGCACGCGCTCGCGGCGGCGTGGCTCGACGATGCGGACGCGACGCAGATCGACGACCCGGGCACGTGGTGGGGGCTCGCCGTCGGCGCACTCCCGACCGGCGCCGATGACCTGCGCGCCGCACGGGCTGCTGCGCTGCGCGACTGGCTGGTCGAACCCGGCGGCGTCGCTGGGCTCGACGTCGCCGCGAACCGGATGCGCTGGTTGCTCTTTGCCGAAGGGTTTCAGGGGCTTCCCGTGCACATGGTCGTCGCTCCGGACGCCGAACTCTGTTCGATGTTCGTACAAGGGACGAATCGACGGGCGCCGGGCGCCCTCGACACGTCGACGTGGATTCGGCGGTTCGCGGCGGATCCCGGTGGCGGGTTGCGCTGGCTCGACGAGGCCCGCGCCCTGGGTCTGGTGGCGGACGGTGGTGGGCACGTCCCCGCGGCCCAGCGGTCCGAGGTCGGGCGACTCGACCGCGCCGCGGCGCGCCGCCGGCTCCTCGCCGGCGTCGCCCCCGTCCCCGCGTCCGAGCTGTCCCATCGCCTCGTCGACGCGCCCGCATCGCGAGGGGGCGCGTTGCCCGTTGGTCCGACGCTCCGACTCGCCGCGACCCCCGGGATCCACGACGCCATCGACGCGCTCGTGCACGGCGACCTCGACTACGGCGACTTCGACGCCCCCGGTGAGGGTGCGTTGCCAGCGTGGTGGTCCGTGGTGGCCCTTCTCGCAGGGGACACGGTCGACGCCGCCCGGTCGCGGGTCGCAGCGGCCGACCCGGACGTGGACCCGATGGACGAGCTCGTCGCGCTCGCCGGCGACGACGACGGCGGGCACGCCCTCGGCGGTGCGTCGCCGACCGAGGCGGACGCCCACGGACTCCGGGACGGCGTAATCGACGCCTATGGGGGCACGACGGGCGCGTCCGAGTCGTGACACCCCTGGAAACGTCGAAATGAGTCCGGCGCGCCGGGACCGGTGGCGCCGGGACCGAAACCGGCATGGCGATCGACGTGTGTCCTTGCAATCCCGCGCGCGCGGCGTATCCTCCCGACCGGTCACGCGGACGGGCCCCGCGCAGGCGCGCGGGAGCCCGGTGGCCGAAACTTCCCGACCCGCCGCGAGAGAAGAGCGCGATGGCAACGCAGGTGGTGATGCCGCAACTCGGCGAGAGCGTGTCCGAAGGCACGATCGTCGAGTGGTTCGTCAAGCCCGGAGACACGGTCGCCGTGGGTGACCTCCTCGTCGAGGTCGAGACCGACAAGGCGAACGCCGAAGTGCAGGCGACCGAGGCGGGTACCGTCGCGCGGTTGCTCGCGGAGCCCGGTGACGTCGTCGAGGTGGGAGTGCCGATCGCCGAGTTCGGTGATGGCGCCGCGTCGACGCCCGAGCCCGAGCCGACCCCCGAGCCTGCGAAGGCCGAGCCGGCTCCGAAGCAGGAGGCCCCGGCGCCGCCGAAGCAGGAGGCCCCCGCGCCGCCGAAGTCCGCGCCGGCCCCGCCGCCGCCGCGTGCGACGGCTCCGGCGCCGCCCGCTGCGCCGCCCGCGCCCGCCTCGCGCCCCGATCGGGTGCCGTGGAACGCCGGTGGCATCGTCGCAGCGCCGACGCCGAGCGCGCGCGGTTCGTTGCCCCTGTCCGGTCGCCCGAGCGCCGCCCCGTCCGGGGACGTGCCTCCGCCGCCGCCGCCGCCGAAGGCCTCGACCCGGTCGAGCGCGGGTGCTGCAGCGGCCGCCGCCGCCGGTCTGCCCCTTGGTGCGCCTGCCGGCATGAAGTACTTCAAGCCGCCGAAGGTGAAGGCCAACGACGGCGATACGGTCATCAAGTTCAGCAAGCGCCGGGGCATCATCTCCGAGCACATGGTGTACTCGAAGCACGTGTCGCCCCACGTGCCGTGCTTCGCCGAGGTCGACATGACCGCGGTGTGGAACCTGCGCAAGGCGCACAAGGACCGGTACAAGGAGCAGGGCATCTCGCTCACCGTCCTCGCATTCGTCCTCAAGGCGACGACGCAGGCGCTGCGTGAGTTTCCCGGCGTGAACGCGGTCGTCGGCGACGGCGAGATCATCCAGCGCAAGAACGTGAACCTCGGCGTCGCGGTCGAGACGGACGGCGGCCTGGTCGTCCCCGTCATCCGCGATGCGGACACCCTCTCGGTCGGGGGCCTCGCGAGCGCGATCATCGACATGGCGACCCGCGCCCGCGACAAGAAGATCACGGTCGACGACCTGACCGGCGGCACCTTCACGGTGTCGAACCCCGGTCGCCGCGGCAACCTGTTCGGCGCGGCCATCATCAATCAGCCGCAGGTCGGCATCCTGCGGATGGGCGAGATCGTGCGTCGTCCGGTCGTGCGCAAGAAGGACGGCGAAGAAGTCATCTGCATCCGCAGCATGATGTTCCTGTCGCTGTCCTACGACCACCGCGTCATCGACGGCGTGATGGGCAACGGATTCCTGTACCGCGTGCGCGAGCTCCTCGAGGCTGGTCAGTTCGACGTCTGACCTCGAGCTCGCCGCGAAACGAACGAGGCCGGCGCTCCTGGAGCACCGGCCTCGCGTCGTTCGTGGACCCGATCCGGGGTCAGTCGTCCTCGACCTCCATGTCCATCGCGTAGATGTCTTCGGCGATGGTGCCGAGGATGTCGCCGGTGGTGGCGTCGAGCTCGACGGACCAGAGCTCCGTCGTCGCGGGGACGTACACCCCGACGATCCACGTGGCCGCACCGGACGGCGAGAGCTCGAGCTCGGCTTCGAGCGCCTGCCCACCCTCGACGCCGCCGACGCCCGCGGCGAAGGCCTCGTCGACCGTCAGCACCGTGGACAGGTCGATCACGCCACCGGTGATGGCGTCGAGCAGGGCTTCGTCGTCGAGGTCGGCTTCCATGCCCTCGTCCTCGCCCTCGTCTTCGTCCATGACCGGGTCGCCGGTCGCGGCGTCGAGCTCGATCTCGACCATGGCGCCCATGGCATCCACGGCCGCGAACTCCCACACGGCCGGTTCACCTTCGGCGATGTCCTCGGCGTCGACGGACAGCTCGGCCTCGACGATGACAGCATCACCAAGAGACGAACGTGCGAACGTCAATGCATCCGACGGGGACAGGGCGGCGGAAGCGTCCCACATGCCGTCGGCGAGCGCGGCGGCCGTCGGGTGCGTGAGGCCGGCCTCGTCGCCGTCTTCGCCGTCCTCCTTGTCGCCGCCACAGCCGGTGGCGAGCGCCGCCATGGTGATCAGGGTGATGAGAATGCGCAGGTCGATGATGCGGTGCATACAGGTCTCCGGGTGAGGGCGGATCCGTGCCAATGGCACTCCCTGAGATCTGACCGCCGCCGGTGGGATCTGCGATGCCCCGACCGGGGGACACCCGATTTCGGACGTACAGAGAGGGACGCGCGCGCGATCCCACAGGACGGGTCGACGCGTCGGGGATCGCGGGCCGCTCGTTCAGACGAACGGGTTCGCGAACGGGGGCACGGTGGCGATGTTGGCGCGGTGCCCGCGAAGCATGTCGACCGCCTCGGTCAGCCCCTCGAGGGTGAGGGCGAACATCGGGAACACCCCGCGCACGATGCGGACGCTGGGGGCTTCCCAGACCCGCGGGTTCTCGGGGTTGAGCCACACGGAGTTTGGTGCACGACGTCGGATCTCTTCGAGCCAGCCGACGCCCGGGCGGCGATTGAGGGTGCTGTAGTCGATCGCGCCCCCCGACTGGGTCAGCTCGAACGGATGCATCCATGCGTCGCCGACGAAGATGACCGTCCACGTCGCATCGAGCATGCCGAGGATCTCGTCCGTCGGGATTCGATCGTCCTGCTCGGCGTCCTTCCACACGTAGTCGTACACACAGTTGTGAAAGTAGTACGGCTTGAACGCTTTGAAGTGTGTGGCGGCGTGCGCCGCGCTGAACAGGCGCTCGCAGAGCTCCGCGTGGGGGTCCATCGACCCGCCGACGTCCATGAGCAGCAGCAGCTTCACGCGGTTGGCCCGCGGGGGTGAGAAGACGAGCTCGATCTCGCCCCCCTGCCGCGCGGTCTCGTCGATCGTCGCGTCGAGGTCGAGCTCGACGGTGCGCTCGTCCTTTGCCAGGTGACGCAGCCGCCGCAGGGCCGCGCCGAGCTGTCGCGTGTCGAGGACCCGGTCGGACCGGAGGTTGCGATACCGTCGGGCCACGGCGACCTGCACGGCGGACCGCCCACCGCCGGATCCACCGACCCGAACCCCCGCGGGGTTCGTGCCGCCCTGTCCGAACGGCGACGTGCCGCCGGTGCCGACCCATCGGTTGCCGCCGTCGTGGCGCTCGTCCTGCTCGCGCAGGCGCTGTTCGAACTGCTCGCGCAGGGTCTCGAGGTCCATCGCCTCGAGCATCGCGAGCTCGTCGGGGGTCAGGTCGCGGGGCAGCACCGGGTTCTCGAGCCACTTCAGCACCTCGTCGTCGAGGGTGAAGTGGTTCTCGAGCCCCTCGAAGAACGAGGCGAACGCCTGATCGTACCGATCGAAGTCCGTCTCGCGGTTCACGAGGATGGCGCGCGCCAGGTAGTAGAACACCGACAGGCTGGACCGCGCGTGCCCCAGCACGAGGGCGCGCATCAGCGCGAGCCACTCGGTGGTGGTCACGCGGAGCCCGTAGTCCCGCAGGTGGTAGAGGAACCCGAGGAACACCGGCGCATCGGGCGGCGGCGCGTCGGTCATCGGCGCCACCGACGGGCCTTCGGGTTGTTGATCGTCTCGAGGTCCGACTCGCGCTTGAGCAGCACGCCGAGGAAGGGCAGGTCGTGCTCGATCGCTTCGGCGGACATCCCGGACCGGCGGAGCGCGGCGATCCAGTCGACGAGCTCGCTGGTGGACGGGCGCTTTCGCAGCCCCTCCTGCCCGCGGAGCCAGTAGAACCGGACGAGCGCCTGCTCGAGCAGCGACTGGTCGACCTCGGGCTGGTGCACGCGAACGATGCGCGCCATCAGCTCGGCGTCGGGGAACGAGATGAAGTGAAAGACGCAGCGCCGAAGGAACGCGTCGGGCAGCTCCTTCTCGGCGTTCGACGTGATGAGGATGATCGGCCGTTCGTTGGCGACCACCTCGTCCCCGGTCTCGTTCACGAAGAACCGCATCTGGTCGAGTTCGTGCAGCAGGTCGTTCGGGAACTCGAGGTCGGCCTTGTCGATCTCGTCGACGAGCAGCACCTGCCGCGTCGGCGCGCGAAACGCCTCACCGAGCGGTCCGAAGCGGATGTACCGGCGGATGTCGCGGACGTCGCCTTCGCCGAAGCGCGCATCGTTGAGTCGCTGCACGGTGTCGTAGACGTAGAGCCCGTCGGACGCCTTCGTCGTCGACTTCACGTGCCAGCGCAGCAGGGGCAGGCCGAGATCGCGGGCGATCGCCTCGGCGAGCACGGTCTTGCCCGTGCCGGGCTCGCCGCGGATCAGCAGCGGCTTCTGCAGCGCGATCGCGACGTTCACCGCGTCGAGCAGATCGGGGGACGCGATGTAGTCGTCGGTACCGGAGAACGTGAGCGTCATCGTCGAGTCGGGGCCGGGGTCTGGCCAACGCATCTATCGGCATCCGGCGTCGCCGTACAGGGCGGGCGCGCGAGCCGCGCCGAATCGCGCGTTGAGTCCGGATCCGGCGTGTGGCACGGTGAATCCACGAGCGCCTGACCCTCGAGGTGTGCGATGAGTGTAGGAATCCTGACCAGCGGCGGTGATGCGCCGGGCATGAACGCGGCGGTGCGTGCGGCGTTTCGCGCGCTGAAGATGCGCGAGCCGGACCGCGAGATCGTGTTCTTTCGCGACGGGTTCCGCGGGCTCGCTGGCCGCCTCGACTCGTCCTCGGATCGCAACGTCGACCGCAAGGCGGTGCGCGACATCATCCACCGCGGCGGGACCTTCCTCGGCACCGGGCGGGTGCCCGAGCTGAAGATGCCCGCCGACGACGCGCCGGATCGTGCCGAGCGGCTGGCGGCGCGCGAGGACTTTCTGCGCGTGGCGGCGGTGAACCTGTACCAGCTCGACGTCCGGTCGCTCATCGTCATCGGTGGTGACGGCTCGTTTCGCGGTGCGAGCCTCATCGCTTCGACATTTCGACAGATGTTCCCGCAACGGCCGTTCCGCGTGGTGGGCGTCCCGGCGACGATCGACAACGATCTGTACGGCACGGACTACTCGATCGGGTACGACACCGCGCTGAACAACACGGTCGACGCGATCCGGAAGATTCGCGACACCGTCGAGTCGCACAAGCGTGCCATCATCCTCGAGGTGATGGGCAACTCGTCCGGCTGGCTGGCGACGCAGTCGGCGATCGCCGGCGGCGCGTCGATCGTGTGCATCCCCGAGGACCCGACGTCGTGGGACATCGAGCGCATCGTCGACCGCCTCGTGGCCGGCGTCACGATGGACTACCGGTACTTCATCATCATCCAGGCCGAAGGGGTGCGCGCGAAGGCCGGGGACGACTGGGCCGTGCGGCTGCGGGGTGCCATCGAGTCGTCGGCCGAGCTGACGGACGCGTTGAACGGCCCGATGGAGGTGCGGATCAACTCCGTCGGGCACGTCGCTCGGGGCGGGACGCCGACGGCCCTCGACAACACCCTCGCCGGGCTGCTCGGTGCAGCGGCCGCGGATGTCGTGCTCGACGGCGCGCTCGACGACGGGGCGACCGCGCCGCAGGACGTCGTGGTTGGCACGCGTGGGTCGAAGCCGACGGTGCACGCGCTGGCCGATGTCGTCGAACGGTCGCCGCGCCTGCTCACGCCCGAGTCGCCCCTGTGGCGGCTCAGCGAGCGGCTCATGCTGCAACCCGGCCAGCCATTCTGACCCGGGGTGCTCGCGGAACACGCGCGCATCGACAGCAACGCTGCGCCATTGAATCGCGCGATGCGCGACGCGGCCCCATGCGACGCGGCGGTGGGGGATCCGGACGGCGTCAGCCGCCGGTGGCGACCTGCATCACCCGCCGCACGGCGGTGACCATGTCGTCGACCGTCGCGTCGTCGAGCGTCGGGTGCGAGAGCAGCATGACCGACGTCTCGCCGAGCTCGCGGGCCACGGGCAACCGCTGGGGCGGGCGCATCGACGAGGCAAACACCTTCTCGAGGTAGATCTCGCTGCAGCTGCCCTGGTACGCCGGGATGCCCTCGGCGGCGATGGCGGCGACGACGCGATCCCGATCCCAGCCGTCGGCGAAGGCGTCCGGTTCGACGAACGCGTAGAACCGGTAGTAGCTGTGGTGCACCCGGTCCGACGGCACGGGGATGCGCAGCCCGGGCACGTCGGCGAGCCCGTCGAGCAGCCGCGCGGCGATGGCGCGCCGCCGCTCGACCCAGCCGTCGAGGCGCGGCAGCAGCGAGCGGCCGACCGCCGCCTGCATCTCGGTCATGCGCAGGTTGGTGCCCGGCGTCTCGACGAGCCAGCGGAACCCGGGGGGATGCTCGCGCTCGAACACCGCCTCGTAGCTCTTGCCGTGGTCCTTCATCGACCAGAGCTGCCGGTACAGCGCCTCGTCTTCGGTGCAGAGCAGGCCGCCCTCGCCACCGGTCGTGAGGATCTTGTCCTGGCAGAACGAGAACGAGCCGATGTGCCCGATCGTGCCGCACATCCGGCCGTCGTAGCGGGCGCCGTGGCTCTGCGCGCAATCTTCGATGATCGTGAGATCGTGCGCGTCAGCGAGCGCCATGAACCCGGGCATGTCGGCGACCCAGCCGGCGAGGTGCACGGGGATGACGGCGCGGGTGCGGGTCGTGCGCACCGCGTCGACGGTCGCCGGGGTGATGAGCTGCGAATCGCGATCGATGTCGGCGAACACCGGCGTCGCGCCGACCGCGAGGATCGGCGTCGCGGTGCCGACGAAGGTGCGCGGCGTGGTGATGACCTCGTCGCCGGGCCCGATGCCGAGGGCGCGCAGCGCCATCTCGAGGGTGACCGTCCCGTTGGCGACGGCGACGGCGCGGGGGGAGCCGAGCCAGGCGGCGAACTCCTTCTCGAACGCGACGACATGCTCGCCTGTCCACTGGTTCACCCGACCGGACCGGATGACGGACGCGGCGGCTTCGGCGTCCTGGGGTTCGAACGCTGGCCACGGGGCGATGGGGGCGCTGCGAACCGGCGGGCCGCCGTCGATGGCGAGGGTGCTCACGATTCGACTCCGTGCAGGGGGCGCGCGGGGGTACCCACGACGGTGAGACCGTCGGCCACGTCGCGCAATACGGTGGCGCCTGCTCCGACGGTGACGCCGGCGCCGATCGTGCGGTTGGGGACGATCGTCGCGCCGGCGCAGACGAAGGTGCCGTCGCCCACGACGACGCGGCCGCAGAGGGTCGATCCCGGGGCGAGGTGCACGCCGTGGCCGATGTCGCCGTCGTGATCGACGGACGCTCGGGTGTTCACGATGACGTCGTCGCCGATGCGGCTGTCGGCGTTCACGACCGCGCCGGCCATGACGACGGTGCCGCGCCCGATGTGCACGCCGCGGCCGATGGTCGCCGTCGGGTGCACCGCGGTCGCGCGTTCGATGCTGTGGTCGTCACACCACGCGGCGATGCGAGCGCGCACGGCGTTGTTGCCAATGGCGACGATCACCGCTCGCACGCGCCCGGCGGCGTGGTCCTCGAGCAGCGTGTCGCGCGTGCCGCGCAGGGGCACGTCGAACACGTGGCTCGGCATCTTCGCGGCGTTGTCGTCGTAGAGCCCGACGACGCGTCCGAGACCCGCGCGCTCGAGGATGTCGACGACGACCTTTGCGTGGCCGCCGGCACCGATGAGACCGATGGGCAGGTCGTCGGTCGTCATCCCACCCCGAACCAGTCGCGGTACCAGTCGACGAACGCCTGCACGCCCTCGTCAAGCGGGGTCGACGGGCGATACCCGACGGCGTCCTCGAGTGCGGTCACGTCGGCGGACGTCACGAGCATGTCGCCGGGCTGCAGCGGCTGCATGATCTTCTCGGCTTCGCGCCCACACGCCCGCTCGATCGAGGCGATGAAGTCCATCAGCCGGACGGGAGCGCCGCGACCGATGTTGTACACCCGCCACGGCGCCGAGCTGCGGTCGGGGCGCGGGTCGAGGTTCGACCAGGTCGGATCGGGCTGCGGCGGCGCATCGAGGGTGCGGACGACGCCTTCGACGATGTCGCCGACGTAGGTGAAGTCCCGCTCCATCTCGCCGTTGTTGAACACCTTGATCGGGCGCCCGGCGAGGATGGCGTCGGTGAAGAGAAAGATCGCCATGTCGGGGCGTCCCCACGGGCCGTAGACCGTGAAGAAGCGCAGCCCGGTCGTCGGCAGCCCGTACAGGTGGCTGTACACGTGGGCCATGCCCTCGTTTGCTTTCTTGCTCGCGGCATACAGGCTGATCGGGTGGTCGACGCCGTGCTCGGTCGAGTACGGCACCTGCCCGTTCATCCCATACACACTGCTCGACGACGCATACACGAGGTGTTGCACACCATGGTGCCGGCAGCCCTCGAGGATGTGTCCGAACCCGACGAGGTTGCTGTCGACGTACGAGAGCGGGTTCTCGATCGAGTACCGCACGCCGGCCTGGGCGGCGAGGTGGACGACCCGGTCGAACGCGCCCTCGGCGAAGAGGCGGGCCATGCCCTCGCGGTCGGCGAGGTCGAGCTTCTCGAACGTGAACCCGTCGTACGGGGCGAGCTCGGCGAGCCGCGCCTTCTTCAGGTTCGGATCGTAGTAGTCGTTGAGGTTGTCGATCCCGACGACCTCGTCGCCCCGGTCGAGGAGCCGACGGGCGACGTGGTAGCCGATGAACCCGGCGGCGCCGGTGACGAGGATGCGCGCCACAGCGGCCTCAGAGGCTCCAGTAGGTCACGCCCTCGGGCATGTCCTCGGGGTCGAACATCGACTTCACGTCGAAGACGATGCCGTTCTCGTGCAGTCCGCCGAGCAGCTCGTCGAGGGCGAGCTCGCGGTACTCGCGGTGCGAGACGGCGACGATGATCGCGTCGAGCTCGGTCATGGACTCCCACGGCGCCAGGTCGATGCCGTACTCGCGCGACGCCTCGTCGGCGTGGGCGTGCGGGTCGTGCACGATCGGGACGAGACCGAACGCCTGCAGCTCGCGGACGATGTCCGAGACGCGGGTGTTGCGCAGGTCGGGCACGTCTTCTTTGAACGTGATGCCGAGGACGCCGACGCGGGCGCCCTGGGTGCGAAAGCCGTTCGTGACGAGCGTCTTCACCAGGCGCTGCACGATCCAGGCGCCCATGCTGTCGTTGATGCGGCGTCCGGCGAGGATGACCTCGGGGTGGTACCCGAGTGCCTGGGCCTTCGACGTCAGGTAGTACGGGTCGACGCCGATGCAGTGGCCGCCGACGAGGCCCGGGGTGAACCCGAGGAAGTTCCACTTCGTCTGGGCCGCGGCGAGGACGTCCGCCGAGCGGATGCCCATGCGGTCGAAGATGATCGCCAGCTCGTTCATCAGCGCGATGTTGATGTCGCGCTGGGTGTTCTCGATGACCTTCGCGGCCTCGGCGACGCGGATGCTCGACGCGCGGTGGACCCCCGCCTCGATGATGCCGGCGTACACGTCGGCCACCCGGTCGAGGGTCGGCTCGTCGTCGGCGCCGACCACCTTCACGATGCGCTCGAGGGTGTGCACCCGGTCGCCCGGGTTGATGCGCTCGGGGGAGTAGCCGAGGTGAAAGTCGACGCCCTGCCGCAGCCCGGACGAGACCGCGAGGATCGGGCCGCAGATTTCTTCGGTGACGCCGGGGTAGACCGTCGACTCGTACACGACGACGCCGCCGGGCTGCAGGTACCGGCCGACCATGTCGGACGCGCTGCGCAGGGGGCCGAGGTCGGGCTGCCGGTTCGCGTCGATGGGCGTGGGGACGGTGACGACGAAGAACGTCCCGCCGCGCAGCGCCTCGTGCCACGACGAGAACGTCAGCGTCGTGTTCTTGAGGTCTTCGGGGTCGACCTCGCCGGTGCGGTCCATCCCGCGCTGCAGCTCGGCGACGCGGACGGTGTCGATGTCGAATCCGACGACGTGGTCGAACTTCTTCGCGAACGCGAGCGCGATCGGGAGTCCGACATAGCCAAGTCCGATGACAACAATGCGCTCGTTCATGACGCGACGGGGCGGCGGGGGCACGGGGAGCACGGCGAGCGTACGGGCCGACGGACTCGGCGCACGGGCGTGCAGCGTGTCGGCGGAGCCTCGCATTCGACCGCGCGCGACGCAAGACGGCGGCTCGACAAGACCGACGGACCCCGGCACGATGGCGGCGCCGCTGGCCGCCTCGCACCTCGTCACCGTCATGTCGCTCTACACCCGCATCGGCAAACGCTGCCTCGACCTTGCCGTGACCGCCGCGGCGGGGGTCGTCGTCGGGCCCGTGCTGGCCGCGGCGGGGGCGGCGATCCGGCTCGACTCGCCGGGCCCTGTGTTCTTCATGCAGGATCGGGTGGGGCAGGGCGGCGAGATCTTTCGGCTGTACAAGTTTCGCACGATGACCGACCGCCCCCGTGAGGTGGGGCGCGAGATCCACGCCGGGGACCCCGAGGTCACCCGGGTCGGCGCCCTGCTGCGGCGCACGAAGCTCGATGAGCTTCCCCAGCTCATCAACGTGCTGCGGGGCGACATGTCGCTCGTTGGACCGCGCCCCTTCGTGCCGTCGATGCTCGACGGGCTCGACGCGAACGGGCACCGGCGGCTGCAGGTGCGCCCCGGGCTCACCGGGCTCGCGCAGGTCAACGGCAACATCCACCTGAGCTGGCCCGAGCGCTGGGTCTGGGACGCGCGCTACGTCGATCGGGTGTCCCTCGCGACCGACCTGGGCATCCTCGCGCGCACCGTGGGCGTCGTGGTGCTCGGCGAGGGCCGCTTCTTGAATCGACCGAACGGAGACCGCGTGTGACCGCCCCCCGAATCGTGCTCGCTGGCGGTGTCTTCTCGACGCGCGTCACCCTCGAGCGGCTCATCGCGCACGGCGCGCCGGTCGTCGGTGTGCTCGGGTTCGAGCCTGACGACCCGAGCGGGGTCAGCGGCTACGCACGCCTGGACGACCTCTGCGCCGAAGCCGGGATCCCGTACGCCGGGTTTCGTCGGATCAACGATCCAACGGTGATCGAGACGGCGCGGACCTGGTCCCCGGATCTGCTCTTCGTGGTCGGGCTGTCGCAGCTGGTCGGAGCCGAGCTGATGGACGTACCGAGCCGCGCGACGGTCGGGTTTCACCCGACGGCGCTGCCGAAGGGGCGCGGCCGCGCGCCGATTGCATGGTTGGTGCTCGAAGCCGACGAGGGCGCGGCGACGTTCTTCGTGATCGACGACGGCGTCGACAGCGGCCCGATCCTCGCGCAGGAGCGCTTCACCGTCGAGCCGACCGACGACGCCACCTCGATCGCGGATCGGATCGCCGGGGCGGCCCGGCTCGCCCTCGACCGGTGGGTGCCCTCGCTGCTCGCCGGCGCATGGGATCCCGTCCCGCAGGACGACGCGGAGGCCACCTGGTATGGGCGGCGGACGCCGCTCGATGGCTGGATCGACTGGGGGCAGCCCGCGTCTCAGGTGCACCGGCTGATCCGCGCCGCCACCCGGCCGCATCCGGGCGCGTTCACGCATCGTGGGGACCGCCGCATCCGGGTGTGGCAGGCGACGGTGGTCGGCCGCCGCATTACCGCGACCCTCGGGCGCGTGGTCGAGCTCGACGAGGGGCGGCCGATCGTGCAGTGCGGCGCCGGGCACCTGCGCCTCGATGTGATCGAGGCCGATGACGGCGCGCCCGTCGACCTGCGCGTCGGCTGGACGCTCGGCTATCGGGTCGAGCACGAGGTGTATCAGCTGCGCGAACGGGTGCGGGCCCTCGAGGCCCGCCTCGACGCCCTCGCCCCCCGCCCCGACGCTGACGGAGCCGACGAATGAACATCCTCGTGATCGCCCCGCACGCCGACGACGAGACCCTCGGGTGCGGCGGCACGATGGCCCGCCTCGCGGCCGAGGGCCACAAGGTGACGGTCGCCGTGCTCACCGGGCACGGGGACGCCGCGCCGCATCCGATCTGGACCCGCGAGGTGTGGGACACGGTGCGCGCCGAGGCTCGCGAAGCCTGCGAGATCCTCGGCGTCGACGAGCTCGTCTTTCGCGAGGTGCCCGCGGCTCAGGTCGCCGAGCATGCGCCGTGGCAGCTGAACGGGCTGTGCGCCGACGTGGTGCGCAATGCCGCCCCGGACGTGCTTTTCGTGCCCTTTCTGTACGACCTGCACAAGGACCACCGCGAGTTCTTTCACGCCCTCAGCACCGTGTGGCGCCCCGCGAGCGAACTCGGCCGGTCGATCCGTGCGGTGTACGCCTACGAGACCGTGTCCGAGACGCACTGGAACTTCGCGAACGTCGAACCCGGCTTCGTGCCCAACGTGTACGTCGACATCGGCGACCACCTCGACACCAAGCTCGAGGCGCTGTCGAAGTACGGCAGCCAGGTCCGCCGTACCCGGACGCTCG